>PPFU01004915.1_pt1 | contig 47311 bp, 39 predicted proteins | sample 1535991 | NCBI WGS metagenome assembly PPFU01 (sample SAMN04901290, study PRJNA319586) | Hypolithon metagenome, whole genome shotgun sequencing project. | isolation source: Antarctic Hypolithon | place: Antarctica: Miers Valley | collected 2014
CGCCCGGGAGCCGATCGCCACGTTTCCCGCACCGGGCCGGATGGCGCCGATATCGCCCGCCAGCACGTCGTCGTCGTAAGCGGCGATGTCTTGTGCGGTATTGCCGCGCAGGAAAATCGCCTCGGCGCGCCCATTGTAAGTGGCCAGCAGCGGCTGCTCGATCAGCGGCGAGGCATCGGTCACTCCCGGCGTCTCGCGCACCTCCTCGAGCACCGCCTGCCAGTTCGGCAGCCGCCCGCCATAGGCCTGGATGATGGCGTGCCCGTTAAGGCCGGTGATCCGGTCGAGCAGTTCGGCGCGAAAGCCGTTCATCACGCTCATCACGATCACTAGCATGGCGACCGACAGCATGACCACGCCGATAGAGATGCCCGCGACCAGCGCGATCACGGCCTCGCCTCGCCCGGGCAGCATGTAGCGCTTGGCGACGGTCCATTCGAAGGGGGAGAGGAGCAAAAGTCTGAAGCTTTTTTCGCGAGAATTCGACCCTGTGCCGTCTAGGGGCGGCGGCCGCAGCGCGCAATGGGCAAGAAGAAGCGCGTCCGTCTTTACCCGATCCTAACCATTAGCCGCGTATCGCCGCAAATGTGGAGAAACCCCCCATCACGACCGGATTGGCGTCACCGAGCGCGGTCTCGCGCTGGCGCAGCAATCTCGTCCTCGTGTCACTCATAAGCCTGGCGATGATGGTGGTCGCCTCGCTGGCGGTCAGCCGGCAGAGCGCCGCCGAGCGCGAGCGTTCGGTCGCCTGGGTGGTGCATACCCACGAGGTGCTCGATGCGACTGCGCGATTGCGCCAGGCCGCCGCAAGCGCGCTCGATGCCGAACAGACCTATCTTCTCACCCAGGACGCGGCGCCTCTCGCGTCCTATCGCACGGCGCTGGCGGAGATCGCTGGCACCCTGGCCTGGCTCAACCGCAAAGTTGCTTATGATCCCGCCCAGCTCGAACGCCTCGCGCGGATCGAAGGGCGGCTCGACTATCACACCGGCACCATCGCGCATGTCCTCACGCTCGCCGGCGACGGGCGCCCGGACGAGGCGCTCGCCCTCGCCATGGCGGACGAGACGCGCGCGGGAACTCGTCTGGTTTTGAGCGAGATTGAAGCGTTCGAGGAGGTCGAACGCCGGCTGCTGGTCTCACGCCAGGCCGCACGGGCCCGATCGGCGATGGCGAGCGAAAGGTACGAAGTGCTGCTGGCCGGGGCCGGTCTTATTCTGCTGGGCGTCGGCGTGTTCGCGGTCCGTGCCCTGCGCGATCTTCTCGCCCGGCTGCGCTTCGTCCAGACCGAGCTCGAGCGGACCTCGAACACCGATGACCTGACCGGACTTGCCAACCGGCGCGAAGCGCTCACCGCGCTGGGGCGCCAGATGGCCGCCGAGCGCCGCCACGGCCGCCCGCTCTCGCTGGCCATCCTCGACATCGACCATTTCAAGCAGGTCAACGACACCTTCGGCCATCCCGCGGGCGACGAAGTGCTGCGCCGCGTGGCCCACCTCGCGATCGAGATCATGCGCGAGCAGGACCTGGTCGGCCGGCTGGGCGGAGAGGAATTCGTCATCATCCTGCCCGATACCGATGCGCGCGCGGCGATGATCGCCTGCGACCGCCTGCGCCGTGAGATTGCAGCCAGCGCTCTGCGGCTTGAGGACGGCCGGACGCTGTCGATCACGCTCAGCGTCGGCATCGCCCAGATGGAGCCGGGACATGTCCAGCAGACCCTGATCGCCCGCGCGGACGATGCGCTCTACCGCGCCAAGGCCGCCGGCAGGGATCGTGTGCTGCTGGCGGCCTGAACCAGCAAGGCGGCGGACCCACCGTCCAAGGCCCCCGTTTGGGTCGCATCGGGAAGCGAGATCAGCGCGCGTTGTAGTCTCGCAGGAAGCCAGCCGCCCAATCGGTGAAGATCCCCCGCTCGATTGCTCCGCGCATGGCCGCCATCAGCTGCTGGTAGAACGCGAGGTTGTGCTCGGTCAGCAGCATCGCTCCTAGCATCTCGCCCGCTTTGGTCAGGTGATGCAGATAGGCGCGTGAATAGTCAGCGCAGGTTGGGCAGGCGCAGCGCGGATCGAGCGGCCCGGCATCCTCGGCGAAGCGCGCATTGCGCAGGTTGAGCGGGCCTCCCCAGGTGAAGGCCTGGCCGTTGCGCCCCGAGCGGGTCGGCAGCACGCAGTCGAACATGTCGACCCCGCGCCCCACCGCGCCGACCAGGTCATCGGGCTTGCCCACACCCATCAGGTAGCGCGGGGCCTCCGCGGGCAGCTGGCACCCCGCGAAGTCTAGCGTGGCGAACATCGCCTCCTGCCCCTCGCCCACCGCCAGGCCGCCGATCGCATAGCCGTCGAAGCCGACTGCGCGCAAAGCGTCGGCCGAGCGGCGACGGAGCCCCTCGTCGAGCGCCCCCTGCTGGATCCCGAACAACGCCGCTCCCGCATCTTCGCCGCCGCTTTCGTCGAACGCCGCGCGGCTGCGTCTCGCCCAGCGCATCGAGAGTTCCATGCTCGCCTCGATCTCGGCCAGTGGCCGGTCGGCGCGCGGACATTCGTCGAACGCCATGACGATGTCCGCGCCGATCATCCGCTGGATGGCGATCGAGCGCTCCGCCGTCAGCATGTGCCGCGATCCGTCGAGGTGTGAGCGGAACTCCACCCCCTCTTCGGTCAGGCGCCGCAATTTTGCCAGGCTCATCACCTGATAGCCGCCGCTGTCGGTGAGGATCGGTCGCGGCCAGTTCATGAAGCGGTGCAGGCCGCCAAGCCGGGCAAGCCGCTCGGCGCCGGGGCGCAGCATCAGATGATAGGTATTGGCGAGGATGATGTCCGCTCCGCTGGCGCGCACGGCCTGCGGCTTCATCGCCTTGACCGTGGCCGCCGTGCCCACCGGCATGAAGGCGGGCGTGCGGATCTCCCCGCGCCGCATGGCGATCGTCCCGGCGCGCGCCATGCCGTTGCTGGCATGGACGGTGAAGGCGAAACGGGTGCTCATGCCCGCCGCGCTAAGTCGGAGCGCCTGGCCTGTCGAGCGCAAGGGCGAGTGCCCGTCGGTCGTGGCCGCCGAAAGAGCCGCTTTCCAAGCCCCCATGCGGCATGTCATATAAGTGTAACTAATCATGACGGATAATCGTTCGCCTCTTCGCTCACCAAGGCCGTTCCCCGGGGTCAGGGCATCAAACCGGGAGCCAAAATGCGGCTGAGGATCGCAGGAAACGAGCTCATCCTGCTGGTGCTGATCTACGCGGGTTTCACTGCCCTCCTGCTGTTCGGGACCGCGGAGGGGATCACGTTCTGGCGCAGCTACGAAGGAGGTTGGAAGGAAGCTCCCGCCTACTACAAGCTCGCTGCGTCCATGGATCTGGCGGACGAGGACAATATCGCCTCTTGGTTCTCATCGATGTTGCTGGCGACCATCGCCTGGCTGGCGGCAGTGTGCTTCGTCTTGGACCGCAAATGTCCCGGCTCGCATTGGCTGGATTACGGGTGGGTGGTGATGTGCCTCATCTTCCTCGCGCTCTCGTTCGACGAACTTGGATCCGTTCACGAGCGCCTGCAGCTTCCCGAAGGGTTGGCCGGGTGGATCTTGTGGTATGCACCCGTCGTGGCGGTTTTGCCGCTCTATCTGGGCTTGTTCGCCTTTTTCAGGATGCGGCAAGACAAGCCCGCGCTGTTGCTGGTCGCCCTGGGGAGTCTCGCCTTCGCCTCGATCCCGATCCAGGAGCAGTTCGAGGTGGGGGTGGACCGGGGTGCGGATTGGCAGAGGCCGGTGGCGCACATTCTCCTCGAGGAAGGGGCCGAGCTGGTCGCGATGCTGCTGATCCTGGCGGCGTTCGTCCGCTACGCTCTGGCTTTCCGGCGAACGGAGCGGGCCAGCGGCGATGAGGCGATCGAGTTCGCCCTCAAGCCAGTCAGCTTCGCCCTCATCATCGCGGTGATCTTCGCGGGCGGGCTTCTTGCTGGCGAGATCGCCACGATTTTGCTCGAGCCCGATGAACTAAGCGGCACGCCGCGAAACTGGTTTCCTGCCTTCTCCTCGCTCGGTGCCGCTTGCCTGGTTGCTCTCTGGCCGGAACGCAGATGGTCGGCGCGGGGCATTGCCCTTGGCCAGCTAACGATGGTGTGCGTGACGGCCTCGATGCTTCTGGCCGGCGGACTTCACCATCTCGAGCGGGTCGCGCCGGCCTTCCTCGTTTGGCTCGCACTGGCCTGGCTGGTCGGCGCGATCGCGCTGAGAGCCGCCGTCTGGATTATCGGCAGCGCGCTATGGGCTGGAACATTGAGCATCTCGTTCAGCCTGCTGCCTGTTTGGGCTGCTCCCTTCGGGCTGGCAGCATCCTCGCTGTTCCTCATCCTTACGCTGATCGCGTATGCCCGAGATGGACAAGACGCGAGGACGGCGCAGCGAGCAGGCTTCGGGCCGATATCAGCGAGCGTTGCCAGCAATCCGTCTGACGAACGGGGGGTCGAAACCCGCCCCATCAACTCACGCGCTCAGAAATCGTAGATCAGCGTGAAGCGGCTCAGCGTATCGGTGTTGGCTGCACCGGCGGGCGGGTCGCTCGCATATTCGAACGTGTAGCTGAGCCGCGCGGTCAGCGAATCGATGATGTTCGCCTCCAGCCCGGTGACGAGGTTGAGCGTATTGTTGCTGGACCCGATGAATGCCGTCGCCGAGCCGCCTCCCTCGGCAACGAGGTCGGTATCCTGAGTGAGCTTGATCGATTCAACCAGTTGCCAGTCGAAATCGAGACCGGCGAGCGCGGCCAGGTTGCTCTCGGTCTCGCCCGTCGTGGCGATCGTGCGCCGCCAGGCCGGCCCCGCCTTGATCGAAAGCTGCATCGCCGCCCCGTCGATCACCCTGTAGCCGAAGCCGCCCGAAGCCGCGATCCGCTCCTCGATCCCGCGGAACTCGTCCTTTTCCCATTGCCCCAGCGCATAGCCGAACAGGCGCGGATTGATCTGGTAGCGCGGCTCGTAGGCGGCCAGGTATTGCTCGCGGATCACCCTGCCATTGGTCTCCTGGTAGTCGATCCGGCCGCGCAGCTTGTGGCGCCAGTCGATGCCCACCCGCTCGATGTCCAGCGCGGCGGTGAGGCCGAGATTGTCGGTGCTGCCGGTCGAGCGGAAGCCGCCCAGCTGTCCGCGCCCCTCCCATCGGTCGAGGATCCCCGCCTGGCGGAGCGCCGCCTGCTCCTGCTCGCGCTGCGCGGAGGCGAGCGCGGCGACCCGTTCGCGCCCCGCATCGCGCATTTCATCGATCGCCTCGGCCTCGTCGGGATAGGCCGCCAACGCCGCCTCGATCACGCTGTCGAGCTTTGCGCGATTGCCCGTCTCGGCCGCCGCTTCGATCATCCGCCGGATCGGCTCGGACGGCCCCTGCTCCTCCTCCTGCTCCTCCTCCTGCGCCTGCTCGGGAAGTTTCGCATCGGGCACCTGCCCCCGCGCAGACAAGTTGTGCCCGAGCAGCGCGGCCGCGAGGATGCAGCCGCCGGAGCGGACAAGGCACGACGATCGGAACATCATCCCGGCCCCGCTAGCGCCTCAGTCGCGCAGCTTCCAGCCCGTGCGGAAGATCACCGCGATGATCGCCACGCACGCCGCCAGGAAGGCGAGCGTCATCCCCAGAGACAGGAGGATGGGAAAGTCGGACGTGCCGGTGAAGGTCCAGCGCAGCCCGTTGACGAGGTAGACAATCGGGTTGACCATCGCCACGGACCGCCAGGGCTCCTCGAGCATGTCGATCGAATAGAACGTACCGCCCAGGAACGTCAGCGGGGTGAGGATCAGCAACGGCACGATCTGCAGCTTCTCGAATCCGTCGGCCCAGATCCCGAGGATGAAGCCGAACAGCGAGAAGGCGGCCGCAACCAGGATGATGTAGCCGATCGCCAGCAGCGGATATTCGATCCGGTAATCGACGAACAGCGTGGCGGTGGCGAGGATGATCGTCGCCAGGATCAGCGACTTGGCCGCCGCGGCTCCCACGAAGCCGATCAGCGTCTCGGCCACCCCCACCGGAGCGGAGAGCAGCTCGTAGATCGCGCCGGTGAACTTGGGCATGTAGATGCCGAAGCTGGCGTTGGAGGTGGTCTCCGAGAGGAGCGTCAGCATGAGCAGGCCCGGCACGATGAAGGCGCCGTAAGGGACCCCGCCGATCTCCTCGATCCGCCCGCCGATCGCCGCGCCGAAGACGATGAAATAGAGCGAGGTGGTGATGACCGGCGAGAGGATCGAGCCGAAGAAGGTGCGGAAGGCACGCAGCAGCTCGTTGCGGAAGATGGCGTAGGCACCGCGCAGGTTGAGGCTCATGCCGCCCGCTCCTCGCGCCGCACGCCGGGCTCAGGTGCATCATCCTCGCGCCCACCGGCCTGCACCAGGCCGACGAAGATCTCCTCGAGCGAGCTTTCCTTGGCGTCGAGCCCGGTATAGCCGATGCCCTGCCGCGTGAGTTCCTGCGCCAGTTCGGCCACCTCGCGCTTGCCCGCGCCCGCCCCATCGCCGCCGCGATAGGCGAGGACGCTGCCGTTCTCCTCGAGCGTGATCGGGTAGCTGCCGAGCGCAGGCGGAATGACAAACATCGGCTCGGCGAGGATGAAGCGCGCCTCGGTGGTGCCCAGCCGGCGCATGATCGCCTCCTTCTCATCCACCAGCAGGATGCGCCCATTGCTGATGACGCCCACCCGATCGGCCATTTCCTCGGCCTCCTCGATGTAATGAGTGGTGAGGATGATGGTGACGCCGCGTGCGCGCAGTTCGCCGATCTGGCGCCACATATCACGGCGCAGCTCGACATCGACGCCAGCGGTCGGCTCGTCGAGGAACAGGAGGTCTGGGTCGTGCGCCAGCGCCTTGGCGATCATCACCCGCCGCTTCATTCCGCCCGAAAGCTTCCTGATCTGCTCGTCGCGCTTGTCCCACAAGGTCAGCGCCTTCAGCACCTCCTCGATCCGCGCCTCGTCGGGCGGGCAGCCGAACATGCCCCGCGAATAGCGCACCTGGCGGATGACCTTGTCGAAGATGTCGAAGGCGAGCTCCTGCGGCACCAGCCCGATCCGCCGCCGCGCCTCGCGCCAGCCGTTGCTCGCATCGATCCCAAACGCGCGGATCGTCCCCGAAGTCGGCCGCACCAGCCCGCACACCGCGCCGATCAGCGTCGTCTTGCCCGCTCCGTTTGGCCCCAGCAGCGCGAAGATCTCGCCCCTGCGGATGGTGAGGTCGACATTGTCGAGCGCGGTGACGCCGCCCTTGTAGGTCTTGGTCAGGCCGGAAATTTCAAGGATGGGATCGGTCATCGCGCGACAGGACATCGGCGGGCATGAGGTGATTTGCAATACCGTCCTGAATCGACGAGCGCTTCAGGCCAATCTCAGAATGACTCCGTGCTCGGCCCCAGGAACGCCACGACCGTGGTCGCGGATCGTCTCGACCAGCCAGTCGAAAACCGTCGGCCCGCGGCCCTGCTGGGCGAGCGCGATGTCACTCTGGACTGACGCACGACTTTCGGAATGACATCGGACTAGCCGCAATTCGAGCTGTCGGACCGTCTCGCTATGGCCAAGACGTTTGCGTGAGATTGCCGAATGCTCCCACCTTAACCTGAAACCGCTTTCGGGAAGTCCAAAATCGCCGCCTGCAAGTAAGTCAGCCAAAGCGCCGAGACTGCGACCCCAGGCCGGTGGGATAATCAGCGCGCGCTGCAACTCGTCGTAGAACGTCTCGAGCGAGAAGATCCTGCGCCCATCAAGGCGATATTCGGGTTTCATTTTGACGGTCCCATCACCTGTCGAGACGAGGGAGCAACAGCGAGGAATCGCCGTAGCTGTAGAAGCGATAGCTACTTTTGATCGCATGCGCATAGGCGCTCTGCATCCGCTCCAGACCCATCAGTGCGGAGACCAGCATGAACAACGTCGAGCGCGGCAGGTGGAAGTTCGTCATCAGCCCGTCCACGGCGCGGAACCGGCAGCCGGGAGTGATGAAGATCGACGTATCGCCTTCGAAGGGGCGGATCGCGCCATCCTCGCCTGCCGCGCTCTCGAGGAGGCGCAGAACGGTGGTCCCGACGGCGATCACCCTGCCCCCAGCCTGTCGCACGGCATTGAGGCTGGCCGCGGTCGCTTGGTCGATCCGACCCCACTCCGCGTGCATTGCATGGTCGGCGGTGTCTTCGGCCTTCACGGGGAGGAAGGTGCCTGCCCCGACATGCAGGGTCAGCGTCTCGCGGCCGATCCCCGCTTCGTCCAATGCCGCGATCAGCCGGGGCGTGAAGTGGAGCGAGGCGGTCGGCGCGGCCACCGCCCCGTCGCGCGCCGCGAACATGGTCTGGTAATCGCTCCGGTCCGCCTCATCCACGGGGCGCTTGCCTGCGATATAGGGGGGCAGCGGCATCGTCCCCGCGCGCGCGAGCAGCAGCTCGACCGGCTCCTCCCCCTCGAAGCGCAGCGTGAAGCTGCCATCGGGATGCCGCGCTTCGGCAATCGCGCTGACGCCTGCCGCAAAGGCGATCCGGTCGCCCTCGCCAAGCCGCTTGGCGTTGCGGATGAAGGCTTGCCAGCGCCGCATGTCGAGCCGTTTGTGCAGCGTAGCGCCGATCCGCGCTTGTCCGCGATACCCCTCGAGCTGCGCCGGGATCACCCGCGTGTCGTTGAACACCAGCACATCGCCCGCGCGCAGCAGGCCGGGCAGGTCGAGCACGCCGCGATCCTCGAACGGCCGCTCGCCCTCGACCACCAGCATCCGCGCCGCATCCCGCGGGCGAGCGGGCCGCAGGGCGATGAGCCCGGGCGGCAGGCCGAAATCGAACAGATCAACGCGCATCGCTGGCGCGCTAGCCGATCGCAGCCGGTACGGGGAGGGTTACTCGCTTGGCGAGTTGTTCAGCATGTCGGCGGTGATTTCCACCGGCGGCATCGGCGGCGCGCCCGGCATCGCCTGCGGCTTGCCGTCGGCGGCGATCGAGGCCTGGAGGATGCGCGTGGGGCTGGCGGGCGGCTCACCGCGCTCGATCGCATCGACTGCGGCCATGTTCGAGATGACCCGGCCGAAATTCGTGTAGCGCCGATCGAGTGCGAAACGTGGGTAGAACACGATGAAGAACTGGCTGTTGGCGCTGTCCTCCGCCTCCGAACGCGCCATCGAGATGGTGCCGCGCACGTGGGGCAGGGCGTTGAACTCGGCCGCCAGATCGGGCATTTCGGAGCCGCCAGTGCCGGTCCCTGTCGGGTCCCCGGTCTGCGCCATGAAGCCGTCAATCACCCGGTGGAAGATGACCCCATCGTAGAAGCCCGCGCGGGTCAGCTGCTTGACCCGCTCGACATGGCTCGGCGCCCATTGCGGCATCAGCCGGATCGCTACGCGCTCTCCGGTCGAGAGATCGAGAAAGAGGATGCTCTCAGGCTCCACCGCGAGGTCGGTCTCCACCGCCAGCGGCATCGCCGTAGCGGATGCTCCCGCGCCCGCTCCCTGCTGCGGCTGGATCTCGGCCGCATCGCGCGGCGCGCCCTCGTCCTGGGCCATTGCAGGGGCGGCAAAGGCGAGCCCGGCGGCGGCAACGGCAAGGCAGATGAAATTTACGGTCATGGTGGTGGCGGAAATCCTCGAGATCGTCAGGCGGCGCCCCTAGGCCCGCGGCTCTGACAATTCAATGAATGGGCGAGCCGCGCCGCCCGAGCTTCTTCACCCGCTGCTCGACGAGGCCGCGCACCTCCGGGCTAACAAACGGCGCGATGTTGCCGCCGAACAGCGCGATCTCCTTGACCAGCTTGGAGGCAATCGGCTGAAGCGAGACGTCGGCCATGAGGAAAATCGTCTCGATCCGGTCGTTGAGCTGCTGGTTCATCCCCGCCATCTGGTACTCGTATTCGAAATCGGCCACCGCGCGCAGCCCGCGGACGATCAGCTCGGCCCCCAGCTTTTCGGCGAAATGCATGAGCAGCGCGTCGAACCCCTCAACCTCAACATTGTTCAGCCCCTGCCGCGCCACCTCCGCGCGGACCATGGCGAGGCGCTCCTCGGGCGAGAACATCGGGTTCTTGCTCGGATTGGTGGTGACCCCGATCACCAGCCGGTCGACCAGCTTCGCCCCGCGCCGGATGATGTCGGCATGGCCGAGCGTCACGGGATCGAAGGTGCCGGGATAAAGGCCGATGCGCTGCCCCATCACCGATCCCGCTCGACGATGAACCGCGCCAGCGCCCGCAGCAGATCCGCCTCCTCGCCATGCGCCGCAAGGTGGCCGACCGCCTGTTCGGCCAGCGCGAGGGCCTGCTCGCGTGCCTTGCCCGGGCCCATCAGCGAGACGAAGGTGGCCTTGCCCTGCGCGGCGTCCTTGCGCAGCGCCTTGCCGGCAACCGCTTCGTCGCCCTCGTGATCGATCAGGTCGTCGGCGATCTGGAAGGCGAGGCCGATGTCGCGGGCATAAGCGCGCAGGGGACCGCGGTGATCCTCGCCGACCTTGCCCAGGATCGCCCCCATCTCCACCGCCGCGCCCAGCAGCGCGCCGGTCTTCAGCTGCTGCAACCGGGTTACGAAGGGCAGGTCGGCGCTCTCCTCGCCCGCCGCTGCAAGATCGAGCACCTGCCCGCCCGCCATCCCGTTGTGCCCGCTGGCCACCGCGAGGCAGGCGACAAGCTCGCCGCGCACATGGGAATCGCGTGCGGTTTCAGGCGCTGCGAGCAGCTCGAACGCCAGCGCGTGGAGCGAATCGCCTGCCAGCACCGCGATCGCTTCGTCGAACGCCTTGTGCACTGTCGGCTTGCCATGCCGCAGGTCGTCATCGTCCATGCACGGCAGATCGTCGTGGATCAGCGAATAGACGTGGATCGCCTCGATCGCCACCGCGGCCCTCAGTGCATTCACGCGTGGCACCCGGTACATTTCGGCCACGCTCACCAGCAGCAGCGGTCGCACCCGCTTGCCGCCGCCGATCGCCGCGTGCCGCATCGCCTCGACCAGGCGCGCGCGCGCGTCATCGGGGACCGGGAGGAAGGCATCGAACGCCTGGTCGATCTCGCGCTGGATGGCCTGGAAGGCGCGGCCGAGCAGGTCATTGGCGAGGACCAGGCCCATCAGCAGCGTCCGCCCACAGGCGCGATTGAAGATGGGTGCACCGCGTCAGCCCGCTTCGGTGCGGCGGGCGGAAGCACTGGCGCTCCCGCTGTCGGGATCGTCGAACGGTGCGAGCGCGCTCGGCTTCCCATCGGGTCCGGCGACGATCCGCTCGATCCGCGCCTGCGCCGCATCGAGCCGCCGCTGGCAATGCGCGCGCAACGCCTCGCCGCGTTCGTAGAGGTCGATCGACTGGGCGAGCGGCACTTCCCCGGTTTCGAGCCGGCGGACCACGTCCTCGAGCGCGCGCAACGCGTCCTCGAAACTCATCGCATCGATGTTGGGCGTCGCATCCTCCATGGCCGCGAGCATTGGCGAGAGCGCGGGGTCCGGTCAAGGCGGCGCGGCGCCTCGAGCACCAGGCCGACGCCGAGGCTGGCGGCCCGCTCGCGCGCTCGCTAAAGGCTCCGGCATGGCGACCAAGAATGCTGCGATCTCCCCCGAAACCGTCGAGGCGCATGGCCTCAGCCCCAAGGAATACGAGCGCGTCCTTCACGCGCTCGGACGCGAGCCCAATCTCGTCGAACTGGGCATCTTCTCGGTCATGTGGTCCGAGCATTGCTCCTACAAATCCTCCCGCCTGCACCTCAAGAAGCTACCGACCGAGGCGCCGTGGGTGATCTGCGGGCCGGGCGAGAATGCGGGCGTCATCGACATCGGGGACGGCCAGGCCGCAATCTTCAAGATGGAGAGCCACAATCACCCGAGCTATATCGAGCCCTACCAGGGCGCGGCGACGGGGGTCGGCGGTATCCTGCGCGACGTGTTCACGATGGGCGCGCGGCCGGTCGCCAATCTCAATGCGTTGAGGTTCGGCCGGCCCGATCACCCCAAGATGAAGCACCTCGTCAAGGGCGTGGTCGCGGGGATCGGCGGCTATGGCAATTGCGTGGGCGTGCCGACGGTGGGGGGCGAGACCAATTTCCACCCGGCCTATGACGGCAACATCCTCGTCAACGCGATGACCGTCGGCGTCGCGCCGACCGACCGCATCTTCTATTCCGCGGCGAGCGGCGTTGGCAATCCGATCGTCTATGTCGGCTCCAAGACCGGGCGCGACGGGATCCACGGCGCCACCATGGCCTCCGCTGATTTCTCCGACGACACCGAGGAGAAGCGCCCCACCGTCCAGGTCGGCGATCCGTTCACCGAGAAGCTGCTGATCGAGGCGTGCCTCGAACTGATGGCGACAGATGCCATCGTCGCCATCCAGGACATGGGCGCGGCGGGCCTCACCTCGTCGAGCGTCGAGATGGCATCCAAGGGCGGCGCCGGCATTCGCCTCGACATGGACCAGGTGCCCTGCCGCGAAGAGGGCATGACGCCCTACGAGATGATGCTGTCGGAAAGCCAGGAGCGGATGCTCATGGTCCTGAAGCCCGGGCGCGAGGGCGAGGCGGAGGCGATCTTCCGCAAATGGGAGCTCGATTTCGCGGTCATCGGCGCAGTCACCGACACCGGCCGCATGGTGCTCGAATGGCAGGGCGAAGTGGTGTGCGACATCCCCCTCGGCCCGCTCGCCGAGGAGGCGCCGCTTTACGATCGCCCGGCGATGAGCCGCGAGCAATACCGGGCCTGGGCGCAAGTGAAGCCGCTCGGGCAGGTGCCGGCGAGCACCGACATCGCCGCCGACCTGCTCAAGCTGATGGCCAGCCCCGATCTCGCCTCCCGCCGCTGGATCTGGGAGCAATATGATCGTCAGGTCGGCGCCGACACGCTCCAAACCGGCGGCGATGCGGCGGTGGTGCGCGTCCACGGCACGCGAAAAGCGCTCGCCCTCACCACCGATTGCACCCCGCGCTTTTGCTACGCCGACCCCTATGAAGGCGGCAAGCAGGCGGTCGCCGAGGCCTATCGCAACCTGTGCGCATTGGGCGCAAGGCCGCTGGCGATCACCAACTGCCTCAATTTCGGCAACCCCCAGCGCCCCGAGATCATGGCCCAGCTCACCGGCTGTCTCGCAGGCATGGCCGACGCCTGCCGCGCGCTCGACTTCCCGGTCGTGAGCGGCAACGTATCACTCTACAACGAGAGCAAGGCGACGGGCGGCGGCAGCGCGATCCTCCCGACTCCGGCGATCGGCGGGGTGGGGATGATCGAGGATTATGCAAAGCGGGTGGCAATCGGGTTCAGGAAAGAAGGCGACCGTGTCTGGCTGGTCGGCGAACCGGGCGGCCACCTCGCGCAATCGCTGTGGTTGCGCGAACTCCACGGGCGCGAAGAAGGATTGCCGCCCCCGGTCGACCTCAAGGCCGAGCGGCGCAACGCCGACTTCGTCCGCGACGCAATCGCCGAAGGGCTCGTCAACGCCGCGCACGACATTTCCGACGGCGGTCTCCTCGTGGCGCTGGCGGAGATGGCGCTGGCGAGCGGGATGGGGTGCGAAATCTCCGGTATTCCGCATCTCGACGGACTACCACTCGATCTTGCCGGCTGGCTGTTCGGCGAGGATCAGGCACGGTTCCTCGTCACGACGCATGATCCGGAGGGCGCGGAACTCGCCGCGCAGGCGAATATCCGCGGCGTGCCGCTCGTCTATCTCGGCCTCATCGGCGGCGATACGATCGCGATCGCCGAACCGCCCGGCGCCGGGGGCAACACCGCGCAGATCCGCCTCACCGACCTGCGGACCGCACACGAAAGCTTCTTCCGCGACTGGATGGAGGGCTGAGCCACAACGCTATGCGCCGCTGCGCCGATAACGCCGATTTCCATGCGGCGCTGGACGACCAGGCGCTGCCGATCTGCGTGCACCTGCGCCTGCTCGTCGATAAAGGACTGCCGGATGCGACTTCGAAAATCACCCCGATCGTCGGCTATTCGCGGTTGAAGGATTGCGCGCGGCCGATGTTCTGGAGCGGGCAATCCTTCACCACCCAGAGCCTGGCGCCGAGCGGCAGCTTCAAGGCCGCCGAAGCGCGCTACACCGATCTGGGGCAGATCGACGGGGAACAGATAACCGGCTGGCTCGCCGATGCCCGAACGACCCGGTGGGACGGCAAGAATAGCGTCAAGCGCAAGGGCCGGCTCGAACGGCCGTGCTGAGCACCAGCATGAGAATGAGCGGACAAGTCCCCTACCCGGCCCTAGCCGACCTCACCGACGCCGAGCGCATCGCCCGCGCCCGCGCGGCCTTCGAGCGGCTCAGGACCCGCCGCTCCTGCCGCTCCTTCGCTCCGACCCCCGTGCCGCGCGACGTCATCGAACATGCCATCGCTGCGGCCGGCACGGCGCCGTCGGGCGCCAACCACCAGCCCTGGCATTTCGCAGCGATCTCCTCGCCCGTGACCAAGCGCGCCATCCGCGAGGCGGCCGAGGCTGAGGAGCGACGCTTCTACGGCAGCGGCGACACCGGCCCCAGGGCGAGCGAGGAATGGCTCGCTGCGCTAGAGCCCATCGGCACCGATTGGCACAAGCCCTTCCTCGAGACGGCGCCCTGGCTCATCGTCGCCTTCGCCCAACGGAAGGGCGGCATCGCCGAGGATGGCGAGACGCTCAACTACTACGTCACCGAAAGCGTCGGCGTCGCTTGCGGCATGCTGATCGCAACGCTCCAAGAAGCCGGTCTCGCCACTCTAACCCACACGCCGAGCCCGATGGGCTTCCTTCGCCAGATCTGCGCCCGCCCCGAGCACGAGAAGCCGCTGATGATCATCGTCGCCGGCCTGCCCGCGCCCGATGCCACGGTGCCCGATCATGCGCTCGACAAGAAGCCGCTCGAGCAGATCGCCAGCTGGTTCTAGCCCGCCACCCACTCCGTCTCCCGCACCTCTAGCAGCTTCAACAACGCGGTAAGATCACCCCGGTCGACCCACCCGCTCGCCGCCTCCTTCGCCGCCCGCTTGGCGTGGTACGCCATCCCGTAAGCCGCCGCCTTCAGCATCGGCGCATCGTTCGCCCCGTCGCCCGCGGCCATCACCAGCGCGTCCTCGCCAAGCCGCTCCGCCTCTCCGCGTAGCACCCGTTCCTTGACCGAGGCATCGGTCACCGCGCCGACCAGCTTGCCCGAAAGCCGCCCCTCCAGCACCTCGAGCCGGTTCGCCACCACCTGATCGAAGCCGAGCATGCCGGCGATCCGGTCCGCGAAATGGTGGAAGCCGCCCGTCACCAGCACCGTGTGGCATCCGCGCTCGCGCAAGGTCGCCACCAGCACCCGCGCGCCCGGCGTCGGCACGATCCGCTCGGCGAGGCAGAGCTCGATCGCCTCTTCCCCGAGCCCCGCCAGCAGCGCCACCCGCTCGCGCAAGGCCGCCTCGAAATCGAGTTCGCCGGCCATCGCCCGTTCGGTGATCGCCGCGATCTGCGGCTTGCTTCCCGCATAATCGGCGAGCTCGTCGATACATTCCTGGCCGATCATCGTTGAATCCATGTCCGACACGAACAGGTCCGGCACGCGGATTGCATCGCGTGAGATCAGCACGTCGGACGGCGCGAAATGCTGTCCGAGCACCGCCTTCAGCGTCGCCAGATCGTCGCCCGGCAGTTCGAGCTGGAGCACCTCGCCGCAATGATCGAGCATCTGCGCATGGGCCAGCGGGAGCCCCGCCTCCGCCAGCGCCGCACTCGCCGCGTCCAGCGCGGTTTCCAGCCCGGCGGGCTCTGCTATCACCCGGGCGATGAGCACCGGCACGTCTCCTGCAAATCCAGCGGTGGCGCTCATCGCAGGGCCGACCGCAAGCGGCAAGAGCGCGCTTGCGGTGGAGCTGGCGCGCGAGATCGAGCGTCGCGGCGCCGATACCGGTCAGCGCGCGGTCGTCGTCAACGCCGATAGCGCGCAGGTCTATGCCGATCTCGCCATCCTCTCCGCCCGCCCGACGCGCGAGGAGATGCATGGCATCGATCACCGCCTGTTTGGCACCTGGGACGGGGCCGATGCCTGTTCCGCCGCCGAATGGGCGCGCGCCGCCACGCGTGGGATCGACGAGGCGCACCGGGCTGGGGCGGTGCCCATTCTCGCGGGCGGCAGCGGGCTTTACATCCGCACGCTGCTCGACGGCATCGCCCCGGTTCCGCCGATCGAGGAGCATGTCCGCCAACAGGTCCGCGAACTCGACACCGCAACGGCCTGGCAGGCGCTGCGGCAGGAAGACGAACCGCTCGCCCTGGCCCTCAACCCCGGCGACGGCGCCCGCGTCACTCGCGCGCTCGAGGTGATCCGCTCGACGGGCGTGTCCCTGCTCGAATGGCGCCAGCGCAAGGAGGGCGGCATCGGCCAACGGATCGCCCTGCGCCCGCTGATCCTGCTGCCCGAACGCCAGGCGCTCTATGCCCGCTGCGATGCCCGTTTCGAGCACATGGTCGAAGCCGGCGCGCGCCAGGAGGTCGAGCGCCTTCTTGCCCGGGGCCTGTCGAGCAGTCTGCCGGTGATGCGCGCGATCGGCGTTCCTCAGATCGCCGGCTGGATCGAAGACCGATGGAGCCGCGAGGATGCGATCCGGCGCGGCCAGCAGGCCACGCGCAACTATGCCAAGCGGCAATATACCTGGTTCCAGCATCAACCGCCGGCGGTTTGGCCCCGGGCTGATCCCGTTCGTGTCGATTTGGGGAAGTTTTTTGGAACAATGTTCGCCGAAGGTGGCCTGGCTTGATCCAACCCGGCCTCTGAACCGTTGAACGTGTGGACTCGCCGGGCCCGTCGCCAGCCTGCCGTGCACCCCGGACGGTGGACATTGCCGAACGCCGGCACCAGATGGGAGGCGCCTCGCCAAAAGGGAAGTACGCGTCATGAACCCCAGGATCTTCGCCCTCGCCGCGCTCGGCTCCGCCGCCCTGCTCTCGATCGGCACCCTCCATGCGCAGAACATGCAGGAGGCGCCGGGCGCCGTCGAGCCATCGCGGGTCGAGGCTGGGAGCTATACCGCCGATCCGGCCCATTCGCTCGTCGGCTGGCGGGTCAGCCATTTCGGCTTCAACGACTACATCGGCCTGTTCGGCGATGTCAGCGGCACGCTGCGGCTCGATCCGGCGAACCTTTCTGCCGCGTCGGTGGATGTCACCATCCCCATCGCCTCGGTCACCACCGCCAGCGAGGGCCTCACCGAACACCTCACGCGCGCCGGCGAGGATGGTGGCGACCCTGATTTCTTCGGCGCCGACCCGGCTCCCGCCCGCTTCGTCTCGACCGATGTCGAGGTGACCGGCGCCACCACGGCCGACATCACCGGCAACCTGACCATGAACGGCCAGACCCATCCTGTGACGATCGCGGCCGAGTTCACCGGTGCAGGGGTCAACCCGTTCAACGAAGCCAAGACGATCGGCTTCGAAGGCACGACCACGATCGAGCGCTCGCGCTGGGGGATCGCTGGCTTCGTGCCGATGATCGGCAACGAGGTCGAGCTGATGATTACCGCCGCTTTCGAAAAGGACTAGCGGGTCAAGCTGGAGGGGGGCGCAGGTGGGCTTAAGTCCTGACCGAGATCGAGCCCCCCGTCCCCGCCCACAGCGCATCAGCCATCGCATCGAGCGCGGTGAAATCGACCTCCCGCCCGAGCGGGTCATGGCGGTTGAGCTTGAGCCGCCGCCGCTCGCTCAGCAGCCGGCGGCGCAGCGCGCGCTGGAGCAGGCCGATCCGCATCAGCGCCTGGTCGAGCGCGATCTCGGGCGCCTTAATCCGCAGCGCCGCCCAGGCCGCCTCGATCTGCCCCAGCCGCTCGGCGACCATGTCGTTATAGACCCGGTGCGGCCCGCGATGGAGCGGCAGGCCGACGCGGACCGCCATCTCATCCTGCGCCGGCAGCAGCAGGCCGTTGGAGCGGAAATCGTCGAAGCCAATCCGATCACGCCCGATCGTATCGATCAACGGGCCGAAGCTTCGTTGCGAGAGCAGCTGGCGCGGTAGCAAATGGTGGCGCTGCATCCCGGCCATGAAGGAAGGCGTGCAGCGCTTGTTGACAGCACGAAAGGGCAGCTTTTCCCGAAGCTTTATTGGATTACGGATGGGTGCGACCGGCTTGCCGATTCGAATCGGCGCTAAGTTTTCCACACTCTTACTAAGCGGCGATTCGCTACAGGTTCAAGGTGCAAAAGTTCGCCCGACGGCCCCGTCAAGGTCTCGGCTTCCTCCAATGCTCCGTTTTCCACAAGCCAGTGCATGAGCCGCAAGGCGACTCGCGCACCCTCCGCTCGATCCTCGGTCAAGCCACGATCCAGCTGCAATTCCTGCCCGGTGAACAGCGCGAGCCCCTCGCTCCTCAAGCCGCCCTCCTCAGCCGGCGACAGTGCGGCGAGACCGAGACCCGGGAATGCCCCGCCCTCGATCCAGCGCTCGATATTCGTGCGGAAAAAGTCCGGCGCGCTGGCGCTGCGCGCGGCATGCCACACCACCGCCGCCACCCCCGGCAGCGCCGCAAGACGGGCAGCGAGCAGCGCATGGGTGCGCAGGACCGGAAGCATCTGCGCGCCGCCTGCCAGATGAGGCCCTGGCACCAGGGTGATCGCCTCGACGCTCCCTTGCGCGAAGTTTTGCGGCAGGCCGAAAAGATGGCGAGCCTCCGGCGGCGCGGCCGGCTCGCGCGGCGCCAGGCCGGTAAGGTCGAAGGTGAGCCCGTGCATCACCAGCTCGACCCAGTCGCCGCGTCCGCTCGGATCTGGACCGGGCGGCAGGTCGGGCTCGAGGCTGACGGCAAAGGAGCGATCACGGCCGGACAGCTCGCGCAAGGCAGCGCGATTGGGGCGCTTCCCGGCAATGAACAGCAGCGAGGCAGCCGCCATCATTCCGTCCAGCCCAATGTCCCGCACCCCGAAGATCGCTGTGCTCATGCCGTTGTTCCCGCCAAGTCTCTGGCCCGAAAGCCAGGCGAGGTCGAGTCCTGCCGCAACATCGTCCCAAAACCGGACAGTGCGGATGCCATGAATAGCTGTTGATGCTTCCGGCGCTATTCTTTTGTTCCAGTCGACTCCTGGCTAGAACGAGCCGATGGCGGTGAACCAGGCAGTATGCGGCGTGGAACGCTCACTGAGCGGGCGCGAATGGCGCTGGCGAGCGGGCAACATGCAGCTTGGCGACGGGCCGGCCGGGCTCGAAACAGATATCGTTACCCAACTGCTGCTCGCCCGAGGCGTGGCCCGGGGCGAGCTTGCCCGGCACCGGGCGCCCAGCCTGCGCGCCTTTCTCCCCGATCCGTCCGAGTTCGCCGACATGGACGCGGCGGCAGAGCGGCTGGCCGAGGCGGTTCTGGCGCGCGAGACGATCACCGTGTTCGGCGATTACGACGTCGACGGGGCGACCAGCGCGGCGCTCCTCATCCGCCTGTTGCGGATGCTGGGCCACGGTGCGCGCGCCTATATCCCCGATCGCCTGCTCGAAGGATACGGGCCCAGCGGCGCGGCGTTATCGCGAATCGGGGCGGAGGGCTCGAGCCTCATCGTCACCGTCGATTGCGGCGCGATGGCGCACGAGGCGCTGGCGGAGGCGCACACGGCCGGGATCGATGTGATCGTGGTCGATCATCACCAGTGCAGCGCCGAGCTTCCGCGCGCCTTCGCGCTGGTCAATCCCAACCGGCTGGATGAAGGCCCGCTTGCCGCCTCGCACGGCCATCTGGCGGCAGTCGGCGTTGCGTTCCTGCTCGCGGTGGCGGTGGTGCGGACGCTCCGGCTGCAGGGATATTTCGCCAGCCGGGCCGAGCCGGACCTGTTCTCGCTGCTCGACCTCGTCGCGCTGGGCACGGTCGCCGACGTCGCCGCGCTGCACGGCCTCAACCGCGCGTTTGTCGCGCAGGGGCTCAAGGTGATGGCGCGGCGCGGCAATCTCGGGATGGCGGCGCTGATCGATGCGAGCCGGCTGACCCGCGCGCCGATCTGCTCGGATTGCGGCTTCGCACTGGGCCCGCGTGTCAATGCCGGTGGCCGGGTCGGCGAGGCGAGCCTGGGCGTGCGGCTGCTGACCACCGAAGATGCGGACGAGGCCCGCGCCATCGCGGCGCAACTCTCGCTGCTCAACGAGGAGCGCCGCGCGATCGAGGCGGGGGTGCAGGAGGCGGCCGAGGCGCAGCTGGGGGACCAGCGCGACCGGATGGTAAGCGTGGTCGCCGGCCGCGGCTGGCATCCCGGCGTGATCGGCATCGTGGCGGGGCGGATCAAGGAGAAGACCGGCCGGCCGGCGATCGTCATCGCGCTCGACGAGGACAGCGGATCGGGTCAGGGCCAGGGAAAAGGCAGCGGCCGCTCGATCGCCGGGGTGGACCTCGGCGCGGCGATCATGGGAGCGCGCGAGGCGGGGCTGCTGGTGGGCGGCGGCGGGCACGCGATGGCCGCCGGGCTGACGGTGATGGCGGACCGTATCGAGGCTTTTGCCGACTGGCTCGAGGCGCGGCTTGCTGGGCCGGTGGCGCGGGCGAGCGCGGGAGCGGCGACGCTGCTCGACCTCGCCATCGCGCCGGGCGGGCTCACCCCGGCGCTGGTCGAGACGCTCGAGGCGGCAGGGCCGTTCGGGGTCGGCTGGCCCAGTCCGCGGGTGGCGATCGGGCCGGTGCGGCTGGTCAAGGCGGACGTGGTCGGCACAGGCGGGCATGTCCGGCTGATCGCCAGCGGCGCGGACGGCGCCTCGTTCAAGGCGATCGGTTTTCGCCAGGCCGAGAGCGAGATGGGCCAGGCGCTGCTCCATGGCGCGCAGGGGCGGCGGCTGTGGCTGGCGGGCCGGGCCAAACTCGACGATTGGGGCGCCAGGCCCGCGGCCGAGCTGCACCTCGAGGATGCAGCCTGGGCGGATTAGCGCTGAGCTCGCTTGACACGCTTGACGCACTTGAAGCGTCAAGCTCGCCTCTGGCGACCGCGACCCCCTCCATGATCTTCGGCGCCCGCGTAAGGAAGGCGCTCGAAGGCAGGCACACGACCGTGCGAATCGGGAACTTTCCGCACAAGACCGTTCGCCTCATCCCAAGGTTGAAGGCGCCGGTGCTCTTCGCGGGCGGCGATGTCAGGGATAGCGGGAACAGTGGCGGGATGGCTCAGGCGATCGCCGAGCGTCGGCAAGGGGCGGGATTGCCGACCGCCGCGTTCCTCTTGATCGATGCGGGGCGCAGGCTCGCCGTCGCTTGGAGCGAACAAAAAGCGCGCGGTGCACCGAGGCGGAACTGGCGGCGCAGCGACACCCTCGGGCGGCCCTGCCAAACGGGTGAGAACGAGCGCTCTACCTCGCATACCACCCTCGGGATCGATATGCACGGTGCGGCCCGCCAGCGCCGAGCCGTAGATCGTTTCGATCAGGCGCAGATCCGGCATACCCGTTTCGCCGGGAGTGCGGATCGGGGCGCCGTCGCGAATGGCAGCGGCGAAATGGTCGATCTGGCGAGCGAACCGGCCTTCCGATCGGCCGGGGTCGAACTCCCGCGCCTAGCCGCCTTCCAATTCGAGCGTATTGTCCGAGTAGTTGGTGGGGCCCAGATCTCGGCAAAGGGCGGGATCACCCGATCCCGCCCGTATGGAGCACGTCGCGATGGCCCGGCGCGCCGAACACCTCGGCCTCGCGCAAGGTGGAAACGGTGATCGGCCCATTCGCGCCATCGAACAGCATCTCGGCCGCCGCCAGGCTCATGGCTGTCTCGAGATGCGGGCGGAAGCGCACCCCCGCCGCCGCCGCCATGTGCCGCCGCATGCGCGCGATCTTGGCCTCTGCCACGCCGCGGTCGAGCAGCAGCGCGGACGTCTGCAGCATCGCCAGGCTGCCGGGCGCAGCCTGCATCGGGCGAACCCTGCTTGAGAGAATTCTGCATCTTCTGCTGGTCCGATCCGGTCCGTGCCGGTCGCCTCGCAGCCGTTGGTTGCTGCCGCCTAGCCCGAGGCGGTAGACAGGGCGCGCGGCGCAATATCCCGGTCCGAGCGCTGCAACAGATTGTCGAAATAGGCGATCGTCTTGATCAGACCTTCGCGCAGCGGCGTGACAGGCTCCCATCCGCCGAGCTTTTCCCGGGCGAGGGAAATATCCGGCTGGCGTTGCTTGGGGTCGTCGGCCGGCAGGGGCTTGCGCTCGATCCGCGAGGCCGAACCGGTCAGCTCGATCACGGTTTCCGCCAGTTCGAGGATCGAGAACTCGCCGGGATTGCCCAGATTGACGGGGCCGGTGAAATCGGCGGGCGTATCCATGAAGCGGACGAACGCCTCGATCAGATCGTCGACATAGCAGAAGGAGCGCGTCTGGCTGCCGTTACCATAGATGGTGATCGGCTCACCGCGCAGCGCCTGGACGATGAAATTGGAGACCACCCGCCCGTCCTGCGGATGCATTCGCGGTCCGTAGGTGTTGAAGATGCGCCCCACTTTGATCTCCAGCCGGTGCTGGCGATGATAGTCGAAGAACAGAGTCTCGGCGCATCTCTTGCCCTCGTCGTAGCAGGAGCGCGGGCCGATCGGGTTGACGTTGCCCCAATAGCTTTCGGGCTGCGGATGGATATCGGGATCGCCGTAGACTTCGGAGGTCGAGGCCTGGAAGATCCGCGCCCCGGTCCGCTTGGCGAGCCCGAGCATGTTGATCGCGCCGTGGACGCTGGTCTTGGTCGTCTGCACGGGATCGTGCTGGTAGTAGACCGGCGAAGCGGGGCAGGCGAGATTGTAGATCTGGCCGACTTCGACAAAGAGCGGAAAGGTGACGTCGTGCCGCACCATCTCGAATTGCGGATTGCCGTGCAGGTGGGCGATGTTCTCGTGACTGCCGGTGTAGAAGTTGTCGAGGCACAGGATATGCGCCCCTCTTGCGATCAGCCGGTCGCACAGATGCGATCCGAGGAACCCTGCGCCGCCCGTAACGAGAATGCTCTGGCGTCCGTACATGCCACTTCCCTTCATCCAGAAAGACCGATTGCGGCTCCCCTAAAAGTTCTCGGGCCACTCGTATAGCGCCCACCGGAGCCATCGCTTCGTTTCGGGTCGCCACGGGACCGAGTGCGGCGATCGCGAGAGCTTTCGCGTCTGTTGTTACTCTGCAAAGAAGAAGGGCGGCCGATCACCGGCCGCCCTCGTTCTCGATCAATAGCGTCGTCGGTTACGACGGACGGTAGTTGGGGCCTACCTCACGCGCATTGATACAATCATCGAAATCGTTGCTACCGCAGATCGGCGGGGTGGGCGGGGGAACGCTCTGATCGATGTTCTGGATCACGGCATTGCTTACGTAACTGATGTTCCCGCTGGCCATGCCGGGACGAGTCATGGCGGGCGAACCCGGGGTAGCGTTCGAGGTCGCCATGTTCGATCCCGTCGTGGCAGTGCCCTGGGCCTGCGCCACCTGGTTCGCGATTGAGGTCCATGCCATTTGCTGCTGCGCCTCGGGGAGGTTGTACACCTGCATCCGCTGTTGGTCGTTCAACAGCCAAAAGGCATCCTGCTGGGTCGACGTAAGCTCCCAGTAGTAGGTCTTCATCTCGCCAGTCATCCGATCATAGTCGGCCCGGCGATCGGGCTGCCACGCATCATAGGCGGTGCGCTGCATGGGCGACATCTGCATGTCGGCACCCGCTTGCATCTGGTTATTCGGCATTGTGTTCTGCGCGGTAGCAGGCACGGCAATCATGGCCATGCCGGCAATACCAGCGAGGATCGTGTTCTTCATCGTCAGTCTCCTTTATTTCATCTGCTTAATCTTTATCGTGAATTGTAACGCCTCACCCCCGGGCATGTTTCCGGGAAAGTGCGGCGAACCAGTGGACTCTTGCGACCAATCGCTGTGTTCCCTAGCTGTTCGTAGGTGACCGAAGGCCCCCTCGCCCCGCCCGCCGCTCATCTCCCCGCCGGCGGAGTTCCCGCCTGGCTCGAACGGCTCAACCCGCCCCAGCGCGAGGCGGTGATCACCACGGAGGGCCCGGTGCTGATGCTGGCGGGCGCGGGCACGGGCAAAACCGCGGCGCTGACCGCGCGCCTCGCCTGGCTGGTGGGAACGCGGCTGGCCTGGCCCAGCGAGATCCTGTGCGTCACCTTCACCAACCGGGCGGCGCGCGAGATGCGCGAACGCGTCGGGCGACTGATCGGCGCGGCGGTCGAGGGGATGCCCTGGCTCGGCACCTTCCACTCGATCTGCGCCCGGATGCTGCGCCGCCATGCCGAACTGGTCGGCTTGCAGGCGAACTACACCATTCTCGACACCGACGATCAGCTCCGGCTGCTGAAGGCGTTGATCGTCGAGAGCGACCTCGACGAGAAGCGCTGGCCCGCGCGCCAGCTGGCTGGGCTGATCGACGGGTGGAAGAACCGCGGTCTTAACCCCGCCGATCTCGACGCGGTGGACAACGAAGCCTTCGCCAATGGTCGCGGGCGGCAGTTCTACGAGCTCTTTCAGGCGCGGCTGAAAGCGCTCAACGCCTGTGATTTCGGCGATCTCATGCTGCACATGCTCAACATCCTGCGGCGCGAGCCCGAGGTGCTCGAGCTCTACCGCAAGCGCTTCAAGTACATCCTGGTCGACGAGTACCAGGACACCAACGCGGTCCAGTACCTATGGCTGCGGCTGCTGGCCCAGGAGCGGCGCAACATCTGCGTGGTGGGGGACGATGACCAATCGATCTACTCCTGGCGCGGGGCGGAGGTGGCCAACATCCTGAGGTTCGAGAAGGATTTTCCCGGCGCCAAGGTCATCCGGCTCGAGCAGAACTACCGCTCCACGCCGCAGATCCTGGCCGCGGCGGGTGGGCTGATCGCGACCAATTCGCAGCGCCTCGGCAAGACCTTGTGGACCGAGCTCGGCGGCGGCGAGAAGGTGCGCGTTATCGGCGTTTGGGACGCGCCCGAGGAAGCCCGGCGGGTGGGCGAGGAGATCGAGCGACTGGAGCGTGAGGGCGCCGGGCTCGACCAGGTGGCGATCCTGGTGCGCGCGCAATACCAGACGCGCGAATTCGAGGACCGCTTCATCCAGATCGGGATGAACTACCGCATCATCGGGGGTTATCGCTTTTACGAGCGGACCGAGATCCGCGATGCGCTGGCCTATCTTCGCGTGGTCGCCCAGCCGGCGGACAGCCTCGCCTTCGAGCGGATCTACAACCAGCCCAAGCGCGGCCTCGGTGCCAAGGCGCTGGAGGCGATGCATCGCCATGCCCGCCGCGCCGAGTTGCCGCTGGCGGCGGCGGCGCTGGAGCTGGCTGACAGTGACGAGCTGCCCGCCCGCGCGCGCGGGACGATCGCCAGGCTGATGGCCTCCTTCCTGCGCTGGCGCGAGCTGGCGGAGAAGGTTTCGCCCGCCGAGTTGCTCCGCATCGTGCTCGAGGAAAGCGGTTACGACGCGATGCTCGATGCCGACCGCTCGGCCGAAGCGTCGGGGCGCGCCGACAACCTCGTCGAGCTGGCGCGGGCAATGGAGGAATACGAGACGCTCGGCGATTTCCTCGAACACGTCAGCCTGGTGATGGACAACGACGCGCGCGACGACGGCGAAAAGGTCACCATCATGACCATGCACGCGGCCAAGGGCCTGGAGTTCGACCATGTGTTCCTCCCCGGCTGGGAAGAAGGCGTGTTTCCCTCCCAGCGGGCGCTCGACGAGGGCGGGCTGGCGAGCCTCGAGGAGGAACGGCGCCTCGCGTACGTCGCAATCACCCGCGCGCGGCGGCGCTGCACCATCCTCCACGCCGCCAACCGGCGGATCTATGGCCAGTGGACCAGCTCGATCGCCTCGCGTTTCGTCGAGGAACTGCCCGCCGAGCATATCACCGTCGAGACGACGATGACCGGCGGCGCAAGCCTGTGGCGGGCCAACTGGAGCGAGACCGAAGACCCCTTCGCCCATCTCGCCAAGGCCGCGCCCCAGCGCGCCGAGGCCCGTGGGCCCGGCTGGCAGCGGGCCCTGGCGACCGGCTACGAGACCGCGCCGGTGCGGGTGCGCGAGACCACCCGCAGCGCCGCCAGCTTCGCCGCCAAGCCGCGCGGCGACATCGCCTCAGGCGCGCGGGTGTTCCACGACAAGTTCGGCTATGGCGAGGTGGTCAGCCAGGAAGGCAACAAGCTCGAGATCGAATTCGAGACGAGCGGTCGCAAGCGGGTGATCGACAGCTTCGTCAAAGTGGCGTGACGGACCCTGCGCAGCAATGCGCGGTGTTCCATACGTTACAGCAGTCGAAAAGCGGGGCGTTGCCGCTGGGGTCATATCTCCGCGAAATTCCAATGGGACATGACATCAATGGAAGGCAGGCCCGAGAAGGCGCAATGAGTGAGACTGTGGTATTGGTAACGGTGCAGAGGTTCGATCCCGATTCAGGTGGCGGCGGCAGATACTGGGATGCCTCCAGGTCTATCCGGTGATCAATATCCGCAGCGCTCCGGGGTGTGGCTCGGAACAGCTAGCCAGCACCGTCCTATTCTTGTGTGCTGCGGCGTTTCTCATTCCAAGCCGACGTCGAGGAACCCGGGCACCGGCCCGTTCCATCCGCCCTCGTCCTGCACTTGCGCGCCGCTATCGCGCGCGCCGGATCTGGCCGGCCGATCGTCACGCCTTGCATCATCGGGCTTGCCGGCGCCGGGGCGGGTGCTCGCCCGAGAGGCGCGAGCAGGCGGGTCGGACCGGGATTTGGTACCGGCATCTGCCGATCGATCGGCACCATCACGGGCCTTCGACCTGCGGGGTGGGCGATCGGGCTTCTCGCCAGCTGCGCGATCGGAGCGGGCGGAGCGCTTCGCTTCCCCCTCCCCTTCGGTGTCGGGCGCAGCGCCCCAGGCGTGCTCGGCTATCCGCAGCCCCGTCAGCTTCTCGACATTGGCCAGTGCCTCGGCATCCTCGGGGGTAACGAAGGTGAGGGCGTGACCCGTGGCGCCCGCCCTTCCCGTCCGGCCGATGCGATGGATGTAGTCGTCGGGATGCCAGGGCGTGTCGTAATTGAAGACGTGGCTGACGCCCTTCACGTCGAGCCCGCGCGCGGCGACGTCGGAGGCGACGAGGATGTCGATTTCGCCCGACCGGAACCGCGCCAGCTCGGCCATGCGGCTGGACTGGTCCATGTCGCCGTGGATTTCCCCCGAAGCCAGGCCGTGCTTGCGCAGATCCTTGTTGAGATCGCGCACGGTGGTCTTGCGATTGGCGAAGACGAGCGCGGAAGTCACCGCATCGGTCTCCAGCAGATAGCGCAGCGCCTGCTTCTTCTTGCGCGCTGAAAGCGAGATCTTCGCCTGGACGATGTTCTCGTTGGCGGTCGCCGGCCGGGCAACCTCGATATATTTGGGGCTGTTGAGGAAGCGATCGGCAAGCTTCTTGATCGGCCCGGGCATGGTCGCGCTGAACAGCAGCGTCTGGCGGGTGGCGGGCAGCTTCTCGCAGATGAACTCAATGTCGGGAATGAAGCCCATGTCGAGCATCCGGTCGGCCTCGTCGATGACGAGGAGATCGCAGCCCGTCAGGAGGATCTTGCCGCGCTCGAACAGGTCCATCAGCCGCCCGGGTGTGGCGATGAGCACGTCGACGCCCTCGTCGAGTGCCCGCACCTGGTCGCCCATCTGCACCCCGCCAATCAGCAGCGCGAGCGATAGGTCGTGATTGACGCCGTACTTCTCGAAGTTCTCGGCCACCTGCATGGCGAGTTCGCGGGTCGGCTCGAGGATCAGCGAACGCGGCATCCGGGCGCGGCGGCGACCCGAGGCGAGCACGTCGATCATCGGCAGGACGAAGCTCGCGGTCTTACCCGTCCCGGTCTGGGCGACCGCGATCAGGTCCTTCATCATCTGGATCTGGGGGATCGCCTGCGCCTGGATGGGCGTCGGCTCGGTGTAGCCGGCAGCATCGACAGCTTCCAGCAGCTTGTCGGACAGCCCGAGATCGGCAAATTGCATAGGCGTTCGAGTAAGGTCCGGATGAGGAAAAGGTTGCGCCGGCATCTCCCCGCCGGGGTGAACACAGCGCAGCGGCGGCTATGCCCGCGTGGCGGCCAATGTCAAGGAACAGGAGGGTGGCGCGCTCAATCACGGCTGGCGACGAGGCGGTTGAGGCTTGCCACCTGGCAGCTCGTCCCCATGCGCGATTGCAGCCGGTCGCGCGCGATGCACAGCTTCCCGTCCTCGCTGCGTTCGAGGTAGAAACCCTTGTAAAAGGCGCGGGCATTGCAGGCGCGCTCGAGATTGGCGGCCAGGATCCTGCGATCGCGCAGGAACAGCAGCAGGCGGTTCTCGCCATTGGGCTGGACGCCGGCGATCTCGTCGACCCCGATACATTCGCCATGCTCGATCTCGGTGAAGCGCGTGGCGGTCGGCCGGCGGGGGAGCGCGGCGAGCATCCTGTCGCGCTGCGCCTCGCTGCCGGGCGAGATGCGGATGATGACGCGGCTCTCGATGCGCACCTGGTGCTGCGGCGGGGGCCGCAAGGCATCGTCGAGAATTCGCAGCGGAGCCGCGCTGTCGCTCGCGCGCAGGCCCAGTTCGGGACGCGCCTGTTCGGGGGCGGCATGTGCGACGGGCGCAGATTGGTTGCGGCTTGGGGGATCGAACTGCGTGGCCATTGCAGGCAGCATCAGCGCGAGCGAATAGAGCAGTGGGTTCAGTGGTATCATCTCCTACATGGTGCGGCTGTGCGCGCGTCCCTGTTGCGAGCGGCTTCTCCCCCCAGCCACTAGTCCGGCCGATTGAATAGGCGGTGAACCCCCTCGCCGCCCTTGGCAAGGCAGCCATCGGGCTGGCATGGTCCACCTTATGACGGCGTTGAGCGCGATCACGGACCGAACGGACGATTTTCTCGAGCAGGCCGCGTCCCTGCTCGGCGAGCGCGGCTGGACGCGCGATCCCGAGTTGGTGACGCCGTGGCTGACCGACTGGCGGGGCCGATACACCGGGCGCACTTTGGGGATGGCTTCGCCGGGTTCTACCAAAGAAGTCGCCGCGCTGGTGAGACTATGCGCCCGCTACCGCGTGCCGATCGTGCCGCAGGGCGGGAATAGCGGCATGTCGGGCGGAGCAACCCCCGACACGAGTGGACTCGCGTTGCTGCTTTCGCTGCGGCGGATGAACACAATCCGTGCGTTCGACGCCTCCGCCCGCGAGATCGTGTGCGAGGCGGGCGTCGTGCTCCAGACATTGCACGAGGCCGCCGCCGCCAAGGGACTGCGCTTCCCGCTGACTCTGGGCGGCAAGGGATCGGCGACGATCGGCGGGCTCGTCTCGACCAATGCCGGGGGCACGCAGGTCCTGCGCTACGGCGCAATGCGCGCTTCTGTACTGGGGCTCGAGGCAGTGCTGGCCGACGGCGCCGTGATCGACGCGCTGACGCCGCTCAAGAAGGACAATCGCGGTTTTGACCTCAAGCAATTGCTGATCGGCTCGGAGGGAACGCTAGGGATTGTCACAGCCGCGACCTTGCGCCTGGTTCCGTCCATCATCGAGCGACGGGTGCTATGGGTGGGGCTCGGCGACATCCGCACGGCGCGCAAGCTGCTGCTCCACGCCGAAGTGGTGGCGGGCGGGGCTTTGGAAGGCTTCGAGGTGTTGCCGCAGGACTGTCTCGAAGCCGTTCTCGCGCATATGCCCGGTGCGCGCTCGCCGCTGAGGGGCGAGCACCGCTGGCATGCACTGATCGAGCTGGTCGAAACGCGGGCGAGTGACGGGGCGCTCGAGGCAATGGCCACCGATCTGCTCGCCGGCGCGCTCGACAAGGACCTGATCGAGGATGCGACGATCGCCGCCAGCGAGGCGCAGGCCGAGGCGTTCTGGACCTTGCGCGACGAGATCGCCCCGGCCGAGCGCGCGCATGGACCGGCGGTGCAGCACGATATTTCGGTGCCGGTCGCGCAGATGGCCGATTTCGTCGCCCAGGCAGGGCCCGAAGTCGAACGCGCCTTTCCCGCAACGCGCGTGATCGCCTTCGGGCATCTGGGCGATGGCAACGTCCACTTCCATGTCCGCGCTCCCGCCGGGTCCTCGCCCGCCGAATGGGAAGCCGGCGAGGGCAAGGCGATCAGCCGTTTCGTCCATGATCGGGTGACCGAATGGAAGGGTTCGATCAGCGCGGAACACGGGATCGGCCAGGTCAAGGTGAGCGAACTCGCACGGCTCGGCGACCCCGTGCAGCTTGCCGTCATGCGCCAACTCAAGCAGGCGCTCGATCCCGATAACCTGCTCAATCCGGGCAAGCTGGTGCCGCTTGCGCGCGACGGGGCCAGCGCCTAGAGCGCCTGCGCTCAAGAAGCCCCTTTCCCTGCGCCTGGGCCGCGGTGTCCCACAGGAGACGCCCGGCAAGGCACGAACCCGACCCGGAGATCTGATCGATGGCCAGCGTGCCCAAAGCCAACCTTCCCGTCCTTTACAAAGACATCGTGCCGCTCAACAGCCGGGACCACGGCGGCTGGAAGGCGCGCACGGTCGATCGCGCGCCGTGGGTCGTGGGCCAGCACGCGATCCCGCTGACGGTCGAGGAGTTCCCGATGGCGCAGCGCGATTTCCCGATCGTGTTCTCGCAGGGCGACCGGCCCGTGCCGCTCGCGCTGTTCGGGCTCAACGAGGGCGTCAACACCTTCTTCGACGACGAGGGAAGGCCGATGGGGGAGCCGCGCTACGTGCCAGCCTATATCCGCCGCTACCCGTTCCTGCTCGCCCGGCTGGACCAGAGCTCGGACCAGATGAGCTTGTGTTTCGATCCCACCACCGATCTGGTCGGCGAGCTGGAAGACGGCCACACGCTGTTCGACGGCGAAGGTGGCCCGAGCGAGCACACCAAGGGATTGCTCCAGTTCTGCGAGAAGTTCGAGCAGGCAGGCCAGCGCACGCAGGCCTTCATCGACGAGCTCGTCAAGACCGAGCTGCTGATGGATGGCGAAGTCAAGATCGAGCGCACGGACGAGCCGGGCAAGCCCTACGTCTATCGCGGCTTCAAGATGGTTAACCAGGAAAAGCTGCGCGAGGCGCGCGGCGATCAGCTGAGGAAATGGAACGAGAACGGGCTACTGCCGCTGGTGTTCGCGCACCTGTTCTCGCTCGAGCTGATGCGGATTGTTTTCGCCCGCCAGCAGCAGCAGGGCAAGGGGCCGATCGCCCAGGCTGACGGCGGGGTTCCCGGCGCGGCGAATGCCAATGGCGGGCTGCCGGGTTTCGAGCCTCCGACGAGCGGCAGCACGGGCTGAATTGCCGGTCGCCCGGCTCGGCCGGCCAGCCTATCAACGCCCAGCCGCGCACTCCCACAAGGCTTGAAATGCCCGGTCGAGGAATTAACTAATCAATGTTCGGTCGGCGCTCCCCTCATGGCCCGGCCGAATAGGTGCGCCACGGCGCACCTCCTCCCTGAACCTTGGCCACCTCGCGCCGCGTGTGCGAGGTGGCTTTTTTATTTCAGCCGCGAGGAGGTCGACCCGGCTATTCGGCCGCCTGGGCGAAGCCGTGCATGCCGCTCACCTCGTGCGCCAGCCGCCTGACCAGCCCCGTGACAAGCGCGATCATGGCGGCCATGCCGGGACCCGGCGCGGCGAGTGCGGCATCAAGATAGGTGGCGCGGCACAATTCGAGCTGGAAACCGTGGATGCCGCGCTGAGGCGCGGAATGGCGATCGAGCACGTATCCACCCGCATAGGGCCGGTTATGCGCGACGCTGCGCCCGGCGGCGGCGATATGATCGAGCGCGAGCGCCGTCAGCCCCGCCCCGCATGAGGCACCGAACCGGTCGCCGACGACGAAATCGGGCGCCGGCTCGGCCCCGTTCTTCGCGCCCAGCGGCGGCATAGAATGCAGGTCGATGAGGAGCGCGGCCCCCCAGCGGTCGCGCAGATCCTCGAGCGCCTCGCCGAGTGCGCGGTGATAGGGCTGGTGGACCCCCTCGATCCGTCCGTTGAGCTCGCTCGTCTTCAGCCGTTCGCGCCAGATCTCGCCCAACCCGGGCAGCCGCCGCGGAACGAGGCCGAGCCCGCCGCGCGCACGCCGCCCGACCGTAACGCCTTGGCGCGGCCCGGCACCGCCCATCGGTATGGAAGCGTTTTCGGGATCGGCGAGCATGTCCCAGTCCATGTCCTCTGCCGCCCGGTTGAGATCGATCATCGCGCGCGGCGCCTGGGCGGTGATGATCGCCGCGCCGGTGTCGCGCACCGCTCCCGCCGCCACATGGTCGACGAAACGGTCCTCGAGCCGCAGCGCAGCCTCGGCCGGATCGCGCATCCGGCGGACGAGGTCGGGCGGGTAGCAGCGCCCCGCATGCGGCACGGCGATGAGCACGGGGATCGCGGCCGAGCCGCCGCCGGTGAACGCGAACGCGGGACGCCCGGCCATGCCAGGGATGCGCCCGCCTTTCCGCAAGCTCGAGTCGGGCGGCGTGGCGCTGGCTTGGGTCATTGCGGCACGCTGACGCCATCGGGCGATGAAGTCAAAGGCGACCGTCGGACCATCGTTCGCATCAACCTGTCCCGTTAGAGGGCATGCCCGACAGCGCGCATGCGCGATCCACCTAGCGCAGTTATGGAATGCTTCGACACGAGCACGAGGACTTTCGAGATGATCCGCATTCTGCTGGCCGAGGATGACACCGCCATGCGCACCTATCTTGCGCGCGCGCTGGAAAAGGCGGGATATTCGGTGGTCGCCGTGGCCGACGGGCTCGAAGCACTGCCGCATCTCAACAACGAAGTGTTCGATCTTCTGGTCTCCGACATCGTGATGCCGGGAATGGACGGGATCGAGCTCGCTCGGCGGTGCAACGAGAAGAGCCCCCGGACCAAGGTCATGTTCATCACCGGTTTCGCGGCGGTGAGCATGCGCGCCCGCAGCGAGGCGCCCGAAGCGCGGATGTTGACCAAGCCCTTCCATCTGCGCGACCTCGTCGACCAGATCGACCGCTTGTTCCAAACGAGCGCGCTCGCAACGATGTGATCCCCCGCCCCGGCAGCGCAATCCACTTGCACCTCTGCCAAGGCGCGGTTAATCGCACCGCTCGGCGAGGCTGCGTCATCGCCGGGCCGCAATGATGGTGTGGGCGTATAGCTCAGTGGTAGAGCACTGTGTTGACATCGCAGGGGTCCCAAGTTCGAACCTTGGTACGCCCACCATCCCCGACCTCCTCAAAATATCCCTAAACAGGGCTTTCCTGCGATCACCCTGGCGCAGCGCAAAAATACGCCGTTTCAACCGTGCGCGCCGAATTCGTTGGCGATCGCGGTGGAAATGCGCAGCGCGAGCGCTTGGGCGCGGGCGATCGGCTCGATGAAATCACGCTGGATCGCCTCGTAGCCCTGTTCCCCGCCTTCGGGATAATCGGAAGGCTCATCGAGGACGAAATCGGTAGAACTCGGGAAGCGGGTGGGAAAGGCACGCCTGAGCTGCGCCACCGCCTCATCGATGCGCAACGTGAAGACCATCTCGAGCACATCGTCCCGGCTGATGTCGTTTGCCCGGCTGAAACTCGGCACCATCACGGCACGCAGGAACATGTGCTGATAGAGCGTCAGGCGCAGCGCCTGGAGCACGCCGATCCGCCGACGCACCTCCTCGCGCTGGGGCAGCGGATCGGCTTCGGGCAGGCGACCGAGCAGGCGATGAAGCTTGAGCGCATCGATCCGCAAGCGCGAGGCAAGGCGGCGGAACACGCCCGTCCGGTCGTCCTTGACGAGGTACTCCGCGAGATTGGCACAGGCTCCGGCAATTGCCGGCTCGGTTCCGCGATAGGTGCGGCTCGCCCAGTATGCCGAGTTGAACAGCTCGCCAAAGGCGGCGACGGTTTTGATGCTGGCGAGCCCGTTGGCGCTCCTGACGAGCCGCACGATCTGCCGTCCGCGCGCGCTTTGGGCGAGCAGCGCGACGGCTTCGTCCAGATTTTCGTCTGCCGCGCTGCCAACGCCCGCGATCACGTTCACCGGATAGCCGAGCTGCTGGAGAATGGCGTTGTGCGGGATCGCCCGAATCTGGCGCAGGCTCATCTCCCGTTCCGCAACCAGATCGGACTGTCGGCGCGATTTTCGGCTGCCGGTCTCTTTGAGCATCCCCAGGCCGAACGCGGTGACCGCGCGAGCATAGGTCCGGCTTTCGAGATGCCCGCGCTGGTGATCCTTGATCGCGCGGTAGAAATCGAGGCTGCGGTCGGTACGCTGGTAGAACGGATCGTCCTTAGAATCGGGATCGGCTTGATGCGCTTCCAGCTCGGCAATGCGGGTGAGCGTCGCCAGGGCCAGCGCCGGGTTGGCAAAGAACAGGTAGCCGTCTCCGCCCTGAAAGCTGACTTCGGGCTCGAGACGGATCCCGGCCTGGCCGAAGCGGCTGCGCGACCAGGAACTGAGCGGCCAGGTTAGCCGATCGGCAAATCCGCCGGGGTGGGCGCCGCGCCCCATGCTTTCGCCATGAGTATCGAAGATCAGCGCGGCGACATCGGTCAGTCCGTTCGCCACCATCGCCTCGCTCAGCCGCCCCTGCAGCCGCTCGATGGCGAGGCTTGCGGGGATCTGCCCGACGAACCGCCCGGCATCTGAGAACCCGGTCTGGATCGCCACATGGCCGCGTTTGCGTGCATAACTCTGGTAGGCCGGCTCGGCCAGCAACGCATCAAGGAAGCGGCCGCCGTGCTCTAGCGCCGCCTCCGTCTCGAACAGCGGAGATATGTCGACCCGCTCCTCGACCGGACGAAGTAGAGCGCGGCAAGCACGGTGGCGGGCTGCTCGCATTCGGCCACCAGCATGCGGATCGGCGCGTCGGCGTCGATGTGCCGCAGGATCTGAGCCATGGCGAGGAACTGGCGGATCGCGGTGGAACTCTCGATCGCCAGTGCGCCGAAATTGGTGCGGAGCGGCTCAACCTCGGCCAACATGCGCCGCAACGTGGCGACCGCACCGCGACTGGCGACATCGATCGTCCGGTCATCGCCCAACCGGCGACGGATCGCGTTGTGCAGCTGCTTGGCGTTGACGCGGAAATGGATCCACCCCATTCCCAGGCCGTCGGCGCGCATCGCCGCCGCGAGCACCTTCAGCGCAACCGCGCGATCGCCCTCCACGCTCCGCGCTTCCTGCTCAAGCTGATCGATCAACGGCTTCAGCGTGAGGAGCTTGTCGGGATCGTCCGCAGTCAGGCCGTTGGCGACGGCTGAAAGCGTCTCGGGCGCAGTGACGCCCGAAGCGAACTCCCGCGCACGTCCGGAAGCGGATTCGCCAGCGCGGCGCAGGACGCCAAGCAGCTTGTGATGAGCGTCCAGCGTGTCGAGCGCGGCGACATAGCGCGCCAGCCGCTCGGCCTTTTCGGCGAGGCGGAACGAGATCGAGGTGTGCCAGTCGATGTCGGTCCGCCCGTCCATGTCGTAGCCGACCCAGGTGGCGAAGCGGAAGGGCAGCGGCCGAAGTTCGTGCCATCGGCTCGGCCAGCGATCCCGCGCCGTCCGAAGGATCTCTCCGACGATCCGGTCGCGTGCGTCCTGCGCATTGGCGATGGCGCGCATGGCCTGCTCATGCTCGAAACCGAGGGTGACGGTCGGCCGAACGTGCGGTTCGACGCTTATGCCGCTGCCGATCGGCTCCTCGTTTGCGGCGGCCCGGGCCACGGCTTGCGCCTGGGCAGGGGTGAGAAGGAAAGTGGGATGCGCGGTGAATACCGCGTGCAGCCGCGGATATTCCCAGCGATCACGAAAATCCTCGAACTTGTCCGCATCGAGGCACTTGGCGAGCGCGTGGAGATTGCCCTCGTTCGCCACGGGCGAAGCCAGCGCGCGCAGCCGTGCAGCGCGGCTGTGCAGCGCCTCGCACTCGAGCTCGGCGATCATCTGCTCGATCCGCTCGAGGCTGATCTCGCCCGCTTCGAGCTGGCGCGAAAGTTCGAGCGAGAGCTGAAACACCGGGTTGAACAGCGGCGTCTCGCGGGTTCGCAGGTGAAGCTCGCCCAACCTGGCGAGAAGCTCGGCGACCTTGGTCATGCGCGCGCCATTGCATTCTGGCGCAGCAGCGCGTTCAGCATGACAGGGCAATGGCAGAGCTTCATGCCGGGATCGTCATCCGCTTCGCCCCTCAACAGCCGCATATCGTCCCGTCCCCGAGCCGGGCGCCAAGACGCGCGGCAGGCCGAACCTCCTACCCCACCGCCCGCGCCTCGTCGATGCACGCGGAGCCGTGCTCCAGGCTTGCAGTGAGGTGCCAATCGGAAAAGCCGATCTTAGCCGCCGAGGCAGACCGCTCTCGCCCCGCCCTTCGCGGAAACCGTGGACAAGCGGTGATGCCTCGACCTCGCAGCTTCCTTTGCCGCTGGTCGCATAGGCAGCTTGCCGATAGAGCTCGCCCCTGTGGCCGCCGCCCTTGCCCCACGCCTGACGCTGCGCTTCGGTGTCACCGGTCACCGCCCGCCGCGACTTGCCGCGGCCGATCACGAAGCCATTGTCCACACGTGCGAGCAGATCTTTCGCACCGCGTCCGCCACGCTCGCGGCGATTTACCAGCGCCACCGCGAAGCCTTCGCCGCCGAGCTTCCGGCGACCACGCTTGTGTCCTCGCTCGCCGAAGGTGCCGACGTCATCGTTGCCGAGGCGGCTCTTCGATGCGGGCTGGACCAGTCCGCCTGCCTGCCCTTCGCGGCCGACCGCTACCGGCGCGATTTCCAGCCCGAGGCATGGGCGCGGACGCAGGCGCTGATCGAGGTATCGGACCGCGTGCTGGAACTCGGCGAGCGGGTCGGCAAGGACGCTGACGCCTACGAGGCCGCCGGGCGGCTGGTGATGGCGCAGGCCGACATTCTCATTGCTGTGTGGGACGGCGCACCGGCTCAGGGGCGGGGCGGCACCGCGCAGATCGTCGCGGAGGCGATCGCGATGGGCCTGCCGGTGATCCATGTCGATCCCGCGGCGGCCGGTGATCCGCGCCTGGTTTGGCGCCCGATCGAGGATGCGGGTAACGAGGACCTGTCCGCGCTGCCGCTGAACCCCAGCGACGGCTTCACCGCGCAGCTCGAAGCGACCATTGCCGCCCTCACCGAGCCGCCCATCGGAGAGGACGGAGACCACCTGAGAAGCTACCTGCGTACCCATCCCGCGCTGGCGGGCCGCGCCATCGCCTGGCCTTTGCTGCTCGCGATCACCGGCGCGAAAAAGTGGCGCAGAACCCGCTTCCGCTTCGCAGGGGCGGACGAAGTGCGCGCCGACCTGCGCGAGCAGACCGGCCATTTCGATCGGCTCGCCCCGTTCGGCGGGATGCTGAGCGGCATGATGGCCGATCGCTATGCCCACGCCGACGCCGAGGCGAACCGCTTCGCCATGCGCTACCGGGCGACCTTCATCACCAATTTCGGCCTGGCCGGATTCGCCGTGTTCCTGGCCCTGTCGAGCCTGCTCCTGCCCAATCTCAAACTCCTCCTGATCGTCCTCGAACTGGTGGTGATCGGCATCATCATCGCCAAGACACAGGCCGGACGCGCGCTCGGCCTTCACCGCTGCTGGCTCGATCGGCGGGATGTGGCCGAGCGGCTGCGGATGCTGATGATGGCCGCACCGCTCGGCCGGCTTGGCCTGCGCGAAGGCGGCGAAGGCCAGCGACCACCCAATTGGGTCCACTGGTACGTGCGCGCCTCCGCACGCGAGATGGGCCTGCCCCAGGCGCGGTTCGACGAGGCCTATATCAATAACGCGCGCAGCAGCATCGTCGATCTCCTCGACGAGCAGGGGCGCTATCACCAGTCCAACGCACATGCGATGGCCCACGCCGACCACAACCTCCACCACGCCGGTGACGTCCTGTTCTTCGGCACGGTGCTGGCCTGCGCGCTGTTCATCACGGCCTATGTTGCCACCGACGGGAAGACGGTCATCGCCGGAGTCGGCGGGGCCGAGCTCGTCACCTTCTTCACCGCGCTGTGCCCCGCTCTTGCCGGCGCGCTTTACGGTATTCGCATGCAAGGGGATTTCTCCGCCAACAGCCGCCGTTCGCGCGCCATCGCGGCCCAACTGTCGCGATTGCGCGCGCGGATGAGGCGCGAGGAGTTAACCTATCTCGCGCTCGTCGAGAACGCGCGCCATGCCCGCGCGATCCTCCTCGCCGAAGTCGAGCAATGGCGCAGCCATTACGAGAGCCGGCCACTGACCTTGCCCGGCTGAGCGAAGTCTCTTCGCAAACGTCCGGTTGCGCTGAGCCGACCGATCGGCCCTCGCGTCACAACCGGCAGAGTTCTAGCGTTTTTGCCTGCCGATAGCTCACTTGGCTTGCCTCAAATCATATCCCTCTGCCGCGCTCCTGCATGATCGCTGCAATTTAACGAACTGGCGAGTTCCTCGCTGCGACAGCGGAAATCTTCCCTCATACGTGCTTTACGGCTTCAAGCGCCGGGTCGAGCCGCCTGTCGTTTGAAGCGCTGATGGAAACTCAGTGGCGCAAGAGCTTTTCTTGCCCGCTTGGCGTCGAGCGCATACGTCTCAACTGCTCACCCTCCTCTAAACGGTCTGTGTGCCGAACGGCGACGCTTCGATCAGAAACCATAGGAGACGCTGAATCGGAACGAGCGGCCGAGAATGGGACGCGCGAGGATCGCTCCGCTGCCCTGGCCGCCAATGATGCGCGGGTTGCCTTCGGTCAGCCCGGCCTCGTCGGTCAGATTGCTGCCGGTGACCATGAGCGTGATCTCGGGATCGAGCCGCAGGGAGATGCCGGCATCGAGGGTCGTAAAGCTCGGCAGCACCTGCAGGTTCTCCACATCAGAAAAGCGATCGCCGATATAGGCGACTGTCGCGAAGACATTGGCCGTCGCGCCATCGAACTCGAGCTCGTAAGATGGCGTGATCCGGAACTGCCAGTCCGGCTGGCGCTGGACCTGGTTACCCGTGTTGTCGATCGTCCCGCCCCCGGTAAAGAAAGCGTCGTAGGTCGCATCGAGATAGGTGACACTGAAATCAAGGTTGAAGCCGGCGAATGGACCGACCGATCCTTCGGCTTCCACCCCGGTCGCCTCCGCCCCGCCGATTTGCGACAGCGGAGTTCCGTTGACGATCTGGGTCGTGGCAAGCCCCTCGAACTCGTTATGGAACAGGGTCGCGTAGAGCCGGACGATGGGCGTGGTCACCTTCACGCCGCTTTCATAGCTGTCGACCTGCGGGGCGATTTCGATCCCGTCGCGCAGATTGTCGAAGAATGGGAAGCTGTTGCCTCTGCTGAAGCGGGCGAAAACACCGACATCTGGCGTGAAATCATAATTGACGCCGCCGGTGAACGAGAATTCGTCGCCCCTGTAGCGGATCGTGGAGAAGGTCCCGTTCAGTACGGCGGTGTTGTTGTTGAACAGGGTCGCAGGGTTGCCGTCGGTGTCTACCCCGAAGTCGTTGTTCTCAAGCACGCCGTCGACTTCGTGCCACTGGTGGCGGACACCGCCATCGATCCGAAGATCCGGCGTGATCTGCCATTCATCGACGAAGTAGATGGCGTAATCAGCCCCTTCGTACTCGGCGTTCACATTGAAGAAGGAGCCGGTGGCGAAGCCGTCGCGCGTCGCCTGCCGTCCATCGGCCAGGACCAGATTGAGCCGGCGCGCATTGTTTTCGGCGGCCAGGAGAAGGCCGTTGCCAAGGCTCCAGCGATCATCGCTGCTGTAATTGGTCGCGTAGAACCCCAGCGTGGCGGTATTGCCCCCGGACTGAAGCGAGACCGAGACGTCGTTCACGATAGATTCGATATCCTTGCGCACCTCCCACACGCCCGACTGGATCACCTGCTGCGAAGGCGCGAGCATCCCGCCGCCGTCGGCAAAGCTCAGCGATCCGACCATGGCAGCCGGTTGGCCGGGCAGATCGTACTGCCCAACGAAAGCAGCCGCGCTCGAGGGTGCGCCGGCCGGCACCAGGCCCACCGTATCGGCACTGCCATTGAGGAAACTTGTGCGATTGCGGATGGCGATGGTGTCGCTGACGTCGAACTCGAAATTCAGCCCCAGGTTGATGACTTCCGCGCCGCGTCCGTCCGCAAGATCGACGGTGCTGCCATCGTTTCTGGTGGTGAGCTTGGTATCGCGCCCGGCAAGTACGCCGGTGCCAAGGTCGATATCGCCGAACTGGCTGATCTCGCCATCATTCGAGATCACGGGGATCGGCAGAAGCCATTGGCCGCGGTCATTGAGGTAGCGGGCGTAGGCCAGGACCGATCCGCGCTCGAACTCGTGACGGATATTGGCGGTCACCTGACCGCCCCGCTCGGCGGTGAATTCGGGATCGCGGATCCCATTGGATTCAGCGTAGTAACCGCCAATCATGAAGCTGGTGTCGGGGCCGACCGGACCTGAAACCAAGCCATCGCCGCGCACCTCGCCGAAATCGGTCACGCTGATCTTGGCGAGCCCTTCGAAGAAGGCGCCCCCTTCCCGCTGGACGAAATTGACCGTCAGGCCCGGCTGACCGGATCCGAACAGCGCGCCGGTGCCGCCGCGAACCGCCTCGACCCGCGCGATCGTCTCATCGATCCGGATGAGCTGCGTGTTCTCGAGGAACGACAGCGTCGGGGGCGGGAAGATCGGAACGCCGGAAGACTGGATTGTGACGAACTCGGCATCGCCTCCCGATGGAAAACCGCGCACGAAGATATTGGCCCCGTTCTGCCCGCCGGAGCTTTCGGCGCTCACCCCGGGTACCGCCTTCAGCAGATCGGCGGTACTCGCAGGGGCGATGCGATCGATCGTGTCGTTGCTGATCGTCGAGACCGCGAAAGCCGCGTCCTGCCGCCGCGTTCCGCCACCGGTGGTGCCCACGACCACGATGGTATTGTCGCCGAGGACCTCGTCTTCCGGCCCTTGTACCGCTTCGTCACGCGCCGTGCTGTCGCCGGTCTGGCCGGTGGTGGTCTGCGCGAGAGACGGCGTCGCTGCGATAAGCATGACCAACGTTGTGGCGAAGGACCCTGGATACGCGGATTTGGCTTTGAGGCGCATGTCTTTCTCCGTGTTTCGTCCGCTGTTTGGGATCGCTTGGTGGCCAGCAAGCCCGTCGCTTGTACCAGCAGAAGGTGTTGGGTGACGTTAAGCTACTAGAATAAATGGATTTATATCGGATCTGGCACTCAATAGATGTGCCCCTTGCTGGACAAGCCTATACCCCCGACCTAGTGAATGTCTTCTAATAGGACGGACGAGATAGAGCAATGCTGCAACTTACTAAGGGCGATTGGTCCGTGCGGAATCGGCTTTTCGCATGGCTTGCGACCGCCGTTTTCGGGCTCGCGCTGCCCGGATGCGCCGCTAACCATCAGGATTTGCAGACCCGCATCGGCGAGCCTCGCGCCGCGCCGGCAATATCGGCCGTTCCCTCGCTGGAGGAAGCAGCCGCGCGCGCCGACCGCACGGCCGCTCTGCCATCGCCACAGACGTTGTACGGCCCGCTTTTCGATGCGGTTCAGACGCGCCGGCTTTACGAAGACCCCAAGGATTTCACCGATGCGCTGCCGCTACGCGAACCGGAAGAAATCGTCGCGGACTACCAGGCCATGGCGCCGATGGACGATGCCGCCCTGCGACGATTCGTCGAGGCGAACTTCGACCTTTCGTTGCGCCAGACGGCGATGCCTACCGCCCGTGATAATTTAACGATGCTGGACCATATCGAGGAGCTCTGGCCGGTCCTCGCACGGCCCCCGCAGCCGCTTGTGCCGCAATACTCGTCCGATCTGCCGCTCCCCGCGCCGTTTGTGGTCCCCGGGGGAATCTTTCAGGAAATGTACTACTGGGACAGCTATTTCACGATGCTCGGACTGGCGCGCGATGGGCGTGACGATCTCGTCGAGGGCATGATCGACAATTTCGGTGCCCTCGTCGACCGCTATGGTCATGTGCCTAACGGCACCCGGACCTATTTTCTCAGCCGGTCGCAACCGCCGTTTTTTGCGCTTATGGTCGGCCTCTCGAAGGTCGAGGATCCGGCGGTGCTGCAACGGCGTCTGCGCCAGTTGCGGGCAGAACACGCCTTCTGGATGGCGGGCTCGCAAGACATCGCGCCGGGCTCGGCCGAGCGCCGCGTTGTCGCGCTGCCCGATGGCGCCGTGCTCAACCGCTACCACGACGACCGCGACACCCCGCGCGACGAGAGCTGGGCCAATGATTTGGAGACGGCGGCAGCGGCGGCGGCAGCGGCGGGACGCGAACCGGCTGAAGTGTTCCGCGACATCCGCTCGGCGGCCGAAAGTGGCTGGGATTTCTCCTCGCGCTGGTTCGGCGATGGTGAGTCGCTGGCGACGATCCGAACGACGGCGATCGTCCCGGTCGACCTCAATTCCCTGCTCTATGCGCTGGAGGAGGAGATCGCGGCACTCTGCACCACCCTGGGCGATAGCGCGTGCGCGGGCGCCTATGCCGATCACGCCGCGGCGCGCAAGACGGCAATGGACGAATGGCTTTGGGACGAGGCGAGCGGAGCATATCTGGATTACGATTGGCAAGCCGAGCGGCCGACCGGCGTGCTCAGCGCCGCGACACTGTTTCCGCTGTTCGTCGGCGCCGCCTCTTCTCAGCAGGCGGACGCGGTCGCCCGATTGACGGGCGAGAAACTTACCGCGCCCGGCGGTCTTCGCACCACCCTGGTTCGCACGGGCGAGCAGTGGGACGCGCCCAACGGCTGGGCACCACTCCAATGGGTGGCGGTATCGGGGCTCGAGCGTTACGGCCACCAAGCGGCGGCGCGACTGATCGCGCGGCGGTTCGTGTCCACCGCTGAACGGGTCTATCGCGAGACGGGCAAGATGCTCGAGAAATACGACATCGAACAGGCCCGTCCCGGGGGCGGCGGCGAGTATCCGCTGCAGGACGGCTTTGGCTGGACCAACGGCGTCGTGCGCGAGTTGGTCGCGCGCTATGGCCAGGATGGCGGGGATCCTGTTTCGCAGCCGTAAAGGTTCACAAAGCTGCTTTCCGTGCCGAATGCGTGCCACGCTCTTGCTAGCGCGCCCTAAGCTGTAGCGAATCCGCGAAGGATGCTGAAGTGCGCCCTTGCGTGGAATATACACTGGCGACCCCGCACGGGCTTCGAAAAGCCATTCTGGAAGACATGCTAAAAGGCAGGTCATACATTTTCTTTGTAGCGCGGAAAGAAATTGAAGCTCGAGATGGTCGTTCAGTACTTCTCCGCGAGCGCTCACGCTTGGCCGAGGCGGACGCCGACCGGCAGCTAAAGGGGCCACTACGATTCGTTAGAGCGAAAGGCTGCTTTACACGATCGAATTACGCTGGAGTGCTCATCCTGGCTCTATGAAAAATGGGGCACTCATCGTTAGATCCCGCCTTTCCCGAACTCCGTCGATAAAACGAAGGCGGCTCCATGCGAGCTTCTGGCGATAGCGGCCGTTCACTGGCTGCGGATCGGAGGGGCGGCATCGCGCCCTCATTTCTGCCCTTCCTGTAATCGGGCGATTGCCCCTGCAGGCAGCCTTAGATTGGCGTGTCCGCGCGTTCTCTCCACAAGAGGTTGCGAATGATTTGCGATAGCGTAAAGCCCCTCGCGACTGATTCGGGAGCTTACATGACACGCGCATTCCTGCTGCTGGGCGCGACCAGCGCACTGGCCATTTCCTCGCCCTCACTGGCCCAGGACGTCGAAACCACTGACGTTCCGCAGGATGGGGAAGAAGTAGTCATCGTTACCGCAGCGCGCACTCAGCTGCCCGCGACCGCACTGCCGTTGACGATCGATATCATCGACCGCGAGCAACTGGCGCGACAGGTGCAGATTTCCGGTTCGACGATTGACGCGGTTTCTGCGCTGCTGCCTTCCTTCTCGCCCACGCGCGAAAAGCTGTCGGGGGCCGGCGAGAGCCTGCGGGGCCGCTCGCCCCTCTATGCGATCAACGGCATTCCGCAATCGACACCGGTGCGCGACGGATCGCGCGACGGTTACACGATCGATCCATTCTTCATCGATAGGGTGGAGGTAATCTACGGGTCCAACGCCCTTCAGGGCATCGGCGCGACCGGCGGGGTTGTGAACCAGGTAACGGTCGGCGCACCCTTGCGCCCCGGAATCGCGACGCGCGCGCTGGCCCAGGTCACGACCTCCGATACCTTCGCGGGCGAGGGGATCGGCGCCAAAATCGGATCGCTCGTCGCCAATCGCGCCGGTGCCTTCGATGCCAGCGTAGGCGCGACGGTAGAGCGGCGCGGAGCGTTCTTCGACGCCAATGGCGACCGTATCGGGGTGGATGGGACTCAAGGCGAATTGCAGGACAGCGACAGCTGGTCGGTCTTCGCCCGCTTCGGCTACGATCTTGCGCCGACCACGCGGCTCGAACTGGTCGCCAATCGCTTCGAACTCGAAGGCAACTCCAATTACATCCTCGTTCCCGGTGACAGGGTGGCGAGTATTCCGGCGACCAGCATGCGGGGCGCAACGCCGGGCGATCCTCCCTCCAACACGGCGGAACTGCTGTCCGCATCGCTGGTCGATTCCGACCTGAACGGGGGTACGTTCATCCTGCAGGGGTTCTACAGCAGGACGGACGACGTGTTCGGCGGGGGGATCTTCGGCACCTTTCAGGATCCGCGCATCGACTCCACTGGCCGGTTGTTCGACCAGTCGGCCAACCGGTCACGCAAGATCGGCGGCAAGGTCAGCTACGAGCGCGGCGTGCCCGGGATCGACGATCTTGTCCTGACGGTCGGTTTCGACGCACTCTTCGACCGCACGCAGCAAAGGCTGGTGCAGACGGACCGCGTCTGGGTTCCGGAAACGGATTTCCGCAGCCTTGCGCCGTTCGTTCAGGGAAATCTCGCACTGGCCCAAGATGTTTTGCGACTGGCGGGGGGATTTCGTTATGAGAGCGTCGAATTGTCGGTCGGCGACTATGAAACGCTGTTCAGCTATGGGCCGGTGCAGGTTGCGGGTGGCAATCCGTCTTTCAGAGACCTGTTATGGAATGGAGGCGTCATCGTGGAGCCGTTGGATGGCCTGCGCGCCTATGGCAGCTATGCCGAAGGCTTCACCATCGCCGATGTGGGCCGCATCCTGCGCGGCATCTCGCAGCCCGATGTCGACATCGACGACTTCCTCTCGCTGGAGCCGGTGGTGTCGAACAATCGCGAACTCGGCTTGGAGTATGACCGCGGCCCGCTGACCGCATCGGCCAGCTATTTCTGGTCCTCCAGCGATTTCGGATCGCTGCTGGTGCTGCGCAACGATGTCTTCGAGGTGGAACGGCAGCCGATCGAGATCGAAGGTTTCGAAGCCAGCCTGGCGTGGCGCACCCCGCTGCCCGGCCTGCTTCTGAGCGGCGGCTATGCCGCGCTGGAGGGGCGCACGGATGGCGATGCCGACGGCCGGGTCGATGAGGATCTGGACGGGGCGAACATCTCTCCGGACCGGATCAACCTTGCTGCCGATTATGCGACCGGTCCGCTCAGCGCCCGGCTACAGGCGCGGATGTATCTGTCGCGCGAGTTCAACGACGTTGCCATCGCGACCGACTTTGAAGGTTACACGCTGCTCGACGCCTTCCTCGCCTATCAGACAAGCATCGGCGAATTTTCGATCGCCGCCCAGAACATCACGGACGAATTCTACATCACCTATGACAGCGACACGGTGCGGGTGATGGACAACAGCCGGTTCTACGCCGGTCGGGGCCGCACCTTCACGCTGGGTTGGCGCGGCACCTTCTGATGCGTATTCTCTCGCTTCTGCACCGCTGGGCGGGTGGCATCACCGGGCTGCTGCTCGCGTTGATCGGCCTGTCCGGCGTGTTGCTGGTGTGGGAGGAAAGTTGGATCGGCCTTCCCGGTTCCAGCGATGTGCTGGACAGGGATCCGGCGGCGATCGGGCAAGCGGTGGCAGCGGCGCTTGAAGTCGATCCCGATCTCAGCCGCATCACCTTCGCCGGCGAGGACATGGCGCTGCATCAGGCGATCTATTCCGATGATAGCGGCGCCTATCTGAACCAGGCGGGCGAAGTGGTGGACCGTTGGGGTTCGATGTGGGGCAGGCCCGAACTCTGGCTGTTCGACTTGCATCACTATTTGTTCGCGGGCGAAACCGGGAAGATCATCACCGGCGTGCTCGGGGTGTTGCTGGCGGCTTTCACCATCACCGGCATGATCCTGTGGTGGCGTACTCGCAGAAAATTCGAATTCAGGCTTTGGCCAAGACGCCTGACGAAAAGCGCCGTGATCCGCCAACATCGCGATCTCGGCGCCGTGGCATCGCCATTGCTGTTGATGGCAGCCTTCACCGGCACGATGATGATCTTCCCTGAAGTATCGAAATGGATACTCGCCCCCTTCGCGGAAGAGGAAGCAGCTGCCGCGGTGCCGACCGGCGTACCTCGCCCAGGCAGCGATACGGACTGGCCCGGGCTGCTGATGATGGCGCAGCGCGCGTTTCCCGATGCCGCTCCTCGCCGCATCATGATGCCGAACGAACCCGGCGCGCCGGTTGTTTTGCGGATGAAGCAGGATTTCGAGTGGACGCCGAATGGGCGGACATATGTGTATCTTGATCCGGTGAGCGAGAACGTCCTGTCAACCGTGGATCCGGCGAATGGCGACACTGCATCTGCCATTGCCGAGAAATACTATCCCGTCCATGCCGGCAAGGTCGGCGGTTTCTTCTGGAAGGTTCTGCTGACGTTCGGCGGCTTTGCCCTCTCTATCCTGGGACTGCTGGCAACATGGAGCTTCTGGTTCGCAGGGAACAACAAGCGACGGCTTCCGCTGCTCCGCGAGCGGGCTCTCAATTTTGCGGTTCTGCCGGATGCCTCCGGCGGCGAAGGCGCGGACCCCTCGCCGGCGAGGTCGCCCCCTCCTCTAAGCCACTAATGTCATAGCAGCGCCTCAGTAGTAGCCTGAGACCGGGTGGCGTGCTGCTGCCCAAGCACGCTACCCTGCCATACGCATTGCAGCGCCCTGCGTATGGCAGGGTAGCGACGAGCCCCTTTCTTACGCAGTGCCTCAAGGACCTCGCCAGCTTCTTCAATACCGAGTTTGGCTTCGCGCCGGTCGATGGCAGCAAGATAGCTTGCGAGATCGAAGAAACACATGCGGTCTCCTTCGAATAGCAAATAGCTCGCCGAGCCAATGATGTCGTGCGAGAGGCTGTGTTCAGGAGAAAAGCGGTCGGTCGGCTTTCGGGCGCTAAACTGGGGTAAGCCGACCTTCGTTCATGTGGAGCGGAGAGCAGGTTTGCGCCCTCCATCCGGACGTTGGACGGACCACGCTTTTCGTGCAAAAGCAGCCATTTCCATCGGCATCGCGCCAGATCAAGTATCAGCTTTCACGATACAACGCACCTTCTCCTGAAGCCTGCTCCTTATTTTCCCAACGGGTCTGGATTCGTTGGTAACAAAGCTGCTTGGAGTACCCGTCTATTTTTCTTAATTATCTAACATTATAAATATGAGATACACTCCACCATCGAATAGTGAAAATAAGTAATT
>PPFU01006676.1_pt1 | contig 47229 bp, 49 predicted proteins | sample 1535991 | NCBI WGS metagenome assembly PPFU01 (sample SAMN04901290, study PRJNA319586) | Hypolithon metagenome, whole genome shotgun sequencing project. | isolation source: Antarctic Hypolithon | place: Antarctica: Miers Valley | collected 2014
CGGCGGTGCCGCCCGCCGCGCTCGCCGCCTTGGTGATCGCGTCGACCGCCGCGCGGCTCGCCATGCTGACGCACAACGCGACCTGTGCGCTGGCCTTGGCGTCGGGAATGGCCTTGGTGGTGAAGCTCTTCCACTTCGCATGCGTCAGCAGCATGACGAAGATCGTTTCCGACCACTGCATGGCCGCGGCGGTCTGGTCGGTGAAGCGCGGCTCGTTGGTGAAGCCGACCGCCTCGTAGAACGCCATCGATCGGGCAAGGTCGCTCACCGGCAGGTTGATGAAGATCATCTTGCTCATGCGCTCTCAACTCCCTCTTGACGGATGCGGGAAGGGGCTTCGTGACCCGCTGTTTGACCCTCGCTCCTTGAACCTTGTGCTCTCAATCGTTACCTTATGCAACCATGAAGTCACAAAAAGTAACTCAAACCCTGAACGGTTCGTCGCAATTCCGGCACGGCCGCTGGTATGGTGACGCGTGCGGCACCGCCTACGGGCTCGAACTGGTCGGCGAGCGCTGGACGTTGCTGGTGATGCGCGAGCTGATGCTGGGCGGGCGGCGCTTCTCCGACCTGCGCGCCTCACTGCCGGGGATCAGCGCCCGGGTGCTGACCGAGCGACTGACCTCGCTCGAGGCGGCGGGCATCGTCGAGCGGCAATATCTGCCCGCGCCCGCTTCGGCCAAAATCTATGCGCTGACGGCGTGGGGCTGCGATGCGGAAGCCATCCTGGCTGCGCTCGGCCGGTGGGCGGCGCGCTCGCCCGGACACGATGTCAGCCTGCCGATCTCGCCCGTTTCGGTGATGCTCTCCCTGCGCACCATGTTCGATGCCGAGGCGGCGCACGGCCTCGCCATGTCGGTCGGCCTGACGATCGGCCGGGAGAGCTTTCTCGCCGAGCTGGCCGATGGCGCGCTGCCGATTCGCCGCGCCGGCCCCGACGAGGGCGAGCTCGGCCTTGCCGCGCCGACGCCGCACCCGCTGCTGGCGGTGATCTATGGCGGGGTCGACCCGGCCGAGGCGGCGGCGGGCGGCGCAATCGCCCTGCGCGGAGACATCGCGGCGATCCGGCGCTTCGCCTCGCTGTTCTCCTTGCCCGAGAAGGTCGCCTGATCCTCCCGCACGATGCACCCAAGATGCGGTTGCAGCCTCACCGGCGCGCGCCTACCTCCGGTAACGATGAACGACATGACCAACAATTCCGCCAGTAGCGGCACGCAGATGGCCGCCCCCGACCGCGAGGTGGCGGTGCGCGAAGTGTTCGGGATCGACACCGATATGAAGGTGCCCGCCTTCTCCAGGGCGGACGAGCGCGTGCCCGACCTCGACGAGAGCTACGTCTTCGACCCCGACACCACCCGCGCCATCCTCGCCGGCTTCGCGCACGACCGGCGGGTGATGATCGCCGGCTTTCACGGCACCGGCAAATCGACCCATATCGAGCAGGTGGCCGCGCGCCTCAACTGGCCGTGCATCCGCATCAACCTCGATGCGCATATCAGCCGGATCGACCTCATTGGCCGCGATGCCATCGTGCTGCGCGATGGCCTGCAAGTCACCGAATTCCGCGAAGGCCTGCTGCCCTGGGCGCTCCAGCATCCGGTGGCGCTGGTGTTCGACGAATACGACGCCGGGCGGCCCGACGTGATGTTCGTCATTCAGCGGGTGCTCGAGCAGCAGGGCAAGCTGACGCTGCTGGACCAGAACCGGGTGATCCGGCCCAATCCATGGTTCCGCCTGTTCGCCACCGCCAACACGGTGGGCCTGGGCGATACCAGTGGACTCTATCACGGCACGCAGGCGATCAACCAGGGGCAGATGGATCGCTGGAACATTGTCGTGGGGCTGAACTACCTGCCCGAGAAGACCGAACGCGCGATCGTCTCGGCCAAGACCTCGCTCGAAGGCAAGGTGGTCGCCGACATGGTCCGCGTCGCCGAGCTGACCCGCCAGGGCTTCATGAACGGCGACATCTCCACGGTGATGAGCCCGCGCACGGTCATCACCTGGGCGCAGAATGCCGAGATCTTCGGGGATCTGGGCTTCGCCTTCCGGCTGTCGTTCCTCAACAAATGCGACGAGGCGGAGCGGATGCTGGTGGCGGAGTACTACCAGCGCGTGTTCGGGGTGGATTTGCCGGAGAGCGCGGTGGGGCGGGGTTGAATGGCCCTTGCGAAGCATCATGAGGAGATTGGGGAAAGGCTTCTCCACAACCTCCAGGTGCAACCTACCGATGTAGAGCTAAGACGTTTATTGGACGACATCGGTAAGCGGTACAGCAGTCGGCTCAACTATGCGATTAAAGGCGAGGTAGCGGACAATGCTTCCGGCACGGTGACCCCCTGACGGCAATTGGCAGGTGTGATCGGTCTGCTTATTATTGAGAATCTCGATCTTCAACGGGAATTGGCGCGCGCGAAAAAGAGTGCCTCCCAAAACATTCAACCTTGGTTAGGACGACTGTCAATTATAGAGCAGATGCTTAAAATTGTCAGTCAAGAGAATACGGAGTTGAAGGGCGAGTTAGCGAATAGCTCTAAAAACCAAAAGGGGCCAAAGGTGAGTGCCGCCCCAGAGGTACGGCGGACTAGCAAGAAAAGTCGATCTTGAGACTAGCGATCGCTGTATTGATCCGCTAACACAGCAACCAGATGAGCATCTGGCGGTCTTCCCAATCGCGGCGGCAGGAGGCTTGGCCGGGCGACGACCACGACCGCGATACGGCGCTCGACGAGCGGCCCTGGTCGCCGCTCTATGACCGGCGCGACGAGGACGAATACGACTTTGCCGCGCGCTTCGATCCCGGCTTCACCCGGGTCGAGAAGCCGCGCCGGGGCAAGCTGTGGTGGGCGAGCCGGATCGTTGCCGGCGTGCTGCTCGCTTTCATCCTGCTCATCGGCTGGCTGGCGATCACCGCGCCGCTCAACAAGTCCCTCCAGCCGATCGCGCCGCCCGAGATCACGCTGCTCGCTTCCGACGGCACGCCGATCGCGAGGAACGGGGCGATCGTCGACGAGCCGGTCGCAATCGTCGACCTGCCCGCTCACGTGATCGAGCCGTTCCTGGCGATCGAGGACCGGCGGTTCTACGAGCATTGGGGGATCGACCCGCGCGGCCTTGCGCGCGCGGCGCTCAGCAACGTGATGACCGGGCGCACGCAGGGCGGCTCGACCATTACCCAGCAGCTGGCCAAGTTCACCTTTCTCACCCCCGAGCAGAGCCTGACCCGCAAGGCACGCGAGGCGCTGATCGCCTTCTGGCTCGAGGCCTGGCTGACCAAGGACGAGATCCTCTCGCGCTACCTCTCCAACGCCTATTTCGGCGACAATACCTATGGCCTTCGCGCCGCCTCGCTGCATTATTTCCACCGCCAGCCCGAGCGGCTCAAACCCGAGCAGGCGGCGATGCTGGCGGGGCTGCTCCAGGCGCCTTCGCGCTATGCGCCGACGAAGAACTATGCCCTGGCCGAAGAGCGGATGGAGACCGTCATCGGCGCGATGGTGGATGCAGGGTATCTCACCCAAGCCGAGGCGCGGGCGATGGCGGCGCCGGAGCTCGACGTGCGGGCGAAGAATGCGCTGCCAACCGGCACCTATTTCGCGGATTGGGCGCTGCCGCAGGCGCGCGCGCTGTCCGAGGTCGGCTATGCCCGGCTGACGCTGACCACCACGCTCGACGCGCGGCTCCAGGCGGCGGCGCGGCGGGCGGTGGCGAACGCGCCGCTGGGCGAAGCGCAGGTGGCGCTCGTGGCGATGCGGCCGACCGGCGAAGTTGTGGCGATGATCGGCGGGCGCGATTATTCCGCTAGCGTCTTCAACCGCGCGACCCAGGCGCGCCGCCAGCCGGGCTCGACCTTCAAGACGGTGCTCTATCTCGCGGCCCTGCGGGAGGGTTGGGAGCCCGACGATGTCATCTCCAACCGGCCGATCGAGCAGGGGTCCTATCGCCCCGGCAATGCCGGCGGGCGCTATTCCGACCAGATCACGCTGGAGGAGGCCTTCGCCCGCTCGAGCAACGTGGCGGCGGTGCGGCTGATGGGCGAAATTGGCAGCGAGGCGGTGATCGAGACCGCGCGTGACCTCGGCATTACCGCTCCCCTGGCGGAGGGCGACCCGAGCCTCGCGCTGGGCACGCAGACGATGACACTGATGGAGCTGACCGCGGCCTATGCGGGCATCGCGGGCAATACTTTCCCGGTACGGCCGGGCGCCTTCGTCGAGCAGCCGGAAGGCTGGCTCGACTGGGTGTGGGGCGGCAAGGGCAATGTCTCGGCAAACGACCATGCGGCGCTCGAGCGGATGCTGCGCGCGGCGATCAACCGCGGCACGGGCCGCGCGGCGATGCTGAGCGGGCCGAATTTCGGCAAGACGGGAACGACGCAGGACTACCGCGACGCGCTGTTCGTGGGCTATGCAGGCGGGCTGGTGGTCGGCGTGTGGGTCGGCAATGACGACAATTCGCCGCTCGACGGCGTCACCGGTGGCGGGCTGCCGGCGCGGATCTGGCGCGATTTTCTCAACGAGGCCTTGTCGGGCGGGCAGCCGGCCTCGCGCCCCGCGCCGCGCGGCGCGCCCGATCCCGCGGGTCCGGTCGAGCCGCAGGACGCACTGCCCGGCCGCTTCGAGGAGGCGTTCGAGCTGGGCGAGGGAACCCGGCTCAGGATCGAGGAGGGCGGCGCGACGGTAAGCGTCGATGTCGGCGGGCGCCCGCTCGATGTTCGGATCGGCGGCGAGGAGGGCGTTGTGCTTCGGCCGGGCACCCGGGTGGAGCCGGAGGAAGACGGCGAGGGGGAAGGGGCCGGGCCATGAGGTGGGTGTTGGGCTGTTTAAGGGTGGGAGCGTTTGGAATGCCTAGAGCAAGTGGACACGGCAGATCATTGGCATGAGTGACGACGCACCGGACCTTCGACCCGATGAGGCCGAACAGATCGAGAGAGCTCGCAACTGGCTCAAGGGTCATTTCCCAAGAAGCGCTGACCAGCGCTACGAGCCCCCGGAGGGCAAGCTGGGGTTGGTGGACGCCATTCTCGCCAGAGGCTGGATCGAGCCGAACGAAACCTGGCAATTGCAGGCCCTCGGCGTTGGCTTTGGAGATGCCTTGGCTCAAAAGCTGATGCTTCAGTGGGTGACCATGGAGGATGAGTACGGATGTAATCCCGCGCTCCACTGGCCAGGCACCTCCATCTATGCCCACCCGCTCACGATGATTTCCAAGCGCATCGAGCGCGGCGATCAGGTTGATGTCTTTGAACTATTTGAGAGGACTTGCGCGAAGCTAAGCGAGATGGCCTTTTCAGGGCGGTACGAATGACGCGAGCAGCACTAGCGAGCCTGGGTGTGATCGCCAATGTTCACAATGGTCGCAAGCGGACTACGCTCGCGAGCGCTAGCTCCCCTCGGTCAGCCCGACGATGCGCCAGCGGCCGTTGCGGCTGGCGGCCTTGAGGGTGAGCGCGTCGAGGCGGCGCAGATTGTCGCTGGCGATGTATCCGGCGGGCCCGGGACCGATCGGCTCGGGCGCAACGCCGGCGTCGGCGGGGCCATCGACCAGGCGGACGTGGACGAAGCTGGCGGATCGAGCGGCCTCAGGGACCATCTCGACCGCCTCGTGCGACAGGCGGGCTATGACCTGCGCGTTCTCGTCCGGGGAACGGTAGAGCGGCACGTCGCGCCCGGTGACGATCGCGATGGGCGAGCGTTCGGCGCCATCACCGCCAGGAATCACCTCCTCCGCATGCCAGGGGAGCGTCATGCCCCCCTCGTCATTGGCCGCGCAGCCCAGCTGGCGCAGTTGCGCGAGCTCTGTCCATATAGCCCCGTCAGGCCGGGCGAGGCGACGGGCGAGCATGGCGTTGCCGTCCGTCGTGGGCGTATCGGGCGGGCCGAGCTTGATGTCATCGGCGGCGAGCGCGGTCAGCGCCTCGCGATGGCGCCGGGCGATCGCCCGGTCGAGCGCGGCGAGGAAGGCGGGGGCGCCCGGCAGGTCGGTGCATTCGTCGCGCGGGGCGAATGGACCGCCAGCGGGCGGCCCGCTCTCGCCTTCGACCGCGGCAACGACTATGTCCGCGGCCTCCTTCACCTCTTCCGAAGGCGCGACCTCCCGGTTGCACGCCGCGAGCAGCAGCGGGGGGATCGACAGGAGCGCAAGCCAGGCCTTCACCGCCATATCTTCCAACCCTCGAGGCTGCTCAAGCGAGCCGCACCTGCTCCTCAAGCGCTATTGAGCCCGGTGCTTCCTCCTCGAGATCGGCCGCGGTATAGCGCGGCGCGCTTTCGACCAGCGGCACCTCCTCGATCTTGTTCTTGCCGATCTCAATGCCCTTTTCAGCAAGGCGTCGGCCCGATGAAAGCACGTTGCGCTCGAAGCTGCCGACGAACTTGTTGTAATTGTTGACCGCGCTCTCCAGCCCGCCGCCGACCCGCTTCAGGTGCTGCGCGGCGACGTCGAGACGACCGTAGAGCTCGGACCCCATGCGGCCGATTTCCTGCGCGTCCTTGGCCAGCGCATCCTGCCGCCAGACCTGCGCCACGGTGCGGGCAATGGCGACGAGGTTGGTCGGCGTCGCCAGCAGCACGCGCTTCTCGAAGGCGAAGTCCCACAGGGTCGGATCGTGCTCGAGCGCGGCGGCCACGAAATGCTCGCCGGGGACGAACATCACCACGTAATCGGGCGCTTCCTCGAATTGGCTCTGGTAGCTCTTGGCGGAAAGCTGCTGGACATGGTTGCGCATCGAACGAGCGTGCGCGTCAAGCGCAGCTTTGCGTGCGTCGTCATTATCGGCCTCGAAGGCCTGCTGGTAGGCGTTCAAGGACACCTTGGCGTCGATCACCAGCTTCTTTTGGCCGGGGACGCGGACGATCGCATCGGGCCTGAGGCGCCCCTCCTCGGTAGTAATGGAATGCTCGGTCAGGAAGTCGGTGTGCTCGGACAGGCCACAGCTCTCGAGCACGTTCTTGAGCGCCTGCTCGCCCCAGCGGCCGCGCGCCTTGGGCGCGTTGGTCAGCGAATTGCCCAGCCGTGCTGCCTCCCGGCGCACCTCCTCCTGGCCTTCGCGCATCGACTGGATGAGGCCGGTGAGCTGGCCGAAGCCGTCGACCCGTGCCTTCTCGAGCGCGACGACCTGCTCCTCGTAGCTTTTCAGGCGCTCGCTAACCGGGGCGAGCAGGTTTGCCACCGCCTCCTTGTTGGCCTTCTCGGCATTGCCGAAGCGCTCGGCCGCGGCCTTCAGGAAATCCTCCTGCGCCCGGCCCAGTACCTCGCCACCGGCGACGCGGAACTGGGTGAGCAATTCCTCGCGCGCCTCGATCAGCAGCCGCTTCTGCTCCTCGAAATTGGCCGCGTTGGCCTTGTGGGTGGCGAGATCGGTCGCGTGGCGGTCCCGCTCGGTGCGGATGTCGAGCAGGTCCTTCTCAAGCGCGACGACGCGCTCGGCCCGTTCGCGCGCTGCCTCGAGTTCGGCGAAGGTGCGCAGGAACTTGGCCTCGAGCTCCTTGGCCTCGGTGTCGCGTGCCGTGTGCCGTTCGCGCCATTCGCCGACCGGCCGCCCGCCCAGCCAGAAGCCGAGCGCGGCGCCGCCCAGCACGGCGGCGATAAGGAGGATGGCGACAAGCAGGTCCATCGGCGGCACGACCCCGTAGCGGAAAGTTCGGAACGAAGTGTGAACTTACCCTTCCGTAGAAACCCCTACAAGTGCCCCTCGCGCCTCATCCCCCGCCCTGATCCTCCGCCTTGGCGCCTCACCTGCCGTCGTGCAGCACGTCGGCCATCAGCTCGGCATCGGCGAGCGCTGTGTCCCTCTTCGGGATGACGGTCATCTTGCCGTTGTTCTCGAGGATCACCCAGTTCGCCTCCTCGAGGCTGACCAGGCCCTTCTCGCGCAGCACCGAATAGATCTCGGCCTCGGTGATCCGCTCCTTGCGCATGGCCTCCTTGCACAACTCGCCGCGCTGGAGCAGCAGGCGCGGCTCGGCCTTGATCAGCCGGCACATGAGCGGGCTGCGGTAGACGAGCCAGGTCGTCAGCCATTGCAGCAGGAAGAAGATGATGATCGCCAGCATCGCATCGGCGATGCTGACTTCGCGCGACAGGATGCCCGTTGCGGCAAGCGCGCCAACGACGACCGTCACCAGCCAGTCGAAATTGTTCATCTGCCCGGTGATGCGCTTGCCCGAGATCCGGGCCATGACGACGATCACCAGGTAGAACACGACCGCGCCGCTCGCCACGCCTTGCAGGCGGTCGAGGCTGTTGAACCAGGTGTCGATGCTCTCGGCCAAGGCCCATTCCCCCCATCACCTAAAACGCGCAGCTGCCGGAACCCTATACCCGCCCGCCTTCCGACATACGCCTTTCCGACGAGCACAGTTCCGGGCGGAACCGGGGGCGGGGCTCGCTCGCTATCTTGCGAGACAGCAAGGAGAACGCAGGCGATGTCAGTCATCGAGATGATCAAGGAGCACCCGCAAGTGGGAGCGGACTACACCGAGGAACTGGGGGCGGCGGTGCGCCACGCGATGTATTGCGCGGCGATAACCAATTCCTGCGCCGATGCGTGCAGCGCCGAGGAGCGCGACATGCGCGCCTGCATTCGCGCCTGCTCGGATACGGCGGACATTTGCACCGCGCTCTATCGGGTGGCGGCGCGACGCACGGCGGGCAACGTGGCGGTGATCAAGGCGCTGCTCGAGGCGTCGACGGTCGCGCTGAAGGCCTGCGCTGAGGAATGCGCCAAGCATGACAACGCGCATTGCCGCCGCTGCGCGAAGATGTGCCGCGAGACACTCGAGGACTGCGACAAGGCACTCGCGACGATGGCTCAGGAGGCGCGCTGAACTCGACAAGCGGGGCGGGCGTACAGGGTGCAAGTGCTTGCCAGATCACGAGATTTTCGGACCTGTTGGCCCCGTCACTTGTTGAGGAAATGCGCCACTCTGCCCGCAACCAGGAGATTTTCATGCCCGCTCGTCTGAAGCCGCTTGCCCAGCAAACCATCGTCATTACCGGCGCGACGTCCGGGCACGGCCTGTGCGCGGCGAAGATGGCTGCGGGACGAGGCGCACGGGTGATGCTCGCCGCGCGTGACGAGCAGGCGCTTCAGGAGGCGTGCGGAGAGATCAGGGCCAAGGGCGGGACCGCCGAATTCGTCGTCACCGACGTTGCCGACCGGGCCCAGGTCGAGCGCCTCGCGGAGGAGACCATCGCCCGCTTCGGCGGCTATGATACCTGGGTGAACAATGCCGGGGTCGGCATCTACGGGGAGCTGATGAAAATCCCGATCGAGGATCATCGCGAGCTGTTCGAGACCAATTACTGGGGCCTTGTCTATGGCTCGATGGTGGCGGTGCGCCATCTGAAAACTCGGCCGGGCGGCGGCGCGCTGATCAATGTCGGCTCGATCAACGGCGACATGCCGAGCCCGGTGATCGGTGCCTACACCGCGAGCAAGCACGCGGTGAAGGGGTTTACCGATTCGCTCAGGATCGAGTTGATGAAGGAGCATGCGCCGATTTCGGTCACGCTCATCAAGCCCGCCGCCATCGGCACGCCCTTTCCGCAGCATGGGCGCAACCTGACCGGCTACAAGGCGCAGCTTCCAAGGCCGATGTACGCACCCGACGTTGCCGCCCGTGCGATCCTCGATGCAGCGGAGCACGATCGGCGCTCGATTACGGTGGGCGGAATAGGCAAGGTGCAGGTGCTGGGCGCGACCATGCTGCCCCGGGTTTTCGACCGGATCGCGGTGTCGATGGCGGACGCGCTTGTCGATCGCAGCAAGCCGATCGGCTACAAGGAAGGCAACTTGGAGGAGCCCACGGGTGACGAGCCTAGGGTGGAAGGGCGCCAGCACGGGCGCCATTTCAGCACCTTCAACATGGCAGGCAGGAATCCGGTGGCGGCACTGGCCACGATGAGCGCGCTTGCCGTGGGGGGAATGCTTGCGCTGAGGGGCGGGCGGGACTGACGAGCAGGGGGATCGAGCGGTCCTTGTTTCCGGGGAATCCTGGACACCTGCCGAATACGCATCGGCGTAGATGCGGGCCGCTCCCTGAGGATCAGCGTTCAGTCGCCTGCTCGTGATCCTTTTCCCGGGGAGTAAATTCGAACAGCACCGCCATTGCCGCCCATACGAGCAAGGTCGGGAACACGGTCTCGGGTAGCGGGCCGAAGGCCTCTCCCCGGATGCCGAGGACCCAATAAGCCAGGAGACCGCCGCCGAGGTTGAACAGTGCCCACAGGCGCCGGCGGGTGTTGGACACGGTGAGGATGGCGGCGACGAGCACCGCGGTGAGGAAAAGCAGCACCCCGTAGTCGTAAAGCGGCATGTCCTCGATCCCCGAGAAGGCTACGCCGATGATCGCGCCGAAAAACAGGTTGAGCGAATCCATCGAGGCGCGATATTCGCCGCGCTGCCAGGTGCTGAGCGATGCGAGGATGTGCCAGCCGGCCTTCGCCCGCTCGCCGAGGGACCGCCCCCGCGCCACCGGATCAAGCGGCCTTGCGCGCTTTTTCGAGCTTCTTGAGCGCCATGGAACGCTTGAGGCGCGAGAGGTGATCGATGAACAGGATCCCCTCCAGATGGTCCATCTCGTGCTGGATGCAGGTGGCGAGAAGGCCATCCATGCCCTCCTCGTGGAGGTTACCTTCGAGGTCCTGCCAGCGGACGCGGCAGGTCCTGGGCCGGTCGACATCGGCGTAGATATCGGGGACCGAGAGACAGCCTTCCTGGTAAGTGGTGAGTTCTGGCGCGGGATCGAGGATCTCGGGATTGACGAACACCCGCGGCTCCTTCTTGACCGGCTGGTGGGTGTGCGGCTCGCCGCCCCCGTCTCCGTGATGCCCGTGACATTCCACAGGTTCGGCGTCGGGGTCGGGCTCCTGAAGGTCGATCACCAGCACCCGCTCGGGCACGCCGATCTGGACCGCGGCGAGGCCGATGCCGCTGGCGGCGTACATCGAATCGAACATATCCTCGACTAGCCTGGCGAGTTCGTCGTCGAATCGATCGACGCGCTTCGAGACGGTCTTGAGGCGTGGATCGGGCGCTTCGATGATGGTGCGGATAGCCATGGGGGGAAGATAATCGGTATGCGCTTGAACGACAAGGCACGCGCCCTTCAGGCGGACGGTGTCCAGCGGTAATGCGCTCGCCCGCCCGCGATCTGCTCGAGCACCAGCCCGTGTCTTTCATAAAGGCGTCGGGCGCCCAGATTTGCGGCGTCGCAGGCGAGCGTGAAGCCGTTCCGTAGCCACTGCTTGGCCACTGCCATCAGCAATGCGCCAATCCCTGACCCCTGCCAATCCGGGGCGATGGACGGCTGTGCCAACACCGCCTCGTCGCGGGATAGCGCGAGAAAGCCGATTGGTTCGCATGAAAAGCGAGCAATGATGATGTCCCAGTTCTCAGCCGTCAACCGGCGCGAGCAAGGTCGGGCCAGTCCCCGCATCCCCCGCAACACCTGTCGAGCGCCAGCTTGCATGCCACAGAGCCGTGAGCCGAACCGGCTCTTCCGGTCGCCGCGGCCCGAACTCGAGCGTCAGCCCACCGGCCGCCGCGCCCGCAGCGCCTGGGCCAGCGTGCCCTCGTCGAGATAATCGAGCTCGCCGCCGACCGGCAAGCCATGAGCCAGCTGGGTGATGCGGACCGGATAATCCTCGAGCCGTGAGGCCAGGTAATGCGCGGTGGTCTGGCCTTCGAGCGTGGCGTTCATCGCCAGCACGACCTCGTCTATGCCACCCGACGCCACCCGGCCGACGAGCGCCTCGATCGCCAGGTCCTCGGGGCCGATCCCGTCGAGCGCGGAGAGCTGGCCGCCGAGCACGTGATAGAGGCCGGGGAACAGGCGCGCGCGGTCGAGCGCCCACAGGTCGGCGATATCCTCGACCACGCATAGCTGGCGCGGATCGCGGCGCGGATCGGCGCATATTCCGCATGGATCGCGCGTGTCGACATTGCCGCAAGTGGCGCATTCGACGAGCCTGTCCTGCACCGCCCTCAGCGCGGCGATGGTCTCGACCAGCGCGGTGTCGCGCCGCTTGACCAGCCACAGCACCGCGCGCCGGGCCGAGCGGGGGCCGAGACCCGGCAGCCGGGCTAGGACAGCGGCGAGCGCTTCGATCTCTTGCGATGCCATCGGCCGGCAGATAGGGCCGCACTTTGGGGAAGGCAAAGGGCGGCGGCGGTGCGGCTGGTTTTCATGGGAACGCCCGATTTCGCAGTGCCGACCTTGCAGGCGCTGGTGAGAGCGGGGCACGAGGTGCTCGCCGCCTATACGCAGCCGCCGCGCCCGGCGGGGCGGGGCAAGCGCGAGCAGCGTTCGGCGGTGCACGAGGCGGCAGAGGGTTGGGGGATCGAGGTGCGTCACCCGGCGAGCCTCAAGGATCTCGCGGAGCAGGCTGCGCTGCTCGAGCTGCCGGCCGAGGTGGCGGTGGTTGCGGCATACGGCCAGATCCTGCCGAGCAGCGTCATCGATTGGCCGGAACACGGTTGCCTCAACGTCCACGCTTCGTTGCTGCCGCGCTGGCGCGGAGCGGCGCCGATCCAGCGCGCCATCCTCGCCGGCGATGCGATGACCGGCGTGACCATCATGCGGATGGAAGCGGGGCTCGATACCGGGCCGATGTTGCTTGCCGGGCGCACGCCGTTAGAGCGCAAGACCGCGGGCGAGCTCCACGAGGAGCTGGCGCGGATGGGCGCGGGGCTGATGATCGAGGCGCTCTCTCGGCTGCATGCGCTTCGCCCCGAACCGCAGGATCCGATGGCCGCCAGCCACGCACCCAAAATCAACAAGGCGGAGGCGCGGCTCGATTTCACCCAGCCCGCCGAGCGGCTCGAGCGCGAGGTGCGCGCCTTCGCCCCCACGCCGGGCGCCTGGCTGGTGCTGGACGGAGAGCGGGTGCGGGTGCTGGCAGCGCATGTGATCGGGGTCAATGGCGCGCCGGGGACGGTGCTGGACGAGCATTTCACGATCGCCTGCGGCAATGCGGCGCTGCGCCCGGAAGTGGTGCAGCGCGCGGGACGGCCAGCCATGGCGGCGGCCGAGTTCCTGCGCGGCCGGCCGGTGGTGGCAGGGACGGTGCTGGCGTGACGGCCACTAAGGTATTTGGAGCCCTGCCACGTCTTCTATTCCGACGAGCTCAGCACGAGCGGGCATCCGGCTTTGAGCAAGACCACTCGTCCTGAGCCTGTCGAAGGGCGAGCGACGGGCGGGCGCGAAGATCGTTCGACCCGCTTCCAGCTCACGCTCGAATATGATGGCGCGCCGTTCATGGGGCTCCAGCGGCAGGCGCATGGGGCGAGCGTGCAGCAGGTCGTGGAAGAGGCGGTGCAGCAGGTCACCGGGGAGCAGGCGAGGCTGCACGTCGCCGGGCGCACGGATAGCGGGGTCCACGCGCTGGCGATGGTGGCGCATGTCGATATCGGCAAGCAGATCGCTCCGTACAGGCTGATGGAGGCGCTGAACGCGGTGATGCGGCCCGCGCCGGTCGCGGTGATCGGCTGCCGGGTGCGGCCGGGGGACTGGCATGCGCGCTTCTCCTGCATCGGGCGGCGCTATCGCTACCTGATCCGCAACCGGCGCGCGCCGCTGACGCTGACCTCGGGGCGCGAGTGGCAGGTGGTGCGCGCGCTCGATGCCGACGCGATGCACCGGGCGGCGCAGGCGCTGGTCGGCCGGCACGATTTCACCACCTTCCGCTCGGCCCATTGCCAGGCGAGGGATCCGGTCAAGACGCTCGACCGGCTCGTGGTGCAGCGGGACGGCGAGCTAGTGGTGATCGAGGCGGCGGCGAGGAGCTTCCTCCATCATCAGGTGCGCTCGATGGTCGGCACGCTGGCGCTGGTCGGGCTAGGCCAGTGGCGCGAAAGCCAGGTGGCCGAAGCGCTGGCGGCGCGCGACCGAGGGGCGCTGGGGCTGAATGCGCCGCCGCATGGGCTCTATTTCGTCGAGGCGGTGTATCCCGATGAAGGATCGTTGCGATCCGACCCGGACGGTTGATCGCGCTTGATACGCCTGACACATGTGTCAAGCGCATATCGCCATCTAAGCTGTTGTTCTATCATGATAAGCGTCGGCTGCTTGACACATTCGCTAATCAGGCGGAGCCAAGCCTGGCTCTACCCTGCCGCCTTCTGCCTTGGGCGAGGGTGCTGTAGGACGGTGGCATAGCGCGCCGGTGCGGACGCTAAGTTTGCGCCTTTGCCTTCGCGCGATAGGCGTGGAGCAGCGGCTCGGTATAGCCGCTCGGCTGCTCGCGCCCTTCGAGCACCAGCGCGCGTGCCGATTCGAGGGCGAGGCTGCCGGCGGGGCTCGCGAGGGGACGGTAGGCGGGATCGCCTGCGTTCTGCCGGTCGACCACTTGCGCAATCCGCGCGAACGAAGCCTCGACCTCCTCGCGGCTGACGACGCCGTGATGCAGCCAGTTGGCGACGTGCTGGCTCGCGATGCGCAGGGTGGCGCGGTCCTCCATCAGGCCGATGTCGTGGATATCGGGCACCTTGGAGCAGCCCACGCCCTGGTCGATCCAGCGCACCACGTAGCCGAGGATGCCCTGAACGTTGGTGTCGAGCTCCTCGCGCAGCTCATCGGCGGACCAGTTACGCCCTTCGGCAAGCGGGACGGTGAGCAGGTCGGCGAGCGGAGCGACCGGCTCGGCGGCGCGCGCCTGCTGGCGAGTGGCGACATCGCAGCGGTGGTAATGGGTCGCGTGGAGCACGGCGGCGGTGGGCGAGGGCACCCAAGCGGTGCTGGCGCCGCTCATCGGGTGGCCGATCTTGTCGGCCAGCATCGCCTGCATCCGATCGGGCGCGGCCCACATCCCCTTGCCGATCTGCGCCCGGCCGCGGAAGCCGCAGGCAAGGCCGATCTGCACGTTGCGCGTCTCGTAAGCCTTGATCCAGCGCGCCTGCTTGATCGCACCCTTGCGCTGCATCGGGCCGGCGAGCATCGAGGTGTGGATCTCGTCCCCGGTGCGATCGAGGAAGCCGGTGTTGATGAAAAAGATGCGCTCGCGCACGGCATGGATGCAGGCGGCGAGATTGGCGCTGGTGCGGCGCTCCTCGTCCATCACGCCGACCTTTATGGTGTGGCGGGGGAGGCCGAGCAGGTCTTCGACGGCGTCGAACAGATCGTTGGTGAAGGCGCATTCGGCAGGCCCGTGCATCTTGGGCTTAACGATGTAGATCCCGCCCGCGCGACTGTTGGCGAAACGGCCGAGGCGCTTCAGGTCGTGGAGCGCGACGAGGCTGGTGAAGGCGGCATCGAGCAGCCCTTCGAAGGCTTCGGTGCCATCCTCGAGAAGCACCGCCGGGTTGGTCATCAGGTGGCCGACATTGCGGACGAGGAGCAGGCTGCGGCCGGGAAGGGTCAAGGTATCGCCGTCGGGCGCGATGTAGCGGCGGTCCTCCTCCATCGCGCGGGTCAGGCTCTCGCCGCCCTTGGTGAAGCGCGCGGTGAGATCGCCGCGCATCAGGCCGAGCCAGTTGCGATAGGCGGCGACCTTGTCTTCGGCATCGACCGTGGCGACCGAATCTTCCAGGTCGACGATCGTGGTGACCGCCGCCTCGAGCACGATGTCGGCGATACCGGCGGGGTCCGTTCGGCCGACCCGGTTCGCGCGGTCCATCACGAGCTCGATGTGGAGGCCGTTATGGGCGAGGAGGATGCGGCCTTCGGAGCGGCCGACGAGCTTGGCGGGGTCGGCCAGCGGGGGGTCGCCTTCGCCCGCCCAGTCGCTCCAGCTGCCATCGGCGAGCGGCACCGCGTCGTCGAGAAATTGCTTCGCCCAGGCGATGACCTGACGGCCGCGTTCCTCGTCGTAAGCGCCTTGCGGAGGGGGATCGCCGAGCGCATCGGTGCCGTAGAGCGCGTCGTAGAGGCTGCCCCAGCGGGCATTGGCGGCGTTCAGCGCGAAGCGGGCGTTGAGCACGGGGACCACGAGCTGCGGGCCGGCGGTGTGCGCGATCTCCGGGTCGACGCCGGTCGTGCCGATGGCGAATGGCGCGGGCTCTTCGACCAGATAACCGATTGCGCGCAGGAATGCCTCGGGCGCGCCGCTGCCCGCGCCTCGATTGTCCTGGTGCCATTGGTCGATGGCGGATTGCAGACGCTCGCGGGTCGCCAGCAGCTCGCGGTTGCGAGCGGTGAATTGGGCGAGGATGCGGGCGAGACCTCGCCAAAAGCGGTCCGGAGCGAGGCCGGTGCCGGGCAGCGCCTCGTCCTCGACGAAGGCGGCGAGGCGAGGGTCGACTTGCAGCCCCGCCCGCTCGACCCGCGCCTCCTGTGCTTCGAGCAAGGCGCTGTCGCTCATCGGGCGAAGCGGCCCATCCGGTGGTGCAGATTGGCGAGCTTTCGCGACTTTTCGGGGTCCTCGGTGTTGCGGATCGCCGTGGCAAGCGCCTCGCGGATGAGGCCGAAATCCTCGTTTGAAAAGACCGGGCGGGCGAGCGCGGGTTCAGGCATGAATTCTCTCCGTTTCCTTCGATCAGGACGATCTACTTAGACCGCACTGCCTGAGCTTGTCGAAGGGTCTGTGCGGCTGGCGCCATGCTCAGGCGGCGAACTGATTCATCGTGTTGTCCGCGCCGCCCGCCTTCAACGCGGCCTCGCCGGCGAAGGCCTCCTTGTGATCGTCCCCCAGGTCCGAGCCAGCCATGTTCTGGTGGCGCACGCAGGCGATGCCCTGGCGAATTTCCTGGCGCTGCACGTTGGCGACGTAGCCGAGCATGCCGGCATCGCCGAAATATTCGCGCGCCAAGTTGTCGGTTGACAGTGCGGCGGTGTGATAGGTCGGGAGCGTAATGAGGTGGTGGAACACGCCCGCGCGCCTGGCCGCATCGGCCTGGAAGGTGCGGATGCGCTCGTCCGCCTCGGCGGCGAGTTCGGTTTCGTCGTATTCGGCGCTCATCAGTTTCGCGCGGTCGTACTGGGCCAGGTCGCGGTCTTCTTCCTCCCAGCAATCATAGACCTGCTGGCGGAAATTCAGCGTCCAGTTGAAGCTGGGCGAGTTGTTGTAGACGAGCTTGGCATCGGGAACGACCTGGCGGATGCGCTCGACCATGCCGGCGATCTGGTCGACATGGGGCTTCTCGGTTTCGATCCACAACAGGTCGGCGCCGTTCTGCAGGCTGGTGATGCAGTCGAGCACGACGCGGTCCTCGCCGGTGCCGGGGCGGAACTGGTAGAGGTTGGAAGGCAGGCGCTTGGGGCGCATCAGCGCGCCATCGCGGTTGAGGAGGACGTCGCCTGGCTGGCCGATGCCGTCGACCTTCTCGCAATCGAGGAAGGCGTTGTATTGGTCGCCGAGATCGCCGGGCTCGCGGCTGTAAGCGATTTGCTTGGTGAGGCCGGCGCCGAGCGAATCGGTGCGCGCGACGATGACGCCCTCGGGCACGCCGAGCTCGAGGAAGGCGTAGCGGATGGCGCGGATCTTCTGGAGGAAATCTTCGTGCGGGACGGTCACCTTGCCGTCCTGGTGGCCGCATTGCTTCTCGTCCGAGACCTGGTTCTCGACCTGGATGGCGCATGCGCCCGCCTCGATCATCTTCTTGGCCAGCAGATAAGTCGCCTCGGCATTGCCGAACCCTGCGTCGATGTCGGCGATGATCGGGACGATATGCGTCTGGTGATCGTCGATCGCGTTTTCGAGCCGGCGGGCCTCGACCTCGTCGCCGGCCTCGCGGGCCTTGTCGAGCTCGCCGAACAGGCCGCCCAGTTCACGCGCATCGGCCTGGCGCAGGAAGGTGTAGATCTCCTCGATCAGCGCCGGAACGGCGGTCTTCTCGTGCATCGACTGATCGGGCAGCGGGCCGAACTCGCTGCGCAAGGCGGCGATCATCCAGCCGGAAAGATAGAGATAGCGGCCCTTGGTGGAGCCGAAATGCTTCTTGATCGCGATCATCTTCTGCTGGGCGATGAAGCCGTGCCAGCAGCCCAGCGAGCGGGTGTAGGCGGCAGGATCGGCATCATAGGCGGCCATGTCCTTGCGCATGATGCTGGCGGTGTAGCGGGCGATGTCGAGCCCGGCCTGGAAGCGGTTCTGGAGCCGCATCCGCGCAGCGAAGGCCGGGTCGATGCGGGAAACGGCGCTGTGGCCTGCGTTGGCGAAGCTCGTCTGGCGGCTGATTTCCTCGGCGTAAGTCATGCGGAATATCCCGTTCGGCATTGAAACATGGGGCTTTCTTGGCAGCATACGTGCTTCGACGACAGGTGCGGCGGTGTGCGCTTGTCATACTTTACAAATTCGCACTGTAAGGCTGTAAGGAGCTGCACAAAGAGAGCGCGGAGGAATCGTGGTGAAAAAGCCGATCTTCATGGGACCGCGACTGAAGGCCGTGCGGCGCGAACTTGGCCTGACGCAAGCCAACATGGCGGCCGACCTCGCCATCTCGCCCTCCTACATCGCCCTGATGGAGCGCAACCAGCGCCCGGTGACGGCCGAGCTGCTGCTGAAGCTGGCGGCGACCTACCGGGTCGACATCGCCGGGCTGGCAGATACCGACAGCGATGAGACCACCGCCCGGCTCGCGGCTGCGCTGAAGGACCCGATCTTCGCCGATATCGACCTGCCTGAGCTCGACATCGCCGACATCGCCACCTCCTATCCCGGCATGGCCGAGGCTATGCTCAGGCTGCACGTCGCCTATCGCGAGGAGCAGCTGGTGCTCGCCGAGCGGCGCGCAACGGGCGGGGCCGGGGCGGGGGCGGCGCAGCCGGCGGGCGATCCGGTGGCCGAGGCGCGTGCCTTCCTGGCTGCGCGGCGCAACTGCTTCCCCTCGCTCGACGATAGTGCCGGTGCGCTCGCGGGCGAAATCGCCAGTCTCGCCTCGCTCGAGGCGCGGCTGCGCGAGCGGCACGGCCTCAGCGTAACCTATGCCGACGAGGGCCTGCTCGGCGGCGCGGTGCGCTGGCACGATTACCACCGCCGGCGGATCATGCTCGCCGAGATGCTCGACCATACCGGGCGGCGCTTCCAGCTTGCCCTCCAGCTGGCGATCGTCGAGCAGGAAGAGGCGATCGCCGAGGTTCTCGACCACGGCCGGCTCGAGCCGGACGATGCGCGGATGCTGGTGCGCCGCGCGTTGCAGACCTATTGGGCGGCGGCGCTGCTGATGCCCTATGCCCGCTTCGCGCGGGCGGCTTCTGAGCTGGGCTACGATGTCGAGGCGCTGGCGCGGCGCTTCTCGGTCAGCTTCGAACAGGCGGCGCACCGGCTGACGACCTTGCAGCGGCCGGGCGAGGAGGGAGTGGGGTTCTTCTTCCTGCGCGTCGACCAGGCGGGCAACGTGTCCAAGCGGCTCGACGGGGCGGGCTTCCCCTTCGCGCGCACCGGCGGTGGGTGTCCGTTATGGAACGTGCACCGGGTGTTCGAGCGGCCGGGCGTGGTGGATGCGCAGCTGATCGAGCTGCCGGACGGCGAGCGGTTCGTCTCGATCGCGCGGACGGTGCGCGCGGGCGGCGCCGGGTTTGGTGCGGCGCGGGCAATGCGGGCGGTGGCGCTGGCCTGTTCGGCGCGGCACCTCGACCGGCTGGTCTATGCCGAGGCCCTGCGCGGTCGCGAGCCGACGCCGATCGGGGTTGCCTGTCGCCTCTGCCATCGCCCGCGCTGCGTGGCGCGCGCGATGCCGCCGATCGGGCGCGAGATCCTGCCGACGCGCTTTCGCGATCCGGGCGTGCCCTTCGCTTTCTCCGCGCAATGAAAAACGCCGCCGGAGGGTTCCGACGGCGTCCTTCGTCAGCCTGCGATTTGGATCAGGCGTAAGTTACGGTGAGCGTCTGCCGGCGTTTGGCGTTGCGGATCACCCCGCCGAGCGCGCCGAAGCCGATGAGCAGCATCAGCCAGGTCGAAGGCTCGGGGATGACTCCGACCTCGCCGCCGGCGGTATAGAAATCGCCCAGCGCGAACAACTCGGGCGAGCTCAGAGTGAAGCTGCTGATCGGCATGCCGGTCCAGCCGAAGAACCGGGCGCCCGAGTTGCCGTTGACGGGCTCGGTCACGACACTGCCGTCCGACAGCGTCATGGTGATCTGGACGATATCGAACGGGTCGGGCTGGGCGAAGAAGCCGAAAGCCGAGACCGGACCCGAGGTGAAGGTCGTGATCAGCGAGGTCGAATTGAGCGCGTATAGCACCTGACCGGTGTAGCCGCCCGACCATGTTGCCCACCCATCCCCGATGGTGCGGATGCTGACATCGTTGTCGAACGACATGACCGTGCCGTTGTCGAGCGTGACCGAGCCGACATTGTTGAAGTTCGTACCGTAATCGGTGTCGCGGTCGAACGCGCCGACTGCCGCCTGCCAGGTCGGCAGATCGTTATAGACCGTGGCGGCCGAGGCGGGTGTGGCCAGCACGGCGAGTACGCCGAGGCTGAGTGTGAGACAGGTTTTCATCGAGTTGTTGCCCCCAGATTGAAATGCAGCTCGTTGCCCAGGCCGGGGTGTCCGTTTGACTTGCCCGTGCTGAGGCGGCCGACCAGACTGCCGTCGGTCCAATCAAGGTGATTGTCAACTAAATCCTAACCGTATTCTTAAACCACTTGGTCATCCCCCCGTCTAAATAGTCCCAAAATGGATCAGATGCATAAACAACTGCCGCAATATCAACTGGGCTTGGTCTTCTCGGGCACTTGCTGCGGATGGCCCCCCGGGCTGTTCGATGCGCCTTGCACCAGGCAAAGGGCGCCCCCGGGGGGCCGAAGAGAGGTGGGTCAGGCGTCGGCGAGCCGCGCGTCCTGTTCCTCGAGCGCGCCGATGAGCGCCTCGTTGAATGCGGGGATGTCGTCGGGCTTGCGGCTGGTGATGAAAATGCCGTCGATCACCACCTCCTGGTCGACCACGTTGGCGCCGGCGTTCCTGAGATCGGTTCGCAAGGAGGGCCAGCTGGTAACCTTGCGCCCGCGCACGAGGTCGGCCTCGATCAGCAGCCAGGGAGCGTGGCAGATCGCCGCGATCGGCTTGCCGGCCTTGGCGAAATCGCGGACCAGCTGGACGGCCTTCTCTTCCATCCGCAACTTGTCGGGATTGATTTGGCCGCCGGGGAGCACGAGCGCGTCGAAATCCTCCGCCTCGGCTTCCTCGAGCGTGAGATCGACGGTGACCTCTTCGCCCCAGTCGCCCTGGTCCCAACCCCTAATGGAGCCGTCTTCGGGGCTGACGACCACGGGCTCGTAGCCCGCCTTCCTCAGCGCTTCCCGGGGCTTGAGGAGCTCGGACTGCTCGAAGCCATCGGTGGCGAGGATCATAATGCGTTGGGGCATGGGGGCATCTCCTTAGGATTGGGGGTTCATGAAACGAACGCCTGTTGAAAGCGCGCTGTTCCCCGCTCGCCCGCGGGCCGTGGCACTGATAGGGCGAGTTGCATGGCCGCGCTCGAGGATCCCGAAGACAAGCCCGATTCCATCATCGATACGCCCTTCGACAGCGCACTGTCCGAGCGCTATCTGGTTTATGCGCTATCGACGATCACCGCCCGCTCGCTGCCCGATCTGCGCGACGGGCTGAAGCCGGTCCACCGCCGTTTATTGTGGGCGATGCGGCAGCTGCGGCTGACGCCCGACAGCGGGTTCAAGAAATCCGCGCGGGTGGTGGGCGACGTCATCGGCAAGTACCATCCGCACGGCGACGTCGCGGTGTACGATGCGATGGTGCGGCTCGCCCAGCCGTTCACGCTGCGCTACCCGCTGGTCGAGGGGCAGGGCAATTTCGGCAATGTCGATGGCGATAACGCCGCCGCCTACCGCTACACCGAATGTCGCCTGACGCCTGTCGCCATTGCGCTGATGGCGGGGCTCGACGAGGGCACGGTCGAGTTCATCCCGACCTATAATGGCGAGGACGAGGAGCCGGAGATCTTCCCCGGCGCCTTCCCCAACCTCTTGGCCAACGGTGCGGCGGGGATTGCGGTGGGGATGGCGACGAGCATCCCCAGCCACAATGCGGCCGAGGTGATCGACGCGGCACTGGAGCTGATCGACAATCCCGACGTGACCCATACGCAGCTGATGGCGCTGATGCCGGGGCCGGACTTTGCGACCGGGGGGCTGGTGGTCGATCCGCCCGAGGCGATCTCCGCCGCCTATGAGAGCGGGCGCGGCGGCTTCCGGGTGCGCGGGCGGTTCTTTGCGGCCGAGGCGGCGGACGAGGCGGACCGGGCGGCGGGGATCGAGCGGCAGAAGGGCGGGGGGTGGCAGCTGGTCATCTCGGAAGTGCCCTATCAGGTCCAGAAAAGCCGGCTGATCGAGCAGATCGCCGCGGTCATCGCCGAGCGCAAGGTGCCCATCCTCGAGGACGTTCGAGACGAGAGCGACGAGGCGATCCGCATCGTGCTGGTGCCGAGGAGCCGCAATGTCGAGCCCGAGCTGCTCAAGGAATCGCTCTACAAGCTGACCGACCTGGAAACCCGCTTTTCGCTCAACATGAACGTGCTCGACGTCGCGCCCGGCGGGGCGGGCCGCGCGCCGATGGTCATGGGGCTGAAGGAGGTGCTCGCCCGCTGGGTGGCGGCGCAGATCGACATCCTCCAGCGCCGCGCGCGGCACCGGCTGGGGCGGATCGCCGACCGGCTGGAACTGGTCGATGGCTATATCGTCGCGTTCCTGAACCTGGATCGGGTGATCGCGATCATCCGCGGCGAGGACGAGCCCAAGCCGGTGCTGATGGCCGAGTTCACGCTTACCGACCGGCAGGCCGAGGCGATCCTCAACATGCGGCTGCGCTCCCTGCGCAAGCTCGAGGAGATGGAGCTGCGGCGGGAGAAGGAGGCGCTGCTGGCGGAGCGCGAGGAGCTGGAGACGCTGCTCGCCTCACCCCAACGCCAGCGCACGCGGCTGAAGAAGGACCTGCGCGCTATCCGCAAGAATTATGCCGAGGATACCGCGCTCGGGCGGCGGCGGACCACAATTGCCGAGGCGCAGGCGGAGGTTGAATTCAGGCCGGAAGCGATGATCGAGAAGGAGCCGGTGACGGTGATCCTTTCAGAGCGCGGCTGGATCAAGGCGGCGCGCGGGCATGCGGCGCTCGATGGCGAATACAAGTTCAAGGAGGGCGACGGGCCCGCTTTCGCCCTCCACGCGCAGACGACGGACAAGCTGCTGCTGGTGGCCGATGACGGGCGGGTGTTCACCCTTGCCGCCGACAAGCTCCCCGGCGGGCGGGGGTTCGGCGAGCCGTTGCGGGGGCTGCTCGATCTCGATGCCGGGGCGATCGCGATCGCGCTGCTGGTGCTCCGGGAGGATCGCCGCGTGCTGCTGGCGGCTTCGAGCGGCCGGGGGTTCGTCGCCGCGATGGCCGATCTGGCGGCGGAGACGCGCAAGGGGCGGCAGGTGGTCAACCTCAAAGGCGACGTGCGGCTGAAGGTGGCGCGGGTGATCGGGCCGCAGGATGATCATGTCGCGGTGGTTGGCGATAACCGCAAACTGGTGGTGTTCGCGCTCGAGGAGGTGCCGCAAATGGGGCGCGGGCAGGGGGTGATGCTCCAGCGCTACCGCGACGGCGGCCTCGCCGATGCGGTCACGTTCCGCCTCGAGGAGGGTCTCAGCTGGACGATGGGCGGCGAGACCGGCCGGTTGCGGACCGAGATGGGGATTGGCGAATGGAAGGTGGCGCGCGGGGCCGCGGGGCGGCTTCCGCCGACGGGCTTTCCGCGCGACAAGCGGTTCTGAGCCGCTTATTCGGGGTCACGCATAGTCGTACGGGGGTCGTCCGGAGAACGAGGACGAGCGGATGTCGGTTCTGACATCAACCGAACCATATGGCTCAAGCCCCCGCCGGGCAGACCTTGAGCGTCGCGTTGGGTTCCTCGTTCAAGCCGGCTTCGAGGAACAGCGCGAAGACATTGGCGAAGTTCTCGGGCGGCAGCGGGGCGAGTTCGCGGGTCAGCGTGTCGACAAGGCCGCATGTACTGGCGTCGAGCCTGCCGGCGATGCCCTCGGCCAGCGCGATGCGGCCGAGATCGACCAGCGCGGGATTGTCGGGCAAGATATTGCCGCCGAGCCGCGCGATCGTGGCGCGCGCCTCGGGCCAGGCGGCCTCGGCATGGGGGGTGAGGCTGCGGCCTAGGCGCTCGCCGTTCGCCGCGAGGTAGCTGTCGGCGCCCAGCTGTGAGGCGCACTTGCGCGCGGTGCTGGCGATGAGCGTGGGCATCAGGTTGGCGACCACCGCGCGGCTCTCCTCGCGGCTGACGCATTGGGCCTTCTGCGCGATCGCCGCTGTTGGGAGGGCAATGGCGGCTGCGAGAGCGACGAGCGGGGCGGCGATCTTCATGGGTTTAGGCTCCTGCGGATGAAATGATCGCCCGACGCTGTCCGCCGAGCGCTGACGAGCGGCTGAATGGACCGAACAGCGCCGCGCAAGAAAAAGGGGCCGGGACACTCGCTGCCCCAGCCCCTTCGTGGCGTCAGGCGATGGGCGCTATCAGCTCTCCGCGGGCGCTGTCGCGGCGCTGGCGATCGCCTCGTCGATCTGCGCCTTGCTGACGCGCACCATCAACATGCCGGTCGGATCGACCATGAAGGCCGCCTGGCCAAGCGCCAGGCGCTGCTCGCCCACAGCGAGCACGACGTCGCCCTCGTTGACCGTGTCGATGGTGCCGAGCGGCTGATGGTCGGCGCTCATCACGGGCGTGCCGGCGATGAGCTTGGCGGTGAGTTCGGCCTCGGCCGCGGCGACCTGCTCCGCATAGCTGGTCTCGAGCTCGGTCTTGGTGATGTTGAGCGTGAGGCCGCTCTCGTCCTCGCCGAAGGCATCGCGCGGCAGCGGGATCTGGTGCACGCCGGTATCGAGCAGCGCCGCATCCGGGCTGACCTCGGCAATGGTGCCGATCGGGTTGCCGTCATTGCCGGTGACGCTCGCGCCCTGGGCGATCGTGACCTCGGCCGCCGCGGCGGCGACGGGGGCGGCGTCCTGCGCGGAAGCGGCCGCGGGCAGGATGGCGAGTGCTGCGGCGGTGGCGGCAAGCTTGGCGAGTTTCATAAGGTCCAATCCTCTTCTTTCGACGTCAAAAGGTGATGCCCCTCGCGGGAGCAAGGCTGTTGCAGGTGCGTAAACATAGCCAGCCTCGTCGCCGCGTTGCAACAGGGCAGCTGAATCAACGGCCAGCGCCCAAGTCAGGCGCGGTTCAGCTACCGGAAGCGGCGAGTTCCTCCGCGAGCATCTCCTCGACGCGGTCGGCCGGGGGGAAGCCCTCGGCGACCCAGCGGCGCTCCACCGCCTGGAGAATGCGCGCGACTTCAGGGCCGGCAGCGACCCCCCTGGCGACGATCGCGCCTCCCTTGAGGGGGAAGGTGGGCGGCCGCCAGTCGGCGAGCGGGGCCGGGTCGCGCCCGGTCAGCAGCAGCAGGTCGATCGCCTCGGCCTGGCCAATCCTGTAGGCCAGCGCGTGGGGGCTTCCGGTTGCACGGTCGCGACCGGTGAGCGTGGCAAGACGCTTCCTCGCGGCGGTGGAGAGGCGCAGGCGGGCGGCAATCTCCTCGGCCTTGGCAGGATCGGCGGGAAGCAGGGCGGAGAGGCGCCGCAAGGCGAGCGGGGGCGCGTTGGCGGCGCGTTCGGCGGCGATGAGGCGGGCGAGATCGGCGATCTGCGTTGCGCCGGTCTCGGGCAGGATGACGGGGAGAACGCCCCTCTCCTGCATCCGGGCGATGGTCGGGTGCGGGTCGGGCAGGGCGAGCAGAATGAGCAGTTCGCCCGCGACGCGCTCGCGGCTGAGGCCCTTCAGCATCGGTGCAAGTTCCGCGCAGGCTGCCTCCGCCTCGCCATCGAGCAAGGCGCCGAAGCGGGCCTGGAAGCGGTAGTAGCGCAGGATCCTGAGGTGATCCTCGCGAATGCGCTGCCCAGCCTCGCCAATGAAGCGCACGCGGCGGGCGGCGAGGTCCGCGATGCCGCCGAAATAATCGTGCAGCGCGAGCGTGCCGGGCTCGGCGTAGAGCGCGTTGATGGTGAAATCGCGCCGCGCGGCGTCCTCTCGCCAGTCGCGCGCGTAGGCGATGGTGGCGCGGCGTCCGTCGGTGGCGACGTCGCGGCGCAGGGTGGTGACCTCGACATTGCCGTGGGGGAGCACCGCGGTGAGGGTGCCGTGCGCGATGCCGGTGGGGATCGCCCTGATCCGCGCCGCTTCGAGCCGTTCAAGCACTTCGGGCGGTTCGAGCGGGGTGGCGGCATCCACGTCGCGGACCGCTTCGCCGAGCAGCGTATCACGCACCGCGCCGCCGACCCAGCGCAGTTCGCCCGGGCCGATCGCCTCGACCAAATGCGCGAGGTCGGGCCGGCGAATCCACTCGTCCGGGGGGAGTTTTGCCGGGGGATCAGCCATGCCGGGAGGCGTGTTCGCGCAGCCGAGTCCACACGTTCGGATAGTTCGAAGCGGGCCGCTCAATCATCGCCCGCCCCGTTCCCGGCGAGCTCACTCCAGGCGAGGCGGTGTGATAAATTGCTTAGAATTCCAGCGGTTATGCCCCATACTTTATGTTCATTCCAGGTTATCTCGACATAGGGCCTCTCGTGTCCGCGGAACAGGCCGTGGCGCTGGACGTGGTTGCGCTGGTCGAGCAGGAAGGCGAGCGGGGCTTCGAACCAGGAGCTCACCTCGCGCGGATCGGGGACGATCGCCAGGTCGGGCGGAACGAGGCCGAGCACCGGGGTCAGCCGGTAGCCGGTGCCGGTGACGAAGCAAGGCGCGGCGCCGATGACGCGCACCTGCGCCGGGTCGATCGAAAGTTCCTCCTCGGCCTCGCGCAGCGCGGCGGCGACGGCATCCTCGCCCGCCTCCAGCTTGCCGCCGGGAAAGGCGATCTGGCCCGGATGCGAGGGCATGGTGTCGGGGCGGTGCGTGAGGATCACGCCGGGCCGCGGCCGGTCCGTGACGGCGATCAGCACCGCCGCATCACGCAAGGGTTCGGGCGCGAAATCGCTGTCATCGCGCAGGCCCACCATGCCGACATGCGCGCCTTGCTCGAACAGGCCCTTCAAGCGCTCGAACAGCGCGCTCACGGCGGGGTGAGGGCGAAGCGAACGCCGCAGCTGGTGACGGCGGGGGGGTCGCCGTCGCAGGTTTCGAGCGCGTGCTCGGCGAGCTGAAGCCAGGTGGCGCGGGTGAGGCGCGCTTCGCAGCCGTGGCGCACGGCGAGGTAGATCGCCGGGGTGTCGGGATCGCCCGTGGCGTGCAAGGGATGATCGGGGCCGGCGATGACGAACTCGTCGGTGTCGAGGCGGAAGGCGAGCGCGGGGGTGCCGGTGGCGCGATCGGCGCGGATAGCGAGATCGACCGCACGGAAGGGCGCATCCTCGACCTCGACCAGCTGGCGGGTGCGGGGGGTGAGCAGCGCGTGGCGGCCGTCAACGCCTTTGACCAGCAAGGCGGAGAAGGCGCGAATCATGGCCGGCCGGCGGATCGGCGTGCCGTCGTGATACCAGGTGCCGTCGGTGGCGATGCGGATGCGGCTGGCGATGGTCTCGCTCGGGCGCCAGGTCTCGATCGGCGGCAGGCTGCGAGCGGCGACCTCGTGGGCGATCGCCTCGAGCGAGAGGGCGGCAAGGTCGGGCGGAGGATCGTATGGCATGGCCGTTCGGGCGATGCCAGATGCGCCTAGCCGCGCCAAGGCCCGAGCATTCCTTCGCGCGGCAGGACTGCGGGGTTGACGGCCCGCGCGAGCAGGCGGTGGGGCTCGTTGGGGCCGGGAAGACGCCAGCCGCCTGTGTGCTCGGCGGTAAAGCCGAAGCGGGCGTAATATTCAGGATCGCCGATCAGCACTTGCGGGAGCGGCGGGTCGGCGGCGGTTGCGGCGGCTTCGAGTGCGGCGGTGAGCGCGGCCAACAGCGCCCGGCCGAAGCCCTGGTGCTGGCGCTGCGGATCGACCGCGACGGGGCCGATCATCAGCAGCGGATGCGCGCGCTGCCGGGGATCGGTCAGCGCGGCGGGCCAGGCTTGGATCGTGCCCGCCAGCCGCTCGTCCTCGTCGAGCGCGGCGAAGCTGAGGCCTTCCAGCCAGGTGGTGCCCTCGCGGATCTGGTAGGCGGTGCGGGTGCGGCGGTCGGGGCCGAAGGCGCGGTCCAGCAGCGCCTCGATCTCGGCAGTGGGGAGATGCGTCAGCGGGACAAGGGTGGCGAGGGTGTCGGGCATTGGGGCCGCGCGGATAGGGGAGGGAGAGGGTGGGGGCAATCTGCCGGACGATCGCTTCCTGTCCTCACTCCCGGCGAAGGGGCGGGAACCCGATGGTCATGCGCGACATCCTGGGTTCCCGTATTCGCCGGAATTACGACCATTCGATGAGCGGCAACTGCCGGCGGCGCTCAACCCCCGCGCTTGGGCGTCAGCCGGAGCAGGCGCCCGTTCTCGCCATCCTCGATCACCCACAACGCACCGTCGGGTGCCTGGGCGATGTCGCGCAGCCGCTCGGGGAATGCATAGCGCGCGGCTTCGTTGGCACTGGCATCGTCCGCGGCGATATCGACCCGGCTGATCGAGGTGGAGCGCAGGTTGGCGATCAGCGCGTCACCCTGCCATTCAGGCCACATCGCGCCGGTGTAGAACAGGAAATCGCCGGGTGCGATGACCGGGGTCCACCCGATCACGGGCTTGACGAAGCCATCATCCGCGCTGTGGTCGGGGATCGTCGTGCCGTTATAGTTGTCGCCGTTAGAGCGCACCGGCCAGCCATAATTATTACCGGTTTTCAACAAGTTGAGCTCGTCGCCGCCGGCGGGGCCGTGCTCGAGGCCCCACAACTCGCCTTGCGGGTCGAAGGCCAGGCCGAGGATGTTGCGCTGACCGTAGGTCCAGATCTGGTCGGTCGGCGCGCTGCGGTCCGCGAAGGGGTTGCCGGGCGCGGGGGTGCCGTCGAGCCCGAGGCGGACCACGGTGCCCAGGTTGTTGGAAAGGTCCTGCGCCGGGTCCTGCTTCTGCCGGTCGCCGCTCGAGATGTAGAGATGCTGCCCATCGGGGGAGAAGGCGATGCGGTGGCTGTAATGGCCCTGGCCGGTGACCGCCTCGCTCTGGCGCCAGATGGGTTCGAGGTTCTCGATCCGGCAGTCATCGCCGTTGCAGGCGAGACGCCCGCGGCCGGCGACGGCGCGATAGGTCTCGTTGCCCGCGGCCTCGGCCCAGGAGAGGTAGACCATGCGGCTCTGCGCGAAATCGGGGCCGAAGACGAAATCACCGAGGCCGCCCTGGCCGCCATAGGCGACCTGCGGCAGGCCAGTGACAGGCGACGTTCGCCCGGTCGCAGGATCGTAGACCTTCATCGTGCCGGCCTGCTCGGTGATGAACAGGCGGCCGTCCTCCGGGTGCACGGCAATTGCCCAGGGCTCGTCGAGCGTGGCATGGCTGGCGGCGGCGAAAGGAGAGGTGGATTGCAGCTCGACGGGCGTCCCGGCGACGGCCTGCCCGTTGGCCGCGGCCATGGTGGGCGAGGGCGTGCTGGAGGCGGCGGCATTATCCCCGGTCTGGGCGGCGGAGCAGCTTGCGAGCACGAGGGCGGCGGGCGATAGGAAGATGGGGATTGATCGGGTCATGTTGAGCGGAACTCCTTGTCACAGCTTTGGTGCCGAGCTCGGCGCGCCCCTGCTGGTGGCCGGGGTGGACGAGGCCGGGCGCGGGCCGTTGGCGGGGCCGGTTGTGGCGGCGGCGGTGCTGCTGTGCAAGCCGAGGCCTTCGGGCATGATCGATTCCAAGAAGCTGTCGCGGAGCGCGCGGGAAGAGGCCGAGACGCGAATCCGGCGGCGCTGCGCGTTCGGGATCGGCGTGGTCGAGGTGGACCAGATCGCCTCGCTCAACATCTTCGGCGCGACCATGCTGGCGATGAGTTTGGCGACGATGCGGCTGGCCGAGGTGCTCGGGCGCGAGGACCTGACAGTGCTGGTGGACGGCAACCTGACGCCGGCCGGACGGTGCGCGCAATGGCGCTGGCCGGCCCGCGCGATCGTGGGGGGCGATGCGCGCGAGCCGGCGATCGCGGCGGCCTCGATCCTCGCCAAGACCTGGCGCGACCGGCTGATGATGGAGGCGGCGCGCGAATGGCCGGCCTATGGCTGGGAGCGCAACATGGGTTACGGAACGCCCGATCACCTGGCCGCGCTGCGCGAGTTCGGTCCGTGTGCGCTGCACCGGTGCGGGTTCGCCCCGGTGGCGCAGATGGAATTGGCGCTGCCGGGGTAGACGGTCACTTTGCCGATCGAGACTGAGGCCGTTCTTGCGGCGCTTGCGGGGTCGGTTCGGGGATGATCGCTGGGGAAGCATCGTGTGCGCGGGTGCAGCATAGCTGCCTTCCTGCAGGCTAGCCGGTTGCGGTTGATCCCGACGCGATCCTGCTTAAGGAAGGTCCCGCGCCGCTGATCGGGCGTTCGTGATACCGCCCGAGGAGAGGTCCATGTTCGCCCGCGCCGCCTTCGCGCTTCGCGACTTCCTGAAGCAGGAGAGCGCGGGCGGCATCGTGCTGATGGGGGCGGCGCTGCTCGCCCTGATCCTCGCCAACAGCGCCGCCGCGCCGTTCTACCAGGACGCGCTGGCGACCCCGATCGATGTCACCGTCGGCGGCCAGGGGGTGCAGAAATCGGCCCTCCTGTGGATCAACGACGGGCTGATGGCGCTGTTCTTCCTGCTCGTGGGCCTCGAAGTGAAGCGCGAGGTGCTGACCGGGCAATTGTCGAGCTGGCGGCAATCCTCGCTCCCGCTGTTCGCCGCGCTCGGCGGGATGGCGGTGCCTGCGATCGTGTTCGTCGCGATCAACTGGGGCTACCCTGCCAACCTGCGCGGTTGGGCGATCCCCGCGGCGACCGACATCGCCTTCGCGCTCGGCGTGCTGGCGCTGATCGGCAACCGCGCGCCCGTGGCGCTCAAGTCCCTGCTGCTGGCGATCGCGGTGATCGACGATATCGGCGCCATCGCCATCATCGCGCTGTTCTATACGCCGGGCGTCGATGTCGGCTCGCTCGGTGCGGGGGCGCTGGTGCTGGTGATCCTGGTGGCGTTCGGCTGGTTCCGGGTCGGCTCGGCGATCCCCTACACCGTGCTCGGCATCGCGCTGTGGTATTTCGTGCTCAAGTCGGGCGTCCACGCGACGCTCGCCGGGGTGGCGCTGGCGATGACGATCCCGCTCACGGACCGGCGCGGTGGCCAGGTGCTCGAGCGGATGGAGCACGCGCTCCACCCCTGGGTGGCGTTTCTCGTCGTCCCGGTGTTCGCGCTCGCCAATGCCGGCGTGGTATTCGAGGGGATGGAGCCCGCCGCGCTGCTCGCCCCGCTGCCTCTGGGGATCGCGCTCGGCCTATTGATCGGCAAGCAGGTGGGCATCTTCGGCTTCGCCTGGCTGGCGGTGAAATTCGGCATATCCGGTCTGCCGCGGGGGATCGGCTGGATGCAGATCTGGGGCCTGTCGCTGATCGCCGCGATCGGCTTCACGATGAGCCTGTTCATCGGCAACCTCGCCTTCGCGACGCCCGAGCAGATCAACGCGGTCAAGCTGGGCGTGCTGTCGGGCTCGCTCATTGCCGCGCTCGCCGGGGTGACGGTCCTCCTGCAGGCGCGCCATAGGTAAGGATGTCGATCGCGCTGGCGATCCTGGGCGGGCTTGTCGGGCTCGCCGTCGGCGGCGAGCTGCTGGTGCGCGCGGCGGTGGGGATCGCCCGGCAGATGGGGATGTCGAACCTGGTCACCGGCGTCGTCATCGTCGGCTCGGCGACCTCGATGCCCGAACTCGTCGCCAGCCTCGAAGCGGCGATGATGGGCTCGCCCGAGATCGCCTGGGGCAATATCGCCGGCTCGAACATCGCCAACGTGCTGCTGATCCTGGGTGCGGTCGCGCTGGTGGCGCCGATGACGCTTTCGGGCGCCGGTAAGCGCGATGCGGTGATCGGGCTCTTGGCCGCGTTCGTGCTGTGGGGCATATCCTGGTTTCGCCTCGCCTCGCCCTGGATCGGCGCGGCGCTGCTGGCGCTGACCATCGCCTATTTCATCTGGCGCATCCGCCATCCCGGGCAACGGCAGGCGGAGGACGACGAGGAGGAGGAGGGGCCGCCGCCGCGCCTGCTGCTCGCGGGGGCGTTGCTGGCGGCTGGGGTGGGGCTGCTGGTGATCGGGGCGCAATTTCTGGTCTCGGGCGCGATCGACCTTGCGCGCATCGCCGGCCTCAGCGAGACCGCGATCGGGCTGACGATCGTGGCGATCGGCACCTCGCTGCCGGAGCTGGGCGCCAGCCTCACCGCTGCCCTGCGCGGCAAGCCGGGCCTCGCGCTGGGCAATGTCGCGGGCTCCAACGCCTACAACCTGTTGCTCATCGGCGGGGTAACGATGGCCGTTTCGCCGATCCCGATCCCGGGCGCGCTGCTCGATTTCGAATGGCCAGTGATGGTGGCAGCGGCGGGGCTGCTGTTCGTGCTGTGCCGCTATGTCAGCCGGGTCGGGCGCGGGATGGGGGCGCTGATGCTCGGCCTGTTCGCGGCCAATACCGCGCTGCTGTTCGTGTTGGAGCAGCGCTGAGTCCTCCGCGCCACACACCGCATCTGGCGGGTGGTTGACCGGGGGGGACTCCATATGTTGGGGCGGGCTACCAATGTTCCGCTCCGCTACGTTAAGCCTTGCCGGCGCCGAACCGCTTTTGCGCTTGACCTGTTTCCCGGACCGACTCACCCTTGTGGATAAGTCAGGGGGAACAGCGGGGATGGGGGAAATCGTCAGGTTGCGGGGGCGCGCCGAAGCGACGGCCGCCGTTCGGCCGCTGCCCCTGTCGCAGATTCTGCCCGGCGACTGCGTCGCGGCGATGCGCGCGCTGCCCGATGCCAGCATCGACCTCGTGTTCGCCGATCCGCCCTACAACCTCCAGCTCGGCGGCGAGTTGAACCGGCCCGACGGCAGCCATGTCGACGCGGTGACCGACCATTGGGACCGCTTCGCCAGCTTCGCCGAATATGATGCCTTTACAAAGGCCTGGATGACACAGTGCAAACGGGTTCTGAAGCCCGGTGGCGCGCTGTGGGTGATCGGCTCCTACCACAACATTTTCCGCGTCGGCGCGCTGTTGCAGGACCTGGGCTTCTGGATCCTCAACGATATCGTCTGGCGCAAGACCAACCCGATGCCCAATTTCCGCGGCACCCGCTTCACCAATGCGCACGAGACGCTGATCTGGGCGAGCATGGGCGAACGCGCGCGCTACCGCTTCAACTATCGGGCGATGAAGACCCTCAACGACGAATTGCAGATGAGAAGCGACTGGCTGGTGCCGGTCTGCGGCGGGCCCGAGCGGCTGAAGACGGGCGGGGCGAAGGCGCATCCCACGCAAAAACCCGAGGCGCTGTTGTATCGGATTCTGCTGGCGACGAGCGAGCCGGGCGATGTGGTGCTCGATCCGTTCTTCGGCACCGGGACCACGGGGGCTGTGGCCCGGCGGCTGGGTCGCGAATGGATCGGCTGCGAGCGCGAGGAAGGCTACCGGGCGCTGGCGCTGGAGCGGATTGCCGCCGCGCTGCCGCTCGACGAGCGTGCGCTCGCGACGATGCAGAGCCGCCGCGCGGCTCCGCGAGTGGCCTTCGGCGCGCTGGTCGAGGCGGGGTTGGTGCCCGCCGGCACGGTGCTGTTCGATGGCAGGCGCCGCTGGCAGGCCGAGGTGCGCGCCGATGGTTCGATCGCCTGCGGACGCGAGGTCGGTTCGATCCACGGCGTCGGCAAGGCGCTGCAGGGCTTGCCGAGCTGCAACGGGTGGACCTTCTGGTATCTCGAGCACGAGGGCGCGGTGCGGCCGCTCGATGCCCTGCGCCAGCTCTACCTGCTCGGGATCGAGGATTGAGCCGCACTTCGGGCGCGATGGCGACCCGCGTCTACATCCAGCCGCTGACCTTCGCTCCCTCGCCGCAGGCGGCGGACGGCGACGCGCTGCGATTGGCGGGCGGGCTCGTTTATGCGCGCGAGTTCGCGGTGATCGTGCGGCGCGGGGGCGCGGTGGTGCAGCGCAACATCGTCACAGCATCGGCCATGGCGACGGCACTGGCGCATCTTCCGGAGGAGCTCGCGGCCGAGGGCGAGCGGCAGTTCTCCAATCTCTCGCTCGCTCACCCGGCGCTCACCCTAGGCGAGCGGACGATCCGGCTCGATCAGCCGCAGGTGATGGGCATCCTCAACGTCGCGCCCGATTCGTTCTCCGACGGGGGCAGATTCCTCGATGATCCGGACGCCGCGGCCGAGCATGCGGCCGCGATGCTCGAGGCGGGCGCGGCGATCGTCGACATCGGCGGCGAGAGCACGCGGCCGGGCGCCGCGCCGGTGTGGGAGGGGGACGAGATCGCGCGCGTGATGCCCGCGCTCGAGCGCTGCGTGGCGATGGGCGCGGCGGTCAGCATCGACACGCGGCGCGCGGGCGTGATGGAGGCGGCGCTGGCGGCGGGCGCGCGGATGCTGAACGACGTCTCGGCGTTGCGCTACGATCCGCGCTCGCTCGGCGTTGCTGCGGCAAGGGGGCGGCCCGTGGTGCTGATGCATGCGCCCGGCGAAGGGGCGGACTTGCACGCGGGGGCGGCTTACGAAAACGTGCTGTTCGATGTATTCGACTGGCTCGCCGCGGCGCGTGATCGGGCGATCGCGGGTGGGGTGGCGGCGGACCGGATCATCCTCGATCCCGGGATCGGGTTCGGCAAGTCGGTCGCCGACAACCTCGCCTTGCTGAACGGCCTGGCGCTGTTCCACGCGCTCGGCGCGCCGCTATTGCTGGGCGCGAGCCGCAAGCGGCTGATCGGCGCATTGTCGAACGAGGCGCCGCCGCATCGCCGGCTCGGCGGCTCGCTGGCCCTGGCGCTGGCCGGCATTCGCGCTGGCGTGCAGTTGTTGCGGGTGCATGATGCGGCCGAGACGGTGCAGGCGCGCGATGTCTGGCGCGGGCTGGCCGATGCTGCGCTGACCGACTTTGCCCAGATCGGCGAGGGGAGCGGCTAGGCTGCGAAGCTGCCGGCGGCAACCGGACGCGCGCCGGATGCTAGCAGCGCTGCTCGGGGAGGCGCAGGCTGTCCATGACATCGGCCAGCGCCCCGTCCGGCTCGAACTCCTCGTCTGAAAATTGCTGCGCGATAAGCAGCGTACGCTCGCCGACGGGGAGGAAGCGGTAAACGGTGTCGGCCCCCTCCTCCTCGGCGGCGAAGCTGAAGCCCTCGCAGCCGGCGAGGGAGACGGGTGGGAGGTCGCGTCCTTCAATGCCGGCCTCGGTGAACGCCGCGCGGTAATCCGCCAGCGGGCGCTCGAGCAGCGCCAGCGCCAGACCGTCCTCCTGCTCGGCCGTGCAGATCTCCTCGCGCGTGCTTGGGTCGTCGCCCGCGCTCTGGTCGTAGCGGCAGTCCCGCTCGCCCAGGAGCGCCGCGCGTCGGTTCAGGATGAGCTTGGTGGCCCAGATCGTCGCCTCGTAGGCGGGCGGCACTGCCAGTTCGATCTCGGCGCGGGTCATGCGTTCGGGGGCGAAATCATAGCGCACCGGACCGATGCTGCCGATGCTCGGCGCGTCCGCGGTGGGCAGCGCGGTGATCCCCGTCCCCTCGTCGGCAGCCGCGACGGCGGCGCCCGAACCCTGCTCGCAAGCCGCGGCTAGGCTGGCGAGAAAAGGCAGAAGGATCCATCGGACAGACTGATGCATGTTAATCAAGCGCAGCGCGTGGCGACCAGTTCCGATCGAATCCACTGATTAGGCCAATCATTGAACGATTGTATCCATTTCGGCGTAAAATTCGCATAGCTGGGGACATAATCGACGCCTCGCCCAGCGCTCAGCCAGCCTTGTCGATCCCGAGTTCGCCAAGCTTGCGGTACAGCGTCGACCGGCCGATGCCCAGCCGACGCGCGACCTCGGACATGCGGCCCCGATAGTGACCGATCGCGAGACGGATGACGTCGGCCTCGATCTCGCCCAGCGGGCGGACGTGATTGTCGTTCGAATAGACCTCGATCCCGCCACCGCCGCCCGGGCTTTTGGCAACTGCGCTGTCGCTCGAATTGGCGAGGAGCTCGGCGAGCTGTGGAAAATCGCGCTCGGTCAGCGCATCGCCGTCGCAGAACACCGCCGCACGGAACAGCACCGCCTGGAGCTGGCGGACATTGCCCGGCCAGTCGAACGCTGCGAGCAGGCGCAGGGCGTCCTCGGTGATGCCCAAGTGTCTGAGGCCCGGCTGCTTGCCGATGCGGGAGAGGAAATGGTGGCTGAGTGCACGGATGTCCCCGTTTCGTTCCCGGAGCGAGGGAAGTTCGATCCGCGTGGGGGCGAGCACTTCGAGCAGGCCGGCGCGGAAAGGCCCTGCCTCGACCAGATCGTCGAGCGGGAGGTTGCTCGCCGAGATCACCCGCACATCGACGCGGAAGCTGTGACCTGCGCCGATCGGCCGGACGCGGCCTGTGGACAGCGCCTCGGCCAGGCGGTCTTGCAGATCGAGCGTCAGCCGGTCGACCTCGTCGAGCACCAGCGTGCCGCCGTCGCAATGCTGGAGCGCGCCTACCTTGGCTTCGAAGGCGCCGGCGAAGGCGCCCTTCTCGTGCCCGAACAGCGCCGATTCGAGCGTGCTTGCGGGCATGCCGGCGATGTTGATCAGCCGCATCGGTGCCTTGGTACGAGGGGATGCGGAATGCATCGCGCGCACCAGCATCTCCTTGCCGGTGCCGCTCTCCCCTTCGATCAGCACGTTGCCGTGGCTGCGCGCCACCTTGGCCGCTTTGGCGAGTGCCGCGCGGAAGGACGGTGCGGTGCCGACCATGTCGGAAAAATCGAGCGCAGCCGACATCTTCTCGGTCAACGGGACGAGCTCGTCATGCGGGCTTTCGCGCGTGGTGGTGGTGTGCAGCGCCTGCATCAGCCGCTCGGGCGCGACGGGCTTCACCAGATAGTCGGTCGCCCCGGCGCGCATCGCCTCGACTGCGAGCTGCGGGCTGGTGCTGGCGGTGAGCACGAGCAGCGGCAGCGCCGGCCGTGCCGCCTTGAGCCGCGCAAGCAGGTCCGCCGTCTCTTCGCCCGAGACGCTGCGATCGAGCAGGACGGCGGAGAGCTGGCGCCCTTCGCGCGTATCGAGCGCAGCGAGCGCGGTCGCCGCGGTGCCGACCAGGATCGTGCGCCAGCCCTCACGCGCGCACAAGGCGGTGATAAGTCTCGATTGCCCCGGATCGTCCTCGATCAAAAGCAGGCTGCGCGTATCCGATTTGATCATCCCGTCCGCCTTATTCGTCCAATGTCGGGACTCGCCTTAACCGCCGCTGGTAAAGAGGCGGTTAAGGCTGGGACTTGAGCCTGACGATTGGCGGCGATATGCGGACGGCAGTTTTTCCCGCGTCTGCCCGAGAGGTTCGCAAGATATGGCTTCCCCCGATCCGATGAAAAAGGCCGAAAGCACTTACGGCAACTTCATCGGCGCGCTCAAGTGGGTCACGCCTGTGATCGCTGCGACCGTGCTGTTCCTGATCCTGATCATCTCCCCCTGACCCGAACGGATGCGGATCGCCACCCCGAGGGAACGCGAGCCCGGCGAACGGCGCGTCGCGATCTCGCCCGAGACCGCGGGCAAGTTCGCCAAGCTGGGAGCGAGCGTGGCGGTGGAGCGGGGCGCGGGCGAGGGCGCTTCGATCCCCGATTCGGCATACGAGGCGGCGGGCGCGGCGCTGGGTTCGCTCGAGGAGGTGGTGCGCGGGGCCGATATCGTGCTCGGGGTGCGCGCGCCCGATCCGGCGCTGCTCGAGGGGGCGAATCGGGGCGCGATGGTGGCCGCCTTGTTCGATCCGATTGCCCGCCCGGACCGCGTGCGCGCCTATGCCGAGGCCGGGCTCGAGGCGCTGGCGATGGAGTTCATGCCGCGAATCACCCGCGCGCAATCGATGGACGTGCTCTCCAGCCAGGCTAACCTGGCAGGTTACAAGGCGGTGCTGGCGGCCGCCGACGCCTACGGCCGGGCGTTTCCGATGATGATGACCGCGGCCGGCACGGTTTCGGCGGCGCGGGTGTTCGTGATGGGCGTTGGCGTGGCCGGCTTGCAGGCGATCGCCACCGCGCGGCGGCTCGGGGCGCAGGTCTCGGCGACCGACGTGCGCTCGGCGACGCGCGAGCAGATCATGTCGCTGGGGGCCAAGCCGATCTTCGTCGAGGAGGTGGCGGGGATCGAAGGCGAGGGCACGGGCGGCTATGCGACCGAGATGAGCGAAGAATACCAGCGCGCCCAGGCCGAGCTGGTGAGTTCGCACATCGCCAAGCAGGACCTCGTGATCACCACGGCGCTGATCCCCGGGCGGGCGGCGCCGAGGCTCGTGTCGGACGCGCAGATTGCGACGATGAAGCCGGGCAGCGTGATCTTCGATCTCGCGGTGGCTCAGGGCGGCAATGTCGAGGGTTCGGTGGCGGATGAGCGCGTGGTGCGCCACGGGGTCACCGTAATGGGCTATGCCAACACGCCGGCCCATGTGGCGGCCGACGCCTCGGCGCTCTACGCGCGCAATTTGTTCAATTTTCTCAACGCCTTCTGGGACGAGGAGAAGGGCGGCCCGGTGCTCGACGAGGAGATCGGCGATGCGGTGCGGCTGACGCGCGGCGGGGCGGTGGTGAACGAGAGGGTGGTGGGGTGAGGGTCTTGGCCGTGATCGCGATTGGTCTTGCATGCGCCGCCAACTCGCCTGCCCCCGAGGGCCCGCTTCATCCGATGACGGGCGAATGGATCGTCGATCTTCGGCTCTCGCTTCAGGATGAGCCTTACAGCCAGCCGATGGTGCTCGAGATTGCTGAGAACAATGCGGTCGGCGGCAGTTTCTATGGCGCCGACATCGAAAGCGGGCGGATGGGCGAGGCGCAGGGCCGGCGCTGCATCGGCTTTCGTACTCGCGATCAAAGCGGTCCCTATCAGCATGCGGCATGCCTCATCGGTGAGCGGATAGTCGGCCAAAGCTGGAGCGAGGGGCGGCAATTTCTGCTGCCCTGGAGCGCGGAGCGCAAGCCATGACCTTCATCGCCATCCTGTCGATCTTCGTGATGGCCTGCTTCGTGGGCTATTATGTCGTCTGGTCGGTCACGCCCGCGCTGCATACGCCGCTGATGGCGGTGACCAATGCGATCTCGAGCGTGATCATCGTCGGCGCGCTGATCGCGGCGGCGGAGGCGGGGAGTGAAGCGGCGAAATGGCTTGGGCTCGTCGGGGTGGCGATGGCGAGCGTCAACATCTTCGGCGGCTTCGCGGTCACCGAGCGGATGCTGGCGATGTACAAGAAGAAGGAGAAGCCGCCTCTGCCCGCGAAGAAGGGGGAGCGGGCGTGAGGAAACTCTCCTCGCGGATCACTCCTGCCTTCGGTGGGCTTTGGTTTTTCCAGGCCGCGCCCGCCTTTGCGGTGACCGACGGCGTGGAGACCCCCGCCTGGGTGGCGCTTGCCTACCTTGTCGCCGGCGTGTTCTTCATCCTCGCTTTGCGCGGGCTCTCCTCGCCAGCGACCAGCCGGGCGGGCAACCGCTTCGGCATGATCGGCATGCTGATCGCAGTCGTCACCACTCTGGTGACCCACGACCTCGCCAACATCGTCGAGATCGCGATCGCCATCCTCATCGGGGGGGCGATCGGCTTCGTCATCGCCCGGCGCATCGCCATGACCGCGATGCCGCAGCTGGTCGCGGGGTTCCACTCGCTGGTCGGCATGGCGGCGGTGCTCGTCGGGCTTGCCGCATGGCTCAACCCGGGTGCGTTCGGCATCCTCGGCCTGGACGGCGAGATCCTGGTTGTCAGCCGCATCGAGATGGCGCTCGGCATCGCGATCGGCGCGATCACCTTCTCCGGAAGCGTCATCGCCTTCCTCAAGCTCAACGGCACGATGTCGGGCGCGCCGATCCTGCTGCCCGCGCGCCACATCATCAACATGAGCGTGCTCGGAGCGATCCTCGTGCTGATCGCTGCCTACGCGCTGTCGGGCGCGGCCGGGCCGGGCGAGGGGCTGGCGATCATCCTCATCACGCTGCTCGCCTTCGCCATCGGCTTCCTGCTGATCATCCCCATCGGCGGGGCGGACATGCCGGTCGTGGTCTCGATGCTGAACTCCTATTCGGGCTGGGCCGCGGCGGCGATGGGCTTCACGCTCGGCAATACGGCGATGATCATCACCGGCGCGCTGGTCGGCGCCTCAGGCGCGATCCTCAGCTACATCATGTGCCGGGCGATGAACCGCTCGTTCATCTCGGTGATCGCCGGCGGGTTCGGCGCCGATGCCTCCGCGGCCAGCGGCGAAGCCAAGTCCGACCGGCCGTGGAAGCGGGGCAGTGCCGAGGACGCCGCCTTCATGCTCAAGCAGGCCGAGAACGTCATCATCATCCCCGGCTACGGCATGGCGGTGGCGCAGGCGCAGCACGCACTGCGGGAGATGGGTGACCTGCTCAAGGCCGAGGGCGTCAACGTCAAATATGCGATCCATCCGGTCGCGGGGCGGATGCCGGGGCACATGAACGTGCTGCTGGCCGAGGCGAGCGTGTCCTATGACGAGGTGTTCGAGCTGGAGGACATCAATTCCGAGTTCGCCCAGGCGGATATCGCCTTCATCATCGGGGCGAACGACGTGGTCAACCCGGCGGCCAAGACCGACAAGGGCTCACCGATCTACGGCATGCCGGTGTTCGACGTCGACAAGGCCAAGACGGTGATGTTCATCAAGCGCAGCATGGGGGGTGTGGGCTATGCGGGAGTCGACAACGACGTGTTCTACATGGACCAGACGATGATGCTGCTCTCGGACGCGAAGAAGATGGTCGAGGAAATCAACAAGTCGCTGGGGGACTAGGGATGAACAAGCTCGCATTTGCCCTGATGACGCTGTGTCTCGCGGGGTGCGCCGAGCGGATCGCGCAGAGCCGCGTGGAGAGCGCGCTGCGCGATGCGGGCCTGGGCGATCGCACGGCCTCCTGCATGGCCGGGCGCATGACCGACCGGCTGACGATCTCCCAGCTTCGAAGGCTCGAAGAGCTCAAGCGCCCGGCGCAAGAGGCGCGCGGAAGCTCGCTTGCCGATTATCTCGATCGCGTGCGGCGGGTCGGCGATGCCGAGGTGGTCGCGGTTACCGCAGGCTCGGCGGCCTTATGCGAAACCGGGCTCGCACGTTAGACAAGGTGGCTCTGCGCTTCCTGAAGCGCCCTCGTCCCGCCACCTTCTGCGTAGGAATACCTAGTGCTCTGGACGGACAGAGGAGCGCGATGATAAGACCCGCCCAGGACCGGCTGCGTGGACGGCTACGGCGTGCGGAGAGGCGCCGGATAGCCGACAGGCGAACACCGGCGGGAGCGCAGCTTGTGGCTGACGCAAGGGGACAACTCTAACGACGGGGTCGTGTTTCAGCCGATGAACAGGATTTTTGCCAAGCCGTCGCTGGTCCCGTCCGACCGGCTTCCCGCTGCGGTCGTCAAGCGGCTTGGCGCGCTCAGTCCGTGGCGCTTCTGCCTGGCGTTGGCGCTCGATGTCGCGCTCATCGCCGCGGCCATTGCGCTCAGCGAACTGACCTTCTTCAACCCGCTTGCCTATCTCGTCAGCGTCGTCGTGATCGGCGCGCGGCTCCATGCGTTCGGCATCCTGCTGCACGATTGCGTGCATTACCGCGCCTTCCGCACCCGCAAGCTCAACATGATCGCTGGCGAAGCGCTCGCCTGGCCGCTGCTGATCACCGCCGCCGGCTACCGCAGCCATCACCTGACGCATCACAAATATCTGAACACGCTCGATGACCCCGACTGGGTTCGCAAGCTGCCGCAGCGAAAGTTCCGCTATCCGACGGGCCGGCGGGCGATCCTTTGGAACTTCCTCTATCAATTCAGCGGCCTCGGCGTGGTGGAGATGTTCTGCAGCACGCGCCAGAGTGCGGAGGTGAACCCCGTGCCGCGCAAGATCCGGTGGTTGCGGCTCGGCTTCTATCTCGCCGTCCTCGGCCTATGCGCGGCAACCGGAACGCTGGCCGAACTGGCGCTGTACTGGCTCGTGCCGATGCTGACCTCCTTTGCCGCCATCTTCTATCTTCGCAGCGTCGCCGAGCATCACGGCAACCTCGCTTACGACCACACCTTCAGCAACAGCCGCACGACGCTGCCCAATGCCTGGGAGCGCTTCGTGCTCATGCCGCACAATGTTGGCTATCATCTCGAGCACCATCTTTATCCGCACGTTCCGTTCTATCGGTTGCCCGAACTGCATCGCGTGCTGATGCAGCAGCCGCTGTATGCCGCGAAGGCGCATATCACGCGCGGTGTCGTGAGCGGTCTGTTGCGGGAGTGGGTCGCGCCGGCACGCGGGCCGCTTCTGGACGACATCGAGCGGCAGCAACAGGCCGCCCTTGCCTCCGTCTCCGATCCGCGACCGGCCGGAGATATCACTGGCGCACGCCATCTCGCCGCTTAGGTTCGCAGACCCGAAGGGGCGCAAGCCTTTGCCCCTCCCGCCCCGCCGCCGTTCCCGGCCTCTGGACCTCTTCCCTAGCCTTTCCTAAGGCGCGACCAGGCTTGGAGGTGGGTTGCGTGCGGACATTGGGGTTGATCGGGGGCATGAGCTGGGTTTCGACCCGCACCTATTACGAGCAGATCAATCGCCTGGTGCAGAAGAGCGCGGGCTCCCGCTCGAGCGCTCCGATGCTGATCGAGAGCCTCGATTTTGCGCGGCTGTTCGCCCTTTCGAGCGAGAAGGAGTGGCGCGCGGGGGCCAAGGTGCTGGGCGAATCGGCCAAGCGGCTCGAGGGAGCGGGGGCGGGCGCGCTGGTGATCGGCGCCAATTCGATGCACCGGGTGTATGACGAGGTGGCCAAGGCCGTTGCGATCCCGATCATCCACATCGCCAAGTGCGTGGGCGAGCGGATGAGCGCCGACCTGAAGGCCGACAAGGGCGCCTCGCCTGCCGCGCTCATCGGCACCAAGAACGTGATGACCGAGAATTTCTACCGCCGCCGGCTGGTGGCGCACGGCATCGACCTGCTGCCGCCCGACCTCGCCAACGTCGAGGCGCTCGACACGCTGATCTACGAGCAGCTGATGACCGGGCGCGTCTCGCGCGAGGCGGAACGGATGCTCAAATCGATCATCGCCCAAAAGCAGAAGGCGGGCGCGCAGGCGATCGTGCTTGCCTGCACTGAGCTCGAGCAGGTGGTCGATATCGACGCCAACCTGCTGCCGATCTACGATTCGACGCGGATCCATGCCGAATATGCGGCGGATTGGATCCTGGGGGAGGGCTAAGGTCTTCTCGTCATCCCCGCGCAAGCTGGGAGCTCGAGCCGCTGGTGCGAAAGCTCGTGGGCAGCGCTTCGAGCCTTCGCTGGACTGACGTCATCCACGTTGCACCGTTCCTCAACCGTTCCCGTTGTCCACCCGCGCGCGCACCTCTAGCCCCGGCGGATGGACCGAGCGCCCCATGCTGCCCATCCCGCCCGTTCGCGGGGGCGGGAGTTTCCCGTCACCAGCAGCGGTCCGCGCGGGCCGCGCACCGCTTTCCAGCGCGACCGCGACCGGATCATCCATTCGATCTCCTTCCGCCGCCTCGCCGGCAAGACGCAGGTGTTCATCGCGCCCGATGGCGACCATTTCCGCGTCCGCCTGACGCACAGCCTCGAAGTCGCCCAGATCGGCCGGGTGATCGCGCGTGCGCTTCGGCTCGACGAGGACCTGACCGAAGCCTTGTGCCTCGCGCATGATATTGGCCATCCTCCCTTCGGCCATGCCGGCGAGGACGCGCTCGATGCGGCGCTTTCCTCGCATGGCGGGTTCGACCATAACGAACATGCCTTGCGCGTGCTGATGCGGCTCGAAAGCCCCTATCCGGACCATCCGGGGCTCAACCTCTCGTGGGAAGTGCTCGAAGGGATGGCCAAGCATAACGGACCGGTGGCACGGCCGGGCTGGGCGCTGGCCGAACTCGACCAGGCTTTCGCGCTCGATCTTGACTCGCAGCCCTCGCTGGAGGCGCAAGTGGCGGCGCTGGCCGACGACATTGCCTACGACAACCATGATATCGATGACGGGTTGCGCTCGGGCTATCTGGGGCTCGACGACCTGCTCGAGCTCGATTTTCTGGCGGAAGAGTGGCGCGCGCTGGAGCGCCGGCTGCCGCACGCAACTCACGGGGCTCGGCTGCGCGAATTGATCCGTGACCAGATCGGGTTGATGGTCGACGATCTGCTCGGCGCGACCCGCGAAGGGCTGGCGCGAGTCGGTTCGGCTGAGGAGGTGCGCGCCGCTGCGGGGCCGCTGGCCCGCTTCTCGCCCGCCATGGCTGCGCGCGAGCGGGCGTTGAAGGCATTCCTCTACGCCCGGCTCTATCACCACCCGCGCCAGCGCGAGACCGCCACCCGGGCGCGCGGCGTGATCGAGCGCCTGTGGACCGCCTACTCCGCCGATCCCGCGCTGCTCTCGCCCGCCTGGCGCGAGCGGCTGCCGGGGGGACAGCCGGCGCAGGCGCGCCATATCGCCGATTTCGTCGCCGGGATGACCGACCGTTATGCGATGGACCGCTTTGCCGAGCTGTTCGGCGAAGTGCCTGCGGGGTTGTCGCATGTCTGAGCCGCGCCGCGTCCTCGTTGTCGGCGCGACCGGTCTCGTCGGAAGCGAAATCATGCGACTGCGTACAGCGGCGAGGGGCGTCCGGCTCGTCGGTCTCGCCCGCCGCCTGGTCTCGCCTGCCGAGACAGCGGGGGCGGAGACGATCGTCGCCGATCCTGCAACCTGGCAGGATGCGGTCGCCGATTTCGCGCCCGAGGCGGTGATCTCGGCGCTCGGCACGACCTGGCGCAAGGCCGGACGCAGCGAAGCGGCGTTCCGCGCGGTCGATCACGACCTCGTCCTCTCGGTTGCCGGAGCGGCGCGGGCGGCGGGGGCCAGCCGGTTCGTGGCGGTCTCGGCGGTGGGAGCGGACCCGGCCTCGCGCGCCTTCTATCTGAGGATCAAGGGAGAGGTCGAGGTGGCGCTCGCAGGCCTTGGCTTTGCACGGCTCGATCTCCTGCAGCCGGGCCTGTTGCGGGGGCCGCGCGGGGGCGACCGCCGATGGGGAGAGCGCATCGGCATCCTGGCGAGTCCACTGGTTGACAGGGTGCTGCGTGGGCCGTGGCGAAGATACCGCTCGATTCCGGCGCGCGACGTAGCCGCCGCCACGCTCGCGCTGCTCGACGAACAGGGGGAGGGGCACATCGTTCATGAGCATCAATCGATCCTGCGCCTGGCCGACCGGCTGGACGCTCCGCGATGAAGCGTCATTCGCCCGCTGCCTCGCGCAATCGCGAGCCGATCGCGCAGGTTCTGCGCGAGGAATTGCCGGCGGAGGGGCTGGTCCTCGAACTCGCCAGTGGCACAGGTGAGCATGCAGCGCATTTCGCGCGCGCATTCCCCCGGCTCGAATGGCAGCCGAGCGACGCCGATGCGGGTGCGCTCTCGTCCATCGCCGCCTGGCGCGACGACGAGCTGGCTGCCGGGGCGGGGGCGAACCTTCGCTCGCCGATCCGGCTCGATGTCTGTGGCGCCGACTGGCCACAGGAGCGCGTCGTGGCGATCCTGGCGGTCAATCTGGTCCATATCAGCCCGCCCAATGTGAGCGAGGCGCTATTCGAAGGGGCGGGGCGGGTGCTCGCTCCGGAGGCGCCGCTGATCCTGTATGGACCGTTTGTCGAGGAGGAGGTTGAGACGGCCCCGACCAACCGCGAGTTCGACATCAGCCTGAAGATGCGCGACCCGATTTGGGGATTGCGACGCGTCGCATGGCTCGATGAGCTTGCCGATGGCAATGGCATGCGTCTTGTCCGGCGCACCGCGATGCCCGCCAACAACCTGATGCTCGTTTATCGGCGAAACCTGGATCCGCCACCGATGGCCCGGTGATCTGCCGCCCTGAATTACAGGCTCTGGTCGGGAACTAGATTTCCTCGTCGACCTCGTTCGCGACCGATTCGACGTCTTCGCCGGCTCCACGCACGGTATTGCAGGCCGAGGCGGTCAGGGCGAGAACGCCCACGGTGATGGCCAAAATGATCTTGCTCATTGTCACAAATCCTTCATCGGGACTGAATTGCACAACGAGGCCGAGCGTCACGGGTTCCATTCGGTGAATCGTTCGGCCGGGCTGGAGGAGGCCACCGACCAGGCCGATGTGGTCCAGTCCTGCCGTCTCACGCGCCTTGTCAGAGCCTGATGGCGGGCCGCATGGTGGCTGGTAAGATGCGCTGGCCGGCATTCCTCCTCTTCGCGAGCGATGCAACGCTTGCTGCCGTGGGCGCGGGGGCGCTGCTATGCTTGGCCGCACTGTCGTGGTGGGGCGAGCGGCGGCGCGACAGGCGTGTTCATCCCGATGCGGTCGGCTGGATGCCGTGGACCGCGTTGCTCATCTTCTGTGCATTGGGCGCGGTCGGATTTCTGACCCTCGCCATTCGCGGCTGGGCGGCGGGCTAGCGGACACAAGTTATCGTCCCGAGGGGCCGTGGATCGGCGCGATGTACCTGGCTCCTCGTAAGCAAGCGGCGCGGCGCGCACCTGCTGCGGCATTCCGCCGTCGTTCCCGTCATCGCCAAGGCGCCGTCAAAGGCAAGCCTCGAGATAGGCTTGGTCGAAGCCGAACTGGCGCGCCTTCTCGAGCGTGTAGGGCCTGAGGCCCGAGGCGCGGAACTCGCCGCGGATGCGCCCCTCGGCATCCTCGTCGAGATAGTCGAAGGCAAACAGTTCCTGCGTGACGATCACCTCGCCCTCCATGCCGATCACCTCGGTGACGCTGGTGGTGCGGCGTGAACCGTCGCGCAGGCGCTTGACCTGCACGATCAGATCGACCGAATCGGCGATCTGGTGGCTGATCGCCTCCTTGGGGATCTTGATATCGCCCATCAGGATCATGTTCTCCATCCGGCCCAGCGCCTCGCGTGGGCTATTGGCGTGCAGGGTGCACATCGAACCGTCGTGACCGGTGTTCATCGCTGCCAGGAGATCGAACGCTTCCTGGCCGCGGATTTCGCCGAGAATGATGCGGTCGGGCCGCATGCGCAGCGCGTTCTTGACAAGATCGCCGATGCTGATCGCGCCCTGGCCCTCCAGGTTCGGCGGACGGGTTTCGAGCGGCAGCCAGTGCGGCTGCTGGAGCCGCAACTCGGCCGCGTCCTCGATGGTGATGACCCGCTCGCCCGGATCGATCATCTTCGACATGGCGTTGAGCATCGTCGTCTTGCCCGAGCCGGTGCCGCCCGAGATGATGATGTTCATGCGGCACGCACCGGCGATCTTGAGCGCGGTGCACATCTTGTCGCTCATCGAGCCGAAGCCCTTGAGCATGTCGAGCG
>PPFU01005385.1_pt1 | contig 47194 bp, 43 predicted proteins | sample 1535991 | NCBI WGS metagenome assembly PPFU01 (sample SAMN04901290, study PRJNA319586) | Hypolithon metagenome, whole genome shotgun sequencing project. | isolation source: Antarctic Hypolithon | place: Antarctica: Miers Valley | collected 2014
GCCCCGCCGCTCGAGCCGCGCGCGATCGGCGCGGTGTGGAGCAAGGTGTCGAACTCGCGGCTCGGGCGGGTTCCCGAGAGGAAGCCGGTCGCCTTGACCGGCGGCTGGGCGCGGAAGATGTCCTCCTGCGCCAGCCCCTGCGCCCGGTCGACGTTCTGCGGATAGCCGACCGAGGTTACCGTGCCCGCGTCGGCGGCCGAGCCTGCGGCGATGGTCAAGGGCGGCAGGCGCAGCGGCGAGGTGGTGCGGATGAGCGCGAGGTCGTTGCGCTCGCTCACCGCCACCAGCCGGCCGAACACCGCCTCCCCGCCGTCCGAGGGGACGATGCCGAGCGACAGCCGCTCGTCCGCCACCGCCTCGGCAACGACATGGGCGTTGGTGACGATCGTCTCCGGGCCGACCGCGAAGCCCGTGCCGTGCGAGACGGCGAAGATCTGGTCGCCGTCGCGGCCGATCACCACCACGCGCACCACGCCGCGCGCCGCAGCATCGATATCGGCGGGCTCGGCCCGAAGCACGATGGGCGCGGCGATCGTGCCGAGCACGGCCAGCATGAGGAGAAGCACGCGGATCATGGAGAAGCGCCTGCCGGTCTATGGGCGCGCCGGTTTAATCGCAAGGGGCGGGATGCGGGGGAGGGCGGGGCGGCTCTAGGGATTGGCGAACGGATTTGACGGAGGACGTTTCGCGCATGACTTATTCCATGACTGGTCTCGATCCCGCCCCATTTATGCCGCTGTTCGGGTGCGATCCCGAGCAGCTTGCCGAGCACCGCGCGCGGCTTGTGCGCGCGAGCGAGGATCAAGGCTTCCCCTGCCGGGTATCGCTCGAGGATGCGCGCAAGGGCGAGCGGGTGCTGCTCGTCCACCACGTCTCGAACGCTGTCGACGGACCGTTCCGGATGGCCCATGCGATTTTCGTGCGGGAGGGCGTTGCGCGTTCCAAGGCCTACAGGGACGAAGTGCCGCCGGTGCTCGAGCAGCGCACGCTGAGCTTGCGCGCCTTGGGTGCGGATGGCGATCTCATCGATGCCGCCATCGTGCGCCCGGGGGAGGCGGACCAGGCGATCCGTGCGCTGTTGGCGACCCGCGCGGTCGTCTGTATCAAGGTCCACAACGCCGCGCGGGGCTGTTTCCTCGCGACCGTGGAGCGTGATTGATGGCCACCTTCGCCCAAATTTCCTCCCCGCTCGATGCGGATCGCGCCTGGGCCGCGGTCGAGCGGCGAGACCGAGCCTATGACGGGCGCTTCGTCACCGGCGTGCTCTCGACCGGCATCTATTGCCGCCCGTCCTGCGCGGCGCGACATCCGGCCCGCGCGAACGTCCGCTTCTTCGCCGACGGGGCGGCGGCGCGCGCGGCGGGTTTGCGCGCTTGCCTCCGCTGCCGGCCCGACGCCATCGCGCGTGACGAGGAGGCGGTGCTAGCGGCGATCGCGGCGATCAAGGCGGCCGATCAGCCCCTCTCGCTCGCCGATCTTGCGGCTTTGACCGGCTACAGCGCGGCGCATTTCCAGCGCCTGTTCGTCCGCGCCACCGGCCTCTCGCCCGCCGCCTATGTCCGCGCGCGGCGCGAAGAGCGCGCTCGCGAGACACTGGCTCTTGCGGGCAGCGTGACCGCGGCGATCTACGATGCAGGCTACCAGGCGCCATCGCGCTTCTATGAGGAGACCAAGGGCAAGCTCGGAATGAACCCGGCAGATTGGGCGAGAGGCGGAGCGGGGCGGATGATCCACTATGCTAGCGTCGAGACGACGTTGGGGCCGATGCTGGTCGCCGCGACCGACAAGGGCGTGTGCTGCCTCGCTTTCGGCGAAGGCGCGGCCGACCTCGCCCGCCGCTTCCCTCGCGCAGAGTTGGTGGAAGCCGGCGAGGCATTCCGCGCCCTGTTCGAGGACGTCGTCGCCGCGGTCGAGCGGCCGGGAACGGGCGACGCGATCCCGCTCGATGTCCAAGGCACCGCCTTCCAACAGCGCGTGTGGCAGGCCCTGCGCGCCATCGCCCCGGGCGAGACGAGAAGCTATGGCGAGCTTGCCGCGATGCTCGGCGCACCCGGCGCAGCGCGCGCGGTGGGCGGCGCGAACGGGGCCAACCACGTCGCCGTGCTGATCCCCTGCCACCGCGTGATCGCCGCCGACGGTTCGCTCGGCGGCTATGCCTATGGAACCGCGATCAAGCGCGAATTATTGCGTCGGGAGGCGAAATGATGTCTGCGGCCGACACCTTCCGGGCACTGCATGTGCCGGGCGATCCGCTGGTGCTGTTCAATATCTGGGATGCAGGGTCTGCAAAGGTGGTGGCGCAGGCCGGCGCTCGCGCCCTCGCCACTGGCAGCTATGCCGTGGCTGAGGCGCATGGCCTCGGCGACGGCGAGACGCTGACGCTGGACCTGGTGCTGGCGAATTTGCAACGCATCGTCACAGTGGCGGGCGATCTGCCGGTCACGCTCGACGTCGAATCGGGCTACGGCGCCAGGCCCGCCGACGTTGCCGCTTCGGTTGCGCGCGCGCGCGACGCGGGGGCGGCGGGCATCAACATGGAAGACCGGATGCCGGGCAAGGACTCGCTGGTGCCGCTTGCCGAGCAGGCCGAGCGCATCGCGGCCGCGGCCGCCAGCGGCCTGTTCGTCAATGCCCGGTGCGATATGTTCCGTGGGCGGGACGCGGCAGTCGAGGGGCCGACGTTGGTGGAAGCGCTGCTCGAACGGGCGCGCGCCTTTGCCGATGCGGGGGCCAGCGGGCTGTTCGTGCCGTTCCTCGCCGACCCGCCGCTCATTGCGGCGATCTGCGAACGGGCGCCGTTGCCGGTCAACATCCTTTGGTCGCCGGCGCTGGGTGAGCGGGAGGCGTTGGCGGCGCTGGGCGTGGCGCGGATTAGCCACGGCCATCAGCCGTGGGCGGCGGTGAAGTCGATGCTGGCACGCGAAACCGAGCGGGTATTGGCCGGCGGCGTGCCTTCTTACGCGGAGTAGACCGCATCTATTCTTCGCGTGCCCAGCCGGAGGTCGCTGGCTCGAGCGTGGCGAGGAACGCCTCGGCGCTCTCCAGATATTCGTGCTGCTTGGCCTCTCCCATCCGGTCCCAGGTCGCGTAGATGCGGCCGATCCGGTGATTGCTCTCGAGCTTGTCGCGGTGCCGCGCCATGAAGTGCCAGTAGAGCGGGTTGAACGGGCAGGCGCCTTCGCCGGTCTTCTTGTTCGGCGAATAGGTGCATTGGCCGCAATAATCGCTCATCTTGTTGATGTAATTGCCGCTCGCCGCATAGGGCTTGGTGGCGAGCTTGCCTCCATCGGCGTACAAGATCATCGCCGAGACGTTGGGCAGCTCGACCCACTCGTAGGCGTCGGCATAGACCACGAGGTACCAATCCTGCACCTCCTCAGGGCGCAAACCCGCCAATAAGGCGAAATTACCCAGCACCATCAGCCGCTGGATATGGTGTGCGTGCGCGTTGTCCCTGGTCGAGCGGACGCAATCGGCAAGGCAGCGCATGTCGGTCTCGCCGGTCCAGTAGAATTCCGGCAACGGGCGCGTGGCGTCGAGCGCGTTGGCGGTCTGCAGCCCGGGCATCATGGTCCAGTAGAAGCCGCGGATATATTCGCGCCAGCCGATGATCTGGCGGATGAAGCCCTCCACCGAGTTGAGCGGCGCGTCGCCGTCGCGATAGGCTTGCTCCGCTCTGCGGCACAGGTCGAGCGGATCGAGCAGGCCGCAGTTTAGGCTGGTCGAGAGCAGCGAGTGGTAGAGCTGGTCCTCGTCATGGACCATCGCGTCCTGGTACGGCCCGAACCGGCCGAGCCGCTCGGCGAAGAAGGCGTCGGCGGCCTTCTCTGCCTCCTCGCGGTTCACCGGCCAGCGGAACTTCTCCAGCGTCCCGAAATGGTCGCCGAACTTGTCTGCGACGAGCGCGATAACCTGCCTGGTTATCGCATCCGCTTCGAACAGTGGTCGTTCGGGCGGGACCATATCGCCTGCCGGCGGCTTGCGGTTCTGCGCGTCGTAATTCCATTTGCCGCCCGCAGGCTTCTCGCCGTCCATCAGCAGGCCGGTCTTGCGGCGCATTTCGCGGTAGAAATACTCCATCGTCAGATGGTCGCGGCCCTCGGCCCAGTCGCGGAACTCGGCGATTGAGCAGATGAAGCGGTCGTCGGGCAGGATTTCGACGGGCATGTCGAACTTGTCGGGCCACTCGAAGATTGCCTGCTGGACGCGCCACTCGCCCGCCTCGACGACGTGCACGGCGCGCGGATCGTGCCGCTCGACCGCGCGGAACAACTCGCCGGTGAAGCTGCCGGAATTATCCGGATCGTTGAGCTCGACATAGTCTACCTTCCACCCCGCATCCCGCAATTCGGCGGCAAAGTGACGCATGGCCGAGAAGATCAGCGCGATCTTCTGCTTGTGGTGCCTGACGTAGGTGGCCTCGTCCCACACCTCCATCATCAGGATTACGGTATCGTCCTTCGCCCGATCGCGGATGGAGGCAATCGTCGGCGTGAGCTGGTCGCCGAGGACGGGAATGAGGATCGGGCGGCTAGGGGTGCTGGCCATGCTCCTGAGGTAATGAGCGGCAAGCGAATCTGTGCCTATACGGCCAATCTGCCTTGCGCGCGGGCCGCCCAGGGCTCGTCGGTGCGATCGATGGCGAGCGCGCCCTGCCAGGGGCGGCAGAGCGCAAATGCGGCTTCCGGATCATCCCTTAGCCAGACGGGATGATCCTCCTTTGCGAGCAGCACCGGCATCCGGTCGTGGATGCCGCCAAGGTCGATGCAGGCTTCGGTCATCAGCATCGCGAAGCAAGCTCCCCATTCGGCGCTGTCGCGCCAGATTCCCGCGGCACAGAACACCGACGGATCGGGCCGGGAGATCCAGGTGCGCGTCTTGGCGCCCGCCGCGCCCTCCGCCTCGGCGAAGGCTTCGAGGGGGATGAGGCAGCGCCGCGCGGCAAAGCTCGGCCGCCAGAAACCGCCCGTCAGCTTGTCGGCGCGGGCATTGTTGATCGGCTTGGGTTTCAGCGCCTGCCCCTTTGCCCCCTTGCGCGAGAGAGGGAAGCCCCAGACCATCGACCGCGCGCGCCCTTCGGTCACGACCAGGCCCGGATAGCCGGGATAGACCTCGCTCGCCAGATTGGCACCTGCTTCTGCCACCACTTCGAACAGGCCCGCGACCTCGTCGATGCTCCTGCTCATCCGGTAGAGGTTGCACATCGAGCCGGGCCTATCACACGAAGCTGTAGGGATCGATGTCGACGCCTACGCGCACGCCCCTTGGCAGCGGCACGTCGGCGAGCCAGCTTCGGATCGCGTCCTGCAAGCTGGCGCTGCGCCGCGCATTGATCAGCAGGCGATGGCGATAGCGGCCGCGCAGCAGCGCCATCGGCGCGGGCGCGGGGCCGTAGATCGCGAGGTCCGCCTGCTCGGGCCGGGCGGCGCCGATCCGCCTCGCCGCCTCTCGTGCCTCGGCCTCGTCCTCGGACGAAACGATGATCGCTGCCCAGCGGCCGAAAGGCGGGGCGCCGGCCCGGCGGCGGGCCTCGGTCTCGGCAGCGTAGAAGGCGTCGCGATCATTAGCGGCGAGCGCAATGATGACGGCGGCGTCGGGGTGGCGCGTCTGGATCAGCACCTCGCCCGGCTTCTCGCCGCGCCCCGCCCGGCCCGCGACTTGCGCCACCTGCTGCCATGTGCGCTCGGCCGCGCGCAGATCGCCGCCCTCGAGGCCGAGATCGGCATCGACCACGCCCACCAGCGTCAGCTCGGGAAAGTGGAAGCCCTTGGTGACGAGCTGCGTGCCGATGATGATGTCGATCGCCCGCGCTTCCGCTTCGGCAATAAAGGCGGCGGCCTTGTCGGGCGCGTTGAGCGTATCGGACGTAACCAGAGCGGTACGCGCCTCGGGCAGGATTTCGGCCACTTCATCCGCGATCCGCTCGACTCCGGGCCCGCAGGCGACCAGCGCATCCGCCTCGCCGCACTCCGGGCAGGTCTCGGGAACGCGCGTTTCGTGGCCGCAATGGTGGCACGAGAGGCGTTGCGAGAGGCGGTGTTCGACCAGCCAGGCGCTGCAATGCGGGCACTGGAAGCGATAGCCGCAATGGCGGCACAGCGTCAGGGGAGCGTAACCACGGCGGTTCAGGAACAGCAGCGACTGCTCGCCCCGCTCCAGCCGTTCGGCGAGCCCCTCGGCGAGGCGGGGGGCCAGCCAGCGGCCAGGCAGCGGCTTCTCGACGGTCAGGTCGACCAGGTCGATGCCCGGGAGTTCCGCCGCCCCGTAGCGCGCCGGCAGCACCAGCCGCTGATAGGTGCCGATATCGGCCATGTGCAGGCTCTCGAGCGCGGGCGTAGCGCTCGCCAGCACCACCGGCACCTCCTCGAAGCGGGCACGCATCACCGCGACGTCGCGGGCGTTGTAGCGCACCCCCTCGTCCTGCTTGAAGCTGATCTCGTGCGCCTCGTCGACCACGATCAGCCCGAGCCGCGCATAAGGCAGGAACAGCGCAGAACGCGCGCCGACCACCACCTGCGCCTCACCCGAAGCGATCGCCCGCCAGGCGCGCCGCCGCTCGGTCGACTTGATCGCGGAATGCCACACCACCGGCGCCACCCCGAAGCGCTGCGCGAACCGGCCGAGGAACGCCTGCGTGAGCGCGATCTCGGGCAGCAGCACGAGCACCTGGCGTCCGCTCCGCAACGCCTCGGCCACCGCCTCGAAATAGGTCTCGGTCTTGCCCGATCCGGTGACCCCGTCGAGCAGGATCGGCGCGAACGCCGCCGCGCGCACCGCCTTGACCAGCCGCGCGGCCACCTCCGCCTGCCCTTCGCTCAGCACCGGCGGCGCGTGGTCGGCTTGGGCGCGCGGATAAGGCCGGTCGCAATCGACCGCGACCGGCTCGAGCACGCCTTGTGCGACCAGCCCGCGCAGCACTCCTTCGCTGACCCGCGCGATGCTCGACAGCTCGCGCATCGTCCCCTGCTCGCCCTCGAGCGCGGCGATCGCCCGCTCGCGCTGCGGCGTCATCCGCTCCGGCGCGCCGCCGGTGAGCCGATATTCGGTCACCGTCGCCGGGCCGCGCAGCGCGCCGCCGCTCGCCAGCACCATCCGCGCGACCGCGGCGAGCGGGGCGCAGTAATAGTCTGCGGTCCACTCGATCAGCCGCCGCAACCGCGCGGAGAGGGGCGGGACGGGCAGCACGCCTGCGAGGGGACGCAACCGCTCATCCGCCACCGGCTCGGTCGGCAGCCGTTCCTCCTCCCACACGATGCCGATGATCTGCCGCGGCCCCAGCGGCGCCGCCACCACGGCACCCGGTGCGACCGCCATCCCCTCGGGCACGCGATAGTCGAGCGGCCCCAGGGCGGCGTTGAACACTAGGAGTCGAACGCGGTTCATTTATCGGAGGGCATAGGCATCACCTCTCGCGCGCCGCAAGTTTCGTGCCCGCGCTGGCAGGATGGGACACAGCCGATGATATCTGACCAACCCCCGATCGCTCGCCGAACCGTGCTCACCGGTACGCTTGCCGCCGTCGCGGCGCTATCGCTCCCCGGCTGCCAGACGTTGCCGGCCTTCAGCCTGGAAGATGCGGTCCGCCGCCTGCTGCTCGCCTCGAGCGAGCGCGCCTTTGCCCGGCTTACGACCCGTGGCGGCTATTGGGACCAAGCGGTCAACGAGATCGGGCTTGCGCAGATGCTCGGTGTTCGGGGCGAGTTGCTCGCCGGCCTGCTCTCCTCCCCGCCGGTCAAGCGGCGGCTCGAAGGCGCGCTTGCCGATGCCGCTTACGAGGCGTCGTTCCGCGCCGCGCCGGTCGTAGCCGATGCGGTGCGGGTGATCGGCATCGCCGATGCCCGCGCGATCGTCGACGGTGGGCCGACCGCGGCGACCAATTACCTGCGCAGCGCCATGGGGCGGCGCCTGATCGAAGCGCTGGTGCCCGAATTCGGCGCGGCGATGCGCGCGGTGGAGGATCCGCTCCTGGCACAGGGGCTTGCCCTGCTGACCGGCACTGATGTCGGCGGCGTGGCGCGAACCGCAGGCGCGCGAATCGAAGCGCTGATCTGGCGCGAGCTCGGCGCGGCGGAAGCGGCGATTCGCGCCGAGCCCGACATGGTGAATGACCCGGCAATAAGCGCAGTCTTCGGACGATAATACGCAGATCGCGGGAGGCCTTGGACCGATCGGGCTGATCCGCTTGCGTCCCGTACAGGTACAGCGCCAACTAATATCGTTTAATTTTGGATATTTGGTGGATGAGCGTCGTTAAGTCCGCGAGGGCCATATCTGACCGGGACTTCGCTCGATGCGATGCTTGAAGTTCCGGCTCTAGAGGAGTGAGGACATTGCGTAAATCCGTATTCATGCTGGGAACGATGCTGGCCTGTGCCGCCTTGCCGGTTCATGCCGGGGGGATCCAGCCGGGCTTCACCGCCGATACGCTCGAGGACATCGTCCAGGCGGCGTCCGATGCACAGCGCGCGGCAGAGGATGCTGCGTTTGCCGACCGGATCGTCGTCATCGCGCCGCCGGAACCGGTGATGATCGCGTTCGAGCCGCTGACGGCGCCGGCGGTGGTGCCGAACGCTGCGAACCTGGTGCTGACCCAGACCGACGAGCGCTTAATCGCGCTGTTCTTGCTCGGCGGCCTTGCCGGTCTGCCGCTGCTGCTCGGCGCCGGCGGGGGTAGCGGAGGCGCAGGCGGGGTAGGCGGGCCGGCGCTCATCGGGGTGCCGAGCAATCCGGGTGAAACGCCGACCCCGACTCCCGGCGTCACGACCCCCACTCCCACACCCGGCGTCACGCCGACGCCCACCCCGACCGGCGCGCCGACGCCCACGCCTACACCACTCACACCAGGCCCTTCGCCCATCCCCGAGCCCGCGACCTGGGCGATGATGCTCCTCGGCTTCGCGGCGGTAGGCGGAGCGATGCGCCGCCAGGGCGCTGGTCGGCGAAAGGGGCGGACCCAAATGCTGTCATCCACCGCGCTCCTTTCCTCCCCGCCGAGCTGACGCACGGCGCGCGGGCCCCGGTGCGGCGCGCGGGCCCCGGTGCGGCTAACCTTTGCCGAAAACGGGGTTCCAGCGGGCCCGCCTGCGTAGTCATCGTCGTGCCCCCCGCCTTATCGGCCCATTGAACGCTGCGCACGGGCCGCTAGATCAGCGCTTCCCGCGATGTCCGATGAAACTCCCCTCGATCGCTTCAAGCACGCCCTCACCGGCGCGGCGCGCGCCATCGCCCGCGAGCCCGAGGCCGAGATCGCCTGGACCGCCGACGCCCCCGCCGCGCGCGGCAACAACCTGCGGGTACCCATGCCGGCCCGCTCGCTTCCTGCCGACCAGGCGGCCGAGGCGCGCGGGTTCGCCGACAGTTTCGCGCTCAAGATGCGGCACCACGATGCCGCGCTGCATCGCGCGCGATGCCCGGCAGAGCCCGATGCGCGCGCCTGCTGGGATGCGATCGAACAGGTTCGCTACGAGGCGCTGGGCGGCAACGCCTTCGCCGGAATGCGCGACAATCTGGCTGCGATGACCGAGACCGCCAGCCGCGCCGACCCGATCGCCCGCGCCCGGAGCGCCGAGGAAGTGCCCCTTCAGAGCGCGCTCGCCTTGCTGTTGCGCGAACAGCTCGCCGGACAGTCGATCCCCCCCTCGGCGCGCGCGGGCGTCGATTTGGTCCGCTCCTCGATCGAGGAGGGCGCCGGTGGCGATCTCGCGGCGCTCGCCGACCAGCTCGAGGACCAGCAGGCATTCCAGGCGCTCGCGCTCGCCCTGCTGCGCCGGCTCGACCTCGTTCCCGCCGAGCATCCCGACGACGCGCCCGACGACACCCCCGAAGGCGAGGACGACGGCGAGGAGGAGCAGGGCGCGGATGAGGAGCAGGACCAGCCCCCGTCCGACGCCCAGCGCCCTGAACTCTCCGGCAGCGAGCAGGGCGAGAGCGATACCGACGAGGAGGGCGATGGCGAGGACCAGGGCGAGATGGCCGAGGGCGAGCCCGGCGATCTGGGCGACGAGGCGATGCTCCCCCAGCGCCGCAACGCGTCCTGGCAGGACCTGCCCGAGACGTTCGACTACGCGGTCTTCACCCGCGAGTTCGACGAGGTCGCCGAAGCGGGCGAGCTGTGCGACACCGAGGAGCTCGAGCGCCTGCGGGCCTATCTCGACAGCCAGCTCTCGGGGCTCGCGGGCGTCGTCACCCGCCTCGCCAATCGGCTCCAGCGCCGCCTGATGGCGCAGCAGAACCGCGCCTGGGATTTCGATCAGGAGGAGGGTCTGCTCGATGCCGCGCGCCTCGCCCGCGTCGTCGTCTCCCCCGGCCATTCGCTCTCCTACAAGGTCGAGCGCGAGCAGGAGTTCAAGGATACTGTCGTCACCCTGCTGATCGACAATTCGGGCTCGATGCGCGGCCGCCCCATCTCGATCGCCGCGATCAGCGCCGATATCCTCGCTCGCACGCTCGAGCGCTGCGGGGTCAAGGTCGAGATCCTTGGCTTCACCACGAGAGCGTGGAAGGGCGGCCATTCGCGCGAGAAATGGCTGGCGAGCGGCAAGCCCCCGCAGCCCGGCCGGCTCAACGACCTCAGGCACATCATCTACAAGCGCGCCGACGAGCCGATGCGCCGCGCCCGCCGCAATCTCGGCCTGATGATGCGCGAGGGGCTGCTCAAGGAAAACGTCGACGGCGAGGCCCTGATATGGGCGCACGAGCGCCTGCTCGCCCGCACCGAGGACCGCCGCATCCTGATGGTCATCTCCGACGGCGCGCCGGTCGATGACAGCACCCTGAGCGTCAACAATGCCGGCTATCTCGAGACGCATCTCAGGAAAGTGATCGAGTGGATCGAACGCGCCTCGCCGGTGCAACTGGTGGCGATCGGCATCGGCCATGACGTCGCGCGCTATTACCGCCGCGCGGTCACCATCATGGATGCCGAGCAACTGGGCGGCACGATCATCGAACAACTGGTGGGACTGTTCGAAAGCGAGTAGACCGGTGCTCCAACGAAGCTGGAGGCGGCAATGGAACTCGGCGCGTTTTCGGTAAGCCTGGCGGTCGCGGATCTCGCCCGCTCGCAGACCTTCTACGAGAAGCTCGGCTTTACCCGCACCGGCGGGGCGGAGAATTACGCGATCCTCGTCAACGGCACCACGGTGATCGGCCTGTTCGAGAAGATGTTCGAGGAGAATATCCTAACCTTCAATCCCGGTATCGGCCAGGAGACCGTCGCGGCGGGCAAGTTCGAGCCGCTCGCCCACTTCACCGACATCCGCTAATTGCAGGCCGAGTTCGAAGCGCGCGGCCTCGCGCTCAACCAGCGCACCGACCCTGCGGGCGAGGGCATCGGCCACATCACGCTGACCGATCCCGACGGCAACCCGATCCTGATCGACCAGCATTTCCCCAAACCGATGGGCGGTTAGCGGGCCGGCCGCGCCTCGCGCCACAGCAGCCAGCCGACCAGCGCGACCTAGCCGAGCATCAGCACCGCCAACACGCGCTGACCATGACGAAGACGCGCAGCGCCGGACGCAGCCAGACGATCACCTTGCCCACCCGCTCGAGGTCGGCCATACCGTCAAGGGGAAAACAAGGCGCAGAAAACAAACGAAATACAGGTAAAGGTCGGGCCGACCTTCCTGCACGTTGCAAGCTTCGTGGGCGGCCATCGCGGTGATGCCGGCGGCGATCGCCACCAGCAGGATCTGCCCGGCGGTCCAGTCCCATCCGGTGATGCGCCACCGTCAGAGGCCGAGTGCAGCCGCCAGCACGGCGGCGACTAGGGCGTATAGCCCGCCATCCATCAGCCAGTCCCACCGGCCGCCCGCGGCAAGATCGCTGATGGTGTCGCCGGCCATGCCGATGCGCGAGGAGAGCGTGGCGCCCGCAAGATCGGCGGTCAGCGCGATCGCGCAACCCGCGAGGCTCACGATAGCCAGCGCGCGGCCCAGCCGGTCGCGCTTCAATTCATGGATCACGCCGGCCATTGCGCACTCCATCCTCGCGCCGCTTGCTATGGGCCGATTGTTACAGCATCAGGCGCGCCGCCATGTCCGCCCCCTTGCGCCTGTTCAACTCGCTCACCCGCATGCTCGAGCCGTTCGAGCCGCTCCGCCCCGGCGAGGCGCGCGTCTATACCTGCGGGCCGACGGTCTATGACTACCCGCATATCGGCAACATGCGCGCCTATGTGTTCGCCGACCTGCTCGGGCGGACGCTGAGCTGGAAGGGTTTTGCGCTAACCCATGTGGTGAATATCACCGACGTGGGCCACCTGACCGATGATGCCGATGCGGGCGAGGACAAGCTCGAGTTGGCGGCGGCGGGAAGCGCACGCTCGATCTGGGACATCGCCCGCCACTATACCAGCGCCTTCCGCGCCGATGTGCGCGCGCTCAACATTCGCGAGCCCGCACACTGGCCGGTGGCGACCGATTACATCGCCGAGATGATCGCCTTCGCTCGAAGCATCGCCGACCAGCATTGTTATCTTATCGAAGGCGGGCTCTATTTCGATGTCTCCACTGTCCCAGATTATGGCCGCCTCGCTCGCGCCGTGACCGAGAAAGGAGAAGGCCGCATCGAGGCGGTCTCGGGCAAGCGCAACGCGGCCGATTTCGCGATCTGGCGCACCACCCCGCCGGGCGAGACGAGGGCGATGGAGTGGGCCTCGCCCTGGGGCCGCGGCGCGCCCGGCTGGCACCTGGAATGCAGCGTGATGAGCGGCAAGTTGCTTGGCCTGCCGTTCGACATCCACACCGGCGGCATCGACCACCGCGAGATCCACCACCCCAACGAGATCGCGCAGAACCAGGCTTTCTGCGGTTGCGGTTCTTTAACCGATCCGGTCAATTCGGGCGCGCGCATGTGGCTGCACAACAACTTCCTCGTCGAGCGCACCGGCAAGATGAGCAAGTCCGCCGGCGAGTTCCTCCGCCTGCAACTGCTGATCGACCGCGGCTATCACCCGCTCGCCTACCGATTGATGTGCCTTCAGGCGCATTATCGGTCCGAGCTGGAATTCTCCTGGGACGGGCTGGGGGCGGCGCTGACCCGGCTGAAGCGGCTGGTGATAGCGGCGGGGCGCCTGCAAGACACAGTGGAGGCTGGCGCTGACCAGGACATCGGCGCCGCTGCCGCACCACATCTCGACCGCTTCGACGCGGCCTTGTCGGACGATCTCAATTCCTCGGTTGCGCTCACCGTGCTCGACGACGTGATCGACCTCGAGCAGGTCAAGCCGGCGGAGAAGCTGGCCGCGATCGCCAGAATGGATGAGGTGCTGGGTCTGGACCTGCTGGCGCTGACCCGTGCCGATCTGCGCCTGCGTCCACGCGCCGCCGCCATCAGCGAACAGGACATCGAGGCAAGGCTCGCCGCGCGCAAGCAGGCGCGCTCGGCCAAGGATTTCGCCGCCGCCGACGCCCTGCGCGATGAACTTATTGCGCACGGCGTCGAGGTGATGGACGGCGATCCGCTCGGCTGGGAGTGGAAGCTCTAGGCTTCACCCGCAGCCGAGGCGCTCACCCCTCGTTGATCAGCAGCAGTTCGCAGGTCACCTTCATCAGCGGCGGGGCGGCGCGATGATCGACCTTCACGATCTCTGCGTCCGCAACCAACTGGCCGGGGATCGAGAACTCGTGCTCGGGCAGGTCGGCGATGAAATCCTCCCCCAGCTCGAGCGCCGCCTCGCCCTCGAACATCATGTCGAGGCTGTGCTTGGTGCCGGCGAAGGTGATGCTCGCCCAGTTGGCTTCGGACTGGCGCACGACCCGGCCCTTGCCGCCGGCGAGCTGGACGAGCGCCTGGGCGAGCCGTTCGCCGGGGGCGCGGCGGCTGCGGCCGGTGAGTACGGGGGCGGGGGCGGTGGCGGGCTCAAAATGCATGGGTCTCTCCATATGTGTTCATGAAATGTTCCACCCGCTTCTCCGTTTCTTCGCGTGGTGTGCGGCCCATCCGCAGGTCGAGCACGAAGCGCGGATCGTGCGTGGCGAGGCGGCCGAACTTGGTGGCGGGCATCTCGTGGTGGCGGAGGAAGGTTTCGATTTTGCGGATCAGCATGGGGGGAGGGCTCCTTCGGCAGTTATCCACAGCTGCGTCGAGTCCGACTCGACAGAACATTTGTTGGACGGCGATTTCCTACTTGTCTAGGAAAAATCCTACGTGTAGGAAGCGCACATGAGAAAAGACGAGGTCACCCAACATGGACCCGCGTGACAGACTGGCCGCTTTGGCGCAGGAGCGCGGCGTCAGCCTCGCTGCCCTGTCACGAATGCTCGGGCGCAACGCCAGCTATCTGCAGCAATATATCACCAAGGGCAGCCCAAAGAAGCTGGAGGAGGAGGACCGCCGCAAGCTCGCCCAGTTCTTCGAGATCGGCGAAGGCGATCTCGGCGCGCCGGAAGATATTTCCTACGCCGCCTCCGGGGAATGGGCCGAGATCCCGCGCCGCGCGATCGAGGCCTCGGCCGGACCCGGCACCGCCGCCGCCGCCGAAGCCGAAGCGCCGTTCGATGCCTTCCGCTTCTCGCGCCGCTGGCTGCGCGAGCAGGGCTTCGAACCCGGCCACCTCTCGGCCCTGCGCGTCATGGGGGATTCGATGGAGCCGCTGCTGCGCGACGGGGACGAAGTGCTGGTCGACGAGCGCCAGCGCCCGTTCCGCGACGGCATCCACGTCGTCCGCCTCGACGACCGCCTGCTGGTCAAGCGGGTCGCCGCACAAGGGCAGGGCCGCTTTTCGCTATTAAGCCAGAACCTCGCCTATCCGCCGATCGCGGTCGGGGGCGAGGAGCTCGACATCATCGGCCGCGTGGTGTGGAAGAGCGGGCGGTTGTAGGGGCTGGAGGGGCGGTTTTAGCTGCTGCAATTGGGTGGGAAGCGGAAGGTCTGGTTACGAATAGAAACAGCTTGCTTCGCGACCTTACGAGCACCAGTTTGTGCTGATGGAAGACGCTGATGAACGAGCTGCCGAGAGCATTGTCTCGCTTTATGAAGAGAAGGCTCTCTCATGGTCGAAAATTCGAGGACGTGATCCGACTTTAGAAGAGCAGTGGCTAGCGCGCTTTGAACAATATCTCGAAACATCATCCACGATCCTAGATCTGGGTTCCGGCAACGGATACCCCATCGCCGCGACGCTCCTTAATCGCGGCCACGAGGTCGTCGGGATCGATACCTCGGCCTCTTTGATCCGCGAAGCTGCTGCCAATCTGTCTGATGGGGAGTGGCATGTTGCCGATATGCGAGCGTATGAAGATGACCGTCTCTTCGACGGTCTAATCGCTTGGCACAGCTTTTTTCATTTAACGCAAAACGACCAGCGCAAGATGTTCGCGCGGTTCTCCGACTTTGTCCGTCCAGGCGGCAGGCTCATGTTCACTAGCGGGCCTAGATCGGCCGTTACCATCGGTGATTGGGAAGGCGAACCTCTATTTCATGCGAGCTTGTCGCAGAAGGAATACGTTTTGCTTTTGAGCGCTTCAGGATTTGACCTTCTCGAAACAAAGACCAACGATCCGGAAACCGGTGGCGCGACGGTCTGGCTTGCCCAACGTCGTTGACTTCTACGACCGCTTTTCAGAACGCCTCTTCTCACGCCTAATGACCGAGATTGGGTCGCTTCTTGCCATGCGTCGCCCCACCTTGCCATCCGCCCCTACCGCCGCCACCTCTCCCCCATGCCTGAGACCCCCTTGCGCGCCGCGATCCTGCCGGTGACGCCATTCCAGCAGAATTGCTCGCTCGTCTGGTGCACCGCCACGATGAGGGGCGCGCTGGTCGATCCGGGCGGCGATCTCGGCAAGCTCAAGGCGGGCGTCGCCAAGGCCGGCGTCACGCTGGAGAAGATCCTCCTCACGCACGGCCATGCCGATCACTGCGGCCAAGCGGGGATGCTCGCCGCCGAGCTGGACCTGCCGATCGAAGGCCCGCACGAGGACGACCGCTTCTGGATCGCCCGGTTGGAGGATGATGGCCCGCGCTTCGGCATCGACACCAAGGTTTTCGAGCCGAGCCGCTGGCTCACCGATGGCGACACCGTATCCTTCGGCGAGATCGTGCTCGACGTGCTCCACTGCCCCGGCCACACCCCGGGCCACGTGGTCTTCGTCCACGGCCCGACGCGGTTCGCCTTCGTCGGCGACGTACTGTTCCAGGGCTCGATCGGCCGGACCGATTTTCCCATGGGCAATCACCAGGACCTGATCGACGCGATCACCCAGAAACTGTGGCCGCTGGGCGATGACATCACCTTCGTCCCCGGACACGGGCCAACCAGCACCTTCGGCCGCGAGCGCCAGTCGAACCCGTTCGTCGGCGATGCTGCGCTTGCCCGCGCGTAGAGCGCCCGTGCGCCCGTGCTTCAAGCGTGCTCCCGTGCTCCGAGGCGCATGTCCCGCAGATCTTGCAACGCGCCCGAAAAGCGTTATAGCGCGCCCCCTTCCGCACCATAGGTTGCCCGCCGCCGCGCTTGCGTGGTGATGCGGCGTCGCCTAACGCGGCCTATACGCCCGAATAATCGCCCAAGTTTTGCCAAGGAACAGGTGCCGCAATGGCCGTCCCCAAAAGAAAAGTTTCGCCGCATCGCCGGGGCAATCGCCGCGCGCACGATTCCCTGCGCGTCGAGGCGTTCCACGAATGCTCCAATTGCGGAGAGCTCAAGCGCCCTCACAATCTTTGCGGCCATTGCGGGCACTATAACGGCCGGATGATCCTCGAGCCTAGCGGCGGCTGAGCACGACTACTCTCCACGGGAGAATAATGCGATGAGCCTGCCGCGTATCGCCATCGACGCGATGGGCGGCGATGAGGGCGTGCGCGTGATGGTTTCGGGCGCAGCGCTCGCCCGCCGCCGGCACGAACGCTTCAAGTTCCTGCTGGTCGGCGACGAGCCGCGCATCAAGGCCGCGCTCGACAACCACCCGAACATGGCCGGCGCTTCCGAAATCCTCCACTGCGAGGATGTCGTCAGCGGCCATGAGAAGCCGACCCAGGCGCTGCGCCGCGCCAAGCGAACCTCCATGGGCCTGGCGATCGATGCGGTGAAGAAGGGCCACGCGGGCGCTGCGGTCAGTGCAGGCAACACCGGCGCGCTGATGGCGATGGCCAAGCTCTCGCTTCGCACCATGCCCGGTATCGAGCGCCCCGCGCTTGCCGCCCTGCTGCCGACGCTCGGCGAGAACGACGTCATCATGCTCGACCTCGGCGCCAATACCGAGTGCGATGCGCGCAACCTCGTCCAGTTCGCGGTGATGGGCGCCGCCTATGCCCGCATCGCCTTCGGCCGCCACAGCCCGCGCGTCCGCCTGCTCAATATCGGCACCGAGGAGACCAAAGGCACCGAGCAACTGCAGGAGGCGGCCGCCACCCTGCGTGATGCGACCGGCCTCGCGCTCCAGTTCGACGGCTATGTCGAGGCGGACAAGATCAATCGCGGCGATGTCGACGTGGTCGTCACCGACGGCTTCTCGGGCAATATCGCCCTCAAGGCCATCGAAGGCTCGGCCCGCTTCGTCACCGATCTGCTCAAGAACGCCTTCCGCTCCTCGGTCCGCTCGAAGATCGGCTTCCTGATCTCGCGCCCGGCGACCGAGCTCCTGCGCCACCAGCTCGATCCCAATAACCACAACGGCGCAGTGTTCCTCGGTCTCAACGGCGTGGTGGTGAAGTCGCATGGCAGCGCCAACGCCGGCGGCGTCGCCAATGCGGTCGCGGTCACCGCGCGGCTGCTCGAGGAGCGGCTGACCGAGCGCATCGCCGAAGGGCTGGGCGAGCTTGGCGAGCAGGCGCTGGGCGAAGGCGTGGGCAGCAAGGCCGGCAATGGCCGGGCGAGCAGGCGGGCGGCAAAGGAAGCGAGTTCGTGATCCGCTCGGTCCTGCGGGGCACCGGCGCCGCCCTGCCGCGGCGCGTTCTCAGCAATGAAGAGCTCGCGAAACAGGTCGATACCAGCGACGAGTGGATCCGCGAGCGCACCGGCATCACCCAGCGCTACGTCGCGGGCGAGGGCGAGACCACCGGCACGCTCGCCACCGATGCCGCGCGCGCCGCACTCCAGGACGCGTATCTCACAATCGCCGATATCGACCTGATCGTGCTCGCCACCGCCACGCCGGACCAGACCTTCCCTGCCACCGCCACGCTCGTCCAGGAGCAGCTCGGCGGCCGCGGCTTTCCCGCCTTCGACGTCGCCGCGGTGTGCTCGGGCTTCCTCTATGCGATGGCGACCGCCGATGCCATGCTGCGCACCGGGATGGCGCGCACCGCCCTGGTGATCGGCGCGGAGACCTTCAGCCGCATCCTCGATTGGGAGGACCGCGCAACCTGCGTGCTGTTCGGCGACGGGGCGGGCGCGTTCGTCCTGTCGGCCGAGGAGATCGCCGACGAGAGCGGCCCCGGCATCCTCGCCTCACGGCTCCATGCGGAAGGCGCGCACAGCCAGTTGCTCTATGTCGATGGCGGGCCCTCGACCACCGGCACCGTCGGCAAGCTCAGGATGAAGGGCCGCGAGGTGTTCCGCCACGCAGTCGTCAACCTCGCCGAGGTGCTGAACGAGGTGCTCGCCGAAGCCGGGAAGACCGCCGAGGATATCGACTGGATCGTCCCTCATCAGGCGAACCTGCGAATCCTCGACGCAACCGCCAGGAAGCTCGGCATGCCGTTCGAGAAGATGATCGTGACGGTCGACAGGCACGCCAACACCTCGGCCGCCTCGGTCCCGCTGGCCTTTGATGTCGCCAAGCGCGACGGGCGAATCAAGCGCGGCGACCTCGTCCTGCTCGAGGCGATGGGCGGCGGCTTCACCTGGGGCGCCAGCCTGCTGCGCGTCTAGCAGGACTTTTCCAGCTTCATGACGCGAGCCTCCCTTGATATAGCTTAGTTTCTAAGGCACTCTTCACCGGGGTCGCGCAACAAATGGGAAGGGATTGGCATGGACATGATGCGATCCGTGGGCACTTTGACGCGGGCCGATCTCGCGGAAACGGTCAATCACAAGATGGGCTTCTCGCGTGCCGAGAGCCTCGGATTGGTTGAGCAGATCCTCGCCAAGATGTGCGACGCGTTGAGTGACGGGGAAAACGTCAAGATTTCGGGCTTCGGCAGCTTCGTGCTGCGCGACAAGCGCGAGCGGATCGGGCGCAACCCCAAGACCGGGATCGAGGTGCCGATCACCTCGCGGCGCGTGCTCACCTTCCGCGCCAGCCAGAAACTCAAAGACCGGGTCGCCGAGGGCGGATGAGCGAGGGCTCGTCCCAGCCAGCCCTGTTCGATGACGGCAAGGCGCCCGGCGCGGTCCGCACGATCGGCGAGGTCGCTCGCGCACTCGGCGTGAAGAGCCACGTGCTGCGCTATTGGGAACAGCATTTCCCGATGCTGCGGCCGCTCAAGCGCAGCGGCGGGCGGCGCTATTACCGGCCCGAGGACGTCGCGCTGCTCACCCGGATCGAGGCTCTGGTCAACCAGCGTGGCCATACGCTCAAGGGTGCGCGCCAGGCGATCGAGGCGGGTAACGATCCCGCACCGCGTGAACAGCGCTCGTCCGGGGCGTTCGCCGCTTCGGCCGACGATGTCCTTCCCCGCCTCCGCGCAATCCGCGAACGGCTGGCGACTGCGCTGGCGAATTGAGCGCGTTTTCAGTTGCTTGAAGTCGGTTGTTGAGAGCGGGTCGAGCTCAACCCCTTTCGCTCGCTCAGGAGGCAAAACCTTCCGCACGAGTGGACTCGACGATGTTTCACGTGGAACATTCCACGAACAGCAGGAATTTGGGCTGTCGCCCTAATCCCCTTTTTCCGGCCCCAATTCAGGGTCGAGATCGCGCGGCCGGGCGAAGTGGACCAGCCTCCCGCAGCCGGGAACGACGTCCGCCCAGTCCGTGATGTCGAGTTCGAGCACGGCAAAGCTCGCGGTCGGATATTTGATCGCCACTTCGTCATGGAGACTGTCTGGCCCAGTGGCCTCCTCCGGCCGGCCAAGCTCGAGGATCAGCTCCTGCAAGCCGGGATTGTGCCCGCTCACCAGGACCGCTCCCGGGTCGCCGGGCACGCGGGCGAGGAGCCCCATCAGCGTCTCCGCATCCGCGAGATAGGCCGCCGCTTCCCAGCGCACCGGCGCCTCCAGCCCGCTTGCCTCCAGCGTGCGCCGCACCCGCTCGGCCGGGCTGGCGAGGATCAGCTCCCAGCCGATCCCGTGCTCGGTGATGTGTCGCCCCATCAGCGCCGCACCGCGCCGTCCGCGCTCATTGAGGCCGCGGTCGAAATCCTTCAGCGCCATGTCGTCCCAGTCGGACTTGGCGTGTCTGAGGATGCCCAGCCGTTTCATCGCTCAAGCCCCGCCGCCTGCCTCGTCCCACCCTCTGAAACACCCGATGCGAGCGCATGTAAAGCCTCGTCGAGATTTACCCGACGCAGCGGCGTCCCGGCCGGAAACGCCGAGGCGAGGCGCGAGGGGAAGGCGGGCGAGAGGACGATGAAATGCCCGTGATCGTCCTTGCCGCGGATCAGCCGACCAAATGCCTGGGCGAGGCGTGCGCGGATGATCCGATCGTCGTAATCGGGCCCGCCACTGGCCGCCCGCCGCGCGCGGTGCAGGATGGTCGGGCGCGGCCAGGGCACTTGCTCCAGCACCACGCAGCGCAAGCTGTGCCCCGGCACGTCGACCCCGTCGCGCAAGGCATCGGTGCCGAGCAGCGAGGCGGCCGGATCGTCGCGGAAGATGTCGGTCAATGTGCCGGTGTCGATCGGGTCGACATGCTGGGCGTAGAGCGGCAGGCCAGCGCGCGCGAGGCGGTCGGCGATCCGCCCGTGGACCGCGCGCAGGCGCCGGATCGCGGTGAACAGGCCGAGCACGCCGCCGCCCGACGCCTCGATGATCCGCGCATAGGCTGCGGCCAGTCCCGCAAGATCGCCCCGCTTTACATCGGTGACGATCAGCACTTCGGCCCGCGCCGCATAGTCGAACGGACTGTCGGCGGCGAAAAGCTGGGGCGGAGCGGGCAGGTGCGCCGCGCCCGATTGCGCGATCGCCACCTGCCATTCCGGCCCCTCGCCGCCCCCGGGGCACAAGGTGGCGCTGGTCAGCATAACGCCATGGGCAGGCTCGAGCACCACCTTGGCGAAGGGCTTCATCGGATCGAGGAAATGGCGGTGCAGCCCCACGTCCCACTCGCGCGTATCGCTCCGCTCGACCGCCAGCCAGTCGACGAATTGCGGGTCCGCCGGCCCGCCCAGACCGCTCGCCAGCGCCTCCCACGCGGCCAGCGTGTCGATCCGCCAGGCCAGTGCGTGTCGTGCCCCCTCGATGCGCGCGCGGCCGGGCGCATCGAGCCAGTCGGGCGGCTCCTCTGTAAGCTTCTCGAGCCGGACCCCGAGCCGGATCAGCGGCATCCGGATCGCCGCCAGCGCCGCCGCCGCGCCCTGCGCCAGCTCGACGAAATCGCCCCCGAGATCAGCCGCCTCGGTCTCGAGGCCGTAGCCTGCATCTAGCCCGCTCTCGTCACGCGCGTACGCCAGCGCGCGCACGGCCGCGAGAAGTGCCTCCACCGCGCTCGCAGGCGTGCCTTCGGCCAGCCGCTGGAGCCAGCCCTCGGACGGCAGCGCGTCTGCCGCCTCGATCGCCGCCGCGATCGCCTGTCCGCCCGCCTCGTCATAGCTGGCGAGATCGGCCAGCCGTGCCGCCAGCCCCCGCCTCCGCCCCCGCGAGCCGCGCTCCGGCCCGGTGATCCAGCGCCGCAATTCGATCGCTTCGCGCCCGGTGAAGGCCGCGGCGAAGGTGCTGTCGGCCGCGTCGAACACGTGATGGCCCTCGTCGAACACGATCCGCGTCGGGCGCGCCGCCGCGTCTCGCCCGCGGGCGGCATGGACCATCACCAAGGCATGATTGGCGATGACCAGATCGGCCCCCGCACTCGCCCGCGCGGCATGTTCGATGAAGCACTTCCGGTAATGCGGGCACCCGGCATAGACGCATTCGCCGCGCTGGTCGGTCAGCGAACGGATCGCCCGCGCGGGGTACAGCGTGCCGAGCCAGCCGGGCAGGTCGCCGCCGATCATGTCGCCGCCGTCCGAATAGGCCGCCCAGCGCGCCACCAGCTGCGCCAGCATCGCCGCGCGCCCGCCGAAGCCGCCCTGCAAGGCGTCCTCGAGGTTGAGCAGGCACAGATAATTTTCGCGCCCCTTGCGCACCACCACCGGCCGGCTGCCGTCGGCCCGAGCGATCGGCCATGCACGCGTGGACTCGCGGCGCAGCTGGCGCTGGAGGTTCTTTGTATAGGTGCTGACCCACACAGTCCCCTGCGCCGCCTCCGCCCAGAGCGAGGCCGGAGCCAGATAGCCCAGTGTCTTGCCGATCCCCGTTCCCGCTTGGGCGAGCAGCATGGTGGGCGATCCTTTTGCCGGCCGCGGCGCAAACATTGCGCTCGTCGCCTGGGCGAAGTCACGCTGCCCCGTGCGCCGCTCCGCGCCCTCGCCGGTGAGCCGCTCGAGCCGCGCGCCGATCGCGTCGGCATCCAGCGTCACCTGCGCAGGTTGAGGCCGTTCGGGCGTCTCTTCCCATTGCGGCAGCCTGGAGAAAAGCCACTTTTCCGCCCGCTTCGGCTGGGTGATATGCGGTGCGAGCACCGTCGCCCACGGCCAGCGCAGCCGGGCAAGCGATTGCAGCGTGCTCCACGCCCCCTCGCGCTCGGCCCATTCCTGACTGCCGCACAGGGCGAGCAAGGCCCCCGCCGCGCGCTGGAGCAGCGCCGGCACCGCCTCGTCCCCCGCCGCCTCTTCCAGCCCGAGCGCATGCGCCAGCCCTCGCGGCGTCGGCACGCAGAACTGCGCCGGCCGCAGGAAGGCGAACGCCTCGAGCAGATCGAGGCCCGACAATTCGGGATAGCCCAGCCGCGTTCCTACCAGCGGCGCATTGAGCAGCAGCAGCGGCGTATCGGCCGCCGCGGTGATCGCGGCGCTGCGCGACACCGTTTGCACGGCGCCGGCACGGTCGGCCAGCCAGACGCCCGCATGGCTCGCATGCAGCGCGGGAAGGGGGAGGGGCGGGGCGGGGGGCACGACCTCGGCTGGCGTATCGCCCGGCGGAACGAAACGCAAACCGATCAGCTGGCGCCGCGCTTCAGCCCGCCGCTTTGCTCGCCGGTCGCTCGAGCCGCAGCGCCTCCTTGAAGGTGTGCGTCATATACGGGAACGGGATCTCGATCCCCGCATCATCGAGCGCGCGCTTGATCGTGCGGACCACCAGATCGGTCGACGCCCAGCCGGCCTTGGGCGTCGAGCCGGCCCACCATCGCACGAGGAAATCGACCGAACTGGAGTTGAAGAGGTGGGCATAGACTTCGACGCCCTTCTCCTCGTCGAGCCCGTCCAACCCCTCGAGCGCACGGCGGATCACCGCCCCGGCCGCGTCGACATCGGTATCGTAGCTCACCCCCACGATCACCTCGTGCCGCCGCAGCGCCGTGTCGGTGAGGATCTTGACCGGGTTCTTGAACAGCACCGAGTTGGGAACCACGGTCAGCTCGTTCGACAGCGAGCGCACATGCGTCTCGCGCAGATTGATCAGCTCCACCCGGCCGACGATCTCCTGGCATTCGATAACATCGCCGATCCGCATCTTCTCGCGCAGCATGATGAGCACGCCCGCAAAGAAGTTCTCGAAGATGTCCTGAAACGCAAAGCCCACCGCCACCGCGCCGATGCCGAGCCCGGCGATCATCCCGGCGGGCGTGAAGCCGGGGAAGATGATGGCCGCCGCGATCATCAGCCCGACCAGCCAGATCGCCAGCTTGACCGCGGTCTCGAACAGCGTCTTGAGGCTCGCGCGCATCCCGGTCGAGCCGACCGCCCGCCCGGCGACCCGGACCGCGAACTTGGAGAGAACCCAGGTGATCAGCAGCACGAGCAGCGCGATGGCGAGGTTGGGGAGCAACGCGAGGAAGCCCACCACCATCTCGTTGACCTGTTCGCGGATCGGTTCGAGGTAATTCAATCAGGCTCTCCCGCTGGCGCAAGCGGCTGATGGCAAGCGCCGTGCGCCAAGGCAAGCCTGCCGCCCTCTCGGGAATACGGCGGATGGCGGCCTTGCGGATCATCCGGGCATGGGCGATGGACACAGCGGATGATCGATGAAGCGCTTATTGCCGCCGCCCGCACGTCCAAGGCCTGGCCGTTCCAGGAGGCGATGAGGCTCGTGAAGCGCTATCCCGAGGGCAAGCGCGATGCCGAGGGCCGGCTGGTGCCGGTGCTGTTCGAGACCGGCTACGGCCCCTCGGGTCTTCCCCATATCGGCACGTTCCAGGAGGTGCTGAGAACCACGCTGGTGCGAAAGGCCTACGAGATCGTCGCGTCAGTCGATGGCCAGCCCGCGCCCACCCGGCTCGTTGCCTTCAGCGACGACATGGACGGCCTGCGCAAGGTGCCCGACAACGTGCCGCAGCCCCAGATGCTGCGCGATCACCTCGGCCAGCCATTGAGCCGCATCCCCGATCCGTTCCGCCAGCACGAGAGCTTCGCCCATCACAACAACGCGATGCTGCGCCAATTCCTCGACCGGTTCGGCTTCGAATACGAATTCGTCGCCGCCAGCGAGCGCTACACTTCGGGTGCCTTCGACGGTGCCTTGCGCGAGGTGCTGCACCGGTTTGATGCGATCATGGACGTCATGCTGCCCACCTTGCGGGAGGAGCGCCGGCGCAGCTATTCGCCGGTTCTACCGATCAGCCTTACGACAGGTGTCGTTCTGCAGGTGCCGGTGGAGGTGCTGGACCCGGAGGCGGGCCTAGTCCGCTTCAAGGATGCCAGCGATGGTGACGCGATCGTCGAGCAGTGCATCTTCGGCGGTCGGGCCAAGCTGCAGTGGAAGGTCGATTTCGCGATGCGCTGGGTCGTCCTGGGTGTCGATTACGAGATGTCCGGCAAGGACCACACCGACACGGTCGTCCATTCGGGGCAGATCGCGAAGATCCTGGGTGGCCGCAGGCCGGAGGGCCTTATCTACGAGCTGTTCCTCGATGCGAACGGCGAGAAGATCTCCAAGTCCAAGGGCAACGGGCTGACCATCGAGGATTGGCTGACCTATGGCAGCGAGGAGAGCCTGGCGTTCTACATCTTCGCCAACCCCAAGAGCGCCAAGCAGCTCCATACCGGTGTGATCCCGCGCGCGGTCGACGATTACTGGCAGTTCCACGCCGCCATTCCCGGGCAGGAGCTGGAGAAGCAACTCGGCAATGCTGCCTGGCATCTGCTCAATGCCGAGGACCGGCTGCACTGCGCGGGGGACGAGCTTCCGGTGACCTACGGCCTGCTGCTCAACCTGGTCGGCGTGCTGGGCGCAGGCGCGACACGCGAGCAGGTGTGGTCCTACCTTGCGAACTACATCGCCGATGCCGACCCCGCAGCCCATCCCGACCTGGACGTGCTGGTCGAGAAGGCGCTCGCCTACAACCGCGACATCATCGCCCCCACGCTCGAATGGCGCGCGCCCGAGCCGCACGAGGCGGCGGCGCTTGTCCGGCTGGACGAGGAACTCGCCCGCCTCACCGCCGGCACGCCGGCCGAGGACATCCAGACGCTCGTCTACGAGATCGGCAAGGACCCCGCCTACGGCTTCGCGACCCTGCGCGACTGGTTCCGCGCGCTTTACCAGACGCTGCTGGGCTCGAGCCAGGGCCCGCGCATGGGCAGCTTCATCGCGCTCTACGGGATCGCCGACACCCGACGCCTGATCGACGAGGCGCTCGCGCGGTCTCGCGCGCCGGCGAACCAAGGCTGATCCTTACGGCCAGGTCTTCGTCCGGTACCACTTGGTGACGATATACTTCACGCCCTTCACCACCGGCCGCCCGGCGTGGAGCGTCATATCGTTGGGCACGCCTTGGGGATCGGCGTTGTTCCAGGCGAGCAGCACCCCCGGCTTGGGAGTGATGGCCATCTCGAGCGCGGTGAAATCGGTCGTGCCGCCTTCCTCCACCTCGTTCAGGAACACCATCGCGGTATAGGCGCGCTGCCCGCCGTGCGGCATCTCGATGTGCCAGTAGGAGGTGTCGTAATGGAACCAGTCGCAATGCGGCTGGAACTCCTGACCGGGCATATAGCGCTGGCCCTGGATTGCCTCGCCCCAGCCTGGCTCCAGTCCGAGGAGGTCGTCGATCCGCCGGTTGATCTTCTTCACGAACCGATCGTGGGGGTCGACATCGCCCGAATAGGAAGTGCGGTAGCCGGAGGAATAATCGAGGTCATAGACCGTCGATGGCCGCGCACACTCTTCGATCAGCGCGATCATCCGGGTGCATTCCTCAGGGCTGAGGAAATCGCCCACCGCCCACAGCTCGGCCCGATCGTCGGGGATCCGGTAGGCGGCAGGGTTGGCCGCCAGCCGTTCGCGCACCGTTCGCCCCACGCGGACGAGGCCGGCCTGGTCTGCGATATGCGCTGCGGGAATTTCGGGGCGGGTCGACACGCGGCGATCATCCCATCCCGCCCGCGCCGCTGCAAGGGGTCAGCGGCGCGGACGGGGCGAAATGCCTACCAGAAAAAATTGTGAATCACGTCCACCACTTCGCCCGAGTAGGTATCCACCAGCAGCACGTCGTCATAATAGCGCACCCAGCGATAGGGGCCGTAGGCGACGGGCAGGCGGTATTGCCACGGATCGTTGATCCAGTAGCGGTTGCCGAAGAACATCCGATCGAGCGTGAAGCCGATGCCCAGCCGGCGATAGGAATATTGCCGGTGGGGCGCGTAATAAGCGCCGAGACGGAAGGTCGAGCGATTGGCGCTGCGATAGCGGTGCCAGTCGTAACGCCGGTCGCTCCGCCACGAGCGCTGATCCCAGCGCTGGTATTCGCGCCAGTCACGACGCTGGTCCTGCCGCCAGTCGCGCCGGTCGTCGCGCCGATCATCACGCCATTCGCGGCGGTCTCCACGTCGGTCCTCACGCCAGTCGCGTCGGTCGTCGCGCTGATCCTCGCGCCAGTCGCGCCGGTCTTCCCGCCGCTCGCCGCGCTCTTCCCGTCGCTCGCCGCGCTCTTCCCGCCGCTCGCGCCAGTCACGGCCATCCTCGCGCCGCTCGCGCCAGTCATAGGCCGGACTGTCACCCCGATCGCGCCGACCCTGCACCGCTACCTGTGCGCGGGTGTCCTGCCGCGCTTGCTCGCGCGCGGCGCGCCAATCGCCGCCGCGCTGGCGATCCTGCGCTACTCCCTCGCTGCGCCGGTCGATCCTGCGCCCTTGGCGCTCCTCGCCTCGGCGTTCGGCGGCACTCGCGGCAACGTCGCCGCGCCGCTCGAGCCGTTCGGCCCGCCGCTCGCTGCGCCGGTCCACCCGCTGTTCCCGCGCCCGGGCAATCGCGGCAGCCTGGGGTGCGGACGCCGCGGACGGCGCAGATCGGCGCGCCTCGCGCTGCCGCTCCGCACGCGGGCTGGGCGTCTCCACCTGATCTTCATATGACATGTCGCGCCGCTGGATCTGCGCGGCGGCGGGCGTAGCCGTCACCAGCATCGTGGCCGCCAGAGCCACAAGTCCACTCGTTCCGAGTAACAGCCGCATCGAAGCCTCTCCTTGACCCGAAGCGCAGACACCTGCGCCGATAGACGAGACTTAGCTGAGTCGGGCTGTCCGTTAAGTGAACCGACCGCTTTCCTTAACAACACCCGTGCCGCCGGGACTTATCGCCGCTCGAACGTCTCCAGCCCAAGCGGTTCGACCGGCTGTTCCTCGATCCCCGCCACCTCGGCAGCGGCAGGGCCGGTCTGCAATCGCTCGATCATCTGCGCTACAATATCTTGAGAGCCTTCCAGCAGCACCGCCACGGTGCCGTCGAGTTCGTTGCACACCCATCCGGCGAGGCCGAGTTCACGCGCCTGTTGCACCGTCCAATCGCGATAGAACACGCCCTGCACCCGGCCGCTGATGGTCAGCCGGCGGGCGTGGTCCGCCATCAGGCCCGCGTCAGCTTCTTGTATTGCAGCTTGGTCGGCCGGTCCGCGGCATCGCCCAGGCGCCGGCGCTTGTCCTCCTCGTATGCCTCGAAATTGCCCTCGAACCATTCAACATGGCTATTGCCCTCGAAGGCGAGGATGTGCGTTGCCAGCCGGTCGAGGAAGAAGCGGTCGTGGCTGATGACCACCGCGCAGCCGGCGAAGTTCTCGATCGCGTCCTCGAGCGCGCCCAGCGTCTCGACGTCGAGGTCGTTGGTCGGCTCGTCGAGCAGCAGCACGTTGCCGCCCTCCTTGAGCATCTTGGCCATGTGCACCCGATTGCGCTCGCCGCCCGAGAGCTTGCCGACATTCTTCTGCTGGTCGGGTCCCTTGAAGTTGAACGCGCCGACATAGGCGCGGGTGCTGGTGTCGTGGCCGTTGACCTTCATGTAGTCGTGCCCGTCGGAAATCTCCTCCCACACATTGTGCGAGGCATCGAGACGGTCGCGGCTCTGGTCGACATAGCCCAGGTGCACGGTCTCGCCGATCTCCAGCTTGCCGTCATCGGGCTCCTCCTGCCCGGTGATGATCTTGAACAAGGTCGACTTGCCCGCGCCGTTGGGCCCGATCACGCCGACGATGCCGCCCGGCGGGAGCATGAAGGACAGGTCATCGAACAGCAGCTTGTCGCCATAGGCTTTGGTGATGCCCTTGGCCTCGATCACCTTGCCGCCGAGCCGCTCGGGCACCTGGATGACGATCTGCGCCTTGCCCGGACGGCGATCGGCCTGCGCATCCTGGAGCGTCTCGAACTTGCGGATGCGCGCCTTGCTCTTGGTCTGGCGCGCGGCGGGGGTCTGCCTGATCCACTCGAGCTCGCGACTGAGCGCGCGCTGGCGGCCCGTCTCCTCGCGCTCTTCCTGGCCCAGGCGCTTGGCCTTCTTCTCGAGATAGGTCGAGTAATTGCCCTCGTAGGGAAAGTAGCGGCCCCGATCCAGTTCGAGAATCCAGCCGACCACGTTGTCGAGGAAATAGCGATCGTGGGTGATCATCAGCACCGCGCCCGCATATTCCTTGAGGTGGTTCTCCAGCCACTGGACGCTTTCGGCGTCCAGGTGGTTGGTCGGCTCGTCGAGGAGCAGGATGCCCGGCTTCTGGATCAACAGCCGCGTGAGGGCGACGCGCCGCTTCTCGCCGCCCGAGAGCGTATCGACCGCCGCATCGGGGGGCGGGCAGCGCAAAGCCTCCATCGCGATCTCGAGCTGGTTGTCGAGCGTCCAGCCGTCGACCGCGTCGATCTTCTCCTGGAGCTCGGCCATTTCATTGCCCAGCGCGTCGAAATCGGCGTCGGGCTCGGCCATCTCGGCCGACACCGCGTTGAACCGCTCGACCAGGTCGGCAGTCTCACGGGCGCCGTCCTTGACGTTCTCGAGCACGGTCTTGGTCACATCGAGCTCAGGCTCCTGCTCCAGGTAGCCGACGGTGATGTTCTCGCCCGCCCAGGCCTCGCCCGTGTAGTCGGTGTCGATCCCCGCCATGATCTTGATCAGCGTGGACTTGCCGACGCCATTGGGCCCGACGATGCCGATCTTGGCTCCCTGGTAGAATTGCAGGTTGATGTTGGCGAGCACCGGCTTGGGCGCACCGGGGAAGGTCTTGGTCATGTCCTTCATGACATAGGCGTATTGGGCGGCCATGGGCGTCCTTGGTCTTGTCTGAAAATGGTCGAAGGGTTCGCCGGCGAGATAGGCGGACGGGGGCGCGGGGGCAAGGCGGATGGGGAGAGATGCAAGCAACGGTCTGGATATGCGCGCAATGCTGGTCTAGGGTGTTGCTCGTGGTGGAAGTGGCCGAATACATTCCAGACGCCCGCGCGATGGAACTCATCGAGTGCAGCCCGATCGCTGGCGTGGTCAGCAATCCGAGGCTAACGGACAATCCGCTTGTTGCGGTCAATTCCGCCTTCATGGAACTGACCGGCTATTCGCGCGACGAGATCCTGGGCCGCAATTGCCGGTTCCTCGCCGGCCCCGACACCGAGCCTCAGTTGAGCGAGACGATCCGCACTGGAGTGCGCGAGCGGCGCCCGGTGCTGGTCGAGATCCTCAATTACAAGAAGAATGGCACGCCGTTCCGCAACGCTGTGCTGGTGGCGCCGATCTTCGACCAGGAAGGCGATGGCGAGCTGACCTATTTCATCGGCAGCCAGGTCGAGTTGCCTGAGGATGCGCCCGGGCCGAGCCTCACCCGACAGGTACGCGCGAGCAAGGCGGTGCGGACCTTGTCTCCGCGCCAGTTCGAGGTGCTCAGCCTGGTCGCGCGAGGCCTCAGGAACAAGCAGATCGCCTGGGAGCTCGGCCTGGCGGAGAAGACGGTCAAGATGCACCGCGCGTTGGCGATGGACAAGCTCGGCGTCAGAAGCGCGGCGGACATGATCCGGCTGGCGGTCGAGGCGGGAATTTAGCGGCCCGGTCGCTCTGAGGCCGCGTTTGTAAGATCACGGCACAAGGTCCAGCTTCCGGACCGCGGGGCACCAGCCCATTTTATCCAAGCATCGCGGTCGGTGGCCCTCACCCGGAACCGGGCATTGCCTCTCTAGCCCTCCACCGCCGGCCGCGATGCTTCTCCCTATCAGCTGAATGCAGCAGGCGCCGAAGGATCAGGAGCGGGCCGCCGGGCGAACATGCCGTATCCGGCGATGATCGCATAGCAGATCGCCGGGATCGCCAGCGCCAGCGCCAGGCTGCCGGTGAGATCGGCGACCACGCCGAACAGCAGCGGCACGATCGCCCCGCCGCAGATCGCCACGTTGATGATCCCCGAACCATCCGCCGCGCGCGGGCCGAGGCGCTCACAGGCAAGCGAGAAGATCGTCGGGAACATGATCGAGTTCATCAGGCCCACCGCCAGCAGCGAATAGCCCGCGAGAGCGCCCGCGGTGTTGGCCGAGATCAGGATCAGCAGGATCGCGCCGATCGCGTTAAAGGCGAGCACCTTGCCCGGGCTCATCACGCGCAGCACCGCCGAGCCGATGAAGCGGCCGATCATCGCGCCGCCCCAATAGAGCCCGATCATCCAGCCCACGGCCTCCTCGGGTTGGTCGAACACGCGCTCCTGCATCATGTAATTGATGACGATCGAGCCGATCGCGACCTCGGCGCCGACATAGAGGAAGATGCACGCCGCGCCGTAGCCGAAGCGAGGGCGGGAAAGGAGGTCGAGCCCGGCGAGCCCGCTCGAAGCCTCGTGCTTCTCGCCCTTCAGCCGGTCGCGGAACAGCCAGACCACGAAGGCGACGACGCCGATGGCGATGGCTAGGCCGAGATAGCCCTGCCAGATCGCCTCGCTTTCCGCCTGGCGATATTCCCGCAACGCCGGACCGGAAAGCTCGGCCGCGGTCACGTTCGCCAGGCTGCCGAGGATGAGCGCCGCGCCGACGATGGGGAAGATCGTGGTGCCGAGTGAGTTGAACGCCTGGGCGAAGGTCAGCCGGCTGTGCGAAGTCGCGGCCGGGCCGAGCAGGCTGATGAGCGGATTGGCGACCACCTGGACGATGACCACGCCGCTGGCGAGGATGAACAAGGCGAACAGGAACAGCGCATAGGTCGCGGTCTGCGAGGCGGGGATGAACAGCAGGCACCCGGCCATCATCGTGACGAGCCCGGCCACCGCGCCGCGCATGTAGCCGATCTTCTTGACCAGCTTGGCTCCGGGGATGCCGATGATCGCATAGGCGGCGAAGAAGCAGAACTGGACCAGCATCGCCTGGGTGTAATTGAGCGTGAACAGCTCCTTGAGCTTCGGGATGATCACGTCGTTGAGCGAAGTGATGCCGCCGAAGATGAAGAACAGCGCCATCACGAAATATTGAAGGCCCGGCGCATCGATGTGCTGGCCGCCGTCCTCGATCGGCATGGGGTCGGTGCTCGACGAGACGTCGGGTGCCAGTGCCATCGAAGCGATCCTCCCTGAACCGATTTTATCGGCTTTGCCTATGCAGCAGGCGAAGCGCGGATGACAACAAACATTTGCGAGGGGGTGGCGGGAAAAGCGGGGCGAAAGGTCCGGCCAGGGCCGCGGGTGATAGCGCCCAGAAGCGATCGTAAAACTGACAAAGCTCGGCCGCACGAAAAAGGGGGCCGCCCGCTAAGGCGACCCCCTCTTGCCGGTCGAAGCGGCAGGTCAGGCGTTGACGGGGGTCGTCTGCCCGCGGCCCTGCTGTTCGCCCTGGCTGTTCTGCTGCTCGTCGAGCTTGCGCTCAGCCTGATCGACCGCCTTGTCCTTCTGGTGGCGCGCTTCCTCGCCGAGCTGGCGGGCCTTGTCGCCGGCCATGTGCAGCGCCTCGGCGCCCTGCGGCCCCAGATATTCGCGCTCGGTTCGGCTGGCCGGGATGACAGCGCCGGCGATGGCACCGACCATCGCCGCGGCCAGGCCGCCGAGCAACGGATTCTGCTCGTAAGTGCGCTCGACCTTGTTGATGCCCCGCGATCCGGCGCGCGAGAGCTGGTCGGCCCGCTGGCGGGCACCTTCGGCGAACTGGTCGCGCCGTTCGCGCACCTGCTCGGTCGCCTTGTCGAGCCGCTCGCGATAGCTCGAGTGGTTCTCCTCGTGATCACGCTCGATCATCAGATACGTGCCGCGATGCTCGTCGCGGCGACGCAGATACGTGGGCTCGTCCTCGTCCTGGCGCCGTTCGAAGCGTGACATGTGCTCGATATAGCCATGATGATCGGGATCACGGTCGTAGGAGCTGTCATACCCCTGTGAACGTGTGGACTTGCCGTCCGAGGAAAAGCTCGGGATCTTGGCGTCGCGCTCGCTCACCAGCCAGATCGTGCCGATCGAGATCATGCCGAGCGCAATCGGGTTGCGCCGCGCGGTATCGACCACGTCGCGTGCCTCGACATCATTGTCCTCGGCCTTGTCGAGCAAGGAGTTGATGAGTTTCTTGAACGAAAATTGGTCGCCCAGGCGATCAACCGTGCGGCTCATCTCGTTCTGGGTGCGATGGATCTCGCGCTGGATCTCGTCGGGATTGCGGGTGTCTGCAGTGCTCATCGGGTAGCTCCTGTCGTAGGGGTGAGGTCGCCGCGCGCGGCTGCAACGTCGCGCTGGGCGGTTTCGATCGTGCGGGTGGGGACAAGCTGGTCCGTGTCCATCTTCTTCTTCGCCGAGGCGTAGAGGACGTAGGCAATGACCAGCACCAGGAGGCCGACGATCAGCGTGGCGAGCGGCACGTTGTCGATCGCATCGCCGATCAGATAGGCAATGCCCATCAGCGTGACGCCGAGGCCGGATATACCGAGCACCGCGGCACCCAGCAGCCCAGCGATGGCCTGCTTGATGTCGTTCGCCGCCTCGCGCATCTCGGCCTGAACCAGGCTCACCTGCTGTTGCGCGAGGTGGGCCGACTGGCTGGTCAGCTTGCCGATCAGGTCAACGAGATTGTCATCCCCCCGCGTGGCGGTGCGGCTGGTGCCCTCCGGGTGGGCGATATCATCGTTCACGGGGGTGTTCATGACGTCTCCCCGTAGGTGGTCCCGCCCGCATAGCCGGAGGTGGAGGTCTTGGTCGTCCCGGCTGTCGTCGAGGTGGTGGACGCACCGGGACGCGATGCCCCGGTAGAGGCGTAGCCGGTGCCCGAGCCGTATCCGGTGCTCGACCCGTAGCCGCCGGTCGAGGACGTTCCGCGGTCCGACGAGCCCCCGGCGCCATTATTGTCGTACTCGTAGCCGGCGCGGAACACCCGCGCGGCGGCAAAGCCGAGCGCGGCCGAGGCGGTGAGGAAGGAAGCCGGGTTCTCGCGAGCGAAGCGGCTGGTGGCGCGCATCATCTCGCGCGGGCTGGTGTCGTTGAGATCGTCGGCGAGCGAGGAAACCTGCTTCGCCGCGCTCGACACCGCGTTGGCGAGCCAATCGGGCGCGTCATCGTCCTGGCGCAGTTCGTCGGCCGCCTTCTGGAAGGCCGAAGAGGTCGCCTCGGCAGTGCGCTTGACCTGCTGCTTGCCCTGCTGGGCCTGCTGCTCGGCGGTTTCCGCAGCCTTGTGCTTGAGGCGCTCGGCATCCTCGCCAAGCTCGCGCTTGACCTCGTTGGTCTGCGACTGGGGTGAACCGCCGGTTTGTTGAGCGTTCGCCATTATTTATCTCCATTTGCTGAAGGTTTCGTTGTTCCCTTCTGCAATGGGCGATGGCGGGTAAGTGTTCCGGATTACGGATTGTTAACTTTGTCCTCCGGACACGCGTTTGTGGCGGAAAGTCAGCGTTGTACCGGCACCGCGGGGCCGTCTTCGTCGCCCAATCGGTCTCGCAGTGCGGCAAGACGCTGCATCAGGCGCGCCACCTCATCCTGCACGGCGGGATCGGCGATGCGGTTGTCGATCTCGAGCGGATCGCTGCGAAGGTCGTAGAACTCCCACTGGTCAATATCGCCGTAATAACGCATCAGCTTGAGCGGGCCCTCCTTGACCCCGTAATGCGCCCGCACCGCGTGGAAGCCGGGAAACTCGTAATAGTGATAGTAGATCGCATCGCGCCAGTCGGCGGGAGGTTGGCCGTCGGCTACTTCGCGCAAGGAGCGGCCGTGGAATTCGGCGCGCGGGGGGAGGCCGGCGTAATCGAGGAAGGTGGGGGCCCAGTCGACGTTCTGGATCGGCGCGGTGACGCGCGTGCCGGGCGCGATCCGGCCGGGATATTGCATGACGAAGGGGGTGCGCAGGCTTTCCTCGTACATGAAGCGCTTGTCGAACCAGCCGTGCTCGCCGAGGTAGAAGCCCTGATCCGAGGTGTAGACGACGATCGTGTTCTCCGCGAGGCCGTTCGCCTCGAGCCAATCGAGCACGCGGCCCACGCTCTCGTCGACCGCCTTCACCGTGCCCAGATATTCACTGAGATAACGGCGGTACTTCCAGATCGCCATCTCGCGCTCGCCCATGTCGGCGGCGTTCATCGCGTCATTGGAGGGCTGGAGCGCGCCGAAATAGGCCTCGCGTTGGGCCTCGGTCATCCGTTCGAAATCGTTCTCCCACGGGTTGAAGCGGAGTTCGCGGCTGCCGACCGCGGTGGTCATCTTGAGGTCATGGCCCTCGTACATGTCGCGGTAAATGTTCATTTCCTGCGCTGCAGCGGCGGGGCGGCCCTCGTAATCGTCGAAATAGGTCGGCGGCACGGGGAATTCGGTGCCGAGATACGTCTCGACGTGGCGCAAGGGCGGCATGAAATTGCGGTGAGGCGCCTTGTGATGCATCAGTAGCGCGAAGGGCTTGCCGGGCTCGCGCGCCTCCTCGAGCCATTCGATCGTCAGTTCGGTGATAATGTCGGAGGCATAGCCCTCGACCACTGCGCGCCCGTCCGGACGGATGATGTCGGGGTTGTAGTACTTGCCCTGGTCGTCGAGCACCGCCCAGGCCTGGATGCCCGCGCCCTCCGGCGAATAATTGAGGTGCCACTTGCCGAACAAAGCGGTCTGGTAGCCGTTCTCGCCCAGCTCGCGGACCCAATTCCAGCGCGACTTGTCGAACTCCTGCCCGTTGCGGGTGAAGCCGTGGGCATGGCTGTGCAGCCCGGTCAGCATGGTCGCGCGGCTGGGGCCGCACAGGGAATTGCCGACATAGGAATTGACGAACAGCGCACCGTTGCGCGCGATCCGGTCGATATTGGGAGTGGGCGCGATGCGCGAGATCGGGTGGCCATAGGCCGAGAGCGCGGCCACCGCGTGATCGTCGGACATGATGAAGACGATGTTGGGGCGTTCGTGCACCTGCGCCTGCTGCGCCGGCACCGTGGCGCAGGAGGCCAGGGCGAAGGCCAATGCGGCTGCAGCGAGCGCGCGGATCATCGCCCTATTCTGTCAATGTGAAGGTCACGGGCACCGACGCATCGGGCCCCGAGGAGGGGGCGATCCACAGGCGGAACTCGCCCGGCTCCCAGCCATGCGTCATGTCGGCGCGGGTGAAGGCGAGATCCTCCGGGCGCAGGGTGAAGCTGACCGTGCGGCTCTCGCCCGGCTGGAGCCTGATCTTCTGGAAGCCCTTCAACTCTTGCACCGGCCGCGTGACCGAGCCGACGAGATCGCGCAAATAGAGCTGCACCACGTCCTCGCCCGCAACCTCGCCGGCATTGGTGATGGTGGCGGTGGCGGTGATCGAGCCGCCCGGGCCCATGCCATCGGCGCTCAGGGCCGGCGGCGAATAAGCGAAATCCGTATAGCTCAACCCATAACCGAAGCGGTACAAAGGTTCGTTGGGCGTGTTGAGATAGCGCGAGACGTATTTGGCGCCCGGCTCGCCCAGCTCGATTGGCCGGCCGGTGTTCTTCATGTCGTAATGGATCGGCACCTGGCCGACATTGCGGGGGAAGGTCACGGGCAGGTGGCCCGAGGGGTTGTAGTCACCGAACAGCACGTCGGCCACCGCGAGCCCGCCCATCGTGCCCGGATACCAGGCGTGGAGGATGGCGGGGACGTTCTCGGACGCCCAGGTGATCGAGTTGGGCCGGCCGCTCATCAGCACCAGCACCACCGGCTTGCCGGTGGCGACGAGCTCCTCGAGCAGCGCCTGCTGATTGCCCGGCAAATCGAGCGAGGTGCGGCTGGCCGCCTCGCCGGTCATGTCCCAGCGCTCGCCCATCGCGGCGATGATGATGTCCGAGCGATTCGCCAGCGCCAGCGCCTCGGCGAAGCCTTCGCGCGAGCCCTCGGCATCGAACGCATCGCTCGCGCCGGCCACGTGCTCCACCCTGACGCCCTCACGCGCCTGCAACCCCTCGAGGATGGTGACGGGGCGCGTCTCCCGGTCCCCCGCCGCGGCCCAGCTGCCGATCATGTCGGCCTTGCGGTCGCCCAATGGCCCGATCAGCGCGATCCGGCCGGCGCTCGCCGCGAGCGGCAGCACGTCGCCCTCGTTCCTGAGCAGCACCATCGAGCGGCGGGCGACATCGCGCGCGGCCTCGAGGAAATCGGGCCGGTAGAGAGTCGCCTCCTGCCGCGCCTGATCCGAATAGCGATAGGGGTCCTCGAACAGGCCGAGGCGGTATTTCATCTCGAGGATGCGCCGTACCGAGCGGTCGATGTCCTCACGGCTGGCGCGGCCCGCCTCGACCGATTGCTTGAGGTTCTCCATGAACACCGCGCCCTGCATGTCCATGTCGACGCCGGCGAACAGCGCCTGCTCGCCCGCTTGGGAGAGGTCGCGCGAATAGCCATGCGCGACCATCTCGTTGATCGAGGTGTAATCGGTGACGACGAAGCCGTCGAAGCCCCAGCGATCGCGCAGCACGTCGGTCAGGAGGTAGCGGCTGCCCGAGGCGGGGGTGCCATCAAACTCGTTGAAGGCGGTCATGAAGGTGGCGACGCCGGCGTCCACCGCGGCCTTGAACGGCGGCAGGTAGGTATCGCGCAAAGTCCGCTCGGAGATGTCGACCGTGTGATAGTCGCGCCCCGCCTGCGCCGCGCCGTAGCCGACGAAATGCTTGGCCGTGGCGAGCACGGTATCGGTCGCCGAGAGGTCGTCGCCCTGGTAGCCGCGCACCCGCGCGCGAGCGATCTGGCTGGCGAGATAGACGTCCTCGCCCGCGCCTTCGGAAATGCGCCCCCAGCGCGGATCGCGAGCGATGTCGACCATCGGCGAGAAGGTCCAGTGGATGCCTTCCGCCGCCGCCTCGGTCGCGGAAATGCGCGCCGCTCGCTCGATCGCGGGGATGTCCCAGCTTGCCGCTTCGCCGAGCGAAATGGGAAATATGGTCCGGTGGCCGTGGATCACGTCGTAGCCGAACAGCAGCGGGATGCCGAGCCGGGTGCCCTCGACCGCGAGACGTTGCAGGCGGGTCGTGTAATCGGCGGTAAAGGCGTTGAAGATGGAGCCTACGCGGCCCGCGCGAACGTCCGCCTCGTAGCCTTCGCGCAAGGTCGGCCCGGTCGATTGCAGGTCGCTGGTGAGGAGGGTGAGCTGGCCGATCTTCTCCTCGATCGTCATCCGCTCCATCAGATTGTCGATGAACCGGTCCATCTCGGGATCGGGTGCGGCCCATTGCGGCTCGGCGGGCTGAGAGGTGACGAGGGTCGCCTCGGAATAGCCCAGGTCGACGGGGTTCGCCCATTGGTCCGCGACCCGCCTGTCTTGCGTCGTCGCGCAGGCGCCAAGGGACACTGCCATCACGCCTGTCATCAGGGCGCCGACCGAACGCTTCATGCCTCTCTCCCAACCGTGCCAAAACCGCCACACTTGCCCGTGAGACAACAGTTAACGGCCGAGGCGCATATTGTGCCTGGGCTATAGGAGGAATAGCGCAGCGGTTACAAGCGACGGCTTGGGTCGAGTCGTCGGCGCAAGATGATAAAATCAGACCGGCGGTTGCCGGCAACGGGGAGAGAGCGAATGGGCTGTTCCACGCAATCGATGAACAATTCGGCCACGCGCCGGTTGTCCGCAGCACTCATGCTCGGCGCGGCGGTCGGCACCATGGCGATCGCGCTGCTCGCTCCCGTCCAGGCGCAGGAATCGCAGGCCTCGCTCCGTGGTCGGATCACGCCTGAGGGCGGTGCACTGCAGATCACCGCCGTCCAGGTGGCGACCAATACGAGGCGCACGGTCGAGGTTACCCCGTCGGGCTCTTACAACTTCCCATCGCTCAGGCCCGGCCTCTATCGGCTCGAGATCACGACCCCCGACGGCGTCGAGCAGACCGACGAGTTCGATCTGCTGGTGGCGCAGGACGCCATCCTCGACTTCGACCTCGCCGAGCTCACCGCATCGGCCACCCCGCCGCCGACCACGCAGGGCGAGGTGATCGGCGCACCGCCGACCACCGGCAACACTATCCTCGTCACCGGCGCCAGGATCCGCTCGCTCGAGGGCGCCGAGGTGGGCGATGTCGTCACCCGCCGCGAAATCGAGTTGCTGCCCCAGGGCAACCGCAACTTCCTCGCCTTCGCCGACACCGCTCCGGGCGTCCAGTTCGTCACCGAGGGCGGCGGCAATACCCGCCTGCAGGGTGGCGGGCAGAACGCGCGCACGGTCAACGTGTTCATCGACGGCGTCAGCCAGAAGGATTTCGTGTTGCGCGGCGGCATCACCGGGCAGGATACCTCGCCCGGCAACCCCTTCCCGCAGCTGGCGATCGGCGAATACCGCGTGATCGGCTCCAACTACAAGGCCGAGTTCGACCAGGTCAGCTCGGTCGCCATCACCGCCATCACGCGCTCGGGCACCAACGAGTTCCAGGGCGAGGGCTTCTACGACTTCACCAACCAGGACCTGCGCTCGGCGACACCGTCCGAGGCACGCGGCGATGGCAAGGCCGAGAGCGAGGACAAGCAGTTCGGTGGCTCTATCGGCGGGCCGATCATCCCCGACACGCTGTTCTTCTTCGCGACCTACGAAGGCAAGCGGATCAGTTCACCTTACACCGTCTTTCCCGGCGCTGGCCTCACGCCGGCGGCCTTGCCATCGCAATACCAGGATCTGTTTGGCACCGAGACCGATGGCCTGCGCGCCGACCTGCTGTTCTACAAGCTCGATTTCCTGCCGACCGACCGCGACCTGTTCCAGCTTTCGGTCAAGTATCGTGATGAAACCAGCGAGAACGGCAATGACGGCACCACCGCGGCCGAGCGCCTCTCGGTCACGGAGGTCGAAGACCTGCGCGGCCTGTTCCGCTGGGAGCATACCGAGGACGACTGGATCAACGATTTCCGCCTGTCCTACGAGGACGCATCCTGGGCGCCATCGCCGACGTTCTTCGGCAACGGCCAGATCTTCGAGCTTGGCGATCAGGGCCAAATCGTCTCTTTTGGCGGCGGTCCCAACTTCCAGGACAAGGGCCAGGAAGGCTGGACGATCCAGAACGACATCACATGGGTCGGTACCGAGAACCACACAGTCAAGGGCGGCATCAAGCTGAAGTTCGTAAAGCTGAACACCCTCCAGCTCAACAACTTCAACCCGCAGTACAATTACAACGTGCTGTTCGACCCGACGAACCCGCCGGCGCCGGGCGCGCCGACGGTGCCGGGCCTGCCGGCGAACGGCTTTTTCAACGACCAAATCCCTTATCGCGCCGTCTTCGGCGCCAATACCGGGCTGGGCGAGCCGACGGTGTCGTCGGACAATTTCCAGTTCGGCATCTTTATCCAGGACGATTGGGAGGTTAACGACCGGCTAACCTTGAACCTTGGTATCCGTTGGGATTATGAGGAGACTCCCGCCTATCTCGATTTCGTCCACGCCCCCGCCGTCGTCGCCGCGGTCCAGCCGGCCAATTATCCCAACCTGATCGGCGCCAATTACAATATCAACAATTTCATCTCCACTGGCGACAACCGTGAGCCGTTCTACGGCGCGATCCAGCCCCGCATTGGCTTTTCCTACGTCCTCGACGAGGACGCGCGCTTCACCCTGTTCGGTGGCTACGGGCGCTCATACGACCGCAACCAGTTCGATTTTCTCCAGCAGGAGATCATCCAGGGTACCTTCTCGACGCGCAACTTCCGGTTCCAGAACGCCGGCGATCCGGACGGCGAATGTACGCTGTCGGCCACTTGCGTACCGTTCAATCCAATCTTTCTAACTGACGCCGGACGCCAGCAGCTGCTCGCGGGCACACCGGGCGGCACGGGTGGCTTCGAGCTGCGGTTCATCGATAACGACTTGAAGGTCCCCTATTCGGACCAGTTCAGCGTTGGCTTGCGCGGGCAGTTCAACTTGTGGGAGGCCGAGGTTGGCTACCGGCGCATCCAAAGCCGCGACGGGTTCGCCTACCTGCTCGGCAATCGCCGCCCGGGCGGCCTGTTCTTCCCCCCCAACGCTCGGCCCGATTCGCCCTTCGGCAACCCGCCCCCGGGTTTCGGGGCCATTCTCATCGGCACCAACGGGCTCGAGACCAACGAGAACATCGCCCATATCAAGGTCGACAAGCGCTACACCGAGTTCTCGCCATGGAACCTCACGGCCACTTATACTTACATCGATGCCCAGGAGAACCGGGCCTTCGGCGAGACCTTCTCGCTCGATTACCCCTCGCTCGATGACTACCCGTTTCTGCGCTCGTCTGGCGTATCTCGGCACCGGCTCGTTTCTACCGGTGCGGTCGACATGTTCTGGGGCCTTACCCTATCGGGCCGGGTCGTCCTGCGCTCGAACCCGTTCATCAAGGGGTTCCTCAACCAGGTGCAGCCGCCGTTCGAGCGGCTGGTGGTCGGCACTGTGGGTGACGGCGAGTGGCTCTACCAGGTCGATCTGGCGCTGACCAAGTTTGTTGGGCTGCCGTTCTTGACGGACGAGGCACGGCTGCGGTTCCGCATCGACGTTCTGAACCTCTTCGACCGGGCAAACTACACGAACTACAACGGCAACGTGCTTGACGATACACGCACGCAGGGTTCGCCAACCATATTCGGTGAGCAGGTCGGCTTTGGCACCGGCGGCAACCCACCCCGGACGCTCAAACTGACCGCCGGCTTTTCGTTCTGATCGCCTGCTCCTGGCCGCGGCTTTTTGTTGAAGAGCGGGGCATGTCGCGTTCCCTGTTCGCTTTCCTCCCGCTGGCCATCGCGCTCGCCGCCTGCGCCCCCGCTACTGAGCCCGTCGCCAGCATCGCGCCCGCACCCGCAACGGTGCGCTCGCAGGCCGAGATCGCCGCATTCTCGGAGGACCTCTCGCGCCGCACCTTCGCCTATTTTTGGGAGACGACCGACACCGAGCAATGCCTCGCGCCCGATCGCTGGCCGTCCAACCCGTTCTCCTCGATCGCCGCCACCGGCTATGCGCTGACCGCTTACGGCATCGGTGCGGAGCGCGGCTACGTCACCCGCGAGGAGGCGGCCGAGCGCACCCGCGACTGCCTTGAGTTTTATTGGACCGCGCCGCAGGGCCCACAGGAAACGGGCGTCACCGGGCACAAGGGCTTCTTCTACCACTTCCTCGAAAACGACACCGGCACCCGCCGCGACAAGACCGAACTCTCCAGCGTCGACACTACGCTGCTCCTGGGCGGCGTGCTTTTCGCGCAAAGCTATTTCGACCGGGACAACACCGTCGAGGCCGAGATCCGCGATCTCGCCGAGAAGATTTACGGCCGTGTCGACTGGACCTTCTTCCAGCGCGAGAACAGCGCCATCCCGTCCGCCAATGGCGGCAGCGGCAAGGCGATCGCGATGGGCTGGTATCCCGAGCGCGGCGAAGGCGAATCCGGCGATTTCGGCACCCACGACTGGATCGGCTACAATGAGGGGATGCTGATCTACATCCTTGCCGCCGGCTCGCCCACTCATCCGGTGAGTGAGGAGGCCTGGGACGATGCCTGGGCGATGCGGCTCGAAGAGGATTGGGGCAGCTATTACGGCTACGAACACCTCCAGTTCGAGCCGCTGTTCGGCCACCAATACAGCCATGTCTGGGTCGATTTCCGCGGGATCCAGGACGAATTCATGCGCGGCAAGGGCATCGACTATTTCGAGAACAGCCGCCGCGCCACGCTCAGCCAGCGCGCCTACGGGATCGACAACCCCAACGACTGGGTCGGCTATTCGGGCGACCTGTGGGGCTGGACCGCGTCCGACGGGCCCACCGCCGCCGCCAATGGCCGCCTCGTCAACGGCGAGCCGCGCACCTTCATGGCCTATTCCGCGCGCGGCGTGAGCGGCAAGCGGGTGGTCGATGACGGGACGATCGTCCCCACCGCGTCCGGCGGCTCGATCCCCTTCGCGCCCGAGGTGGCGCTGCCCGCCTTGATGGCCATGCGCGATGCGCGCGGCGAGGCGCTCTACACCGATTACGGCTTCAAGGACGCCTTCAACCCGAGCTACACCTTCACCGATGCCGGCAGCCGCTCAGGTACGGTCGATCCGCAACTGGGCTGGATCGCGCACGACCATCTCGGCATCGACCAGGGCCCGATCTTGGCGATGCTCGAGAACCACCGCAGCGGCCTCGTGTGGGAGACGATGCGCAAGAACCCCCATGTCCGCCGCGGGCTTGAGCGGCTCGGCTTCACCGGCGGCTGGCTCGAGGAAGCAGCGGACTAGCGGGCCGCCGCCCCATCCGCGAGCGTCCAATCGACCGCATCGGACACGGGGCCTTCCGGGAAGTTCGCCCGCGCCTCGATCCGGTTCACCCCCGGCGTCAGCGGCACGTCCGCTCGAACGCAGACCCTGTCGATGCACGCCAACTCGCCCAAGTCCTTGCCATTCAGGCTCAGCATGACCGATGGCGCATTCGAATAAACCTTGATCCTGGTAACCTGATCGGTTCGCTCGACGAAACGGCGCGAGGTGATGTGGACCACCGGTTCCTCGCTCCACTGCGCCTTGTAGTAGAAGAACGCATCCTTCTTCACTCGGCGGTCAAAGCTGACCAAGCCCTTGGTGTTGATGTCGATCGCATCGCCTTCGCGGCGGATGCGGCTTGAAAAATCGAACATGTTCCAGATCCAGCTGCCCCACAGATAGCGGCGCTCGCGGATCTGCGGCCAGGTCTGCTCGTGCCACCAGGACTGGAACTCCTCGGGCTGCGGACGGCCCGTGACGTTAGTCGGGCGGCCTTCGGGGTCGTCGGAATGCTGGGTGAGCGCGCCGCCCGCGCCGTACTCGCTGACCGATAGCGGCACCTGCGGATGGCGCTGGTGGAGCATGTCCAGATGCGGGCCAAGATCGCTCACTTCGCCGTAATACCAGCCGAAATAGCGATTGTAGCCCATCAGGTCGGCGATGCCGCTGAGTACCGGGAGGTACTCGACCTTCTCGCCCGGCGTCTCCTCGCAGCAATCGGCGATGACGGTGGGGCGCGAGGGGTCCTCGGCCTGCACCAGGGCGTGCAGTTCGCGCAGCAGCGGTCGGGCGTCGGCCTGGGGACCGAGGCGCCCGAAGGCGAGATCGATGTCAACCTCGTTGCCGATCCCCCAGGTAACGATGCTCGGGTGGTTGTAATACTGCCGGACCATCTCCGTCGTCTGCCGGCGCGCATTAGCCACCAGTTCGGGCGATGCGGGGGCGTCGCCGAAGCTGACCTTGTTGACGAAGGGGACCTCGGCCCACATCACCATCCCGGTTTCATCGGCCAGGTCGAACCAGTGCTTGCTCTGCGGATAATGCGCGACGCGGATTGAATTGGCGCCCATCTCGGCGATCAGCGCCATGTCCTGTTGCTCGTCCTGAGGCGACAGCGCCCAGCCTTGGCCGAGCCGGTCTTGATGGCGCGAGACGCCGCGCAGTTCGGTGCGCCTCCCGTTGAGGAAGAAGCCCTCGTCAGGGTCGAAGCGGAGCGCCCTGATCCCAAGCGGAACTTCGACCCGGTCGAGCACAGCGCCGTTATCGAGCAGCAGGGCGGTCAACCGGTAGAGGTGGGGATCGGCCCGCCCGTCCCACAGGCGCGGATGGGGGAGGGTGAGGTCGAGCTTGGCCTCGCGGCTCGCAGTGAGCGGCGTCTCGGCCCCCGCCGCCTCTCTGCCGTCCGCCGCGGTGAGGGCGAGGCGGAGGGATTGACCCGGTCGCGGCTGCGTCAGCCGGACCAACGTCTTGATCCGCGCCGTCCCGTCCGCGGAAAGATGCGGCGTCGCATAGACCCCCGGGCCCCCGAAGTCATCGAGCGCGATATGGCTCGGTGGCACCGAGACCAGCCGCGCGGGCCGGTAAATACCGCCGTGGATGAAAAAATCCCCCAGCAGCGGGATGACGTGCTCGGTGGTGCTGCCGGGCTCGGGATTGCTGTTGTCGGCTCGCACCAGCAGCGTGTTGGGGCCAGCGAAGTCGAGCGCGGGCGTCAGGTCGACCCGGAAGCGGGTGAAGGCGCCCTCGTGCCCGCCGAGATACCGCCCTCCCAGCCAAACGTCGGCAATGTTGCCGACCGCGTCGAACTCGGCGAAATGGCGCTTGGCGGGATCGAGCGCGCGGCCATCGATCGTGCGGCGATACCAGCCGGTGCCCTGGCGGTTGTCGCTGGCCTGCGTGCGCTCGAGCCGGTATTCGCCGAGCCGGTTCCAGGTGTGGGGGAGAGTGACGCGCTGCCACTCGCCAGGCGGAGCGGCAAGCGCGGCTTCGGGCGTCCAGCCGTCCTGGTAGCGGAACGACCAGCCGCCCGTCAGATCATGGATCTCGCGCTGGCTCTCGAGGAAGCCTGCGGGCGCGGTCAAGGTGGTGCAGGCGGCTGCGAAACACGTGAGGAGGAGGACGAGAAGCCGCCTCACTCCCCGCCTCACTCCCGGTCCCAGCGCAGCACCGCGAGCACCGGGTAATGATCGGACGGCAGTCGCCCGCCCCAATGCTGAGTGATAACCGCATGGCTCTCGACCACGAACGCGTCGCTGACGAAGATATGGTCGATCGCCGCCGGGTCGGCGCGGGCGATGTCGAAGCCGGTGAAGGTGCCGGGCGGGCCAAAGGGCGGCGCGCGGCTGATCGCGCGCGTGTCGGCAAGGGCGCCAGCGAGGCGGCGATAGGGCTCGCTCGCGGTGGCGGCATTGAAATCGCCCATCACGATCGTCGGTAGGCCGGCGCCCGGCCCCTGGGCGACCCATCGGGCGATCTGCGTGGCGCTTTCCGCCCGCGCGGTTTCACCGACATGATCGAAATGGGTGTTGAGCACGCGTAACTCCCGCCCGCTCTCCCGTGCGCGCAGGATCGCCCAGCTGGCGATGCGGGGGAGGGCGGCATCCCATCCGGTGCTCGGCGCATCAGGCGTCGGCGAGAGCCAGAAGGTGCCGCTCTCGACGAGGACGAAGCGCTCGCGGCGGTAGGCGAGCGGGGAGAACTCGCCCGCCTCGCGGCCGTCATCACGCGCGACGCCGATCACCGCGTAAGCCGGCAGCGCGCTCTCGAAGTCGCGCTTCTGGCCGAGCAACACCTCCTGCATCCCGAGCAGGTCCGGCGCCTGGTGGCGGATGAGTGCGGTCACCAGTTCGCGCCGCGCTGACCAGGCGTTGGCGCCGTCGCTCGCCAGGTCGAGGCGGATGTTGAAGGTCATCGCGCGGACCGGCTCGCTCGCTTGCGCCCTGGCGGGCACTTGCTCGCCACGGATGGGCACCGCTCCGGCGACGACGCATCCGCACAGCGTCAGGGCGGCGAGCGCAATGAGCAGCCGTTTCACCGGGCCGCGCCCGCAGCGGCCGCATCGCGGCGGTGGCGCAGCAGCCAGAGGTAGAGCGCCGGATCCTCATAGGCCGGGTCCCAGGCATTGTGGCCAAGATCGGGGTAGATCGTCAGCCGCGTCTGCCGTCCCCCGCACGCGCGGATCGCACGCGCCATCGCAAAGCTGCCTTCCGGAGTGACGACATCATCGCGGTCGCCGTGGAACGCCCAGGTGGGGGTTGCGACCAGCGCGCAGCCATCGGCCGGATCACCGCGACCCGCCACCGGAGCGAGCGCCGCGAACCGCTCCGGTTCGGCCGCGCCCCAGCGCCAGGTCGCATGACCTCCCCGGCTGAGCCCGGTCAGATAGACCCGCGAGCGATCCACGGGCAGCGTGGCGAGCACGTGGTCGAGGATCGCGTCGAGCTTGGCGAGGTCCCAATCCTCTTCGTCGGGCAATTGCGGGGAGAGGAGGATGAAGGGGAAGGCGGGGTCCTGATCAGCGATCTTGGGCGGACCGTGCGTCTTGACCCGTGCGATGTCCGAGCCCCGCTCTCCCGATCCGTGCAGGAACAGCAGCAGCGGCCACTGCTCGCCGTTATCGCCAGCTTGCGCGGCGCCGAGCGGCAGGTGCAACTGGTAGGAGTAGCCATCCTGGGCGAGCGGAGCCTGAGGGTGCTGGCCATCCGCGAGGTCGCTCACTTGCGCCCGCCCGCCGGCCAGAGGAAGCAGGGCAGCGCTCACGCCCACAACAAATGTTAAGAACGGCAACCGCATGGCAATCTCCTCCGAGTTCTCGATGGCCGCTTTCACGCGCGACTCGCTTTCGCTGGATTCGGCTTGATCCTGCCCGATGTCCACCCCGGCGAAGCCACTCGGTTGGTGGCTCATCCGGCACGTCACGTGCGCCTCAACGTGTGGACTCATGGTGCGTCAGGACGCCGGCCTCGCCTCAGCCACGACTGACGCCAAGGCCACATCCGTCCAGGCGTTGGTCGGGGAGACAGGATTCGATTAAATAACTGTAATTAGCTTATAAAATAAGGCATAATCCGCTACACGACACCTACACAGGTATGGCATTCCGGGCGCTTTCGCCGCTAACCTGCACGGTATCTACACAGCGGAACATACTGATGGCCTTTATCACCGACAAAGAGGAGCTGAAATCCGGTCTGATTATATTCAGACGCGGCGACGTGGCGCACCGCAATTTTTATTGCCGCGTCAGGCTGCTCAAGGAAGATCGCT
>PPFU01001319.1_pt1 | contig 46704 bp, 52 predicted proteins | sample 1535991 | NCBI WGS metagenome assembly PPFU01 (sample SAMN04901290, study PRJNA319586) | Hypolithon metagenome, whole genome shotgun sequencing project. | isolation source: Antarctic Hypolithon | place: Antarctica: Miers Valley | collected 2014
CCCCAGCCATATTCGCCCTCGTCGATCCGGCGCATTGCTGAATCGATCTTGGCAATCAGCTTGCGCTGCCGGTCACGGGTGCGCAGCTCGATGCCCCAGTCGGTTTCGCTCGAAGCGCGATCGGTGAGGTCCGGTTCGCGAATCGGACCGTCCTGCAGCAGCTGGAGCGTGTTTTCGGACGCGCTGAGGATCGACTTTTTCCATTCGAGCAGCAGAACCCGAAAATAATTCAACTGCTGGGCCGACATGTACTCTTCGTCCTCGCCGGGAGCATAGTCCCGGTCGAGAGCACGCTTGGCTTTGGCCAAGATGTCAATTTCGTCCCCCGAGTTCGAGGCCATTTGCGAACTCCGCATGCCACTCCTGCCCTTCGGCACGGGCGGCCGACGCACCTGTGTCGCCCGTGCCCGTCGCCGGCCCGCGCTGGCTGGCGCGGCCTATACGGGCAGCGCGAATCCGGCACAAGCGGCAATCCCGGCTCGTGCCTAGATGGCTCACGATGAAGCGCAGCCGAACGGGGCTTTGCCTAGCAAGTGCCTGCAGGTGGCCCCTTTTCCGCTGGTCTCGCCGTTAACCGAATCTTGACCATGTTCGGCAAAACTCTGTCCAGCACGAGGGCACGGGGGGTGCTCCGAAATGGAGGTGCAGGATGACTGGCATGAACATGGAGCAGATCACCGATCACCACGGCACCTCCGCGATGGCTGGGATGCGCATCGCCCGGGCGATCGGTGCGGCCGAGCGCGACAGCACTGCGTGCTTCGAACTGGGCGTGGCCTTCTCGGCCGGGAGCCATGGCGTGGAGTGCGACCTGATCGAGGCGCATATGTGGTTCAACCTCGCCGCCGCGCGGGGTCATGAGGATGCGGCCGATTACCGCGCAGAGATTGCCGGCGACCTGAACGCGCGTGAAATTGCCGAGGCACAACGCCGGGCGCGCCAGTGGCTCGCGGCAAGCCACCGCCGAGCGGCCTGAGCGCGCCTCCCGCTTACCCGATCTTGCGAAACGGCATGCGCTCGCCCAGCACCAGCTGGTCTGCCGCGATGCCGCACCGCTCCTGCTCGAGGTAATCGGCGATGGCGGCGCGCAGGCCCGGATCGACGATATGGTGCATCGAGACGGTCTGCACCGGCTCGTAGCCGCGGGCCAGCTTGTGCCCACCCTGCGCGCCCGCTTCGACCCGATCGAGGCCGCGCTCGATCGCAGCATCGATTGCCTGATAATAGCAGAGCTCGAAATGGAGGAAGGGCTTGTCCACCAAGCAGCCCCAGTAGCGGCCATAAAGCGCTTCGGGCCCCATGAAATTGAGCGCGCCGGCAATCGGGCGGGCGCCATCGAAGGCCAGCACCAGCAGTACCTGCTCGCCCATGCGCTCACCGATCAGTTCGAAAGCGGCGCGGGTGAGATAGGGGCGGCCCCATTTGCGCACGCCGGTATCCTGGTAGAACAGCCAGAAGGCATCCCAGTGTTCGGAGCGGATCTCGGCACCGGAGAACGCGCGGATGGTCACTCTCTCCTGCGCAGCGGCCCGCTCCTTGCGCAGGTCCTTGCGCTTGCGCGAGGCGAGCGCGCCGAGGAAATCTTCAAAGCTGGCATAGCCGCGATTGTGCCAGTGGAACTGGATATCGCTGCGGCGGAGCCAGCCGGCGGCCTCGAACAGCGGGATCTGCGCCGGATCGACAAATGTCGCGTGCGCGGAGGAGAAGCCGTTATCCTCGCACAATTGCTCGGCTGTGCGCAGCAGCGGGGCGGCGAGATTTTCATTCGAGAGCAGCAGCCGCGGGCCGGTCGCTGGGGTAAATGGGGCGGCGATCTGCAGCTTGGGATAGTAGGCGCCGCCCGCGCGCTGCCACGCTTCGGCCCAAGCGTGATCGAACACATATTCGCCCTGGCTGTGGCTTTTGGCATAGGCCGGCAGCGCGGCGAGCAGACGGGCAGACCCATCCGCCCCGCTCTGCTCTACAACCAGCGGCGCCGGGGCCCAGCCGGTTCCAGGGCCGACACTGTGAGAATCCTCCAGCGCCGTGAGAAAAGCGTGGCGCATGAACGGATGTTCGGTGCCCGCCAGCGCATCCCAGGCCTTCTGTTGCAGCGAGCCGACCGATGGGGCAACCCGCGCGGTAAGAGTGCCGTGCGCCATGGCGGACCGTTAGAACCTCAGGCCTGATTGTGCGAGCATGCCGCGCTCAGCCGGGCGAAAGGGCGACAATCGCATCGACCTCGACGAGCGCTCCGAGGGGCAGCGTGGGTACGCCGACAGCACTGCGGGCGTGCCGGCCGGCATCGCCGAACACCGAGAACATCAGATCGGAGGCGCCGTTGGCGACCTTCGGTTGGTCGGTGAAATCGGGTGCCGAGCAAACAAAGGCGCCGAGCTTGACGATGCGCGCAACGCGATCGAGCCCGACCGCAGCTTCGAGCTGGGCGAGGATCATCAGCCCGCAGGCGTGGGCGGCTTCGATACCCCGATCGAGCGTCGGTCCCTCGCCCAGGCGGCCGGTGACCAGCTGGCCGCCGATGAAGGGGAGCTGCCCCGATACGTAGGCGAGATCACCGGCGACGACCACCGGCACGTAGCTGGCGACCGGCGCAGCGGCTTGCGGGAGGGTGAGGCCGAGTTCGGCAAGGCGGGCGTGGATCATCGTCATCGTTGTTCTCCATGAAGGCGCTCGAGCAGCCATGGCAGCGCCTCTTGCCAATTGTCGATCCGGGCATGGGCGTGGCCATCGCGCAGGGCGCAGGGGATCTGGCCGGCAATCGCCGGTTCGCCGCAGAAGTGGAGGCGACCGATGGTGGGCTGCATTTCGGCGGCAGAGGCGTGGTGCTGGGCGAGATCGTCGATGAACACTGCCGGCCGTTCGCGCCCGAGGTCCTGGACGATGCGCCGGATCGCAGCACCCTTGGGGCCCTGATTGGTGTAAACCGGGGCATCAATCCCCACAGCGAGGAGCTGAGCCCGGCGGCTTTCGCTGAACCGATCCTGCAAATTCGTCAGCACCACCACATCGGCCTCGCGCTGAAGCTCGACGATAGCGGCGACAGCGCCCTCGATCGGCGTCTGGTTCGCCATCTGGCTATCGAAGAACGCGTGCAGGTAAGGCCAGATCTCCTCTTCGGCCAGCGGTTCACCGGTAGTGCGGCGCAACGAGTGGCGGAAGGGCTCGCCATGGAGCAGAAACTCGACCGCGTGCTCCTCGGCCAGCCAGTCGCGGAAGTGGCGCGCCATGTGCAGCAGCACCTCGTCGCAATCGGTGACAACCAGCGGACGCATCAGGCGAGGCTTTGGCGGGCAGCGACGAGCGCAGCGGGACTGGTGCCGAGCGCCTCGGCGGCAGCGGTGAGATCGGGCTCGTGCGCGGCAAGGAAATCGAGCACCGCCATCAGCGTGGGGGCCAGCACGTGGGGGTCGGCGAGCGAGGCGCGCAGGGCTTCGGGGCTGAGCCCGGTGAGATCGAGCAGGCGCTGGGCGCGCGCCTGATCGGCGAGCACCCAGCCGAGCGCGCCGAGGGCAAGCGCGATGGCATCGGGTGCGGGCTGATCGGGGTCGCGGAGAGGCATATGGGGCGGTCAATGGGGATGCCGGCGCCGCTTGTCGAGTGCGGGCAGCCGGTCGGATCTCCCGGCGAGCCGTTGCGGCGCGCTGGACAGGCACGCTTGACAGGCAGGGCGGCAAGGGCTTTGCCCATCGCCTGCTGCACTAGGAGCCTGCCGCCATGGACCGCGCCGAAACCGACAGTCGCATCCGGGCGCTGATCGAACCGTTCAACAAGAAAAACATTCAGGTGGCCGAGGGCACGACGTTCTCCGGCGACCTCGAGTTCGACAGCCTGACGGTCATGGATTTCGTGGCCGCGATCGAGGACGAGTTCGACATCATCATCAGCATGAACCAGCAGGCCGAGATCGAGACCTACGGCGAACTGGTGAGTGCGGTCTGCTCGCAGGCGGGCAAGTGAGGGCGCGATGAGCGAAGGCGTGGCCGAGGCCGATCAGCCGATCGAAAGGGTTGGGGGAGCTCCCGACCTGATGTCCAAGTTCGACCCGGTGATCGCCACCCGCGAGGCGCTGCTGGCGGGCGGGGTGGAAGACCCCTTCTCGCTGGTGATGGAACGGGTGCTGAGCCCGACCAAAGCGATTTGCAACGGGCGCGATACGATCCTGCTCGGCACTTACAATTACATGGGCATGACCTTCGACCCCGACGTGATCGCGGCCGGGGAACGCGCGCTGGCGGATTTCGGCAGTGGGACCACCGGGAGCCGCGTGCTCAATGGCACCTATCAAGGCCACCGCGATGTGGAGGACGCTCTGCGCGAGTTCTACGCCATGGACCACGCGATGGTGTTTTCCACCGGCTACCAGGCCAATCTGGGGATCATCAGCACGCTGGCCGGCAAGGGCGATTACATCGTCCTCGATATCGATTCGCATGCCAGCATCTGGGATGGCTGTGCGTTAGGAAATGCCGAAGTGGTGCCCTTTCGGCACAACGACACGGAGGCGATGGTCAAGCGCCTCAAGCGCATTCCGGACGGCGCGGGCAAGCTGGTGGTGCTGGAGGGCGTTTATTCAATGCTCGGAGACGTAGCGCCGCTGCGCGAGATGGTGGGGGCAGCCAAGGAAGAGGGCGCGATGGTGCTGGTGGACGAGGCCCATTCGATGGGCTTCATCGGCGAGAACGGGCGCGGCGTGGCCGAGGACCAAGGTGTGCTGGACGAGGTCGATTTCGTGATCGGCACCTTTTCCAAAAGCGTGGGCACGGTGGGCGGGTTCTGCGTTTCGAACCACCCGAAGTTCGAGATCCTGCGGCTGGTGTGCCGGCCCTATGTGTTCACCGCCAGCCTGCCGCCGAGCGTGGTGGCGACCGCCGCGACCAGCATTCGCAAACTGATGCAGGCGGGCGACAAGCGCGCGGCGCTTTGGGCCAACTCGAAGCGCCTGCACGCGGGCCTGCGCGAATTGGGCTTCACGCTCGGCACCGAGGAGCCGCAGAGCGCGATTGTGGCGGTGATGATGCCCGACCTCGAACACGGGGCGATGATGTGGCAGGCGCTCTTGCACGAGGGGCTTTATGTAAACCTTGCGCGCCCCCCGGCCACACCCGCCAACATGACGCTGCTGCGCTGCTCCCTATGCGCCGAACATTCCGAGGAGGAGGTTGAGACCATCCTGGGCATGTTCGAGCGCGCCGGCAAGGCGGTGGGGATCATCTGAACCGCTTTGCGCCGAGCGCCGAGGTGGATCAGATGCCAAGCGATCCCATCGTGGCGCTCTCGCAGCGATCCGCCGTTGCGCCTTCCCCGCGGTCGAGCAGGGTGAGCGCGAGGAAGCCGCCGATCACCAGCAGCACGAAGGCGGTGGTGACGTACGGCAGGTACTTGTCGATGAAGCGCTTGATCGGTGCACCGAACAGCCGGAACAGGATGCCCACGGTCATGAAGATGAGCCCGCGCCCGGCGATGCTGGCCAGGATGAAGGGCACCAGCGCCATTTCGATAAACCCGGCGGTGATCGTCAGCAGTTTGAACGGCACCGGCGTGGCGCCGGCAATGATGATCACCTCGACGTCGTATTCGCGCAGGTAGCAGGCGGCCTTCGGGAAGGCTTCGGTAAGGCCGAGCGCGGCGAGAAGCGCTTCACCCACCGCCTCGTAGAGGAAGTAGCCGATCGCATAACCGAACAGGCCGCCCAGCACCGAAGCGATGGTGCAGACGAGCGCGAAGCGGACCGCCTTGCGCGGTTCGGCCAGGCACATCAGCCCCAGCAGAGGGTGAGGCGGGATCGGGAAGAAGCTCGATTCGATGAACGATATGAGGGCCAGCCACCATTGCGCGTGCGGATGCGCCGACTTCTCCATCGTCCAATCATACAGACTGCGCAGCATCGACCACCTCTGCCGAACCAGAAACGGCCCCTATGCGACGGGCACGTGCGACGCAAGGGCGATGCATTCTAACCAAAACGGTTCTTCATCATTGACATCGTGACGCTGTTTGGTTAGAGACAAGGAACATCGCGATCTTGCGATTCGGGGCACCGATCGCAGCGGTGTTGCTCCCCCACTTGGAGATCAGGCATGACCGAGGCCGGCAACGGCGCGCAAGCCGCGCGTCGAAAGCATGGCGCGCCTAAGAATTGGCGCGACGTGTTCATCGCTGCGCTGGGCGAAACCTCCAGCGTCGAGGTCGCATCCCAACGGGCCGGGGTTCGCGCCGAATGGGCCTACAAGACCCGGCGCGAGGATCCGGACTTCGGCCGGCGCTGGTTCGAAGCGCTCTGCGAAGGCTACGACAATCTGGAGCTGGACCTGCTCTATCGTCTGCGCAGCGGGCGGCTCGAGGAGGTCGACGAAGACGGAACCAAGCGGAAGTTCGATCTCGCCACAGGCTTTCGCGTCTTGGCCGCTCACCGGGGGCGGGTAGCGGGTGAAGGCGCGAACCCGCTGGAGAGCGACGACGAACAGGCGGTACTTGATTCGATTAACGCCAAGATCGATGCGATGCGGGCGCGCGAACGCGAAGTGGCCGGGCTGCTCGCCGAGGACGGCATCATCCAGCCCAGGGCATAGAGTGGCGCTTCATGACAAGGCGCGCTGGCTGGTCGCGCTGCCGATCGCCACGCGCGCGGCCTTCCTGACCGACCTGAGCGCGGCCGAGAAGGAGGTTCTGCGCTACCATTGGGACATTTGGTCGAGGCCCGAACAGCGAGCGCCGGCGGGAGACTGGCGGCTGTGGCTGATCCTGGCCGGACGTGGTTTCGGAAAAAGCCGTTCTGGTGCCGAATGGGTTCGTGAAGTGGCAAAGAGCGAACCGGCCGCGCGCATTGCGCTGGTCGGCGCCTCCTTGCCGGAAGCTCGGGCGGTGATGGTCGAAGGCGAAAGCGGGCTGATCGCCTGCTGCCCGCCTTCCGCACGGCCGCTCTACGAGGCCTCGCTGCGCAGGGTGACCTGGCCTAACGGCGCACAGGCGTTCCTCTATTCTGCGGCGGAGCCGGAGAGCCTGCGGGGGCCGCAGCATTCGCATGCCTGGTGTGACGAGATCGCCAAGTGGGATCAGGCGAGTGAACGCGCCGTGCGCGCTTGGGACAATCTGCAGATGGGCCTGCGGCTCGGACAGCGACCGCGCATTCTGGCGACGACGACGCCACGGGCGGTGCCGCTGTTGAGGCAGGTGCTGAGCAGCGAACACGAGGCGGACGTGGTGGTGACGCGTGGCAGCACCTATGCGAATGCGCTGAATCTGCCGCCGAGCTTCCTCAGCGCGATGCGCAAGCAGTTCGGCGACACCGCCCTAGGGCGGCAGGAGCTGAACGGCGAGTTGCTGGAAGAGGCCGAAGGGGCGCTGTGGTCTCGCGGGCTGATCGAGAAGAACCGCAGGGCTTTCTCCGGCGAGCCGATGGTGCGGGTGGTGGTCGGGGTGGACCCGCCCGCCTCCGCCCGCGGCGACGAGTGCGGCATCATCGTGGCCGGGCTGACCGATAGCGGGGTTGGAATGGTGCTGGCGGATGCCAGTGTCGCCAAGGCAACCCCGGAGCGCTGGGCGCAGGCAGTTGCCTCAGCCGCGCTGGCCTGGAAGGCCGACCGAGTGGTCGCCGAGGCCAACCAAGGCGGCAAGATGGTCGAAAGCGTGCTGCGCGTGGCCGACTGCCAGATGCCGATCAAGCTGGTCCACGCCAGCCACGGCAAGGTGGCGCGGGCCGAGCCGATCGCGGCGCTCTACGAGACCGGCCGGGTCCACCATGTCGGGCAGTTCCCGAAACTGGAGGACCAGCTTTGCGGCTTGATGGCGGGCGGCACCTATGAAGGACCTGGCCGCAGCCCCGACCGGGCTGACGCTATGGTGTGGGCGCTGACCGAACTGATGTTGACGAGCCTCGCTAGGCCGCGGGTGAGGCAGCTTTAGCCTCGCTTTAGCCGCCCGACCCGGCAGGCGGAGCGCCTGCCGGGCGCGGCACCTGGACTGACTTAACCTAAAGCGGCTGACCGGTGCCATCGGATCAGCAAGCGCTCTCGCACGGCTTCGCGGGCCAGAACGACCCACAAACAAGGGAACTGCCGGATGTCCTTTTTCGACAGCCTGCGCACCGCCTTAAAGGGCGGTGGCGGGGCGCGCGTGCCACTGGCGCGCAGCTTCCTCTCGCCATGGTCGGTGGCCTTCGAGAGCCCTTCCGGGCGACCGCCTTATGAGTACCGGCGAGCGGTGGGGCATGCCTTTCTGGACAATCCGGTGGCGCAGCGCGCGGTCCGGATCGTCTCCGAGGGCGTCGGCAGCTCGCCGCTGGCTTATTCTGACGAGGAGTTGCGCCAGCTGATCGGCACAACCTCGGCCGGACAGTCATTGCTGGAGTCGCTCGCGGCCCACCTGCTGCTGCATGGCAACGGCTATGTCCAGGTGATGCGCGGGGGTGATGGCCGACCGGTCGAGCTGTTCGCACTGCGGCCCGAGCGCGTCTCTGTGATGATGGGCACTGATGGCTGGCCGGCAGCCTACCAGTACAAGGTGGGCGATGATACGCTTACCCTGCCGGTCGAGGATCAGGACGGATGGCCGGCGGTGATCCACCTCAAGGCCTTTCACCCCGCCGATGACCATTACGGCGCCGGCTGCCTCTCTGCTGCGGAGCAGGCGGTGATGATCCACAACGCCGCCTCCGCGTGGAACCGGGCGCTGCTGGAGAACGCGGCGCGGCCGTCGGGCGCGCTGGTGTACAATCCGGGAGATACGACGACGCTGACGGCAGAGCAATTCGATCGGCTGAAGGCCGAGCTGGAGGCGGCGTTCAGCGGCAGCGTCAACGCCGGGCGCCCCATGCTGCTCGAGGGCGGGCTGAAATGGCAGAGCCTCTCGCTCAGCCCTGCCGACATGGACTTTGCCGCGTTGAAAGCAGCGGCGGCGCGGGACATCGCGCTGGCTTTCGGGGTTCCGCCAATGCTGCTGGGGCTGCCGGGCGACAACACCTATTCGAACTATCGCGAGGCGAACCGCGCGCTGTGGCGGCTGACGCTGCTGCCGCTCGCGGGCAAGATCCTGGGTGGGCTGCAGCAGGGCCTCGGGCCGTGGTTCCCGGGCGCGACTCTGGCGGTCGACCTCGACCGGGTGCCGGCGCTGTCCGAGGACCGGGAGAAGCTCTGGAAGCAGGTGGCCGACGCCGACTTTCTAACCCCGGACGAAAAGCGCGCAATGCTGGGCCTGCCGCCCTCCCAAGGAGGCAAGCCATGAGCCGTGAGGACATGCTTGCCAAGCTGATCGCGCAAGCCGCGACCGAGGGTGGCGAGCTGATCACCCTGCGAGCAATTGTGGAGGAGGCCAGCGAGTTGGGCGCCGAACGGGTTCTGCGCCGGTTGGACCTCGCCGATGAGAAGGCGCCGAACGACATTGGCGAGCTGCGCGAGCTGCTCGGCGCGTGGCGCGTGGCCAAGACGAGCGCGTGGAAGGCGGTGGTCGAGTGGGTTGTTCGTGGGTTCATGGCGGTGCTGCTGATCGGCATAGCAGTGCGGCTCGGCGTGCCGGACATGTTCCAGTGAGCGCCGCCCGCCTTTTCCGCATCGCGGGCTATGCGGCCCTGTTCGATATAGCCGACGGAGCGCGCGATATTATCCGCCCGGGCGCATTCTCGGGCTGGCTGACCGCCCGCGGCGATCCGCTGCCGCTTTTATGGCAGCATCGACCAGGCCAGCGCATTGGCACGGTCGAGCAGCTGCGAGAGGACGAGCGCGGCCTGCGGGTGATCGCCCGGGTGGAGAGCGTGGCCAGCTATGGCGCCAAGCTGCTGCGCGAAGGCGCGGTGAGTGGGCTCAGCTTCGGCTATCGCGCCCGCTGCTACCGACTGACACCGGCTGGCCGCGTGCTTGAAGATGTCGAACTGATCGAGATCAGCCTGGTGACCCATCCGCTCCAACAACTGGCGCGGGTGCATCTGCTGCACTGAGCGCAACATACGATCCACTGTTTTGTCCGGCCGCCCGAAGGCAGGCCATTTTTATAACCGGAAAGGGACTACCCCCATGATGATCAACACCGATAATGATGTGCTCGCCGCATCGTTCGACCTGGTTGCTCGCCAGGATGCTGCCGAGGAGAAAATCACCGGCCTGCGTTCCGATGTGGACGAGGTGAAGTCCCGGCTCGCGCGGGTCAGCCGCGCTGCCGGGCGCCCGGCGCTCGGGACGTGCACCGCGCCGGAAGTGAAGGGCTTTGTCGATCACTATCTCCGGCAGGGACGCGAGACCGAGTTGAAGTCAATCACCGGCGTGGTGCCGTCCGATGGCGGCTATGCCGTACCGCGCGAAATCGACGCGCTGATTGCCCGCGAAATCAAGGAAATCAGCCCCATTCGCCAGCTGGCGCAGGTGGTCTCCGTCGGCAGTGGGGGTTATCGAAAGCTCATCGCCACTGGCGGTACGATGAGCGGCTGGGTCGGTGAAGTGGGCCTCCGCCCCGAGACCGACACACCCGACTTCGCCGAGATTGCGCCCCCGACAGGCGAGCTTTTCGCCAACCCGGCTGCTAGCCAATCGATGCTCGACGATGCCGCCTTCGACCTTGAGGGTTGGCTAGCGAGCGAGATCGCAATGGAATTCGCCCGCGCCGAGGGCAGTGCCTTCATCAAGGGCACGGGTACCAACCAACCGCTAGGCTTTCTCTCCTCGCCGGTGTCGCTGGCCGGAGATGCGGTGCGCCCGTTCGGCACTTTGCAATATATCGGCTCAGGCGACGCGGCGGGCTTTGACACCCATCCCGACAGCCGGCTGATTGACCTTGTTCACACGATGAAGGCGGGACACCGCCAGGGCGCGGCGTGGGTGATGAATTCGACCACGCTGGCCGAAGTCCGCAAGCTCAAGACGCCTGAGGGTGCCTTCCTGTGGCAGCCGGGCCTTTTCGACGGTCAGCCTGACCGGCTGCTGGGCTATCCAGTGGTCGAGGCCGAAGATATGCCCGAAATCGGGCCGGCAACGTTTCCCATCGCTTTCGGCAACTTCAAGGCCGGTTATTTAATTGCCGAGCGCAGCGCGACGACGATCCTGCGGGATCCTTACACCAACAAGCCGTTCGTGCACTTTTACGCTACCAAGCGCGTGGGCGGGCAGGTGCTGGACAGCGCAGCGATCAAGCTGCTGCGCATCGAGGCTTAGGCCGTAGCGACGATCCCTGGGCGACCGCCGTGTTTCGGCGGTCGCCCTTGCGTGCACGCCCGTGCCGCGCACCCCCTCCCACTCGGGGTCGCGGGCGTGCCCTCCCCCAGTGCTAACTTACGGAGACCGCCATGAAGCGGGCAATCGTCGTGCCGGCCATGGTGGCGGGTACGGCTCTCGACGAGCTCAAGAACTGGCTGGCGATCACCATTGCGGGCGACGACGCGTTGCTTTCGGGCTTGCTGCACAGCGCGCTCGAAATGTGCGAGGCCTTCACCGGACAGATGCCGCTCGAGGCATTGTGCGAGGAAGTTTTGCCTTCCTCCGGCTTGTGGCAGAGCCTCAAGACCCGCCCCGTTCAGGCGGTGGCGGGATTAGAGGGGATCCTTCCCGATGCAACGCGCTTCACGCTGGCTCCTCTAGATTACGCGGTGGAGCTGGATGCTAACGGTGGGGCACGGGTCAGGTTGGTCCGTCAGACCGGCAGCGGTCGGACCGCAGTGCGCTTCACTGCGGGCATGGCTGCCAGCTGGGAGGCGCTGCCCGAAGGACTGCGGCAGGGCATTCTGCGGCTGGCAGCGCACCACTACTCCATGCGCTCGGGCGAAGCGGGCAATGCGGCACCGCCCGCAGCGGTAGCGGCACTGTGGCGCCCCTGGCGCAGTCTGCGACTGGTATGATCAGCGCGAGAGAGAGGTCCGGCGGGCATTTCCTCCGGAATATGCAGGCGCGCGCGGAAAGGCTGGCTGCCGCGCGCGCCGAGGACCGACGACGCGCGCAGCGAGGCGACACCAAGCGCTGGAGGAAGCCGCACCTTCTGTGGCCCCTGATCGGCTGAGGACTGATAATAATGGAAACGCTGCTGCGAGCCGCGCTGATCGATTGGCTGCGCGCCGACGCCGCGCTGATGAGCGGACTCAACCAGGTAGCCGAGGAGGCCCCTCTACGAGCGGCCGCGCCTTGGCTGGGCCTGGTAGCAAGTGCGAGCACCGACTGGAGCACCAAGACAGAGAAGGGCCGTGAGGTGCGGATCGCGCTCGAACTGCACCTTAGGCGCGACGAACCGGCGGCGGGTGCCTTGCTGGTCCAAGCGATTGAAGAGCGGATCGAGGACTTCCCCCGAGCGCAGGCAGGATTTTACGTCGCGTCGGCGACCTTCCTTCGCGCCCGCGCCGAGCAGCGGCCGGCGAACATGCGTGCCATGCTGATCGAGTATCGCTTCCGCCTGCTCGCACACTGACGATTTTTGCAAAGGGAACACGCGAAATGAGTGCCCAGAAAGGCTCTGCCTTCCTCCTCAAGATCGGCGAAAACCGCCACACCGTGGCTGGCCTGCGCACGACACAGATGTCAATCAACGGCGACACGGTCGTGATCACCCACAAGGGATCGGATGGCTGGCGCGAACTGCTGGGGGGAGCAGGTACACGCTCCGTCTCCGTCAGCGCCGCAGGCATCTTTCTGGGCAGCACGGCGGAGAGCGCCATTCGCTCGCATGCCCTTGCTGGGACGATCGATGATTACGAACTATCGTTCGAAGATGGCGAGAGGTTGCGCGGCCGTTTTCTGGTGCAGCGCCTCGACTACGCCGGCGATTTCAATGGCGAACGCACTTACACGCTGCAGCTGGAAAGCAGCGGTCCGGTGACCCAGGCATGAGCGGTATCGCCAATCCGGTTCGCGGGGAGGCGAGCATTGTGATCGCGGGCCGCGCGCGTGTACTTCGTCCAAGCTTCGCTTCGCTGGTGGCCGCGGAGGAAGAGCTGGGGCCGCTGTTCGCGCTTGTAGAGCGGGCCGGTGAGGGGCGGCTGCGGCTGCACGAGCTGGCAATCCTCTTTTGGCATTGCCTCGTCGATCGCGGGGAGACGACGCAGGAGCAGGTCGGTGAAGCGGTGCTGACCGGCGGGTTGGCCCAGAGCGCGAAACCTTTGAGGGCACTGCTTTCTCAGATCCTGCAGGGTTCCCAATGAGTGTGACCTTTTCCGCAGCGGCGTTGCGGCTCTCGGGCCTTGTGCCGCAAGTACTCGGCTGGCTGCCGCAGGACTTCTGGGAGACGACTCCCGCCGAGCTGGCGGCAATTTTTGCGGCAAGCGGGTCTCTGGAGGGTGAGCCTTTGAACCGTCGGGAAATGGACGCATTGATGGAGCGCGACCGCAATGGATGACGAGATCGACACGCTGATGATCGAGGTCCGCGCAAGCACCCAAGGATTTCGCTCGGACATCGAAACAATGCGCGGGGCTCTCGACACAACCTTGATCGAGGGCTTCGCCAAGGCGGGCAACGTGTTCGAACGCGGGCTGCTGTCGGCAATCCGGCGGGGCAGCGTGGGCTTTGACGACCTCAAGCAGGTCGCGCTGCAGACCATGAACGAGATCGCCGCTCAGGCGGTGCAGGCCGGCATCGGAAGCCTGCTGCGCGGCGGCGGGGCGAGCGGCGGCGCACCGGGCCTGGGCTCGGTTCTGTCCGGCGCACTGGGTTCGCTGTTCGGTCTGCCCGGAAGGGCGACGGGAGGTCCGGTGTCGCCCGGGGCGGCCTATTTGGTGGGCGAGCGGGGTCCTGAAGTCTTCGTGCCGACTTCTTCGGGGCGGATTGAGGCAGGGCAGGGGCAGCGCGCGCGCGATGTGCGAGTTTCCATCCACCTCGACCAGCCGCGCGGCGGCGATGCACCAGGCGCGCTGCGCCGTTCCTCGCGACAGGTCGCAAGCTCAGTTCGCCGCGCGCTGCAGACGTTCTAAAGGGGGGGCGAGAGAAATGGCCTTCTGGCTTGCACGGGAGCTGGACGGTCAGCAGTCGGACTATATTCAGCGGTTCGATCCGCGATTTTGGACCCTCGACTTTCCTCGCCCGATGATGGGCTCCCTGGTGACGACCGGCGCAGATTCACTGAGAGTGGAGACCGAGTTTCACCATCGGAACGAACTAGCCGGATTGATCTGGGAAAGCCTCGACCGTTTCGACCACCCGCTGCTCGGCTATGCGACTAACCGCGACTATTCGCGAACGATCCTGCGGTTTCGCTGGCGCTCGCGCGGCGTTGTGCCGCTCGATGAGGTGCATGGGCCAACGCTGACGATTGAGGGGAAGAATGCCGCTGGCGCCGCGCACAGCTGGTACGTCCGCCTGTGGAATTATGCTCAAGGCACTCCCGAGGATGCACTGCTGACGCTGCCGTTCTCTGCTTTGGCTGGAGGGTGGGACAAAACAGGCGGCTTGGACCCGGTGTGGCCATATTCGATTGAACGTATGTTCATTTCGGTCGCACCCACTGCCTTCGACCCTGCCGATGCCGGTCGACTGGCCGCACGTGAGAATGGATGGGTCGAGCTTTCGTCGATTGAGTGCTCCGGCGACCGGCCAATGCTGACAGTCGGTGACGTCCTGTTGCCGCCGCATGACCTGCAGATGGCGACAGCCTATGACGATAGTTACAATCTAGCGCCCGCCCGGCTGGTGCACAACCTTCGCGGCCTGGGGTACCGGGGGGCGGTGATCCACTACGTCGGAATGAGCCATTATTATCGCTTGGCCAAAGCAGATGACGGAGCATTGCGAGCGGGTATCACGGAGCCGCTTTGCGGTCCTGCCGAAAGCTGGCACCGCAGCTTTTTTGCCGAGTGTGAGGCGCAGGGCTACCGGCCGATCGTCTCACTCTCATACGAATTGTTTGCCGAACATTGTCCAGAAGAGTGGCGGCAGCGCTTTCCCGACGGTTCACCGGCGCTCACCGGATGGGTTCCTCCCTCCACTCTGCTCTCACCGGCGAATGGGGAGGCTATGGCCTTTCTTCAGAAAGTTGCCGCGCGTTTCACTCAGATTTTGGGAGAGGCGGGGCTGCCAATCTCATTTCAGGTGGGCGAGCCCTGGTGGTGGACGCTCCCTAACGGTCAGATCGCACTTTACGACGAAACCGCGCGCTCGGTGTTCGGCGATGTACCAGCAATCACAGACCTGCGTCAGCAGTTATCGGCCGTGCAGCTTACGATGCTCGACAGGGCTGGAGAGCTGCTGGCAAGTTCAACGGCGGCCCTTCGCGACAGGGTGATCCGTGAGGCGAATGGCACAGCCGAAACCATGCTGCTGGTCTTTACGCCGACGGTTCTCGACGCCGCGATGCCCGAGCTGCACCGGGCGAACCTGCCAACCGGATGGGCCTGGCCGGCGTACGATCGACTGCAGTTGGAGGATTATGACTGGCTGACCGCTGGAAACGAGGGCGATCGATACGCCGCTTACCGTACCGTCGAGCAGAAGCTCGACTACCCGCTTGCACGGCAGGACTATCTGGCTGGCTTTGTTCTCATGGCGCATGAAGCCGAGGGGAAGTGGCAGCTGATCGATGCCGGCATTGAAGAGGCGCAGAAGCGAGGAGTGGCACGGCTCTTCGTTTGGGCGCTGCCCCAGATAAACCGCGATGGTTACACTCGCCTACCCACTCCGAGGGTCTCTGACATGCAAGCGTTCGATGATGTGCTCTATCCGCTTGCGCTTGGGCGGGATGCTGGGGTCAGCGCGGAGTTCTCGACCTCCGTTTCGCTGACGGCATCGGGGCACGAGCGACGCGCCAGCCACTGGACCGACGCCCGGCTACACTTCGATGTTGGACCAGGCGTTCGGTCCGAAGCGGAACTCGGGATCCTGATTGCCTTTTTTCGCGCCCGGCGAGGCGCCGCACGGGGCTTTCGACTCCGCGACCCGTTCGACTTTAGCTCGGCCGGGATGACAGGGGTGCCCGGGCCATGTGACCAGCTGCTCGCGAAGGGAGACGGCCTTACAGCTCGTTTCCGTCTGTGCAAGCATTACGCCGGACCCGATCCGCAATTGCGGTTCATATCCCGGCCGCGCGCTTCGAGCGTGGTGGCGAGCGTCGGTGGCCTTGCCACCGATGCCTGGGCTCTGGAAGAAGGAGGTTGGATCGTGTTCCACGAGGCCCCGCTTGCGGGAGCGGAGGTGTGCGCAGGATTTTTGTTCGATGTGCCGGTCCGTTTCGCAACCGACAGGCTCGACATCACCGGAGCGGCGTTCGCGGCTGGGGAAGCGCCATCGGTGCCGCTGGTCGAAGTACGGGAAGTCGCGTGAGCAGGGTTTTCTTCAGCCAAGAACTGGAGTGTATTGCGACCTACTGGCGGATCTACCGCAAGGACGGGGTAGCGATCGGGCTGACCAGCCACGATCAGGACCTATGGTTTAATGGCTTACGCCACCAGAGCTCGCCGGGCATGGTGCCCAGTGCCATTCGGCGCACTGCCGACCTCAGCCCCGACAGCGCCGAGGTGCAGGGAGTGCTCACGGCCGATTCGATTGGTGCCGACGATCTCGCCACGGGACGGTTCGATGGGGCACGAATTGAAATCGGACTCGTCGACTGGGAGACGCTGGATCGTGCGGTGCTTTACCGGGGCACCATTGGCGGGGTGACCGAGGAAGGCGGCGGCTACCACGCCGAATTGCAATCGGCGAAGGAGGCCCTGCTGACCGATCTGGTGCCGCGCACGAGCCCCACTTGCCGGGCCCAGTTCTGCGGCCCTGGGTGTACGCTGAGCGCACCGCGATTTACGCATGAAGCTCGGCTCTCGGCAGTGGATCTCGATGGAAATGTGGTTGAGTTCGCTGGCGGTCCAGCTCCGGAAGACCTTGAAGACGGCAGCCTGCGGTGGATCGACGGTCCCTATGCGGGCCAGTGGATGGAGATTATGAGCAGCGGGCCGGGGGGATTGGTGCTCGATATTCGACTCGATGCCGAACTCGCACTGGGGACAAGGGCACTGCTGCGCGAGGGGTGCGACCACACACTGGAGACATGCCAAAATCGTTTTCGCAATGCGATCAACTTCCGGGGCGAGCCATTCTTGCCCGGCAACGATCTGATCGCACGCTATCCGCAAGGCTGAGCGATGTCTGTTCGAAATGAACTCGCGGCCGCTGCCCGGCAACTTGTCGGCGTCGACTTCCGGTTGCTGGGGCGTGATCCGCAGCAAGGCCTAGACTGCGTCGGCGTTCTTGTGGTGTCGCTCGCCGCCATTGACCGGGTGCCGCGCGTGCCGCTGCACTACCGGCTGCGCCGCACCGAGATAGATGAGTTTATAGCAGCCGCACGCCTACTGGGTCTGACGAACGCGGACGGACAGGCGCTCGCTGGCGACGTGCTGGTGGCACGGCCAGGCCCAGCGCAATTCCATGCGGCGATCGTTACAGCGGATGGAATTGTCCATGCACATGCGGGGCTTGGTCAAGTGGTCCTCAGCCCCGCTCCGCTGACTTGGCCTCTAGCGCACCACTGGCGGCTTTCGGATCAATAGGTTCAAACATCATGGCGACGCTTGTTTTCACCGCACTGGGCACAGCGCTGGGCGGCCCCCTTGGGGGCGCGCTCGGCTCGCTGGTAGGCAGCCAGCTCGACCGGTCAATTGGCGGGTCTTCGTCACGGCAAGGTGCCCGACTAAAAGAGCTTTCGGTGACGACCTCCAGCTATGGCACGCCAATCGCGCGCCACTACGGCACGATGCGTGCGGCAGGCAGCATCATCTGGGCGACCGACCTGATCGAGAGCAGCGAAAAAAACGGGGGCAGCAAGGGCCGGCCCGCCACGGCGGCCTATAGCTATTCCATTTCGTTTGCCGTAGCCTTGGCGAGCCGTCCGATTACCCGCCTGGGTCGCATTTGGGCCGACGGCAACCTGCTGCGCGGCGCCGCAGGCGACCTTAAAGTCGGTTGCGAGTTGCGGGTTTACACAGGCCATGGCGATCAACGGCCCGATCCCCTCATTGCGGCGCAGAAGGGAGCCGGCTGCCCGGCGTTCCGAGGCTTTGCCTATTGCGTGTTCGAGGGATTGCAATTGGCCGAGTTCGGCAACCGCGTCCCCGCGCTGACCTTCGAAATCATAGCCGACCGTGGCGAGGTGAAACTGACCCAGCTCGTCGAACCGGTAGACGAGGCGCTGGAGGTTGATCGGTCGCTCGATGGGCTAAGCGGGTTTAGCGATGAAGGCGGACCTCTTTCTGCCACGCTGGCAACGATCGACCAACTCTATCCGCTCGCCCTCGATGCGGGTGGCGACCGACTTACGCTACGTGCAGCCGATAAGGTGCCGTCTGAAGCTCCGATGTTGGCTGAGCCTGCGGTCGATACAGGCGACGGTAGCTTTGGGGCGGCAACGGGCACGTCGCGGCGGCGGGTACCCGATCTCGAGGATGCTCCCGAGGGACTGCGCTATTACGATATCGCACGAGACTACCAAGCCGGGTTGCAGCGATCTGTTGGACGAGCCCGCAAGGGCCGTCAGCACATCATCGAATTTCCAGGTGCGCTCGAAGCGACGGCGGCGCGCACGCTCGCCAATGCAGCGGCTGAGCGCGCGGGGTGGTCGCGCGAGACACTGGTCTGGAGGTCGACCGAGCTTGATCCGGCGATCGCACCAGGCTCGGTTGTGCGAGTGCCTGGACAAGGCGGCCTTTGGCGTGTGGAAACCTGGGAGTGGCGAGAGCTGGGAGTGGAGCTGGAACTGCGACGCCTGCCGCGGTGCCCGACCCGGCGAACCGCCGCGCGGGCGGGAGAGGCTCTGCCCGCTCCAGACCGTGTGGCAACGCCGACCCACCTGGCAGCGTTCGAGCTTCCGCTGGATGGAGCTGGCGCTAGTGACGTGCGCCGCATCTATGCCGCCGCTTCTTCCTCCTCAAGCGGATGGAAGGGGGCGGCGCTATATCTCGAAGTCGACGGCAACCTCGTTCCCCTAGGAAGCAGTGGCTCACGGAGAAGCATTCTCGGCGCGACGCGGAGTGGCCTGGGGAGGTCTGTCGGAATGTTGCTGCAACGCGAGGCGGAGCTCGAGGTCGAGCTCGTTTCAGAAGATCTTGAGCTTGCGAGTACGTCCGGGATAGGTTTGGCAGGTGGAGCCAATCGCGCGCTGGTCGATGGCGAGATCATGCAATTCGCGAGCGCGAAGCGGATCGGCCCTGCGCGTTGGCTGTTGACCGGCCTCTTACGCGCTCGCGGCGGCACAGAACCCGAAGCGGCGAAAGGGCATGAGGCCGGCGCTCGTTTCGTGCTGCTGGACGAGACGTTGGTGGCTCTGGATATTGCAAAGTTCAGCGGAACAGGCGGCGCGAAAATCGCGGCGATCGGGCTTGCTGATCCGGAGCCGGTAACAGTAGCGCTGCTGAATACGGGCGCAAGCCTGCGGCCACTTACGCCGGTGCATCCGCGCTACACCATTTCTTCAGATGGTGTGCTCGCCTTTGAATGGACCCGGCGTGCGCGAGGCGCTTGGGTCTGGGGCGAGGAGGTGGAAACCCCGATGGTCGAGCCGACCGAGTGCTATCTCGCGGGGATCGGCGATGCCGATCAGCCAGTCGTGCGATGGGAGTTGGACCGGGCGCGTCTTGCGCTGACACCCGATCTGCAGGCAGCCCATTCCGGCGCTCGTCTGTGGGTCCGCCAGGTCGGCTTGCATAGCCTTTCTCACCCGCTTCTCCTCGCTAATCTGCCATGATCACCAAGGATCGAACCCCATGACCAGCCCAATCGAATTCACGTCGAGGAGCCCTCGATTTGGTCTGCCCCTGTTGTATCCGGGCCAAGCGCAGAAAGAGTTTTTTATCAACGAGGCCGTTTCGTTCACCGACTTGCTGTTGCATGCAGCCATCGAAGGCGAGGAGAACGAGCCGCCGGTAAATGTAAGCGAAGGCGAATGCTGGCTCGTAGGGGCGGCCGCGTCCGGAGCATGGGCCGGCCACGAAGGGCAGCTCGCTTCCTACCAGGCAGGAACCTGGCTATTCGTGCCGCCTCGCGACGGGATGCGCGTTCTCGATCGGCCAAACAAGCAGGACCGGGTGTTTCGGGGCGAATGGCAGCGGGCAAAGCCGATCGACGCGCCGGCGGGTGGAACAATGGTCGACGCAGAAGCGCGCGCCGCGATCGCACAGCTGATCGCTGCCCTCATAGCAGGAGGGATCTTGCCCTCGAACTGATTTGTCGGAGCCATCTCAGCTGATCCTCGTTAAGCTTACAAGCAAAAGGGGAGCTGAAGTATGAAGCCGTTTTCCACAGCTTGGATTGCGCTGGCAGCATCCTTGGCCGGATGTCAGACGATCGACGAGATGGGCACAACGAGCCTTGGGCAGACGAAGCTCAGGACTGCCGACGGTACACCAGCCGGCACAGCACGGTTGATCGCGAGCGGATCGGATGTGAACGTGACAATCACGTTAAGCGGCCTCTCTCCCGGCACCCACGGCGTTCACCTGCACATGACGGGATCGTGCACACCGCCCGACTTCACCTCTGCTGGCGGACACCTCAATCCCGGGGGTCAGGCGCACGGTTTCGATAACCCGCGAGGCGTGCATTTGGGCGATCTGCCCAATGCAGTTGTGGGGCCGGCAGGTGATGGAAGCGTGAGCTTCACCCTCAGGGGGACTGCCCAGGAGGTGCTTCCACAGATCTTCGACGCGGATGGAACTGCAGTCGTGGTCCACGCTACTGCCGACGATTATCAAACCGACCCGGCGGGTAATTCTGGGGCGCGGTTAGCGTGCGGAGTGCTCGAACGAGGATGATCTGCGCGGTTTCTAGCGGTAACCGAACTTGTGCTCATGGCTCTGAAGCATGGGCTGCGTAGACGATCGGATCTGCGATACCAGCTTCTCGGAAGCCATTTTGTCGCAAGCGGCAACTGTCGCATAATCCGCATGCGAGCCCAACGGCAGTGGGGTCATAGCATGACCAACTCATTCCCGCATTAAGCCCCAAGCGCTTTGCCTCCATCGCGATTCGCGCTTTACCCCAGTGCTGCAGCGGGGCGTGGATGCGGAAGGCCTCTCCGGTTGCTCCGGCCTTCGTGGCCAAGCGAGCACTCTCTTCGAAGCTGGCGATGAACTCCGGCCGGCAATCGGGATAGCCCGAGTAGTCGAGCGCATTCACGCCGATGAAGAGATCACACGCTCCGAGCGCTTCGGCCCAACCCAGCGCCAGCGAGAGGAAGATCAGGTTGCGTGCGGGCACATAGGTTGTGGGAATTCCCGAGCCGTTGCCCTCTTTCGGCACGGCCAGGTCGGACGTCAGCGCAGAACCGCCGAACTCCCGAAGGTTGAGCGGCAGGATAATGTGCCTCAGCACTTGAAGCTCTGCTGCGATCCGAGCCGCAGCGCCGATCTCTCGCCGGTGCCGTTGGCTGTAATCCACTGTCAGTGCGTTCAGCGTGAAACCGGCCTCCTTAGCGAGCCCCGCTGCCACCATCGAATCAAGACCGCCCGAAAGCAGAACAATCGCGTTTTTGGCAGCTTGGGTCATCGGATGGGAACTAAGGGGGCATCTGCGCGGCGGCAAGCGTCGGTGTCAGCAGCGCCCGCTTCTTCGCGCCTCACCGTTGAACGTGAAGGGCCTGCCGTTTCGAATTCCCTGACTGGCGATCTGGACGAGTGCTGAACTTTCTTGGCGGATGGTGGTGCGCCCGTAATCCTCGCCTTCGCACGTGTATTGCACAACCACCTCGTTCGGCAGGTTCCTGATCAGGAACCGGCTGCAGCGTGCCTGACGATGACCCAGCTGGATGAACTCACGACCCGTCCGTACGCAGATGCGATCTTGTGCCCCGGTGTGCCGGTCGCGGACTGTCCACATTCCGGGGGAGAGACTGTCGAGCATCGTTGAACGAGTGGCCCAAGCTACTCCCGGAGCAACCGTAAGCATGGTCGCGGCCAACAGGATGCCATACCGTGCCAACCTTCGTGCGCCGGGCAGCCGCTGATTCCCCTCGGCAGTCACAATGATCTTTTCCATCGTGCCCCCTCTTCATCTCTCCTGAGAAGCCGTTTCAGTCAAGGATCGGAAACTCGCGTGAGCAGAAGGCGCATGATACACGAATGATCCCGTCTTCGTCTCGCATGTCGCGGCGATCCTCTTTTGGGAAGCGCGCCAGCACCGCTTCGAAATGGACAGTCGAGCAGCGGCAACCCCTACTCAGCTGCGTGACCTGTTGGACGCGCACTTCACGCTCTTCGTGAAACAGCCGCCACACCCAATCTTCCAGCGGCAGACCGGTATCGACCAATTCCTCGTGCCGCACACTGTGCCCGAGCACAGCCACATGCTCCCACTCGGGATGGTCGCTATTGCGGACATGCAGGCGCTCGCGGCCCTCTTCCCCCTCCGGCAGGTGCTGAAGAAGCAGCCCACCTGCGATGCAGCCTGATGGCACGGTCGCCACACCAGTGCGGATCAGCGTGGGCACCTGTTCGCTCTGCGCGAAATAGCTCTCGACCGCTTCGGCCAGGCAGGCGCCCTCCAGCGGTACGATTCCCTGATAGCGCTCGCCGCGCTCGGCGAGATCAAAGGTGATTGCGAGGTGGCCTACGCCGAACAGCGCGGCGAGCGACGGCTCGGCGCCCTGTTTGGCCAGCAGGTCAGCATCATGCTTCACGTATCCGCGCAACTCGCCCGCGCGGTAATCGCAGACGAGCAGTTGCACCGCCCCATCCTGCGTCTGAGCTTGCATGGTGAGTTGGCCATCATCTCGCTTCAGCAGCGCACCCATTAACGCCGTGAGGACGAGCGCTTCGGCGAGCAGTTGTTGGATCGTGGGCGGATAGGAATGGGCCGCCAAAATGGTATCGAGCACAGGCCCTAGCCGGACCGCGCGCCCACGGATGCTGCGGCCCGGAATACTGAAAGCGAGGATTTGGTCTAGACCGGTCACGCGGCGAAGATCATCGGGATTGTTCACTCGCCCGATATGGGTGCCCGGACGCGCAAACCCAGCCCCAACTCAGCCCAGCGCACCCAGGCTCCAGAGCAGGATCGACTTTTGCGCATGGATGCGGTTTTCGGCCTCGTCGAACACCACCGACTGCGGCCCTTCGAACACCTCTTCGCTCACTTCCTCCCCCACATGCGCCGGAAGGCAGTGGAGAAAGAGCGCATTGGGCTTCGCCAAGCGCATCAGGTGCTCTGTTACCTGGAACGGCGCCATGGCAGCGAGCTTATTGTGCGCATGGGAATGGCCCATCGACACCCAAGTGTCGGTCGCCACGGCATCGGCTCCCTCCACTGCTTCCCGCGGATCGGCAACGATCACGATCTGCGATCCGGCGGTGCGCGCCTGATCCACAAGCCCAGTATCGGGCAGATAGCCATGCGGCGTGCCGATCCGCACGTTGTACCCCATCAGCCCCGCCGCTTCGATGAGCGAATGCAGCACGTTGTTGCAATCGCCCAGCCACGCCAGCTCGAGCCCGCGCAGACCCTTACCATGCTCGACCAGTGTCAAAAGATCGGCGACAACCTGGCACGGGTGTGAGCGATCAGTCAGGCCGTTGATCACCGGCACTGTAGCGTGGCGTGCCATTTCCTCGATTTTGGCATGATCGTCGGTGCGCACCATGATCGCATCGGCCATGCGGCTGAGCACTCGCGCCGTGTCGGCGAGCGATTCGCCGCGGCCCAATTGCGTGCTCGCCGCGTCGAGCACGATGGAGCTGCCGCCAAGCTGGCGAATGGCAAGATCGAAGCTCACGCGGGTGCGGGTGGAATTCTTTGCGAAGATCATCGCCAGCACGCGCCCGGCCAGCGGCGCATCTCCATCCACTCTTCCCTTCGGCCATCCGCGCCTCGCGACTTTGCGCTCCCGCGCATCGTTGATCATTGCCGTCAGCGCTTCTCCCCCGGCATCAGCCAGGTCAAGGAAGTGCCTCGGTTCCATCAAGCTGGTTCCGGTAACCGGTAATCGGCCGCTGCAGCGGACAGGCGCTCGAAAAACTCATCGATCTCCGCCTCTCCGATCACCAGCGGCGGGAGGAGGCGAAGGGTCCGATCGCCGGCCGCGACGGTGAGCAGCTGGTGGCGGTCGCGCAGGTGTTGCATGAAGGGACGCGGCTCGCCCTTCATGCGCAGGCCGAGCATCAGTCCCAGCCCGCGCACCTCTTCGAACAGCTCCGGATAATTCCCGATGAACTGCTCCAGACGGCTGCGCAGACGTTCCCCGTTGCTGCGCACTTCGGCAAGGAGGTCATCGTCAGCGATGGCGTCAAGCACCGCATTGCCCGCCGCCATGGCCAAGGGATTGCCGCCATACGTGGAGCCATGCGCGCCAAAGGTCATCCCGCGCGCCGCCTTCTCCGTGGCGAGGCACGCGCCGAGCGGAAAGCCGCCGCCAATCCCCTTGGCCGTTGCCAGAATATCCGGCTCGATCCCATAATGCTCGTAGGCGTAGAGCGTGCCGGTACGGGCAACGCCCGTCTGCACTTCATCGAGGACGAGCAACAGATCGTGCGCGTCGGCCAGTTCGCGCAAGCCGCGTAGGAAGGCTGGCGAGGCAACCCTTACGCCACCTTCGCCCTGGATCGGCTCGACTAGGAACCCCGCTGTCTGAGGTCCGATAGCCGCCTCGGCAGCGGCAAGATCGTCGAACTCGACGTAGCGGAAGCCGGGCAGAAGCGGGACGAAACCCTTGTGCATCTTATCCTGGTTCGACGCGCTGATCGTGGCCATCGTCCGCCCGTGGAAGGCCTGGTCGAAGGTGATCAGCTCAAACCGCTGCGGATCGCCCCCGGCCTGATGATAGGCCCGAGCGGTCTTGATCGCGGCTTCCACTGCCTCCGCGCCGGAGTTGGTGAAAAACACGGTATCGGCAAATGTGCTCTCGACCAGGCGCCGCGCTAGCCGCTCCTGCTGCGGGCTGCCGTATAGGTTCGACACGTGCATCAGGGTCGCAGCCTGCTGCTGGATCGCACCGATCAGGCCCAAATGCGAATGACCCAGCAGGTTGACCGCAATGCCAGCGGCGAAATCGAGGTAGCGTGTGCCGTCTTCCGATATCAGGTGGCAATGCTCGCCCCGAACGGGCCGAACCTCGCAACGCGGATAGACAGGCATCAGAGGGGATATTGACATCTCATGCCTCCTGGCACGCCTTAGGTACAAATAACGCGGGCGGCCCTCTCATCAAGGACCGCCCGTCGCGCCTATGTATCGATCGAACCGGAAACCTGGATTGCCGGGCACAGGAAACCGGCTTGCCGCTCAGCCCTGTGCGGGTACCAAGTTGACCGCCGAGTACTTGCCTCGGCGATCGACCTCGAGATCGAACTCGAACCGATCGCCCTCATTAATTCCGGCCAGCCCCGAGCGCTCCACGGCGCTGATATGGACGAAAGCATCTTCCTTGCCGTCATCCCGGGTGATAAAGCCGAAGCCCTTCATAGCGTTGAAGAACTTGACCGTTCCCGTCGCCTTGTCGCCCGTCAGCTGCCGCTGCTGGGCACCACCTGCGCTGCCGCCACTCGGACCAGCGCCGGCACCAGCACTCGGACCCGCCCTCTGGTCCACCGGGATCACATCGCCCACGACTTGCAGGTCGGCAGCCGAAATCTTCCCGCCGCGATCTACCAGGTTGAAGGCAAGCTCCTGCCCTTCGGCAAGACCTTCCAGCCCAGCCCGCTCCACCTGACTAATATGGACGAACACGTCATCGCCGCCTTCATCGCGCTGGATGAAGCCAAAGCCCTTCTGCGAATTGAAAAATTTGACCTTGCCTTGGCCGGTACCGACAACCTGCGCCGGCATCCCGCCAGCGCCGCCGCCGCCGCCAGCCCGCGGGCCGCCGCGTCCGGCACCACCGCCGAAGCCGCCCCCGCCCCGAGATCCGCCGCTATCACCGGAACCGCCAAAGCGATCACCACCACCGCGCCAATCGTCTCCGCCGCCGCCGAATCGAGGCGGGCCATTGTCCGCGAACGGGTCGAAGTTGTCTTCGCCGAAACCGTCCCGCTTGTCGCGCCCCCGGCCGCGACGCCCTTTATCGTAACCCATGAACCGAACGTACCCTTATTCTCGCCCTTGCCATAGCCGGGGACATCGATGTCTTGCCAGCCGGGAGCGATGGAAACTGCCCCGCCACTCCAGTGCGCGCCTATAGCCCAGATCATCCTACTGTGCGAACAATTTAAGATGACGCCTGAGTGACCGCATTGTTTGCAGGAGAGACCCTCTTGTCGCCGACCGCCGTTGCGCAGAACGGCGCGGAGAGGGACCACATTCTCGCGCTGCTCTCGGATGCTGCGGCGTGGGCCACCGTGCTCACGTTGATCGTGCTCGAAAGTCTCATAATAGACGATCTGAGTTCCATTGCCATCTGTCGAACAAGCTGCCTCCAGAGCATCCGGCAATCGCCCGCATGGTGGGCCCGCTGCTGGCGCTAGGATTGCGAATCGGCGTGCTGTTCTGATCAGCTGGCTGGTAACGCTTCAGACTCCACGCGCCGATCATGCTCGACATTGATTTTTCGATCCCGATCCGGCGGCGGTCGGGATGACTGACGAGCTGCAGATCATGGTCACCGCCGTCGTGATCACCGCCCTGATGATGCTGGCTGCCGCCGCCGACCCCCTGTCGCGGTTCAGCGAGCGCAACCCGGCTCTCGTCATGCTGGCACTTGCCTTTCGGTGATCGGATTGATGCCGACAATAGACAGCTTTGGCTTCCACGTTGCCAAGGGCTATATCTGCGCGACTATGGCGCTTACTCAGGGGTCGAGATGCTCAATATTTCCAAGTGCAGACGCAGCGGGCGTTCAGCCCGGACCGCTGGCGGACCCGTCAGGCAGAACGGGCCCGCGGAATGAGCGATTTCCGCCGTGTCTCGGACAACTTCTGCGTTAGCCCACAGATCACCGAGTCAGATGTGGCAGAGGCCAGCACGCGCGGCTTTGCCATGGTGATCAACAACCGCCCCGAGGGCGAGTCCGCCGACCAGACACCTGGTCAGCGTGTCGAACAGGCTTGCCGGGCAAGCGGCCTCGCCTACCTGTCCATTCCGATATCACATTCAGGGTTCAGCGCGCCGCAAGTCGCCGCGATGACCGATGCGCTTCGGGCGGCTGATGGGCCGATCCTGGCCTACTGCCGCTCCGGCACCCGCTCCACGTTCCTCTGGGCGCTCGCGCAAGCGAAATTGGGGCAGGATCTGCCCAAAATCGCCACGGATGCCGCTCGCGCGGGGTACGATATCTCCCCGATCAAGCCACTGATGGACATCTTTGCCGCGCAATCTCTCGACTGAAACACCCGCTGGCCGGACACTCCACGAACTTACAAGAAAAAGGGCCGGAGGATCGCTCCCCCAGCCCCTTCTCTGATTGCCTGATTGCGCGGGCTACATGCCCGAACCTGGACCGTAGGTGATCTCCACCCGGCGGTTCTGCAGCTCGCGTACGCCGTCGGCGGTCGGCACGCGCGGGTTGGCTTCACCAAACGCCTCGCTGCTGATCCGCGCCGCAGGGATCCCGCGGCTGGTCAGGTAGTTGCGCACGCTCTCGTTGCGACGGGCTGCAAGACCCAGATTGTACTGCACGGTGCCCGAACGGTCGGTGTAGCCGGCCAGCATGATCGGCGCACTGCCGCAGTTCTGATAGGCCGTTGCGGCGCTGTTGAGGATGCTCGCAGCCTCGGGCGTGATGTTCGATCGATCCCACTCGAAGAATACGATGTACGGCCCGCTGTTGCACTGCACCATCGGCGGAGGCGGCGGCGGAGGCGGCGGCGGCGGCGGCGGCGGCAGTGGCCGAGGCGGAGGCGGTGGAGGCGGCGCAACCGCCCTTGAGCCACCGAAGTTCGCGATCAGCGACAGCATCGCGGAGTGAGTCGCCAGCTCGAAATTCGTCGTCCGCCCAACGGTGTCGACCAGATTGAAAGATTTAGTGTTCAGATAACGGTACTTCAGCCCGATTTCCGCATCGTCCGTCACCGGAACACGCACCTGAACGAGACCTTGGTAGGCCCAATCGCGATCCGAGTCGCTCAGATACGCATTACGAGCACCAACGGCATAATCGGCCTCAACCCACGCACGGCCAACACCGGCGCCGAAGGCAATGCCCACGCCATCATTACCGCCAATATCGAACAGTGCGTTGGCCATCGCAGTGATAACCTGAAGCTCACCGTTTACGGGATCGAACGTGCCCGTCCGCGTGCCGCCTTGGCCATCAAAACCCGTTACGCGAGTGGAACTCGAACGCAGCCGGTCCGGCTCCCATTCCTTGTAAGTCGCTTCGACTTCGGTGCGGATAAATCCAAAATCGTAGCCGAGCACAGCTCCGAGATCGTAGCCATGATCATGGTCGATCGTAATGGCATCCTCGACGCCCCCGACCCTGACGTCCACGTCTTCGGCAATGGAAAGGCCCATATCGATGCCGATATAGGCCTGACCGTCCCTGGCGGTGGCCGGTAGCGCGAACGCAGTCGCTGCTACGGCCATTCCCAGCGCAATTTTTCGCATATTGATTTCCCCTTCGATCCTGCGCACTCGGCCTTTTAGTCGCAACCGGCTTGGATGCAACAGAACTGCGAGCAGATGCCACAGTTCCTGGTTCTTGAGACCGGCACTGAACTACTCGCGCTGAGCGCATGCAGGCAAGGGCTGACAGGGCAAATCGTTCCAGCCCCCGGGGGACTGCCTAGGTCGACTGCGCTGGAATTGCACTGGGTTGTTGCGCAAGTGATACACAATGATGTCGTGACGCCAACATTCCGACAGGAACTCGCCAGGGTGCGTTGGTCGATCTGCCCCTAAAGAGATGGCCGGGGCTTGCCGCCCCGATCATCAAGGTGGGTCCGCAGGAGGAACGGAGCAAGTGTCCGACGGAAGGCTGAACCCCTCCGGTCCTCGACAGACAGATCAATGATTGTAGGCTCTCTCCCCGTGCTCGGCGATGTCGAGGCCGTCGACTTCGGTCTGCTCAGCCACTCTCAGCCCAAGCACCGCCTTAACGATCAAACCGGCAATCAACGTGCCGATGGCGGCCCAGGCGATGGTCACGACGACGCTGTAGACCTGGACGCCGAGTTGCGTGCCGAGCGCGGTGGAACCGTCTCCCGGCCCGCCCAAGAACGGCTGGTACACCACCGCCGTGCCGATCGCGCCGACGATGCCGCCGATGCCGTGGATGCCGAAGGCGTCCAACGTATCGTCATACCCGAACCTGGCTTTCACCTTCGCCACCGCAATGTAGCAGGCCGCGGACGAGACGATGCCCAGCAGCATGGCGCCGAACGGTCCGCTATTGCCGGCCGCCGGCGTTACCGCCACAAGGCCGGCAATCACGCCCGAGCAGAAGCCGAGCGACGATCCCCGGTGCCCCACCACCCGTTCGATCACCATCCAGGTTAGCGCCGCAGCCGCCGTCGCGACGAATGTGTTGATCATCGCAAGGCCGGCCGATCCATCGGCCTCCAGCGCAGATCCGGCGTTGAAGCCGAACCAGCCCACCCACAGCAGGCCGGTCCCGACCATGGTTAGCGTCATGCTGTGCGGTGGCATGGCCTCGGCGGGGTAGCCTCGGCGCGTGCCAAGCAGATAGGCCAGCACCAGCCCCGACACGCCGGCATTGATGTGCACCACGGTGCCACCGGCATAATCGAGCGCACCATCCTCGAACAGCAAACCGCCCGTGGCCCACACCATGTGCGCGATCGGGAAATAGACGATCGTCAGCCAGATCGGCACGAAGGCCATTACAGCGGAAAACTTCATCCGCTCGGCGGTCGCGCCCAGGATCAGCGCCGCTGTGATGGCGGCGAAGGTCATCTGGAAGCTGATGAAGACGTATTTGCTGATCACCTCGTCGGAGAAGGTGGCGGCGGTGCTGCTCGCATCGGTGCCGGAAAGGAAGTAGCTGCCTCCGCTGACGAACAGGCCAATCGTCCCCTCGTAAGTGGTATCCCCGAAGGCCAGCGAATAGCCCCACATCACCCACACCAGCATTGCCAGCGCGGCGGTGGCGCCGATCTGGGTCATGGTCGAGAGCATGTTCTTCGAGCGGGTGAGGCCGCCATAGAACAGCGCGAGACCCGGCAGGATCATCAGCAGCACCAGGACAGTCGCGGTCATCATCCAGGCATTGTTGCCGGGGTTGGGAATGGCAGCGACCCCGGTCACGACCTCGGTCGCGGCGGCAATGGGAGAGCCGGCCGCTTCGCTTGCGGCGTCAGTCGCGGCGGCGGCGGCCTGGGCGGCCCAGGCGGTGGTCGTGGTGAACAGCGCGGCCCCCGACGCGCCGATCCTGTAGATAGCCTTGCGGATCATGCTGTTGCCCCTCTTGCAAGCGCGCTCACAGCGCATTGTCGCCGGTCTCGCCGGTGCGGATACGGGTGGTCGAGACGAGATCGAGCACGAAGATCTTCCCGTCGCCGATGCTGTCCGTGCTGGCGACCTGCTGGATGGCCTCGATCACCTGCGGCGCCAACGCGTCGCTGGCTGCGATTTCGAGCTTCACCTTGGGCAGCATGTTGGTCGAATATTCGGCGCCGCGGTAGATTTCGGTCTGCCCCTTCTGGCGGCCGAAGCCCTTGACCTCCGAGACGGTCATGCCCGCCACGCCGATAGCGCCAAGCGCTTCGCGCACCTCGTCGAGCTTGAATGGTTTGATAATGGCGATGATGAATTTCATGCCGAACCCCCGTTCTTCACCGGGCGATCCCGGCTGAGGGTCAAACAAGCAATCAGCGTGCCAAGCCTGCCGATGATCGTTTTACGATCCGGAAAAGTGACAATCCAGCAGCCGGCACGGAAAACTTGCCAAGCTTCTACGCAGCTGCCCAAAGTTTGGGCAGTTAGGTACATGACAAAGCAGGCATCAGATCTGATAAAGCCAGTTCTGCTTGACAAGTCTGACTCTGATGTTGCCCTTATCAGCGAAGCTGCTTTGATTATCCGCGGTTGGGAGAGGTCCGATCATTGGACCGCGATTCCGGAGGCTGCGGCAATCTTCAAACTTTATCGCAAGATGAAGCTTACCGTATGACCGCTGCGATTTAGTGGCATACGGATCTTCGCCAGCTCGTTATGGACGGCCATCATCTCCATGGTGGCTTTCTCAAGCTCAGGTATTGAATATCGGCTTTGTCGATATACGATACCGTTTTTCAGTTCGGATCGGCCAAAGATCAGCTTGCCGTTGCTAAGCTGCCCCTGGAAGTAGCTGTGCACAATATGGCCCCGAATTTGATGGAGGCGCTTCGCTTCGGACAGATGAGGGCGCAGGAATGCGTGTATTTCACCTAAAATTTCCTCTGCCTTGAGGTGATCTTTCAATTCATCCACTTTGCGCGAGAATGATGCTGGAAACGGCCCTTGCGATTGGTGCCGGGCCCTAAGGAGTGTTAGCATCCCTTCGACCTGGAATTCGACAGGGCCCCAGTAGAGCGCGACGCGCGCAATCGCGCGATAACCTCGTTTTTCGTCTTCCTGTGACTGGAACTCCTGATCCGGATTTATCTCCATGCCAGACACCCTATAGAGAAAGAAGACGAGGTTCTGCGGCGGATGCTGAAGCTACCACCAAAGCTATACGCAGTCGCGAACTGCGCTATCATCGGCGAAGCGGAAGGCGAATTGTCCTAGGTTTTTGTCAGGACAAGCGCGTTCTTGAAAGGATGCTATGTCCGAGACCCCGGCACCAACGCCAACTCGGCGACGACCGGCAGATGGTCCGAGGCAACGGCCGAAAGCACGCTGTGGTGCACGCGCGCACTTTGGCACACCCAGTGCGGCGAGTGGATGATGCGGTCGAGGGGCGCTAGCGGCTGGCGGCTGGGGAAGCTGCGGCCCGGGCTCAGCACGGTCCACTCCCGGTCGAAAGCGCGCAGCGCGCCCCGTCGCGGCGACCATTCGTTGAGATCGCCCATCATCACGCCGGCCGTGCCGCGCTCGCGCAGTTCCGCGCACACCGTGGCGATCTGCCGGCGGCGGCGAATGCCGGAGAGGTCGAGATGCATGCCCACCACCTCGAAGCCCTGCCCCTCTACGCTCAGGCTGGCGCGGATCGCACCGCGCGGCTCGAGAGTCGGCAGGGCGATCGGCTGGGCGTCGTGGATCTCGATCCCTCGCCGGCACAGGATCACGTTGCCGTGCCAGCCGATTGAGGCCGGCCGGCCAGCGAGCGGCACAACCCGCCAGTGCTGCTCTTCCAGCAGCTGCCGCGGCAGCACCGCCTCGCGTGCGCCAAACCGGCGATCCGCCTCCTGCAGTGCGACCACGTCGGCGCCGAGTTCGTGCAGCACCGCCAGGATGCGCTCGGGGTTGCAGCGCCGGTCGCGCCCGATTCCCTTATGGATGTTGTAGCTGGCGAAGGTCAGCCGCATCGGTCGCGCTCGGGCCCTGCGACCAAGACGTGCCCCCGATCCTGCACGGTCTCCGCCACCGAACCCATGCTCAACGCTCCTTAATGGCGCCGAAGGCAATCTCGGGGTTCTTCTCCTGCTGATAGCCGACGTCCCAGGGCGATTTGGCCAAGAATACCATGTCCCCATCGCGGTCGCGCGCCAAATTGGCACGGTTGAAGCCGGCGAACTGCTCCAGCGCCGCCGCCGGCCCTTTCAGCCAGCGCGCCGTGGCAAAGGGCGCAGGCTCAAGCATCGCGTGCACCTTGTATTCGGCCTCAAGCCGGCTCACCAACACCTCCAGCTGCAGCTGGCCGACCACGCCCACGATCCATTGCGCGCCGATCTCCGGGTAGAACACCTGGATCACCCCCTCCTCTGAAAGATCGTCGAGCGCCTTGCGCAGCTGCTTGGTCTTGGTTGGGTCCACCAGCGCCACCCGGCGCAGGATCTCGGGCGCGAAATTGGGCAGGCCGGTGAAGCGCACATCGTTCTTCTCGGACAATGTGTCGCCCACCCGCAGCGTGCCGTGGTTGGGGATGCCGATGATGTCGCCGGCCTCGGCGGTGTCGGCGATCTCGCGGTCCTGCGCGAAGAACAGGATCGGCGAGTGCACCGCGATCGGCTTGCCGAGGCCGGAAGGCGTCAGCTTCATGCCACGGCGGAAAGTGCCCGAAACCATGCGCATGAAGGCAATCCGGTCACGGTGCTGCGGATCCATGTTGGCCTGCACCTTGAAGATGAAACCAGTCACCTCGTCGCGTTCGGGGCCGATCGGGCCCTGTTCGGCCGGCTGCGGACGCGGCGGCGGCGCATGGCGGGCCAACGCCTCGATCAGCTCCGCCACCCCGAAATTCTTCAATGCAGAACCGAAATACACCGGGGTCAGGTCGCCATTGCGATAGGCTTGCAAATCGAACTCGGGATAGCCGGCCTGTGCCAGCTCGGCCTCTTCGGCGATCTCCTCGGCGATCTCCGGCTCGGCATCGACCTGCCCCAGGAATTCGCGGCTGGGCCCTTCCGGCCGGCTGACCGCGCCGCTGGCGAAGTCGAGCACGCCTGCGAAGGTGCCGCCCATCCCCACCGGCCAGCTCTGCGGAGAAACGTCGAGCGCCAGCATGTCGGCCACCTCGTCCAGCAGTTCGAAGGTGGGCCGGCCTTCGCGATCCACCTTGTTGACGAAGGTGATGATCGGCACGCTTCGCAGGCGACATACCTCGAACAGCTTACGCGTCTGCGGCTCGATGCCCTTGGCCGCATCGATCACCATCACCGCCGAATCGACCGCGGTCAGCGTGCGGTAGGTGTCTTCCGAAAAATCCTCGTGTCCCGGCGTGTCGAGCAAGTTGAAGGTAATGCCGTCTTTCTGGAAGGTCATTACCGAACTGGTGACCGAGATCCCGCGCTGCTGCTCGATCTTCATCCAGTCCGAGCGAGCCCGCCGCGCCTGCCCCCGGGCCTTCACCTCGCCCGCGAGGTGGATCGCGCCGCCCTGCAGCAGCAGCTTCTCGGTCAGCGTGGTCTTGCCTGCATCAGGGTGGGAGATGATCGCGAAGGTGCGGCGGCTGGATACGGGATCGGAAGGCATGGCCTCGCGGTTAGCCGCAGGCACAGCGCGGGTCCACGGTGCTGTGCATTCCCTGAGGAGCGGACCGCGCCTTCCCGTCAGCCCCGCAGCACCGCACCGAGCTTGCCCGCTGTCACCACGATCCGCTCGGTAATTCCCCTAAGATCAGCCTCGGTGAAGCTCGCCGCGCCCGGCTGCAGCACCACCTCCACAGCCAGCGAGACCTGCCCCTCGGGCACGCCGGGCCCGTCAAAGCGGTCGAAAATGCGCGCGTCGACGATGTTCGCCTTGTCTGCCCCGCGCACCGCCCGGGCCAGCTCGCCGGCAGGCAGATCGGCGGGGACAAGAAAGGCGAAATCGCGCGTCACCGCCTGCAGTGCCGGAGGGCTGTGCGGCGGGCGGGCAAAGCCGCCTCCCTTCCGCTCCGGCAGCGCATCGAGGAACAGCTCGGCGGCCACCACTGGTCCTTCCACATCGAAGGCTTCGAGCACACGCGGATGCAACGCGCCGAAGCGGGCGAGCACCAGCTTGGGGCCCAGCCGCAAGGTCGCCGACTGGCCCGGGTGGAACTGCGGCCCCGGTCCCGCGGCATCGGGGCCCATCACCTGCAGCTTCTCCACCGGCGCACCCGCCTCGTGCAGCAGCGCCAGCGCCTCGGCCTTGGCATCGAACGCGTCGAAGCCGTTCGCCCTGCCATCTGCCCAGCCCCGCGGCTGCTTCTCGCCGGCCAGCAGCAGGCCGAGCGTCGGCCGCTCGTCGCTCGTGCCGTCGCTCGCCCGCAGATAGCGCCGGCCGATCTCTAACAGGCGCAGCCCCGCCACCCCGCGGTCGCGATTGCGCCCGGCAGCAGCGAGCAGGCCCGGCAGCAGCGAGGGGCGCATCGCCTTCATCTCCTCGCTGATCGGGTTTTCCAGCACCCACAGCGCACCCTCCGCCGGCGCAAAGGCCTCGGCCTGCGCCTGCGGCAGGAACGACCAGGTCACCGCCTCGTGCAGGCCGCGGGCCGCGGCCGCGCGGCGCAGGCGACGCTCGAGTGCCTGTTGCGGCGTCGCCGTCGGCCGCGCAACACCATCCACACGGGGCAGCGGCACGCTGGCCACCCGGTCGAGGCCGTTGATGCGCACCACCTCTTCCACAATATCCGCCGGGCCTTCGATGTCGTGCCGGCGCCGTGGCGCGGTGACCTGCCAGTCAGGCGAAACCGCAAAGCCGAGCGCCTCAAGGATGCGCCGCTGCTCTGGCTCTTCGATAGCCACACCGCCCAGCCGCTCGGCCAGCGCGGGATCGTAAGCAATTCGCCTTGGCTCCGACGGCGGCGAGCCGGCGCGCACCACCTCCGAGGCCTCGCCGCCGCAGATGCGCAGGATCAGCGCGGTAAGGATCTCCAGCCCCTCGTCGAGGAACGCCGGATCAACCCCGCGCTCGAACCGCGTGCGCGCATCGCTGGCGAGGCCGAGCCTGCGCCCGGTCGCGCCGATTCGCTCCGGCGCAAAATAGGCGATCTCCAGCAACACGTCGCTGGTGGCCTCCGTCACGCCGGAATGCTCACCGCCCATGATCCCGGCGATATCGTGCACCTGCACCTCGTCGGCGATCACCGTCATGCTGTCGTTGAGGGTGTAGCTCTTGCCGTTGAGCGCCAGCACCTGCTCGCCCTCCCGCGCACGCCGCGCCACCATCGCACCGCTGAGCTTGGCGAGGTCATAGACATGCGCCGGGCGGCCGAAGGCGAGCATCAGATAATTGGTGACATCCACCAGCGCGCTGATCGGCCGCTGCCCGGCCGCGATCAGCCGCTGCTGCATCCATTCGGGCGAGGCGCCGTTGCGCACCCCGCGAATCACCCGCCCATAGAAGGCGGGGCAGCCCTCCTCGTCCTCGATGCGGATCGCCACGGGGCAGGCGAAAGAGCCCGGCACCGGCTCCGTGGCGCGGGGCTTGAGCGTGCCGATGCCGGCGGCAGCGAGATCGCGCGCGATCCCCTGCACGCCCATGCAATCGGGCCGGTTTGGAGTGATCGCCACGTCGAACACCGGCGAGGCGCCGCGCCATTGCGCAAAGCTCGCGCCCACCGGCGCATCACCCGGCAGCTCGATTATGCCCTCGTGTTCGTCGCCCAGCTGCAGCTCGCGCACCGAGCACATCATGCCGTTGCTCTCGACGCCGCGGATCGCGCTCTTGCGCAGCTCCATCCCGTTCGCCGGCACCACCGCGCCGGGTAGGCCGAGCACGCCCTTCATCCCCGCGCGCGCGTTGGACGCGCCGCACACCACCTGCAGCGGCTCACCTTCGCCCAGCGAGACGCTGAGCACCTGCAGCCGGTCGGCCTGCGGGTGCGGCGCGGCGGCCAGCACCTCGGCCACGCGGAATCCCGCCAGCTTCTCGGCCGGGTCCTCCAGCGCATCCACCTCAAGGCCGATGCGGTTCAGCGCCTCGGCCATCTCGGTTGCCGAGGCGCTGGTGTCGAGGAACCAGCGCAGCCATTCGAGCGAAAATTTCATCGCCGCGCTCCCACGCCGCCAGAGAGCGTCGGCTGGTCGAAGGCGGAAAAGCCGTAGTGCCGCAGCCAGCGCCCGTCGCCGTCGAAGAAGGCGCGCAGATCGTCCATCCCGTATTTCAGCATCGCCAGCCGGTCGACCCCCACCCCGAAGGCGAATCCCTGCCACGCGTTCGGATCGAACCCGCTCATCTCCAGCACGCGGGCATTGACCATGCCGCTGCCGAGCAGCTCCATCCAGCCATGCCCCGGCGCATCGCCGCTGCCGCCCAGCACCCGCACCTTGCCGGCCGGCCCGCCCTGCAGCGCAAAGCCGACATCCACCTCCACCGATGGCTCGGTGAACGGAAAGTAGGAGGGGCGCAGCCGCAGCACGAGATCGTCACGCTCGAAGAAGGCGGCGAGGAAGGTCTGCAGGGTCCACTTGAGGTGGCCCAAGTGAATATCGCGGTCGATCACCAGCCCTTCCACCTGGTGGAACATCGGCGTGTGGGTCGCGTCGCTATCGCTGCGATAGACCCGGCCAGGCGCGATGATCCGCACTGGCGCGCCGCCGGGCTGCCGGTCGAGCGTGCCCAGCATCGTGCGCACCTGCACCGGGCTGGTGTGCGTGCGCAGCAGCATCCGCCCGGGCGCCTGGCCGTCTATCGCGGGCGCGGGATCCGGGAAATAGAACGTGTCGTGCATCGCGCGCGCCGGATGGCTCTCGGGCATGTTGAGCGCGCTGAAATTGTACCAATCGTCCTCGATCTCCGGCCCGGTGGCGACGCTGAAGCCAAGATCGGCGAAGATCTCCGCCAGCTCCTCCATCACCTGAGAGACCGGGTGGACCGAGCCCTGCGGCCGCTCGGGCGCGGGCAGCGAGAGGTCGAGCGTCTCGGCCGCCAGCCGTTCGTCCAGCGCCGCCGCCTCCATCGCCATGCGGCGCTGGCCGAGCGCATCGGCCACCTCCTGCCGCAGCGCCTGGATCGCGGGTGCGCTGGCCTGCCGCTCCTCCGGGCTCATCGCCCCCAGCGTCTTGAGCAGCGCCGAGATGCTGCCCTGCTTGCCGAGCAGTGCGACGCGCGCCGCCTCCAGCTCCGCCAGCCCCCTGGCATTGGCGATCAGGTTGCGCGCCTCGCGGGCGATCGGTTCGAGATTGTCGGTGCTCATCGTGGGCGGCGCTGTAGCGAGGCCGCCGCGCCGGCCCAAGCCCCTATTCGTCGTCGCCGCGCTCCACGGCGAGCTCAAGCGCCGCCGGTTCGGCGACATAGCGCAGCAGGGTGGGCAGGTCGGTCTCGGGCGCCGCGCCCTGGTCGGCCATGCGCTGCGCCATGATGCGGCTGAGAATGGGGTGCGGGCATTCGGCATATTCACTCGGCGTCATGCCCATGAACGAACGGAAATCGCGCACGAACTGCGCCTGGTCGTAATATTGCCGATCGATCGCCTCGCTCCAGCTCTGCTCCGGGTCGAGCATGAACCGGGCGAGACTGCGCAGGAACCGCTGCCGGCGCAGCAGCAGCTTGGGCGGGAAGCCGAAATAGCGCAGGCAAAGCCGCTCGAGCGAACGCATGCCGAGCTCAAGCCGCTCGGCGATCTCGGCAACATGGGCGGTCTCGGGGTCGCGCAGCGCATCGTGCAGCGCGTGAACCTGTGCCAGCCGCGGCGCCGGCCGGCCGGCATGGCGCATCAGAAAAGCGTTGATGTCCTCGGCGATTCGGTCGGGCGCGCGGTGCGGGTCCTGCGTCATCGGCAGGATGGGTGCGAACAGCGCGAAGGCGGGGTCGAGCGCGCCATTCACCATCCGGTCGGCGAAATCCTGCGCCTCGCCATCCACGAACTTGGCCCACCCACCCGGCTGCAGCCCGAGGCCCCAGATGCGTGAGGCGGGGAGCCCGAAGTGGATCGACCTGCTGTTCGGACCGCTGACCACGAACGGCCACTTGGTCTCCATCGGCCCTGCCCCGATCACTGCGAGCGGCGGCGAGCCGCAGGTGAAGCGCATCGCCGCCCACTCGGGGTGGAGATAATCCTCCACGATCTGCCCCTCGGGGCACTGGAGATCGAACAGGTACAAGGCGGTGAAATGCGGCCGCAGCTCGTCGCTCAGCCGGTAATATTTCACCTCAAGCGAAACATCGCTACCCATGCGACCCCTGCGCCCCCCGACGCCACCCGCCCGGCTCGCGTTGCTGCAGCGGGCGAAGTTCCGGTCAACCGAGCGCAGCGATACCGGCAACGGCGGCCAGCACATCTGCAATGAAGGCCTCTCGGCTGAACAGATGATGGGCCTCTAACGCGATCCCCGCACCACGGCAAGCAGCTGCCGGTTAGTCCGCGCCCAGCCGAACGGGCGCGCGCAGTCCAACCGCGCATGCCCTCAGAATGTCCGAAAATGCGATCGTGACGCAAATCCCGCCCTTAGGCGGGCAGCGCGCCCTTGGCTTGGCGGATGATCGCGCCGAATGCCGCGCTTTCGTTCATCGCCAGATCGGCCATCACCTTGCGGTCGAGCTCGATCCCGGCGAGCTTCACGCCGTGCATGAACTGCGAGTAGGTCAGGCCTTCGCCGCGCACCGCCGCATTGATCCGCTGGATCCACAGCGCGCGGAAAGTGCGCTTCTTCACCTTGCGGTCGCGATAAGCATACTGGCCGGCCTTCTCCACCGCCTGGCGGGCGACTCGGATGGTGTTCTTGCGGCGTCCACGATAGCCCTTGGCCTGGTCGAGGATGCGCTTGTGCTTGGCGCGCGTGGTAACGCCGCGCTTGATACGGGGCATGGGTTTAGCTCCTGTCTGTCAGTGAAACGCGCTCAGCCGAGCCCGTAGGGGGCCCACTTCTTCACCGTCGGATTGTCCGCTTCGGACAGGACGGAGGTTCCGCGGTTCTGACGGATGTACTTGGCGTTGTGGCTGATCAGCCGGTGGCGCTTGCCGGCAACGCCGTGCTTCACCTTGCCCGTGGCGGTGATCTTGAAACGCTTCTTGACCCCGCTCTTGGTTTTCAGTTTGGGCATTTTCGTCTCCTCTTGAGGGACACGCCTGCACCGGCCGTGGCAGCCCTGATGGCCAGGCCGGCGGAATTCGCGTGTCGATGAAGCGGGCGCCCATACGGCCCGCTGAGCGCAAAGGCAAGCTCTCAGCCACCGGCAAAGACGCTCGCGCCGGTCTCGCGCAGCCAGCGGGCGAAGTCGCCATGCGGAATGGCCACCAGCTCGGGGGTGACCGGGCGATTGTAGAGATAGGCCAAGGCGCGAAGGGCCTCGCCGCCCTCGCAGCAGACTGCCACCTCCTTTCGCCGGTATTCGCCCGCGGCAGCGTCGGCCGGGTCGACCCCCTCGAACCGATCCAGCGCCGCGAGGTCGACCGCGCCCGCCGCATGCACCATGCCGCGCACGCGCCCCTCGCCCGGCACCAGCACCGGGTACCAGCCGCGCGGATCGGGCACGGCGTAGAGCCGGCCGCCGGTGGTCGCCGTCCGCCCAGAACCGAGACCCACGAGCAGATCGCGCACGGGGCCCTGCGCGACCTGGCCGAGCAGCACACCGTAGAAGAACAGGTGCATCAGCCCGCGGGGCCGTCCACTGGACTATGCCCGCCCAGCGCCTCCAGCACATCTTCCAGCCGCGCCGGATCGCCCAGCGCCAGCACGTGGCCGACCGAACCCGCGTGCAGCGGATCGCCGCTCCAGTCGCACATCAGCCCACCCGCACCCTCCACCACCGGCACCAGCGCGGCAAAATCGTGCAGCTTGAGCCCCGCCTCGCACACCACGTCGAGGAAGCCGCTCGCCAGCAGCGCGTAATTGTAACAATCGCCACCCATGATCATGCGCTTGTGATCGGTTCGCGCGGCGAGCGCCATGTAGGCGTCGCCCTCGCCGGGGGTGAAATAATGCGGGCCAGTGGTGGCCAGCATCGCATCGGCCAACTCGCGGCAGGCGCGGGTGCTGGCCGGCTGGCCGTTGAGCGTGGTTGGCTGCCCGGCGACGCCCAGCCAACGCTCGCCCAGGATCGGCTGGTCGATGATGCCGAGCACCGGAAAGCCGCCGTCGAGCAGCGCGATCAGCGTGCCGAAGGTCGCGCGGCCGGCCAGGAAGGCGACCGTGCCGTCGATCGGATCGAGCACCCATTGCCGACCCGAGCGTCCCTTACTGGCGCCGAACTCCTCGCCATGCACCCCGTCCTGCGGCACCTCAGCGGTGAGAATCCGGCGCATCGCCTCTTCCGCCGCCCGGTCGGCCACGGTAACAGGCGAGGCATCGCCCTTGCGCTCCGCCTCGAGGGATGTGCGGAAATGCGGCCGGATCGCCACCCGCGCCGCATCGGCCAGCCGATGCGCGAGCGCGATCTCGGCAGAAAGCTTCACCGGCCCGTCGTCGGACGCTGGGCGCACATCAGTCGAACAGGCTCGAAACGCTGCTCTCGTCCGCGATCCGGCGCATGGCCTCGCCGATCAGCGGGGCGATGGTCAACACGCGAATGCGGTTCGATTGCAGCGCCGCTTCGGTGGGCAGGATGGTGTCGGTGATGACCAGTTCGGTCAGCGCGCTCTTGTTCACCCGCGCCACCGCCCCGCCCGAAAGCACGCCGTGGCTGATATAGGCGGCCACGCTGTCCGCTCCCGCCTCGGTCAACGCCTCCGCGGCGTTGCACAAAGTGCCGCCCGAATCGACAATATCGTCGATCAGGATGCAGGTGCGCCCCTTCACCTCGCCGATGATGTTCATCACCTCGGATTCGCCGGGTCGTTCGCGCCGCTTGTCCACGATTGCCAGCGGCGCATTGTCGAGCCGCTTGGCGAGCGAGCGGGCACGGACCACCCCGCCCACGTCGGGTGAAACGACCATCAGGTCCTTGCCGCCATGCCGCGCGAGAATATCCGCTGCCATCACCGGGGCGGCGAAGAGGTTATCGGTCGGGATATCGAAGAAGCCCTGGATCTGCCCGGCATGCAAATCCACCGAAAGCACCCGATTGGCGCCCGCCTGGGTGATCAGGTTGGCCACCAGCTTGGCCGAGATCGGGGTGCGCGGCCCAGGCTTCCGATCCTGCCGGGCATAGCCGAAATAGGGCACCACCGCGGTGATCCGCCGGGCCGAGGCGCGGCGCAGCGCATCGATGCCGATCAGGAGCTCCATGAGATTGTCGTTGGCCGGGAAGCTGGTGGACTGCACAATGAACACGTCCTCGCCGCGCACATTCTCGTGGATCTCGATGAAGATCTCCTCGTCGGCAAAGCGGCGGACGCTGGCGTCGGTGAGGGGGGTTTCGAGATAGCTGGCGATCGCCCGGGCGAGCGGCAGGTTGGCATTGCCGGCCATCAGTTTCATGCGCTCACGGTCCCGCTTGTTCGGGGCTTCGGCTGGCCCCGCCGCGGCTCTAGCCCAGCGTCACATGATTGCAACCTTGCCCGCGCCTTGCCGCTGGGGAAAGGCTGGTCGCGCCATCCTCGCCGGTTTGGCTGCCCTCGGGCTGCGTTCAGGCGCAATTCACGCCCGGAAGCAAGACAGGCGGATCTAGGATGGGAGCAACGCGCATCAGGTCGTTCGCCGCACTCGCCGCGCTGCTCCTCGCGTGCGGGGCCGTCGGCGCGCAGGCACAGGAGGCGGCCCAAGAGACGACAGGCGCGGGGTCGATCGACAATTTTGATTTGGCCAACCCGGGGGTCAGCCCCGAGCAGCTGCTGGTCACCAACGCCGCCGCGAACCGGCCGGACAAGCCCTGCGAACCCTCGAACGATCCGATGCGGATCGTGGTCTGTGCACCCGATCCGGACAAATACCGGATCGACTCCACGCTCGACGAGGCGACCCGCGCGGGCCGCGCGGTGCGCGATGGCCTGCCGCGCGCGCCCGAATTCGCGCCCTCCTGTCGCGATACCGGCGGAGTTTGCATGAGGGTGGGCAAGGAGCCCTACCGGCCGATCTTCATCGATCTCGAAGCCATCCCCGAGCCGCTGCCGCGCGAGGTGGCGGAAAAGGTGCTATTTGCGCTGACGCCGGAGGAACTGGCGGAGGCCCGCCGGCAGGCGGCGCTCGCCGATCCATTTGCCACCCCGCGGGAATAGCCCCGGTTAGCAGGGCACCCGCGCGCGATCAGCCCAGCAGGCGCATCACCAGCGGCGGCTCGGTAAAGCTGGCCGAACCGCCCAGCAGCTCCAGCGCGTGGGTCACGGCGCGCTCGGGGCCCTCGTGTGTCACCATCGCCACCAACACCTCGGCTGCCTGCGGGCCGCCCTCCTCGGGCCGGCCCTGCTGGATCAGGCTTTCGATCGAAACGCCGGCATCACGCATCGCCGCGCTGATCTCGGCCAGCACGCCCGGCCGGTCTGCGACTGCAAAGCGGATGTAGGCGCGGTTGCGACGCTCCCCCGGGTCCGCCGGGGCGAGCGGCTCCAGCTCGGCCACGGGGATGGAGAACGGCGGGCCGGGATCGCCGCGGGCGATGTCGATCAGGTCAGCTACCACCGCGCTCGCAGTCGGCCCGTCGCCCGCGCCGGCGCCCTGGAACAGCAACCGGCCGCAGAAATCGCCCTCCGCCACCACCGCGTTGGTCGGCCCGTCCACCGCCGCCAGCGGGTGATCGCGCGGCACCAGATAGGGCTGCACGCGCTGGAACAGCCGGGGCCGCCCGCGCTCGTCGCGCCCCTCGCAATCGGCCAGGCCGATCAGCCGGATGACATAACCCAGCGCGGCGGCCTGCGCGATATCGGCCGCGCGGATGCGGGCGATGCCCGCCACCTCCACCGCATCGAAGCGGATCCCCGCGTCAAAGCCAATCGCCGCCAGGATCGCCAGCTTGTGCGCCGCATCGGTGCCTTCGATGTCAAAGGCCGGGTCGGCCTCGGCAAAGCCCAGCGCCTGCGCCTCGGCCAGCACGGCGGCAAAATCGCGGCCAGTGTCTTCCATCGTCGAGAGGATGTAATTGCACGTACCGTTGAGGATACCGTAGATGCGCGAGAGCGAATTGGCCGCCGCGCCCTCGCGCAGCCCCTTGATCACCGGAATGCCGCCGGCCACCGCGGCCTCGAACAGGAACGGCACGCCGCGCCCGCCATTGGCCGCCTCGGCCACACCGGCCAGCTCCATGCCGTGATGTGCCACCATCGCCTTGTTGGCGGTGACGAGACCCTTGCCCGCGCCCAGCGTGCGCCGGGCGAGCGCTAGCGCCGGACCATCGGCACCGCCCACCAGCTCCACCACCACGTCGACATCGTCGCGCCCTGCGAGCAGCGTCATGTCGTCCTCCCAGGCAAAAGGCGAAAGGTCGATCCCGCGATCCTTGCCGCGATCGCGCGCGCAAACGGCGCTGATCGCCAGCGGGCGCCCGGCGCGCCGGGCGATCAGCGCGCCATTGGCACCGAGCAGCCGGATCACCCCGGCGCCGACGGTGCCGAGCCCGGCTAGGGCAATGCGAAGCGGTGCGGCCATCGGTTCCCCCTTGAATGCGGGGGCGCGGTTAGGCGAGCGCGCGACGGCTGGCTAGGGGCGAGTGACGCTCACCGCTCGGGCTCAGTGCTGCCCCACCCGCAAAGATGCCTGTGCAGCAGCCTCATCCCCGGGTGCGCTCGCAGGGGCCGAGCTGGTCGAGCACGAAGCGGTAATCCGCCTCCGCCTGTAGCCGCGCTGCATTCCCCTCCTGCAGGTGGGCATCGGTTCGAATGGTGGGCGGGAGCGAGCACGCGAGGCGATACCAGGCCGGCGTGCCGGGCTCGGGTGGGCGAGCCGATGGATCAACCACCTCTCCCCACGAGACGCCCCAATCCGGCGCCATTCCCGGGCGGCGCACCACCCCAAGCGTGGCCGGCGCACCGCTCCGGGTCTCGATGAACATCTGTGTCTCGGATTCGCCCGCCAGATTGCCGGGCACCGAGATCACATCGCGCACCCCGGTGACGATCGGCGGCACATCGGCCCCCGCAAATGCGGCGATCGCCCCACGCAGGCGCTCAATCAGCGCCGGGTCGGCCGGCAACATCGCCCTGGGATCGATCAACTGCAGCTGGCCCGGGCGGCCCGGCACCGGATCGGCGAAGATCACGAACCGCTCCTTGCGCACCCGTGGCGCGCGGCCATTGTCCCGCAGGGGCCGGTCGGCGAGAAAGGTCAGCTCCTCGCCCAGCGCACTGCGCCCGGTCAGCAGCACCTCCGTGCGCGCCTCGAGGAACAACCGGGCATCACTGGGCGCGAGGCCGGGCGCCCGCTCGCGCTCCACCGTCGCCTGCCTGCGCACCTCCACCACCGCGATGGTGGAGGCGGTGGTCACCAGGTCGGCGATGTCAGCATAAGTCAGCCCCGCAGCAGCGCCCGCCGCCGTGCCCCTGGCTTCCTGCGGCAGCGGCGCCTGCGCCCGGACCGGTTCGGTCGCCATGCAGCCTCCGAGCACGGCAATCGCGGCCAGCGCAGCACTGGCGGCTCCCAGTCGGCGACGGAAAGGTTGCGTCACGCGATCGAACATCGGCTCATCTCCTAGTGGTTCGGAAACGCCCGGCCACTCGCATCGGCTCCCGCCAACGGCAAGTGTTGCAGACCGGGACACGTGAATCAGGGGTTAATCACAAAGGGTTTGCTGATCACAACAGCGGCGGTTAAGAGCCCGGCAAGAGAGACCTGTGGTACCAAGGCAACATAAAGGCGCGCGCAAGATCGGGAAAGTTTAAAGGCGATCGGCGTTTCCGATCATGCCTTGATGCTGGACAAATCTCACTGACAGCTGTCAGTGTGCGAATCCAAAGGCACTGAATGGCCTGCAACCGGGCCCGGGCTCGCGAATGACCAAGCTGCGGCAGGCTTTTGCCCTGCCGCCGATTAAGACGGAGTGAAGGGACTGGATGGCTTACGCTGACCAACAGATGAGTGGGAGTCGCGTCGTTGCGATCGCTCTCGTCATCCTCATCCACCTGGCGCTCGGCTATGCCCTCATCACGGGGCTCGCCTATTCGGCATTCGAGACGGTGCGCGACGTGGTGACCACGGTGGACATCACCGAGCCGCCGCCGCCGGAGCCGGAACCGGAGCCGCCGCCACCCCAGGAGGAGCCGGTGCCGCAGCCGGTCACCACGCCGCCGCCGGTGGCTCCGCAGCCGCCGATCCGCATCAGTCCGGCTCCGCCGAACATCGTGACGACCACGCAGATCTCGCCCCCGGCGCCGCCCGTGCTGCGCATCCCGCCCGCGGCCGTTCCCGGCCCGCCCTCGCCCCCGGCTCCGCCACCACCGGCCCCGCCGCCCTCGGCCCCGCCGAGCGCAGCCTCCCCGCGCGGCAACCCGGGCAGCTGGGCGAACACCAACGATTACCCCGCGCGCGCGCTGCGCAACGGGGATGAGGGCACCACCGGCGTGCGGCTGAATGTCGGCACCGATGGCCGGGTCACCAATTGCGAGGTGACCCGCTCCAGCGGTTCTAACGAACTCGACACCACCACCTGCCGCCTGCTCGAACGGCGTGGCCGCTTTAACCCGGCGACGCAGAACGGCCAGCCGGTGGCCAGCACATGGTCGACATCGATCCTGTGGCAGATCCCCGATTAATGGCCTTGTTCCGCACTGACGGCGTTTCGCGCCAGAATACCCCTTCAACAGAGGAATACCCGCATGCTTATTGACCTTATGGCCGCTGCAGGCGGCGAAGCACCCGCCAACCAGTTCGGCTTCATGGAGGCCATGAACCAGGGCGGCTTTATCGCCTGGGCCATCTTCGGCGTCCTGGTGATCATGTCCGTGGGCTCGTTCTACATCCTGATCACCAAGCTGCTGGAGCAGAACAAGATTCTCAAGCAGTACAATGCCGTGCGCTCCAGCTTCTGGCGCGCCAACTCGCTCAGCGAGGGCGCCTCCAAGCTGGAGAAGAACTCGGCTTGGCGCCAGTTGGCCGACGACGCGCTCGCCGCCGAATCGCAGCACCACAAGCTGACTGACAATCTCGAGGCGCATGATTGGCTGCACGGTTCGCTGGCCCGGTCAGAATCCTCGATCAACGCCAAGCTCGCGGGCGGCCTGCCCTTCCTCGCCAGCGTGGGCGCCACCGCGCCGTTCATTGGCCTCCTCGGCACCGTGATCGGCATCTACCGCGCGCTGATCAACATCGGCCTGGCCGGTTCGGCGTCGCTCGACAAGGTCGCGGGCCCGGTGGGCGAGGCGCTCATCATGACCGCCATCGGACTGCTCGTCGCCGTGCCGGCGGTGCTGGCCTACAACTGGCTGCAGTCGCGCAACCGTCGCATCGCCGCGTTGCTGACGGGTTTCTCGACCGACATCCTCGCCAACCTGACCTCGGGCGGCAAGATCCGGCCCGAGCACACGACCCAGACCACCACCACGCAGGGCGGCAAGTCGACCACAACAGCGGCCGCCACCAAGCCGGGCACCACC
>PPFU01004987.1_pt1 | contig 45776 bp, 50 predicted proteins | sample 1535991 | NCBI WGS metagenome assembly PPFU01 (sample SAMN04901290, study PRJNA319586) | Hypolithon metagenome, whole genome shotgun sequencing project. | isolation source: Antarctic Hypolithon | place: Antarctica: Miers Valley | collected 2014
AAAAAGTGACGATCATCGGCGAGCGCGTCCTGAAAGATCCGCTGATCGCGCTGCTGCGGCAGCACGGCGCGAAGGGCTTTACGATCACCGCGGTCGAGGGTGAAGGTTCGCGCGGCGTCCGCGCTTCCGAATGGGAAGGACGGAACGTCTGCATCGACACCATCGTCTCCCCCGAGGTGGCTGAGGCAGTGATGGCTGCAGTGAGTGCCCGCTATTTCGACGATTTCGCCGTGATCCTCTACTCGGTCGACGTGGATGTGCTCCGCGGCGAAAAGTACGCCTGAGCTGCCCTTTCCGCAGATCGGCGTGGCCCACGGCAGGCTCTGCGCCGAGACAATCGGCCATTGGCAAATCCCCTCCGCTGCGCAAATACTTCGCGCCCTTGAGAACGCGCACGGTCAACATCGGTCTCGCCGGCCTGGGCACTGTCGGGGCGGGGGTCTTCAAGCATCTCGCGCAGAACCGCGTGCTGCTGAAAGAACGGCTCGGCGTCGAATTCGTGGTGTCGAAGATCGCAGTGCGCGACCCGGACAAGGCGCGCCCGGTCGCAGTGCCGGCGTCGCTTTTGACCCAAAGCTGGGAGGAGCTGGTGGAGGACCCGGATGTGCGGATCGTCGTGGAACTGATGGGCGGCACCGAGGCTCCCCTGCGGCTGATTTTACAGGCGATCCGAGCGGGAATAATCGTGGTTACGGGGAACAAGGCACTGCTCGCGGAGCATGGGCCGGAGATCTTCGCGGCGGCGACGGAGCAGCGGGTGCCGGTGTTTTTCGAGGCGGCGGTGGCGGGCGGGATCCCGATCATCAAGACGATCCGGGAGGCGTTCATCGGGAATCATATCCGGTCGATGCACGGGATCATCAATGGGACGAGCAACTACATCCTCACGCGGATGACGGAGGTCGGGATGAGCTACGGCGACGCGCTACGGGAGGCGCAGGAGCAGGGTTACGCGGAGGCCGATCCGGCGCTCGATGTGAATGGGTGGGACGCGGCGCACAAGGCGATCATCCTGGCGTCGCTGGCGTATGGATTTTGGGTGAGCACGGAGCGGATCCATGTCGAGGGGATCGAGCAGGTCACGGCGGAGGATATTCGTTTTGCCGACGGGCTCGGGTATCGGATCAAGCTGCTGGCGATCATCAAGGCGGACGACCGGGGCGAGATCGAGGTGCGGGTGCATCCGACGCTCATTCCGAAGACGCATGTGCTGGCGTCGGTCGGCGGGGTTTTCAACGCCATCGCGGTGAATGGCGATGTCGTGGGAGAGACGCTATTTTATGGCCGGGGCGCGGGGCAGGACCCGACGGCGAGCGCGGTGATCAGCGACCTGGCGGAGGCCGCGATGGCACTGGAGACGCCGCGGGCGAGCTATGGCTTCACGCCGCACGGGCTGTATGGAGCGTGCAAGCCGATCGGGGAGATTGTCTCGCAGTTTTACCTGCGGCTGGCTGTCGATGACCGGCCGGGCGTCCTCGCGCAGGTCGCGGGGATTCTCGGCGAAAACGGGATCGGCATCTCGTCCGTGTTCCAGCCCGAGGCGCACGCGGACGAGGACGTGTCGCTGGTGCTGATGATCCACGACGCGACGAGCGCGCAAATGGACGTGGCGCTCGCGCGAATCGGCCAGCTCGCTTGCGTGAAAGCTCCGCCGCGGTTGATTCGCGTGGAGACGCTGGATTGAAGCCGGGTTCAAAGGCTCCGGCACTCTGCGCTCTCTGCGTTCTTTGTGGTTAATCCCGCCCGGCTTGCGTGAGCAGAAGCATTCGGCGTAACTGTGTCCATGACCGACGAAACCGTCCGCGAACTGCTGCACGCCGCTCCTTTCGTGCCGTTTACAATCTATATGACCGATGGGCAGTCGTATTGGATCGATCATCCCGATTTCGCCACACTCTCGCGTGGCGGGAATACTCTCTACGTCAACACCCAAGGCGAGCGTTTCGCCCGCTTGGATCTGCGCCTGGCCACCCGTATCGAAGACAACAGCGCCGGCGTGCCTGTCTGAGCATGCCCGCTCCACTCCACGACCGCGGCCTCATCGCCCGCTATCGCGCGCACCTGCCGGTCACCGACGCGACGCCGGTCGTCTCGCTGAACGAAGGCTCGACGCCGCTCATCCACTCGCCGCGCCTCAGCGAGATCGTCGGGCGGGATTGCCAGGTCTATGTCAAATACGAAGGGCTGAATCCGACCGGCTCATTCAAGGATCGCGGGATGACGGTCGCCATTTCCAAGGCGGTCGAGGAGGGGGCGAAGGCGGTGATTTGCGCCTCGACCGGGAACACCTCGGCCTCCGCCGCCGCCTACGCCGCGCGCGCCGGGATCGAGTGCGTCGTCCTTTTGCCAGCGGGGAAAATTGCGATGGGCAAGCTGGTCCAAGCGTTCATCTATGGAGCTCGCGTGGTGGCGATCAAAGGCAACTTCGACGACGCGTTACGGCTCGTGCGCGAGATCGCCGAGACCGAGCCGGTCTCCATCGTGAACTCGATCAACCCGCATCGGATCGAGGGGCAAAAGACGGCGGCTTTCGAGATCATCGAGGAGCTCGGCGACGCGCCGGATGTCCACATTCTCCCGGTGGGCAACGCCGGGAACATCACGGCGTATTGGCGGGGCTACAACGAATTCCACGAGGCCGGTCGCGCGACGAAACTCCCGCGCATGGTCGGCTTCCAGGCCGCGGGAGCCGCGCCGATTTTCCACAACGAAATCGTCGAGCACCCGGAGACCGTCGCCAGCGCCATCCGCATCGGGAACCCGGCAAGCTGGCAATACGCCTCCGCCGCGATCAAGGACTCGAACGGCGCGATCGACGTGGTCAGCGACGACCAGATCCTCAAGGCTCAGCAATGGCTCGCGAGCCACGAGGGGATTTTCGTGGAGCCCGCGAGCGCCGCTTCCATCGCCGGCCTCATGAAGTGCAACAGCCGCGTCCACTGCGGTGTCTGCCCTTTCCCGCACATCGCACCCGGCAGTGTGATCGTCTGTACCGTCACCGGCCACGGTCTCAAGGATCCCGACATCGCGCGCGAGCAGTGCGGCGAGATCATTCCCGCGCCGGCGGAGAAGAGTGAGATCCTCCGCATCCTGTCGCACCGATAGGCGGATGCCGCCCCGCGGATCAAGGTGCTCCCGACATCGAGACCATCACGTAGAAGCCGAGGAAGTAGAGGAGCACAAGGAGTCCCGCGGTGACGAAGCCGATGGCGATCTGGCCATCGGGAGCGCGGCCCAGAGCGAAGCCAATGAGGAAGCCACTGATCATCGCGCACGCGAAGATCGATGCGCCCGTCGCGATGCCGACGAACTGGCTGTCGATCGCCGGGAACAGCCACGCCAGCACGACCAGCGCCGGAGGGATGCACGCGACGAGTCCGCCCGCGATCAGTTTCGCCCGGCTGCCGCGTGAGGGGTTCACTTACTCGGCGTGGACGCGGGCCGCGACTTTCAACCGCAGGGCGTTCAGCGCGATGAAGCCGCTCGCATCGGATTGATTGTAAGCCTGCGTCGGGTCGGCCTCCATCGTGGCGATGTGCGGATTGTAGAGGCTCACCGGGCTCTTCCGGCCGGCGGTGATGATGTTGCCTTTGTAGAGTTTCAGCCGCACGACGCCGGTCACATTCTGTTGCGAAGCGGTCACGAGCGCCTGCAAGGCCTCGCGCTCAGGCGCGAACCAGAACCCGTTATAGACCAGCGTCGAGTATTTCGGGATCAACGAATCGCGCAGGTGCATGACCTCGCGATCCATCGTGATCGATTCGATCTGCCGGTGCGCGAAGTGCAAAATCGCTCCACCCGGCGTTTCATAAACTCCGCGGCTCTTCATCCCGACAAAACGATTCTCCACGAGATCAACGCGCCCGATGCCATGTTTGCCGCCGAGTTTGTTTAGTGTCTGCATCACCGCGAGTGGGCTTTTCTCCTCGCCGTCGATGGCCGTGCAGATGCCTTTTTCAAAAGCAAGCTCCACCTGCTCCGATGCGTCCGGGGCCTGTTCAGGCGAGACACTCAGCACATACATGTCGCGCAGTTCCGGCGAGCTCGCATCGAGCCACGGATCTTCCAGGAGGCCGCTCTCGAAGCTGATGTGCAGGAGATTGCGATCCATCGAATACGACTTCTTCGTGCTCGCCTGCACCGGGATTTTGTTGGCTTCGGCGAATGCGATCATCTCCGCGCGGCCAGGAAATTGCTGCCGGAACCGCTCCTGCCGCCACGGCGCGATCACCTCCAGCTCCGGTGCGAGCGCAGCGGCGGCGAGCTCGAAGCGAACCTGGTCGTTACCCTTCCCCGTCGCGCCATGCGCCACCGCGTCTGCCCCCTCCTCGCGCGCGATCTCCACCATGCGCTTCGCGATGAGCGGCCGCGCAATGCTCGTGCCGAGATAGTATTGGCCCTCGTAGATCGCGCCGGCCTGGACCATCGGGAAAATGAAGTCGCGCGCGAACTCCTCGCGCAGGTCATCAATGTGGCACTTCGCCGCGCCGGTGCGCAGCGCTTTTTCCTCGAGACCGTCGAGCTCCTCCTCCTGGCCCACGTCGGCACAGAAGGCGATGATCTCGGCCTGGTAGGTTTCCTTTAGCCAACTGACGAGCACCGATGTGTCGAGCCCGCCGGAGTATGCGACGACGATTTTCATGAGGGCGCGGATTCAAGCCCGATCACCCCGGAGCGACAAGTTGCAATAATCCATACGCCCGCGCCTCGGTCGGCTTGCGAATGAGCATTTGACAGTCAACAAAACTATGAAACACACCATCATCACCATCACCCTCGGAGCCCTCAGCCTCGGTCTATCGGGCTGCGCCTCGGTCGAACGCGAAGAAGCCTCCGTGCCGACAACAACCAGCACGACCACCCGCAGAAGCGCGAGCTATGTGGAGTCCGCTCCCGTCCTCGCGCCCACCACGACGACGCGCCGTTCGAGCACCGTCGTTTACTAGACCGAAACTCAGAGCCTCTGGCTGCGGATCACGGCGCGAGTCGTGTGCCGGCAGCCGGGGGCGATGGTCAGTACGTTGTCCGCCGCGTTGACGGTCTCGACGCAAAGCATGCGCGTCCATTCGTCGTCGCCGAAATCCGGCATCGCCTTCGCCTTCGCGATCCACGGGTTCCACACGACGGTTGAGTCCGAGCCCCATTTTTCCACGGTGATCCGCCGGGCGCTCACCGGGTCTTCGATCACGCAAGTCGCGGTCGTACCGAGGTAGAGCGAATCGGTTTCCTTCGTGATGAGAATCGGCTCGGCGCTTTGCGTCTTGCGTTTCAGCCCGTCGGTCTTGTCGAGATACTCCGCTCCGGCGAGCCCTTCCACCGAGACCTCGCGCACGTCACTCACCACAAAGTAGGTGTGGAGCGCGTCCTCCACCCGGATGTCTTCGCTGCCGCAATTCCGCAACGTCAGCTCGAGTTCGAGCGTCGCTCCGACCGCCACGACATAGGTTGCCTCGAGCGGCGCGGACCAGTGCGCCGACCGGTCCTCCCGCCAGGGCAGCGCGAACTCGATTCGCACGTCGCCGCCCTCCAACTGCCTTGTCGAGCGCACCTCCCATTCCGCGACCCGCCCGAACCCGTGGGCCGGCGCATCCGGATCGCCCGCCTTCGGCCCGAACCATGGAAAAATCACCGGCACCCCGCCGCGAATCGCCTGCCCCGGCGCGAACCGGCTTTCCCCGCTCATGAAAAGCAGCGGCGCGTCGCCCGCCCCCTGGTAGTGCGTCACATGCGCGCCGTGCGTGTAAATTTCCGCCGCCGCCTCCGGGATCGCCACCACCGCGCGGACGAGCCCGCCCCGCCCCTCCTCGAAGTGGAGCACATCGGGGATGGCGAAAGAGCGATTGAGAGCATCGGGATCAGTCATGCGCCATGTCTCGCCGTCCGCCCCGCGCGCGGTCAAGCGCCGCCTCCGCTCCGCCCCAGCGTCAGCGTTTGTCCCGCCGTCATCTCGGTGGATAAAATCGCGCCAGCGACCGGCTCGCCATTCGCCGACACGTCCGCGCCCATCCCGTGCGCGAGCTGCAAGACCCCGCCCGCGAGACTCCGCACCCGCACCTCCACCACCCGTTCGCCGCGCACCGTCGCCCCGACCAGGAAAGCCCCCTCCGTCCGCACCCCATCGAACTCCAGCTCCTGCCATCGCGAAGGCACCCGCGGCAGCACCGCGATCACATCGCCGCGGCATTGCACCAGCAACTCCGAGATCGCCGTCACCGCCCCCATCCCCGCCTCGATCTGCATCACCTCGGGATGATCGTCGCTCACCGCCTGCGGCCCGAGCCCGCCCACGCCCGGGAAAGCGCGGTCGTGCAGCGTCCCGCGCCCCACATTGCAAAACACCTGCGCCCACCAGTGCAGCCACGCCACCGCCGCATCCGCCAGGCCGCAGCGGGCGCAAAGGATCCCCGCCCACGGCAGGCACCACCCCGTCCAATTTCCCGCGCCGAGCCTCGTCCAGTTCTCGATGCTGCGGCGCACCAGCTCCGCCTCCGGGCCCGCCGGATCGATCGTGCAAAAAGGATAGACCCCCGCGAGATGCGAGTGGTGGCGGTGGCTCACGTCGAAATCCCGGCCCTCCCACAGCGCGATCCCTCGCGCCGGATCGGACACCGTCCATCCCGGCAGACGCTCCCGCATTTCCTCCCACCGCGGATCGACCGCCACCCCCAGCGCCTCCGCCGCGCGCGGCAGCGTCCGCGCCAGGAAGTGACACGCCGCGAGCTGGAAACTCGCGTCCCGCCCCCACGCCTCCATCCCCGACCCACCGAACTCCGGGCTCACCGACACCGGCAGCGAAAGCCGCCCCGCGTGCTCCTCCAGCATTGCCCAGTAGCCATTGAAAGCCCCCGTGAGCAGCGGCCACGCCACCTCGCGCAGCACGGCGGCATCCATGCTGTAGCGATAGTGCAGCCACGCCATGTGCGCCACCCACGCCGTGCAGGCATGGTCGATTGTCCCCGTCCAAAAAGTCCCGACCACCGCGCAGCGATCATCCACCGCGTGCGGCAGCATCAGCGCCTCCTTCACCTCGAAAAAGCGCTCCGCATTCTCGCGCAAATGCGGCAGCCACCCAGCGATCATCTCCCAGAGCGGCGCGAAGTGCTCCAGGCGGTTCGTGCTCAGGCACGGCCAATAGACCATCTGCAGGTTGATGTTGAAGTGATAGTCATTGCTCCACGGCGGCAGTTGATACTCCTCCATCCACGGGCCCTGCAGAGTTGCCGCCGGCGCACCCGGAGTGCTCAGCCCCGCCTGTTTATAGACCCCGTAATCCCATGCCTCCTGGAGCACCGGATCCGGCAACCTAACAACGGGCACACTCGCCGTGTAGTTTCGCCACCACTCATCCGCCGGCTCCGCCGCCGCCTCCACATCGCCCAGGCGCGGCTCCCCGCCGAGCGCCGTCGCCAGCACGAGCCGCGAGCCCTTTTTCTCCCACGCCAGCGCCAGCGCCTCATCCTCCGGTAGAGATTGGCGAAATCCGCCCGCCCACACCTCCGGCGGCGCGCACCCCATCGCGGCGAGTTCCTCCCCGATGAAATCCCACGCTGGCCGCGCCCGCACCGCCGCGATGCAGTCGCAGTCGATCCAGGCCAGCTCCTCGTCCATCGCCATCCGCAGCACCGCCGTGCGTCCATTGTCCAAATGCACCACCAGCCTGCCAGCGCTCGTCTCCAGTTCCCCCCGCACCGGACGCGCCCCGCCCACGAACTCGATCTCCAGCCGTCCGCACCCAATCTGCCGCGGACGCAGGTTGCCGCGGCCCTTTGAAAAAGCCGCCCGAATCCCCGCCTCATCCCCCGCTTCCAGCAGCGCGCGCAACCGCCGGAAAGTGATGTTTCCAGAAAACCGCGTCCCCCCGCGATGATCCCAAAACCCGGCCCGCCCGACCGTCACATGCAGCCGCTCCTCTCCCCAGACCATCAGGCCGAGCGTGCCGTTACCGAGGAGGATGCCCGTATGCGTGCGGGGCAGGGGGAAGTGCCAGGTCATCCGGCACTCCTAACCGCACGCCGCCCTCCGTGCCAAGCCGAGCCACGCAGAGGGCTGCGGGCACGACGATGAAATACACCCGCTGAAGTCAATACCGAGGCCGGCGGCTGGATCAGCTTCCATTCCTTGGCGGTGATAGTGCGTGGGGAGGGTCCGATTTTTGCCGTCCCACGGTTCACGCAAAAGGATGTACAACCCTCATCCTTCCTATGCACTGGCAAGCCGGCCCCCACACCCTCGACCTCACCCACCGCGCCCTCCTCATGGGCATCCTCAATGTCACCCCCGATTCCTTCTCCGACGGCGGCGCATTCATCGATCCCGACCGCGCCGCCGCCCACGCCCGCCAGATGATCGCCGACGGCGCGCGCATCATCGACATCGGCGGCGAGTCCTCCCGCCCCGGCGCAGCTCCCGTCTCCGAGGCCGACGAAAAAGCGCGCGTCCTCCCCGTGATCGAGCGCCTCCGCGGCGAGACCGGCGCGCTCCTTTCCATCGACACCTCGAAAGCCGCCGTCGCCGCCGTCGCCGTCGCCGCCGGAGCCAGCATCATCAACGACGTGACCGCCCTGCGCGGCGATCCCGGCATGGCGCGAGTCGCGCGCGACACCGGCGCCGGCCTCATCCTCATGCACATGCAGGGCAACCCGCGCGACATGCAGACCGCCCCGCATTACGACGACGTCACCACTTCCGTCGGTGATTTTTTTCGACACACTCTCGACCGCGCCATAGCCTCCGGGCTTGATCCCGAGCGGATCGCGCTCGACCCCGGCATCGGGTTCGGCAAGACCGCCGCGCACAATCTCCAGCTCCTCCGTGACCTCGAGACCCTGCGGCGCGGCGGCCGCCCCCTCGTGCTCGGCGTCTCGCGAAAATCCTTCATGGCCAAAATCACCGACGCCCCCGATCCCGCCAGCCGCCTCGCCCCCACGCTGGCGCTCACCGCGCTCCTGCGCGCCCGCGGAGCGAATGTCCTGCGCGTCCACGACGTGGCCGAAAACGCTCGCGCCCTGCGCATCACCGAGGCCGTGCTCCATGCCTGAAGTGCTCGATTTCATCGGCGAGAATTGGCGTTCCGGCGTCGAGGTCACCATCCTCGCGGTGGCGATTTACTACGCCTACGTCCAGTTCCGCGGTACCCGCGGGGCGAACGTCCTCACCGGCCTCGCCGTCATTTTCCTCACCCTCACTCTCGTCTCCCAGCTCCTTCAGCTAGTCGTCATCTCGTGGCTCCTGCGCAGCCTCACCGCCTTCCTCGCGATCGCCCTCGTCATCATCTTCCAGCCCGAGCTGCGGCGCGCGCTCGCCGCCCTCGGTAGCCATCATCTTTTCACCTCCGCCAGCCAGAGCCGGCACATGATCGAGGTGCTCACCGAGACCGTCTTCGAGCTGTCGAATCGCCAGTTTGGCGCCCTCATCGCCCTCGAGCGCGACACGAACATCCTCAGCTTCGCCGAGAGCGGCGTCGCCCTCGACTGCAAGTTCAGCCCCGAGCTCGTCCTCACGATTTTTCAGCCAAAAACCCCGCTCCACGACGGCGGCATGATCGTCGATAACGAACGCATCGCCGCCGCCGCCTGCATTTTCCCCGTGAGCCAGCGCGACGACCTTGATCGCGATCTCGGCCTGCGCCACCGGGCTGGGCTCGGGATTACTGAGGAAAGCGACGCGCTCGCCGTCGTCGTCAGCGAGGAGACCGGCATCGTTTCGATTTGTCAGCGCGGGAAGATCGAACGTAATTTCGACCCCGAGAGCTTCCAGCGCCGGCTGGGCCAGCTCTTGTTCCTCGAGCGCCATGAAGACCCTGATCCTGCACAACCTGGGAGCGAAGTTGATCTCCCTGCTCCTCTCACTGACCGTCTGGTTCCTCATAAAAAAGAACGTCGAGACAGCGACGACGCCTGACCGCTGGCGCTTTCAGACCTTCCAGCCGGCGACCAGCGAGTGATCGCGTCTTCGGCTCTGCCTCTTCTCCGTTCGTCGTGAAAGTTCTCGTCATCGTGCTTCTCACACTCGCCTCCGGTGCGGCCATCCGGGCAGCCGACAGTCTCGAGCAGGCAATCGCCCACCTCGCGTCGCCGTGATGCACGATGGCAACCCGCTGGTTGCGAGCGGCGTCTGGAAACGGGGCGCACCCGCTCGTCTGATCGAACGGAGCCGCGCGTGAAAGCCGCCCACCGAATCTCCCTCGGCACCGCGACCGCCATCGTCGTCGCCGACATCATCGGCACCGGCGTCTTCACCACGCTCGGGTTTCAGGTCGCGGTGATTCCCTCCGGCTTCGCTGTGATGCTCCTCTGGCTCGTCGGCGGCATCGCCGCCCTCTGCGGCGCGCTCAGCTATGGCGAACTCGCCGCCACCCTCCCGCGCTCCGGCGGCGAATACAGCTTCCTCTCGCGCATCTACCATCCCGCCGTCGGTTTCGTCGCCGGTTGGGTCTCGGCGACCGTCGGCTTCGCCGCCCCCACCGCGCTGGCCGCGCTCGCGTTCGGCCAATACTTTACGGGCATCATCCCCGGCGCGCCGCCGGTGCTCGTCTCGACCATCGTCGTCGTGGCGATTTCGCTGGTGCATCTCCGCGGCGCGCGCCCGGGCAGCGCTTTTCAAAATGCGTTCACCGCGCTGAAGATCGCGCTCATCGTCGCGCTCATTGTCGCCGGCCTGCTCGCCGAGCCGCAGCCGCTCCCACTGCTCCCGGTGGCGGGCGACAGCGCGCTCATCTGGAGCGCGCCTTTTGCCGCCAGCCTCGTCTATGTGATGTATGCCTACTCTGGCTGGAACGCCTCGACCTACATCACCGGTGAGGTGGAAAATCCGCGGCGCAACGTCCCGCGCTCGCTCCTCATCGGCACGCTCGTCGTGATGGCGCTCTACCTTGCGATCAACGCGGTTTTCCTCCGCACCACACCGATCGCCGAGATGGCCGGCAAGGTCGAAGTCGGCCTCATCGCGGGAAAACACATCTTCGGCGAAGCCGGCGGGCAGATCATGGGCGGCCTCATCTGCCTCGGCCTCGTCTCCGCGATCAGCTCCCTCATCTGGATCGGCCCGCGCGTGACGATGACGATGGGCGAGGATCATCGCGCCCTCGCGCTCCTTGCCCGCCGCACGCGCCACGGCGTCCCGGCGGCGGCGATCCTCTTCCAGCTCGCCCTCGTGCTGGTGATGCTCCTCACCACGAGCTTCGAAGTCGTGCTCGTCTATGTGCAGTTCAGCCTCATCGCCTGCTCCTTCCTCGCGGTGCTCGGGGTCTTCGTACTCCGCATCCGGGAGCCCGATCTGCCGCGCCCGTATCGGACATGGGGCTATCCGGTCACCCCCGCGATCTTCCTCGCGGTCAGCCTTTTCATGATGGTCTCCGTGCTTTGGGAAAAGCCACTCGAGTCCCTCGCCGGCCTCGCAACCATGCTCGCCGGGCTGCTCGTCTATTTCCTCTCTCCGAAAACCGCGCCACACACGAATCCATGAACATGCGTCTCCTGCTCGTCCTCCTCTGCCTCGCGCACACCGCCCTCGGCCAGGGCGTCGATATCAATGACACCGCCCGCTACCTCGCCGGCCTCCCGGTGCGAGCCGATTCGCCGCTCGTCCCACTCACCCGCGGCGCGGAGTGGCAGCAGCACGCCTCGATCTTGGACACCGCCTGGACGCGCCTCGCCCGCCGCCAGCTCTCCCCGATCAGCGACTGGACGGGCCGCTTCGTCCCCCGCTCGGCGAACGTTTTCTACTTTTTCAGCGGCCCTGACTTTCTCTACGCCGACGCCTTTTTCCCCGATGCCACGACTTACATCCTCTGCGCGCGAGAGGAAATTGGCCCGCCGCCCGATGCCCTCGCCCTCCCGCCGGGCGCACTGACGAGCATGGAAACCACGCTGAATTCGGTGCTCAACTTCAGCTTCTTCATCACGAAAGACATGAAGGTTGATCTGCGCCAACCTGAGCTGCAGGGCGTGCTGCCGGTGCTTTATGTCTTCCTTGCACGGTCGGGGAAAACGATCAGCGAGGTAAGTTTTGTCGGCCTCGCGCGCGACGGTTCGCTGCGCCCCGGCGGTGGAAATGGACTCGCTCCCGGCGTTCGCATTGTCTTCAGCGGGGGCGGAGGCGGCGCGCAGACGCTCTATTACTTCACGAGCGACCTCTCCGACGCCGGGCTGAAAGCGCACGATGGAGTCTTACAGTTTTGTCGTCAGCTCGGACACGGCAATTCGTTTCTAAAGTCGGCGTCTTACCTCATGCACGAGGGCGGGTTCGATACGGTGCGGACGTTCTTGTTAGATCAAAGCGACGCGATTTTGCAGGACGACTCGGGAATTCCAGTTTCGCGTTTCGACCCCGCGAAGTGGCAGGTGCGGCTCTTCGGCAGCTATCCAGGGCCGATCGAGATTTTCGCCAAACACTTTCAGCCAGGTCTCCGCACCGCCTACGAACGGAGCAACCCGCCGCCGCTGGAATTCGGCATGGGTTATCGATTCAATCCCAGCCAAAGCAGCGTCATCGTCGCCCGGCGCCGGTGACTACCCGCCGAAACGCTGGCGAATCCGCGCGAGCTGTTGCTCCACGCGCGCCCGCGAGTCGGATAGGTCCGGCTTGTCCGACGCGGCCGACTTCCGCGCGGGTGCGCCCGTTGGCTTCACGATGGTGCTCCCCGAGCCACCGTAGCTCGTGATGCCCGAGGTGAGCACGCTGTCCTCCGCCAGCGCTCGCAGCGGCGCGATGCCGAGGCTCTGCAGCACCCCGTGGTAGGCTTTCACCGCCTCCTCCGGCGTGATCGCCCCCTCGACGATCCGGCGCAACATCTCGATGAACGCCAGCGGCTGCTCCGCGTGGTTGATCTTTCTGCCAAAGAGCCCGACGCGCGCCCCGTATTTCTGCGCCTCGGCGATGAGCTTGAAGGCGTCGTAGGTCGTCCCCGCACCACCGCCGAGAATGCCGACGACAACCTGCGGATCGTAAGCCGCCAGTTCCTCCATCGCCTTCGGACCGCGATAGACGATCTTTAGGAAAACCGGACGGCCTTTCGCAGTGACGCCCGCCAGACTGCGGATGATGTGATCGTTGATGAAACCATCCACCATCTCCGCGGAAATGCCCGGATCGACATTCGGATCGAACACCTCGAGGAAGTATCTAAAGCTCTTCCGCTCCGCCTCCTCGCGAAATTCCTTAAACGCGCGCAGCGTCTCATAGTCGCGGTCGAGATCGTTCGTAAACGTAACAGAATACAAACCGAGATCCGCTCCGATGTGCGGTGCAGCGTGATTGCAGTCCAGTTCCCCGCACTTGATATGGTCGATGCTCGCGCTGCGGAAAGGCCGGGACGGAACTGTCGTATAGCCCGCCCCGCGGATCACCCAGATGTCCGTGGTGTCATTTGCGCGCGCCGCCGGTGTGATGGGCGAATTTTCAAAAAGCCGCTCACGAATGCCGAGCTGCTCGATGTTCGAAGCCGAGCAGAGCATGATGTCGATAAGCCCCTGCTCCACCACCGCGCGAATTTGCTGCCGGTATTCCTCGAGCGTCTTCCAGCCGATCTCCGACTTCAGCACGCGCTCCGGATTCAGCGGCCTCTTCTGCCCCGGTGCTGTAATGCCGAAAGCCATGTCCGCATCCTTGGCATCCGCGATGATGAACGCCTTGCTCCCGGACGGGTTGGCGTGAATCTCGGCGAGCTTCTGGTCGAGCGATTTTTGCATTTAGCCCACTTTCCCCAGCGTATCCTTGAGCGCGCGGGCGGAAGATTGCAGCGCGGTAAGTTCTTTCGGCCAGAGCTCGAGTTCGATCGTTTTCACGACACCTTTGCGGCCGACGACGGTCGGGATGCTGATCGAGACATCGCGGATTCCGTAGGGCCCGTTGATGAGGCTCGAGACGGGCAGGATGCGCTGGCGGTCGAGGATAATACAGTCGATGACTTCGCGAATCGCGACGCCCACCGCCCAGCCCGCGCCACCTTTGCGGGAGATGACTTCAGCCCCGCTCTTTTGCGTCCGCTCGAAAATCTGCGTCTGGAACGTCGGCGTGACGCCGGGGAACTTCACGAGCGGAAATCCATCGACCGTCGCGGACGACCAGACGGGCAGCATAGAATCGCCATGCTCGCCGAGAATCATCGCTCGCACCTGCGTTGGCGGGAGCTTGATCGAATCGGCGATGAGCGAGCAGAAGCGTGAGGTGTCGAGCATGGTGCCCAGCCCAATGACCTGACTTTCCGGAAGGCCGGTTTCCTTCCACGCGAGATAGGTAAGGATATCGACGGGATTGGAGACGACGAAGATGATCGCGTCACGCTTCATCCCCGCTTGCTTGAGGCTCTGCAGGATGCCGCGGAAAAGTGTTACATTCCGGTTGATGAGATCGAGCCGGGACTCATCGGGTTTCCGGCGCAGCCCAGCGGTGATGCAGATGATGTCGGCATCCGCGCAGTCGGCGTAATTTCCCGCGCGGATGGTTTGATCCGCGCAATAGGCGGCACCATGCAGCAAATCGAGCGCCTCGCCTTCGGCGGTGGCCTGGTTGGCGTCGAGGATGATAAGTTCGCGGGCGACGCCGCTGCATTGGAGGGCAAAGGCTGCACACGATCCGACGCGCCCGCCTCCCCCGATGATAGCTACCCTCATGTTAACGGTTTCCTTTCTCGAGGTTGGCCATGATTTGATCCGTAATGCGCTGGACCAGTGTCTCGGCTTCGGAGTTGGTCACCGGTTTCGAGCTTCCGCCGCTCTTTGCTGGACTGGAGCAAGCGCAGGGGTGATCGCTCATCTGCGTCCACGGGTCGATCTCGCACAGCTCGGCTGGTTTGAGATCGTACCGGTCATCGGGCAGGCCCATCTTCTTCTTCATGTCGAGAAGCTCCGGCAGCTTCTCGCAGGGAATGGAAGCGCCGCCAGGCAATTCCTGCGCATGAATGACCGTGCGGCAATACGCATCAGTTATCTCCATTTTGAAATAAGCGTCCTCGACCGACTTGCCCCAGCAAATGACGCCGTGGTTCCCCATGAGGATCGACTGGTGCTTCGGCGCGAGCGGTTCGATCTCGCGCGCGATGTCCGGCCCGCCCGGAGTTTTATAAGGTGTGTAGGCAACGGTGCCGACGAAAACCTCCAGCTCCGGGATGAGCCGGGGTGGCGGCGTGAGTCCTTTGATTGCGAAAGCTCCTGCATAACAGGGATGCGCATGGCAGACGGACATGGCATCGGGCGTGGTGCGGTAGATTGCGGCGTGAGTGGTGAACTCGCTCGAGCGTTTCCACGTCCCGGCGAGCTGATTGCCCGCCAGATCGACCATGCAGAGCATCTCCGGCTTCATGAAGCCTTTGCTCACGCCGGTCGGGGTGACGATGAAACGATCTGGAGCGAGGCGGGCGGAGATGTTGCCACCATTGCCGTCGCAGTATTCGCGCGCCCAGATGCGGCGACCGATGTCGCACATCTGCTCTTTCAGCGACTGCGCTTCCTTCGAGAAAAAGAGGCGCTCGTCGTCGTTGCGCGGCGTCGCAGATGTGGACGCAGCGAGTGTCGTCGCGATGGCATCGCCATGCGGAGCGGAGCCGTTGCTTTGGAAGACAATCTTAACGCTGGCTTCGGTGAGGATGTCTTTCGCGCCGGGCGTGAGCCTGATCTCGCGGTCGTAACGAAACTCCTTCGCGCCGGTGCGGACGAATTCTTCGGCTTCTTTTTGGGCAAACAATTTCATGGCTTAGTTCGGTTTGTAAAAATGCTCGTCGATAAGCGCGGCGCAATAGGCATCGACGGGTGTGGGTTTGGTGAAAGGGCATGCTGCCTCGCGCCCCTCGGCTATGCCGATGCGCTGGCCGGTGCCCGCGCCGAGTTCGTCATACACGACGATGGAAAAATCAAACTTGTCCGCGCCCTGGAAAGTCTCCTCGCGCCAGGGGAGCGTCATGAGCAGGCGCTCGCCGCTGTAGCGCGGATGCCGCACGGAAAGCGTCACGCGACCGACCACGGTTCCCATTCTCACGAGACGAACTCCTGGTTGGGATCAACAATGCCAACGACGCTCCAGCGTCCGGGGCTGCGAGCGTCGCCCGTCAGCTTGCGTGCTTCTGCGCCGTCGCTGGTAATGATGACTTGCTGGTGGATCGCCGCGCCCAGGCAATCGAGTACAATCTGCGGCGAGCCCTCGCTTTTGCCGTCAATCGTGCGCGGCTGCGCGAGGAGCAGGCGGAAGCCCTCGAAGCTGGGATGCTTCACGGTCGCCGTGGCGTGGCCGGTGATGGTCGCTAGGCGCATCTAATAGAGATTCAGTTGCTCCACCATCACGCAGCGGCGGGAGCGGGTGAAGGTCATCGGCGTGGTGACGCCTTCGCCGGTCGGCGTGGCGATGCTGAAACTCAGGAAGCCTTCGCCGCCCAAGCCGAGGCCGGTCATCGACGGGCCGTTCTTGACGAAAAGGGTCGTGTCGCACTCCTGCGCCATCCGTGTGAGACTGCGGATGTTAGTCGAGTGCATCACCGCAGTGTGCTTGTAGTTGTGCTCGGAGCGAATCGCGGCGTCGATGGCGGCTTCGACGTTCGCCATGCGCACCACGGGGATAAATGGCATCATCTGCTCCTCCTCGACGAACAAGTGATGCTCGTCGGTTTCGCCAAAGAGCAGTTGCGTGTCAGGCGGAACATCGAGGCCGATCTGCTTTGCGAGCACGGCAGCGTCCGCGCCGACGAGCTTTTTGTTGAGCACCGGATTCGCGCTGGCGATGCCGCCTTTTTGGGGATCGCCGAAAGCGGCGTTGGTCAGTTTTTCGATTTGCGAAGCTGTCAGCTTCACGGCTCCAGCCTTTTCCAAAGCAGACATCAGCGCGTCGGCGACCGAGGAGACTACGAAAACCTGTTTCTCTCCAATGCAGAGGAGGTTGTTATCGTACGATGCGCCCTGGATGATGTTCCGCGCGGCGCGGTCGATCTCGGCGGTCTCATCGACGACGACGGGCGGGTTGCCGGGGCCGGCGCAGACGGCGCGTTTGCCGGTCTTCATGGCGGCGGCGACGACGCCGGGGCCGCCGGTGACGCAGAGCAAACGCACCTTTGGATTTTTGCCCATCCCATCGAAAGTCTCGAGCGTCGGCTTTACAACCGTCGTCAGCAAATCGGTGATGCCTGTCTCTTTATAGATAGCTTCGTTGTAGGCGCGGATGGCGGTGGCGGCGCATTTGCACGCGGCGGGATGCGTGTTGAAGACGACGGCGTTGCCGGCGGCGATCATGTTGATGGCATTGCCGGTAAGTGTCGGGACGCTGTGGGTCGAGGGCGTCACGGCACCGATCACGCCCCAAGGTGCGAAGTCGATGATCGTCAAACCGAAGTCGCCGCTGAAAGCCATGCGGTCGAGAAACTCGACGCCGGGAACGAGGTCGGCGCAGATGCGCAGCTTCTCGATCTTGTGGTCGAGCCGGCCGATCTTCGTTTCGTTGAATTCCAGTTCGCCCCATGCCTCCGCGTTCGCCGCGCTGAGCCGGCGAATTGCGCCGATGGCCTGCTTGCGCGCGGTCACGCCCGCTTTCGTTAGCTTTTCAAATGATGCGTGCGCCGCGTCGATAGCGTCCTCCATCCTTTCGTAAACGCCGAACCCGGTTTTGCCGGACTCGATGGGGGCGGTCGTCTGCTGAAGCCGCGAAAGGACTTCGCCGACGACTCGGGAGATGAGTTGTTCGTCCATATAGTTATTTGGCGCTGTAGATGACGTTTTTCGCGAGGTCGATGGTATCGACAATGCCGACGACCACGGCATCGACGGGCGAGTCCTTATCCTGCATCGCGAGGCGGGCGGAGCTGCCCTGCGCGATGAGGACGACCTCGCCGCGCCCGCAGCCGAGTTCATCGACGGCCACGAGCGTGCTTTGACCCTCCTTCAGGGTCTTGTCGTCGGGGCGCTCGACAAAAAGCGGGCGCACGAAGAGGAGCTTTTGCCCCGTCATCTTCGCCGCTTTTTTCGTGGCAACGACATGCCCTTCGACTCGCGCGAGGATCATGCAGCCTTACTTTGCGGCTGTTGCGGGCTTAGGCAGGACAACGCCGAGGTCTCCATGTGGGCGGGCGATCACGCTCACGGAGACGACTTCGCCGAGGCTCTGCGCGGCGGCGCGTCCGGCTTCGGTGGCGGCTTTGACGGCGGCGACGTCGCCTTCGACGACGACGGTGACCATCGCGTTGCCGACTTGGATCATCGGGCCGATGAGTTCGACATTCGCGGATTTCAGCATCGCGTCAGTCGCCTCGACGAGGGCGGTGAGGCCGCGGGTTTCGATCATTCCTATTGCTTGTTGTGCCATGGTGTTTTGTTTGGTTGGTGGAGCTAGTTTTTGGTTGAAAGCTTCGCCCATGCGTTGCGGGCGATAACGAGTTCCTCATTGGTGGGGATGAGACGGACTTCGATTTTTGAGTCCGGGGTAGAAAGGATGGCTTCCTCGGCAATCGCTCCGTTGTTGGCGGCGGGATCGAGCTCGAGGCCGCAGAAATCGAGGTCGGCGCAGATGCGCTCGCGGAGCATCGGGTTGTTCTCGGCGATGCCTGCGGTGAAAACCAATACGTCGGCTCCGTTTAGCTCGACCAGGAACTGCCCGATGAATTTGCGGATTTGGCCAATGAAAACGTCGAGCGCGATTTGGGCGTCGGTGTTGCCGGATTTGCTGGCGGCGAGGAGGTCGCGCACATCGCCGGTCGGGAGGCCAGACATTCCCTTGAGGCCGGAGTCGGTCGCGAGGGCGCGCTCGACGGCGTCGAGACCGAGCTGGCGGATGAGGTGCAGTGTCGCGAAGACATCGAAATCGCCGACGCGATTGTTTTGCGGCAGGCCGCTCTGAGCGGTCATGCCCCAGCTCGAGTCGATCGCTTTCCCATCGCGCACGGCGGCGATGGAACTGCTGCCGCCGAGATGACACGAGATGATGCGCAGGTTGCGTTCGCCGCGGAGTTCGGCGACGCGCTCGGTGATGTAGCGATGGCTGGCCCCATGAAAGCCGTAGCGCCGGACGCCGAACTTTTTCTCCCACTCGCGCGGAACTGGGTAGCGGCGGTTCTCCTCGGGCACGTCGTCGTAAAACGCGGTTTCGAACGTGCCGATGCACGGGATCTCCGGGTGCAGCCGGGTGAAACTGCGCACCGCCGCGATGTAGGGCGGGTTGTGCGCGGGAAAGAGCGGACTCATCTCTTCCATCGCCTCGAGCACGCTCTCGTCGAGCACTTGCGTGCCGGAGATGCGTCCGCCCATGACGACTTTGAATCCGAAAGCCGCGATGCCCTCGGCACCTCCGAGCTTTTGCTCGACGAAGCCGACTGCCGCCGCGTGGTCGGAGAAAGTGCCCACGCCTTTCTCTGCCGGCGCGTCACCGACTTGGATGGACCACGGGCCTTCGGCGCTGCCGATGCGCTCGACGCCGCCTTTCGCCAGGACGCGCTCCTCCGGCATCGCGAACAAGCGGAACTTGAACGAGGTGCTGCCAATATTGGCGACGAGGATTTTGTTGGGCATCGGGGAGGCGCGGCGTACCGCGGCGGACGTTACTTGCCGCCGATTTTCGAGAGGAATTTCCCGAGCTTCGCGAGGTCGTCGTGCGGGCGTGGGATGACGTGGACGGCGACGACTTCGCCGATGGAGGTGGCAGCGGTCGCGCCGGCCTCGACAGCGGCTTTGACGGCGGCGACATCGCCGCGGACCACGACACTGACATACCCCGAGCCCACTTTTTCCCAGCCGATGAGTTCGACATTGGCTGCTTTGAGCATCGCATCGGTCGCTTCGAATTGCGCGACCATGCCTTTAGTTTCGATCATTCCGATTGCTTGTCCGGCCATAGTATTAAGAAGTTGAGAGTTGAGGGTTGAGAGTTAGGAAGTGAAAAATTTGACGAGTTCGGGCGCGGGACGTGCGATGACGTGCGAGGCGACGAGGTTGCCGACGCGGCTCGCGGATTCTTTGCCCGCTTCGACGGCGGCTTTGACGCTGCCGACATCGCCTTTGACGATGGTGGTGATGAGGGCGCCTCCGATCTGGATGGATTTCACCAGATCGACGTTGGCGGCTTTGACCATCGCATCGCTGGCTTCCACCAGGCCGACGTAGCCGCGGGTTTCAATTAGACCGATTGCTTCGTTCATTCGTTTGTTATGTTTGGTTTTGGTTTGGAAAGGTCAGCGGACGAGTTCGACTTTCGTCGCGTGGGGGAGGTCGGCGGCATTGGCTTCGTCGGTGTCGATATGGACTTCGAGCTTGAAGCTTTTGTCCACGCGCACGAGCAGGTCCTCGAAGGTCGTGGTGCATTTGTCGGCAACGACGCGGAGTTTCATCATGTCGAGGTGCTTCACGCCGTAAAACGCGGCGTCGCCGGGGCCCATGTGGACGTGGCGGGCGGCGCGGATGATGCCGTCCTTCAGCTCGATCATGCCTTTCGGTCCCATCACGTAGCCGCCTGGGGTGCCGGCGATGTCGCCGGACATGCGGGCGGGAATGTTGATGCCGAGCTGAATCGCGTCGGTGTAGGCGAGCTCGATCTGCGTGAGGTCGCGGGTCGGGCCGAGGATGCGGAGATTCGGGATGATGCGGCGGCGCGGGCCGATGAGACTGACGGTCTCGGTGGAGGCGAACTGACCCTCCTGGTAGAGCCATTTGTGGACGCCAAGCTGTTTGCCGGGGCCGAAAAGGATCTCGAGGTTCTCCTGCGTGATGTGCATGTGGCGCGCGGAGCTGTTCACGACGAGGACGGGCGCGCCGGCCGGCGGGGTGGACTGGCCAAGCTGCTTGAAGAGCGCGTCGCGGACGAGCGATTCAATCAGGCTGCGGGCTGGGAGGGGTGCGGGCACAGGAGACGGTTAATGAGCGAGTCCAGTCATATCTTAAGACTGGAGTCAGTCAATTGGAAATTTTCAGAAAATCTCAAAGGATGTGGACGGGGAGGTTTTCGTCGTCTGCGCCTAGCTGCTGCCCCGGCGGCTTCGGGGCGCGCTTGTCGGAGATGTGGACGAATCTTTCACGAGGAAGATCAATGCGCCGACGGCGCAAGTCGGCGTACGGGGCATCGGTGAGAAGGATGTCCACTTCGTTCCACCCGGCGAGAAAATGCGGGGCGTCGTCGTGCCCGAGCTTGGCGGCATCGAGGCAGAAGATCGACTGGGCGGAGCGGGCGAGGACGGCTTTTTGCAGGGCGACGATTTCCTCGCGGGAGTTGAAAATTCCCTCGGCGCGCATCGACTCGGCGGAAAGAAAGGCGAGGTCGAAGCGCCAGAATTCCACGCTGCGCTGCGCGATCTCCCCGAGCAGGACGGACTGGCGGTGGAGCAGCCTGCCGGCGAGCATGAAGACTTCGACGGACTCGGTGGCGGCGAGCATCTCGGCGACGGGGAGGTTGCCGGTAACGACAGTGAGGGGGCTGATTGGATGGTCGCGCAGGGCCTCGGCGACGGCGTGTATGGTTGTGCCGGAGTCAAAGTAGCAGGTCGCGCCGGGGCGCAGAAAGGTGAGCGCTGCCTGGCCGACGGCGGCTTTGCCTTCGCGCGATTCCTCGTGCCGTTGGCGGAAGGAGGGGAAGCGCTGGTTGAAGTCGGAAAGGGCACCGCCGAAAGTGCGGGTCACGCGCTGGTCGCGCTCGAGGGCGGCGAGGTCGCGGCGGGCGGTGGCTTCGGAGACGCCGAGGCGCTGGCAGAGTTCGCTGACGGGCAGGTAGCCGTGCTGCGCGATGAGCTGGGCGAGTTTGTCGCGCCGGGCGAGGACGATGTGGAGGGGGACCTTCACCGGCGCGGACGTTCTCGCGGGGATATGATCGGAGTCAATTGTATAACCGGATCCACCGGGTCCGAATCGAGTCCCTCACTCGCGCTCTAGCCGGAACTTCGGAGACTGAGACAAAAAACGGTGCGGGTTCTGGTAGAGAAGTCGGTCGATGGCCTCGGCGCTGTGGCCGCGGCGGCGGAGTTCGAGCGCGGTCTTTGGCACGGCGATCGGATCGCTGATGCCCCAGTCGCACGCGCTGTTCAGCCAGACGCGGTCGGCTCCCGCGGTCTCGACGATATCGACGGCACGGGCGGGGGTGCATTTGCTCTCGGGATACAAGGTGATGCCGGCCCAGAAACCGGCGTCGAGCACGAGCGCGGCGGTGTGCTCCTCGACGTGGTCGATGATGACGCGCTCCGGCTGGATGCGGGAGTCAGTGCGGAGGACGTCGAGGATGAGGCGGGTGCCTTTGAGTTTATCCTCGAGATGCGGTGTGTGGACGAGGATGAGCTGGTCGCGCGACGCTGCGAGCGCGACGTGTTTTTCGAGAATCGCCAGCTCGTTTCGCGTGTTTTTGTTCAGGCCGATCTCGCCGATGCCGAGGACGGTCGGGCGGTCGAGAAACTCGGGGATCAACGCAAGGACTTCATCGGCGAGGGGCATGTCCTCGGCTTCCTTCGGGTTGATGCAAAGCCATGAGAAATGCGGGAGACCGAACTTCGCCGCGCGGCGCGGCTCGTACTCGGTGAGCTGGCGGAAGTAATCGCGAAATCCCTCGACGCCGCCGCGGTCGAACCCGGCCCAGAACGCGGGCTCGCAGACGGCGGCACAACCGGCGGTGACCATGGCGAGATAGTCGTCGGTCGTGCGGCTGACCATGTGGGCGTGCGGCTCGATGTAGCGCATCGCGGTATAAAGCGCCGGGCGGAAAGCGAGTGCAAGCGCGGCCCGGGCTTGCTACACCGGCCCGATGAACGCGCACGAGGAAGCGAGCCGCATCCTGGCGCTGGTCGGGGGCGACGGGGCGCGCGCCCTGGAGTTTCTCGAGCGCCAGCTCAACACGCTGCACGCCCGCGCCCAGGTGTTGATGAGCCTCGCGGGAGTGGTCGTCACGGTCACTGGCTTCTCCGGGCGGCTCATCGCGGGGACGAATCTGGCGGCGCAAATTTTCCTCATCGCGGGGCTGGTCTGGGTTCTCGCGTCGGCGGCGGTCGTCTTCGCACGCGTGATGTCGGTGCGGTGGGTGACGAGCGCGCTGGCGGAGCCGGAGATCGTGACGGCGCTGGCGCAGGTGATCGCGCGGCGGGATCGCAAGACGCGCGCCTACACGTTCGGTGGCTGCGTGCTGGTCGCGGGGATAGCGCTCTATTGCGTGGCGATTGCAATCATGCTTTTGAACCCGGAGCCGCTGGGAGTTCCTGTGCGCTGATGATGAATCGGCTGCAACTCGAGGATCTGACTTTCACGGCGATTGAGCGGGAGATCGTGGATGCCGGGCTGCCGGCGATTCATGCGCGCACGCTGTGGCGTTCGCTGCATCGCGATCGGTTGGAGGAAAAGTTTCCACCGCCGCTGCGACGCTGGATCGCGGCTCGTGCGGACGCGCCGACGATATTGGAGCCGGTGCTCGCGACGGAAAGCAGCGATGGCCTCACGCGCAAAACTCTGCTGCGCCTGGCCGACGGACACGAAATCGAGACGGTGGTGATGGGCTACACCGGGCGCTTCACCGCATGCGTGAGCACGCAGGCGGGGTGCGCGATGGGGTGCGTGTTTTGCGCGACGGGGCAGGAGGGCTTTACGCGGCATCTGCGGCCGGGGGAAATCGTGGGGCAGGTGCTGCATGCTCGGCGGGAACTCGCGGCGCGCGGGCTCGAGGGACCGCGGAACCTTGTGCTGATGGGGATGGGGGAGCCGCTGCATAATTACGACGCGGTGATGACGGCGCTGGAGATACTCGGCGAATCGAGCGCGCTGCGGATCGGGCCGGCGCGGATGACGATCAGCACGGTGGGCGTTGTGCCGGGCATCCGGCGGATGGCGGCGGAGGGGAGGCCTTACAATCTCGCGGTGAGCTTGCACGGCGCGACGGAGGAGGAACGCGCGGCGCTGGTGCCGGTGAGCCGGCGGTGGCCACTGGCGGAGGTGATGTCCGCGTGTCGTGAATATGGTGAAGCGACGGGACGGCGCATCTTTTTCGCCTGGACGCTCATCGCCGGGGTGAACGACTCGCCGGCGCACGCGGCGCGACTCGCGCGGCTGCTCGCGGGGCTGGATGCGCAGGTGAATTTGATCCCGCTGAACCCGACGGAGAGCTACGGCGGAGAGATGAGCGCTGGCGAGTCGGTCGAGGGTTTCCAGCGGGTGATTCGCGAAGCCGGAATCCCGTGCACGGTGCGGCAGCGGCGCGGGATCGATGTGGCGGCAGGGTGCGGGCAGCTTCGCGCGTCGGCTACAGCAACGGCTTGATGAGGTCGGCGAGTTGCGTGTAGGTGCGCGGGCCGAGGATCGTCTGCGCGATGCGGCCCTCGCGGTCGATGAGGAAGCTGGTGGGGAGGATACTCACGCCGTGGACGCGGGCGACTGATTCGGTTCCCATGACGATCGGGAACTCGATCCCGGTTTCGGTGACATAGGCGCTGGCGGCTTCCTTTTCCTGATCCATGGATATGCCGACGACGGTGAGGCCGGCCTTGCCGAGATCCTTTTGCAGCGCGATGAGTTGGGGCATTTCCTCGCGGCAGGGCGGGCACCAGGTCGCCCAGAAATTCATGAGGACGACGCGGCCTTTGAAGTCGGAAAGGCTGACGTTTTTGCCGTCGAGAGCGGTGAGGGACCAGGCGGGGGCGGATTGATTTTTCCCCGAAACGGCCAAGGCCTGCGGAGTACTCTCGCGCTGGATGAGGAGTCCGACGCCGGCGATGACGAGGAGGCCGAGGCCGCAGGAAACGAGGAGCGTGGGCAGGGTTTTCGACATGCTCACAAGATGGCGCAGGGTGGGGCGTTCTTCCACGCCTGGATCGAGATCGTCAGGCATATCCGCTCATCAGCGCGAGCATCTCGCGCACGGCGGCGTCGAGGCCAGCGAAGACGGCGCGCGAGACGATTGAGTGTCCGATGTTCAACTCGGCGAGGTGCGGGATGGTCAGGATTTCGGCGATGTTCGTGTAGTTGATGCCGTGCCCGGCGTTCACCTGGAGGCCGTCGCGGTGGGCGAGCTTCGCGGCGGCGATGAGGTGCGTGAGCGCGGCGCCGCGCTGGTCGCCGGTGGCGTTCGCGAAGGCTCCCGTGTGCAACTCGACCGCCTCGACGCCGAGGTGGAGCGCCGCCTCGATCTGCTCGAAGGCGGGCTCGATGAAAAGGCTGACGCGGATTCCAGAGGTTTGCAGCCGGCGGATCGAGGGCTCCAGAGCCTTGCGCTGGCCGACGGCATCGAGGCCGCCTTCGGTGGTGATTTCTCGTCGGTTCTCCGGCACGAGGCAGACGTCCTCGGGCACGATGCGCAGGGCGAGCGCGAGGATCTCACGGGTGTTGCCCATCTCGAAATTCAGCTTCGTCATCACGCTCTCGCGCAGGCGGAACATGTCGCGATCCTGGATGTGCCGCCGATCCGCGCGCAGATGCGCGGTGATGCCCGCCGCGCCCGCGCGCTCGCAGGCGGAGGCGGCGTGGACGACATCCGGCTCGGCCAGCGGCGACTGCGAGGTGTCGGCGTAGCGCGCTTGTCGCAAGGTCGCGACATGATCGATATTTACGCCCAGAGCTAACAAATTTGAAATCCCGGCTTTGGCTTTTGGATCGCGAAGGCAGCAAAAGCATCCCGGTATCCCTCCCTTTCAGGAAGTGCCCCGGGACTGCTCAATTCCGAGTCATCGGATTTCGGAGCGGTTGGTTCCCTCCAGTTTTGAATTAGGTGCATGCCGGGATCGCTAGAGTGTCCGAAGGTGGAAGCCGCCATCGACATTGAGCACCTGCCCGGTCGAGTAGGGGAAAAGGCCGCGCGCCACCGCGACGACGCCGCGCCCGATGTCCGAGGGCTGGCCCCAGCGATTGATCGGCGCCAGCCCCTCGGCAAACATCTTGTCGTATTTTTCCTTCACCGGACCCGTCATGTCGGTCTCGATCACGCCCGGTCGAATCTCGAAAACCCCAATCCCAAACTCCGCCAGCCGAGCCGCGTAGAGTTGCGTCATCATGGCGAGTCCGGCCTTCGCGATGCAGTAGTCGCCGCGATTCACCGACGCCGTATAGGCCGAGATGCTTGTTATGTTCACCACCGCCCGCGCGCTCCCGTCGAGCGGCTGCGAGTCGATCATCAGCTTGGCAGCGAGCTGGGTCAAAAAATACGGACCTTTCAAATTGATCGCGATGAGCCGGTCGAAGCTCTCCTCGCCCGCGTCGAGCAGATCGGCGCGGACGTTCGGCGCGACGCCGGCATTGTTCACCAGCAAATCGAGACGCCCGAACTGCTCGCGCACCGTCTCGACCAGCCGCGCGCGATCCTCCGCGGAGGAGATGTCGCCTTGCACGATCTCGACGCGCGCCTTTTCCCCCAGAAGCTCCGCGCAGAGCGCCTGGCACTCGCGCGCGGCGGCTTCATTCCCGGCGTAATTGACGACCAGATCGTGCGTCCCCTCCCGCGCCAGCTCGAGCGCAATGCCGCGCCCGATGCCGCGGGAAGAGCCGGTGATGAGGGCGACGGGATTCATGGGGCCGCAAGATATACCGGCTCCACCCCGGCGCTTCCAAGCAGGAAGGCGCTTTTCCCGCGCCACTGCCGCGCACTAGGCTCGCTGCCATGCCCGTTCCTCTTTTCGAATCCCGCACCCAATTCGCCCCGCTGCGCGAGGAAATACTCGGCGAAATCGCCGAGATCGCCGACAGCCAGCAGTTCATCCTCGGCGAGAAGGTCGAAGCTTTCGAGCGCGCCCTCTGCGACTACACCGGAGCGCCTCACGCCATCGGCATGTCCAGCGGCACCGACGCGCTCATCGCGATCCTCATGGCGCTCGGCATCGGCCCCGGCGATGCCGTCGTCACCACGCCGTACACGTTTTTCGCGACGGCGGGCGGCATCTCGCGCGTCGGCGCGCGGCCCGTCTTCGTCGATATCGACCCCGCGACCTACAACATCTCCGTTCCCACCCTCCGCGAATGCCTCGCCACCTGCGCGCACCGCGTCCGCGCCATCGTCCCGGTGCATCTTTTCGGCCTCTGCTGCGACATGGAGGGGATAAAATCGGCCGCTGCAGAGCATGGCGTGCCTGTCATCGAAGACGCCGCGCAGGCTCTCGGTGCCGAGTTCCCCGGCGGCGGGCGTGCCGGGGCGATGGGCGAGTTTGGCTACTACAGTTTTTTCCCGGCGAAAAATCTCGGCGCATTCGGCGACGCCGGCGCGGTCGTTTGTCGTGACGCCGCAGATGCCCGCCGCCTCGAATCTGTGCGCAACCACGGGATGGAGCCGCGTTATTTTCACAAAATGATCGGCGGGAACTTCCGCATCGACGCCCTCCAGGCGGCCATCCTCTCCATCAAGATCCCACACCTCGACACTTGGATCGCCGCGCGCCGCGCGAACGCCGCGTTCTACCGTGAGGAATTCGCCCGCGCCGGTCTCGATCCGATCACACTCCCGGCCGAGCCGTATACACACACCTACAACCAATTCGTGATCCGCGCCCCGCGCCGCGACGCCCTCGCCGCGCACCTCGCGAGCGCCGGGATCGGCCACGCGATTTACTATCCCGTGCCCTTGCATCTCCAGGAGTGCTTCGCCCACCTTGGCTACAAAGCAGGAGACTTCCCCGAGAGTGAAAAGGCCGCGCTCGAGACCTTGGCGCTCCCCATTTACCCAGAGCTCACGCGTGACCAGCAGCGCGAAGTCTTCGCCGCCATTGCAGATTTTTACCAGACGTAATGGCGGCGGGAAAAACCGGCTTGCGCACCGGCGGAGGCCCGGCTAGACGAGGCGCGTGATCGTTTTGCACTGGCATCTCTAACGCACGGGCTCGCGCCTCCACCGGGGGCGCAGTCGTCGCACCAGCGCGTCGAACTTTTCGCCCGATGATTTCCCCACAAGGATTTCGTCGGGCTTTTTCTTTTTCATGAACCTCGATTTCAAATTCAACGCAGACGGACTCATCCCCGCCATCGTGCAGGACGCGCGCGGCGGGCGCGTGCTCATGATGGCCTGGATGAATGCCGATTCTCTCGAGAAAACCCTCGGGTCCGGCCAGATGCACTACTGGAGCCGTTCGCGGCAAAAGCTATGGCTTAAAGGCGAGACGAGCGGGCACACGCAGCGCGTCGTGCGAGCGTCGGTCGATTGCGATCGCGATGTGCTGTTGTTCGAGGTCGAGCAGGAGGGGGGCGCGTGCCACACCGGCTACGCGAGCTGCTTTTACCAGCCGCTGAAGAGCGACGGCTCCAACGCGCCCATCGAGGAACAACCGGTCTTCGACGCCGGAGCGACCTACCAGAAATGAGCGCGATCCCCGTGCGGCCGACCCGGGACGAATTCCACGCGCTCGCCGGGCGCGGGAATTTAATTCCGGTCTATACGGAGATCGTCGCTGACAGCGAGACGCCGGTTTCGGCTTTCCAGAAGATCGACCACGGCGGGCATGCGTTCCTGCTCGAGTCGGCGGAGACGAGCGATCAGGTCGGGCGCTATTCGTTTGTGGGAAATGATCCGCGGCTGGTGTTTCGCAGCACCGGGCGGACCATCGAGATCACCGAGCAGGGCGCGACGCACAGCTACGAAGCGGCGGGTGATCCGCTGGCCGAACTGCAAAAACTGATGGCGCAATACCGCCCGCTGCCGATGCCGGATGCGGGCGCGTCGCTGCCGCTTTTCTCCGGCGGCGCGGTCGGCTACCTGGCCTACGACGTCGTGCGGCACTTCGAGCCGAGCGTCGGCGCGCCGCCGCCGGACGAGCTGGGGCTGCCCGAGACGCTCTTTCTCATCACCGATACGCTGCTCATCTTCGATCATCGCCTGCGGCGCATCCGCGTGGTTGCAAATGCGTTCGTCGAAAGCGGGAACGCCGATGCCGCCTACGATCTGGCCTGTAGAAAGATCGACGCGCTGCTGGAAAAGCTGCAGCAGCCCGCGCGGTTGCCCGCGATCAATGCCTTCACCGACGCCCCGGCGATTACGCCGGAGTCGAATACGACGCGGGAGGAATATCTCCGCATGGTGGCGACGGCGCAGGAATACATCCGCGCCGGCGACGTGTTCCAGATCGTCCCCTCGCAACGGTTCGAGACGCCTTACACGGGCGTCCCGCTCACGCTTTATCGCGCGCTCCGTTTCGTGAATCCGTCGCCCTATTTGTTTTTGTTGAAGTTCGCGGATGAGTTCGCGCTCGTCGGCAGTTCGCCCGAACTCCACGTCCGCGCGATGCGGGGCAAAGTCGAGATCCGCCCCATCGCCGGCACGCGCCGCCGTGGGGCCGATGAGGCCGAAGACGAAGCCAATGCCCGCGACTTGCTGGCGGATGAAAAGGAGCGGGCCGAGCATTTGATGTTGGTCGATCTCGCGCGCAACGACATGGGACGGATCGCGGAATTCGGCAGCGTGGAGGTGACGGACTTCATGACGATCGAGCGCTACAGTCACGTCATGCACATCGTCTCGAATGTGATCGGCCAGCTCCGCCCGGATCGAAACGCCTACGACGTGATGCGCGCCACCTTTCCCGCCGGCACCGTGAGCGGCTCGCCCAAAGTGCGCGCGATGCAGATCATCAACGAACTGGAGAAGAGCAAGCGCAACACCTATGCAGGAGCGGTTTGTTATTTCGGATTCGATGGCAACCTCGACTCCTGCATCGTTCTCCGCACGGTCGCTCTGAAAGACGGCAAAGCCTACGTGCAAGCTGGCGGAGGTGTGGTGGCCGATTCCACGCCGGATGGTGAATTTCAAGAAACCGTCAACAAAGCGATGGCGATGATGCGAGCGCTCGCGCTCGCCAAAGCAATCTAGGCCAAACCGATGCTCCTCGTTTTAGACAACTACGACAGTTTCACCTACAATCTCGTCCAGTATTTTGGTGAGCTGGGCGCGGACCTGTTGGTGAGGCGGAATGACGAGATCACGCCGGACGAAATCGCGGAACTGGCACCGGAGCGCATCTGCATTTCGCCGGGGCCTTGCACACCGACGGAGGCAGGGATCAGCAACGAGGTGATCCGGCGATTTGGAGCTTCGATTCCCATCTTCGGCGTTTGTCTCGGACATCAGTGCATGGGCGAGGTGTTTGGCGGGAAAGTCGTCCGCGCGGATCGGCTCATGCACGGGAAGACTTCGCCGATCCTGCACGATGGGCGTGGAGTTTTCGCTGGCTTGCCGAGTCCGTTCGAAGCGACGCGGTATCATTCGCTGATCGTGCAGCGAGACACAGTGCCGGATTGTTTGGAGATCAGCGCGGAGACGGCGGAGGGCGAGATCATGGGCTTGCGCCACCGCGAGCTGCCGATCGAGGGGGTGCAGTTTCATCCCGAGTCAATCCTGACCGAGCACGGGAAGCAGATGCTGCGGAACTTTCTCGAAGCGGCGTAGCTACAACTCGGCGATCCGCTTCGCCAACTGCTCCGCGGGCCATTGGCCGGGGACGGGGGCGGCGCTGCCGAGGTAGCCGTAGTTCAAGACGGAGCCAGCCTGGGCGAGCAGCAATCGCGAGGCGCGACCGTATTTCCCCATGCCCATGACGCTGAGCATGATCCGACGCTGCCGCGCCATGAAGGAAAGCAGCACCGCGACCTCGGCGGGGGTGTCGGTGACGCTGGCGACTTTGAAAATGGTCGCGCCGATGCGCAGGGCCCGGCGCGCGAGATCCTGGAGGCGCTCGCGTGCCGGGGTCGTCTGGAAGTTGTGGTGCGAAACGATGACGCCGACCTGCCGCCGCCCGGCCTCGGCAATGATGGGCGCCATCTGATCGACCGCGCGCAACTCGATATCGACCAGCGCGGCATGAGGGAGGAAGCGCTCGAAAATCTCCCGCCTCTGTGGTGGCGTCAGCTTCACCGCGCCACCCTCGGCGAAATGCCGCACGGTGACGATGAGCGGGGCTTTCAACCGCGGCAGGGCGCTCTCGAGCCGATCGAGATGGTCGAGCAATCCATCGAGACGCAGCTCGAGGAAATCGACCGCCTCGGGCCGCAGGCGGAGCGCGGTCTCGAGCGTGGCGGGGGAATGGATCGTCCCCACGACATGGGGCCGCCGGGATAAAGCACTGGCAATTCGTCTCAAAGTCATGATGGTGATTGCGCGAATCCTCCTCAGGGAAACCCCGCTCGCTCAAAGTCCGTCAGATGCTCGGCAGAAAACAAGAACTCACGCTTCAATTCCAGGAAATCGCAGACGGTGTTCTGTTGGTGGTCGCATTTTGGCTGGCGTATGTGCTGCGCATCCTGGGGCGCGACTGGTTCGATGCGTCGCCGATCCCGGAGTTCAGCGAATTCCGCTGGCTGCTCTTTGTCATCATGCCTTTCGGCCCGCTCATCCTGGAGATGCAGGGTTTCTACGCCCATCCGCTCCAGAAGACGTTTGCAAAAAGCGTTGCGCAACTGCTGCGCGGCGCGATCTGGCTCGCGGTTATCCTCGGGCTTTGCGTCATTTTTCTAAAACTCCAAGTCCCGAGCCGTTCGGTGCTCCTGCTCTTTGCCGCGCTCGCCTCGGCATTCCTGCTCGGGCGGGAAAAACTAACCGTCTGGCATGTGCGCACCCGCGCCAAAAGCGGGAAATTCCGCGAGCCGGTCGTGCTCGCCGGTCTGCCGCTCGACATGCGGCAACTCCGCGCCTCGCTCACCGAGGATCAGCGCAATGAACTCCACTTCGTCGCCGAGATCGACATCGAGCATGAGCCGGTCTCGGTGCTGGTCGAGGCGCTGCACACGCATTCCGTGAGCCGCGTGATTTTCGCCGGTGCCCATGCGCACATGAACCGCCTGCAAGCGGCCATCGAGGCGTGCGAGGTCGAGGGCGTCGAGGCGTGGCTCATGGCGGACTTTGTGAAAACGGCGATTGCGCGCCCGGCCTTCGACATGCTCGGCACGCAGCCGATGCTGGTTTTTCGCACGACGCCGGAGGTCTCGTGGGCTCTTTTTGTGAAGGCGGTCATCGACCGGGTCGGTGCCGCGGTTGCCCTGGTTTTGCTGGCTCTGCCGCTCGTCGTCGTGGCCGTCATGATCAAGCTCACCTCGCCTGGCACGGTCTTTTTCCGCCAGCTCCGCGGGGGGAAACACGGCAAACCTTTCACCATGTTCAAATTCCGCTCGATGCACACGGACGCGGAGATGCGGCGCGCGGAACTGGAGACGTTCAACCAGATGAGCGGGCCGGTTTTCAAAATCGACAAGGACCCGCGGATCACGAAATTCGGGCGCTGGCTGCGCCGAACGAGCATCGACGAACTGCCCCAACTCCTCAATGTGCTGCAAGGCAGCATGAGCCTCGTCGGGCCGCGGCCGCTGCCGCTCTACGAGGTGGAGAAGTTCGAGAACACGGCACAGCGCCGGCGGCTGAGCGTGAAGCCGGGGCTGACCTGTCTCTGGCAGGTGAGCGGGCGGAACGAGGTGAGGGACTTCAACGAATGGGTGAAGCTCGACCTCAAATACATCGACAACTGGTCGATCTGGCTCGACCTCTCGATCCTCCTGCGGACGGTGCCGGTGGTGGTGTTCGGGCTCGGGGCAAAGTAAGTCCGCTGCAGCGCGAGATCGAGGCGGCGCACGACACCGAGGCGGCGGAGAGACTGATTTCGAGCGTGCTGGCGCGGTTTCTTTTCGCGACGGGGGAGCGGGAGGAATTTTACAAAAGAGCGCAGGAAGCGGTGGCGCTGGGCGGGCTGGAAATGCGGCAGCGATTTGCCCGCGCCGAGCTGGTCGTGCCGATCCGGCGGGAGCCGGAGTTCCAGGCGCTGGCGACGCCGCCCTGATGCCGCGCGCCGGTGGCTCCGGGCTCGACAGGGCCGGTGAGCGCAGCCATTTTCCCGACCCGCATGTCCGCCGAAACTGGTATTCAAAACTTCGTCCACAAGCTCGAGGAGGGCGGCTGGGCGCGCTGGATACAGATCATCCTGCTGCTCGCGGCGTTCGGCGGCGTGTCGGTGAAGCTGCTCTTTTTCGACTTCCGCGGGCTCTCGGATGCGAAGGGGATGGATCAGGCGCAGATCGCGCGGGAAGTCGCGCGAGGACACGGCTTCAGTACGCGCTTCATCCGCCCGCTGGCGATCCGGCAGTTCCGGGAAAATCTCGATGATTTCCCCGAGCCGCACGTGCCGGATACCTACCACGCGCCGCTCGGGCCGGTGGTGAATGCGCTCCCGCTCTGGCTCACCGGCTCGCTGCATGCGATCCGCAAGGATCAGTCGAATTACCGCCCGGATCAGATGATCGTCGCCCTGGCGCTGCTCTTTTTCCTCCTGGGCGTATGGCTGAACTTCCTCGCGCTGCGCCGACTCTTCGACCCGCGGATCGCTTGGATCGTCGCCGGCCTGATGCTGGTGTGCGCGGATTTTTACGAACTCGCGCAGACGGGGCTGCCGCAGATGCTGATGTTTGCACTGTTCGGTGGATGCGCGCTCACGCTGGTGCGGGCGCTGGAGGCCTATCACGGCGGGCGCGGCCCGACTTTGTGGCTTGCGGCATGCGCGGTGTTGTTCGGCCTGCTGGCGCTGGCGCATGCACTGACGATCTGGCTGTTCGTGGGGGTGCTGATTTTCGTAGTGATCGCCTTCCGCCCGCGCGGCCGCGACGCCGGGATCATGGCGGCGCTATTCCTCGTGATCTACGCGCCATGGTTGGTGCGCACCTATAGCGTCTCGGGGTCGCCCTTTGGCCTCGCTGGCTACACCCTCACGGCGGGAGCGGGCGTCGAGGAATCGGCCATGATGCGCGACCTGAACGAAGCGCCGTCAACCTCCTTCGGCGCCCTCCGGCGGAAAGTGCAGGCGCAGCTCGACCTCCAGCTCAGCAACCTCTACGGCAACCTCGGGCGCTGCGTGGCAGCTCAGATTTTCTTCCTCGCGCTCCTCCACGCTTTCAAGCGCCCGGACACGCGCGCGCTCCTCTGGGGGGTCCTGATCATGTTTGTCTGCGGGTCGCTCGGGATGGCCGCCTTCGGCCGCGGTGCGAGCACCACGAACTCCAACAATCTCTACCCGCTCCTCCTGCCGCTCATGGCAGGCTACGGCATGGCTTTTCTCCTCGTGCTCTGGGGCCGGCTCGGGCTGCAAGGGAGTATCCTGCGGAGTGCGTTCGTCGGGCTGGTCTTCGTGCTCTCGGCGCTGCCGTTCGTGGGCAAGCTCCTGGGCGACGGTGCGAGGTTTTACTGGCCGCCCTACGCGCCGCCAGTCCTCGGCGTCGTGAGCGGCTGGACGACCGATGAGGAAGTCGTCGCCTCGGATCAGCCCTGGGCCGTAGCATGGTATGCCGACCGGCGCAGCATTTGGATCCCGCTGAAAATCCAGAACTTCGTGGACATGGTCGATTACCGCCGCTACGGGCCGGTCGTTGGGCTTTACATGACGCCGGTGTCGGGCGACGCGCGCTTCATTCGCGACATCCAGCTCGGCGAATACAAGGAATGGTCCGCGTTCGTGACCAAGACGGTCGATCCGGCGAAGTTCGTCCTCCCGGCCGTGGTTCCCCTCTGGTCGGACGCCGAGATCCTTTATTTCAGCGACCGTGTCCGGTGGGAAAAGGGCGGGCAATAGTTGCTGACGCGGTTTTCGCGTGTTTAGGTCGCCCCTCGCATGGCTGAAGAAACGGATACCCCGGCGCATACTTTCGAGACGGCGATGGCGCGGTTGAGCGCCATCGTGCGCGACATGGAGGACGACATACTCCCGCTCGAGGATCTCATCGTGCGCTATGAGGAAGGGACGAAGCTCGTGCAGGTCTGCTCCGAGCGGCTGGCGGCGGCGGAGCAAAAGATCGCGATCATCACTCGGCGGGCGGGGAAGGCGAGTGTGGAGGAGTTCGAGCCGAAGGCGGGTGCGCCGACGAGCGCGGGGAAGGTGAGTCTCTTCTAAAAGTGGCTATGCGCTGTCACCCGGAATTCCGGCGGGCCAACGGCCCAGGATCCCAAAGCCCAGGGCAACGCCCTGGGTCCCAGAGAAAATGGGACGAGCCCTGAAAGGGCGGCACAATCCGTATCTGTTCTTAACATGTCATTGCTCGATTCCATCCACTCCCCCGCCGACGTCAAAACACTCAAGGAGAACCAGCTCCCGCAGCTCGCGCAGGAGATTCGCGACACGCTCGTCTCCGCGCTCTCGCAGACCGGCGGGCACCTCGGGCCGAACCTCGGCGTGGTCGAGCTGACCATCGCGCTGCATCGTGTGTTCGACACGCCGCGCGACAAGTTCGTCTTCGACGTGAGCCACCAGGGCTACGTCCACAAGCTGCTAACCGGCCGACGCGCACGGATCGGCACCATGCGCCAATACGAGGGGCTCAATGGCTTCCTCCTTCGCACCGAGAGCGAGCACGACTGCTACGGCGCCGGGCACGCCGGCACGGCACTTTCCGCCGCGCTCGGGATGGCGGTCGGGCGGGATAAACTCGGGAGCGGCGAGCACGTCGTCGCGGTCGCGGGTGACGCGGCTTTCACCTGCGGCGTGAGCTACGAGGCGCTCAACAACGTCGCGGAATCGACGAAGCGTTTCATCGTCGTGCTCAACGACAACGAGTGGTCCATCGCGAAAAACGTCGGCGCGATCTCGCATTATCTGAACCGCATCGCGACCAGCCCGACTTACGCGGGATTGCATGAGCAGGCAGCGCGTTTCATCAAGATGATCGGCGGCAAGGACGCGCTGAAGTTCGCGCACAAGGTCGAGGAAGGCGTGAAGCATCTGCTGCTCCCGAGCGTGCTTTTCGAGGATCTCGGCCTGCGCTACTACGGGCCGATCGACGGGCACGACATTCCGCTGCTCATCCGGACGTTCGAGTTTCTCAAGGCGCAGAACGAGCCCGTGCTCCTGCACATCCTCACGCAGAAAGGCAAAGGCTACGCGCCTGCGCTGGCCAAGCCCGACAAGTTCCACGGGCTGGGAAAGTTTGCCCACGATACCGGCGAGACCGACGCCTCGCCCACGCCGACCTACAGCGAACTGCTGGGCAAGACTTTGGCGAAATTCGCCGACAGCAACAACAAGATCACCGCCATCACGGGCGCGATGCCCGGCGGCACCGGGCTCGGCATTTTCCAACAAGCGCACCCGGACAAATACTACGACGTCGGCATCGCGGAGGAGCACGCGGCGCTCTTCGCGTGCGGCCTCGCCGTGCAGGGGTTCAAGCCGTTTCTGACGATCTACTCGACGTTCATGCAGCGCGCCTACGACATGATCATCCACGACATCGCGCTGCAAAACTTGAACGTCTGCCTCTGCATGGATCGTGCCGGACTCAGCGGCGACGACGGGCCGACGCATCACGGACTTTTCGACATCGGCTACCTGCGCCACGTCCCGAATCTCATCCACATGCAGCCGCGGGATGAGGAGGAATTCGTCGATATGCTCTGGACGATGGTGAATCACCACACCGGTCCCATCGCCATCCGCTACCCGCGCGGCGCGGGCACCGGGGCGCAACCGAAAGCCGCGCCGAAGCTGCTCGAAATCGGCAAGGCCGAAGTCGTGAAGCACGGGAAGCAGGTCGCGCTCTTCGGCCTCGGCGCGCTCTTCCCGATGGCGATGGAGGCTGCGGAAAAACTGGAGGCGCAGGGGTACTCGGTCGCGGTGATCAACCCGCGGTGGATCAAGCCGCTCGACGCGGGGACAATCGAGTTTTTCGCGCGCAGCGCGGAGGTCGTCTGCACGTTCGAAGATCATGTGCTGCACAACGGCTTTGGCTGCGCGGTGATGGAACTGCTCGGCGACGCCGGCATCCGCACGCCGGTCGTGCGGATCGGCTGGCCGGATCAATTCATCGAACACGGCGGCGTCGATGTCCTTCGCGCGAAGCACGGCCTCACCGCCGACGCGGCGGTGGAGAAGTGCCTTCCGTTTTTGCAGAAGGACGCGGCGAAGACTCCAAAGAGCGCTGCCTGAGCCCGCCGCGCTAAGCCCTTGGCCCGCTCTGGGCCGCCTTCCAGAGCGCGGCATAGACGCCGCCGCGCTCGACCAACTCAGGGCCGCGTCCGGTCTCGGCGATGGCGCCATCCTTCAGCACGACGATCTTTTCCATGTGATGCACGGTCGCCACGCGGTGCGTGATGATGAGCGTGGTGCGGCCGCGCATCAGTTCGTGGATCGTCTCCATGATCGCCGCCTCGGTGGAGGGATCGAGCGCGGAGGTTGGCTCGTCAAGCAGGAGGATCGGCGCGTTTTTCAAAAAGGCGCGGGCGATGCCGATGCGCTGCCGCTGCCCGACGCTGAGGTGGCTGCCGCGCTCACCGACCTGGTTGGCGTAGCCGTCCTTCATTTGCAGGATGAAATCGTGGGCCTGCGCGCGGTGGGCGGCCTCGACGATCTCGGCCTCGGTGGCGGCGGGGCGTCCGTAGGCGATGTTTTCGCGAATGGTGGTGGAAAAAAGGAGCGTGTCCTGGAGGACGATGCTGATCTGGTTGCGCAGCGATTTTTTGGTGAACGAGCGGATGTCGTGTCCGTCGATGAGCACGCGGCCGGCATTCGGATCGTAGAAGCGGGGCACGAGGCTGATGAGCGTGCTTTTCCCGGCGCCGGTGCCGCCCACGAAGGCAACGGTCTGGCCGGAGGAAACGGTGAGGTTGATGTCTTTGAGAATCAGGCGGTCTTCGCCGTAGCCGAAATCGACGTGCTCGAGCGCGATGTCGCCGCGGGTCCGCTCGAGCGGCTGGGCGTCGGGCGCGTCTTTGACTTCGTCGGGCTTGTCGAGCACCTCGAAGCAGCGGGCCGCGCCGGCGGCCGCGCCGGAGAGCGCCCAGGCCGTGTAGGTGAGTGACTCGATCGGCGCGTAGAGCATCGCCAGATAAGAGACGAACACCAGCAGCGTCCCGAGCGTGATGGTGCCCTGCAGGACATGGAGCGAGCCGACGCAGTACAACGCCGCAGTGCCGAAAGCCATGAGCGTGCCGATCACGAGCGCGCTGCCCATGTTCACGCGGGTGAGGCGGAGATTGGCGGCCATGCTTTCCCGCGCCTGGGTGTGGAACTGCGCGATCTCGAAGGCCTCGCGGCCGAATGCCTGCACCATGCGAATCGAGCTGAGACCCTCCTGCGCCACGGTGAGCACGGCACTTTCCCGCTCTTGGATCGTGGTGGAGAGCGCCCGGATACGTCCGGCAAAGTGCCGCATCGTGAGGACAACGAACGGCAGCACCAGCAGCGCCAGAAAGGCGAGCACCCAGTCGAGGGAAAGCATCAGTGCGAAGGCACCAAGGAGCGTAACGACGGAGTTGAAAACGCTCGTGAAGCCTTTGTTGTAGATGGTCTGGATCGACTGGGAATCGTAGGCGACGCGGAAGGTCGAGTCGCTGCTGCGCCGGGCGTCGTGATACTTCAGCGGGAGCGAATGCAGGTAGGCGTAAATCTCAGTGCGCAGCTTGAGCAGCGCGGTGAGCCCGATTTTTACAAAGGTGAGGCTGGTGACGAGGTTCACCGCTGCGGCGAGCAGATGCACGAGGACCATCGCCCCAGCCAGCACGAAGATCGCACCCTGCGCTCCGAGATTTTCCACGATCCGTGCGACCCACTCATGCGCGGCGCGGCCCTCACCGGAGAGCTTGAGCACGTCATCGACGATGAACTTGAAGGGCCACGGCTTGAGCAAATTCAGCCCGATAGTCACGAGACTGAGGAGCGTCGCGAGCAGCGTGCGCGCGAGGAAGGGGCGGAAATAAACGAGCGTGCGCCGGTAGATCGACATCGGGCCGCATGAAATACCGTCCATGCGGCGCGGCGCAACGAAACTTCCCCCGCGGGCTTGGCGGCTCTGCGTGGCCGCCGTATATTCCGCGCGGACGATGACCCAGCCGCCGAAGCCCACACCCGAACCCAAGCCGCGCGGACCGCTCGACGCACTGACGACCCTGCGAAACATGCTCCTCGCCGGCGTCGTGATCGCCATCCCGCTCGTGGTCACGATCTGGGTGCTGAATCTTGCCTACCGCTTCATCCAAGGCATCAGTGAGCCGCTGCTCCGGCAGGTCGTGCTGGTGCCGGCGGACCGGGCGCAGGGGATCGCGCGGCAGGATCTGGGCGACATCCCGGGCGTCAGTTTCCTCGTCACGGTGCTGCTCCTGCTGCTGCTCGGGTTCATTTCCACGAACGTCTTCGGCAAGCGGGTGCTGGAGTTTGTCGAAAAACTGCTCCTCCGCGTGCCGGTCGTCGCCACGGTCTATGCGGGCGTGAAGCAGGTGATCGACTCCTTCAAATCCTTCAACAGCGGGACGAGTTTTTCGCGTGTCGTCTATGTGGAATATCCGTCGCCGGGCTGTCGCCTGCTGGGGTTTGTGACGGGGAAGTTTCACGACAGCCATCTCGATGAATCGATGACAGCGGTGTTCCTGCCGACCGCGCCGAATCCGATGACGGGCTTCGTGATCGTGACGCCGACGCGCAATGTGGTGGATGCGGATCTGACGATGGAGGAAGCGAGCAAAATGATCGTCTCCGCTGGCCTCGTGGTGCCGCAGCGGCTGTCGCCGGTGCCGGCGGCGGTCAGTCTTTCGCGCGGCTGACGAGGTCTTTGATCGCAGCGGAATTCGCGAGGAGGATGGTGGCCAGGAGATGCGCAAGGGCAGCGCCAAGCAGGGCGACCCGGACGCTGGGCACCCGCTCCGCGGAGATGGCGCTCACGAGGATGGCGATGAGCGCGAGGACGGGCATGCCGACGATGAGCCAGTATCGCGCCCAGGAGTTCCGCACGCACACCGCTGCCAGAAGAGCGGTCGTCCAGAAAAACGCGATCATTGTGCCGGCGACGATCACCTCCTCCCGGGCCATTTTGTAGAGCAGGAAATCAGTCGGGCGGAGAATCAGAAAAATCACCAGCAGCCAGAGCCGGCCATTGCGGTGGCGCGCGCGCCGACGGAGAGACCGCTCATCCTTCAGCCGCCCCGCCCGATGCTCGCCCCTCGCCTCCGCCATTTTCCCGCTCCTACCTGCGACGCCGCCGCTTCAAATGGAGTTGCGCCAGGGACTTTTGCAAAGCCGCCTGGACGGATGCGATCTCCTCGGACCCGAGATCCTTGTCTTTCATGGCGGCCTCGGCCCGCTCGACCGCGGCCTGTGCCGCCGCTTCGTCGATCTCCTTTTCCTCCACAGCCATGTCGGTGAGCACGGAGACGCTGGTCTGCGTGACCTCCACGAAGCCCTCGCCGACCGCGAGGAAATGCTCGCGCCCGCCTTGGGTCACGCGCAGTTCGCCGGGCTTGAGCTGGGTCATGAGCGGGATGTGCATCGGGAGGATGCCCATCTCGCCTTCGATGCCGGGGATGACGACCATCTCCACATCATCGGAGAAGGTCTTGGCCTCGGGCGTAACTATTTCCAGGCGCATTGGCATGCTTCAGCTCTCCTCGCGGATCATCTCGATGCCGCCTTTCATGTAGAAGCTCTGCTCGGAGACGTCGTCATGCTTGCCGTCGAGGATTTCCTTGAAACCGCGGATCGTCTCGGTGACGGGCACGTATTGGCCGGGCGTGCCGGTGAAAATCTCGGCGACGTGGAACGGCTGGCTGAGGAAGCGCTGGATTTTCCGCGCGCGGAAAACGGTCAGCTTGTCCTCCGGCGACAGCTCGTCCATGCCGAGGATCGAGATGATGTCCTGCAGGTCTTTGTAACGCTGGAGCACCGTCTGCACGCCACGCGCGACTTTGTAATGCTCCTCGCCGACGATCTCGGGCGCGAGCGCCTTTGAGGTCGAGGCGAGCGGATCGACGGCCGGGTAGATGCCCAGCTCGGCGATGGAGCGCTCGAGCACGATGGTCGAGTCGAGGTGGGCGAAGGTATTCGCCGGGGCGGGGTCGGTGAGATCGTCCGCCGGCACGTACACGGCCTGAAAGGATGTGACCGAGCCGTTCTTCGTCGAGGTGATGCGCTCCTGGAGATCGCCCATTTCCGCGGCGAGCGTCGGCTGGTAGCCGACTGCCGACGGGGTGCGACCGAGCAGCGCGGAGACTTCCGAGCCGGCTTGGGAGAAGCGGAAAATGTTGTCGATGAAAAGGAGCACGTCCTGGCCTTTTTCATCGCGAAAATACTCGGCCATCGAGAGCGCCGAGAGCGCGACGCGGAGACGCGCGCCGGGAGGCTCGTTCATCTGGCCGTAAACCAGCGCGACCTTCGACTTGCTGAGGTCTTCCTGGTTGATGACGCCCGCCTCGCTCATCTCGGCGTAGAGATCATTCCCCTCGCGGGTCCGCTCGCCGACGCCCGCGAAGAGCGAGAAGCCGCCGTGGCCTTTGGCGATGTTGTTGATGAGCTCCATGATGACGACGGTCTTGCCGACGCCCGCACCGCCGAACGCACCGACTTTGCCGCCCTTGGTGAACGGGCAAATCAAGTCGATGACCTTGATGCCGGTCTCGAGCACCTGCGAAGTGGTGTCCTGATCGACCAGCTCGGGGGCCTTGCGATGGATCGGGTAGCGCTTCTCGTAATGCACCGGACCGCGTTCATCGACCGGGTCGCCGGTGACGTTGAACACGCGACCGAGGACGCCTTCGCCGACGGGCACCGAGATCGGCGCGCCGGTGGCTTTCACGCTCATGCCGCGGCGCAAGCCCTCGGTGGAGGACATGGCGATGCTGCGCACCCAGCTCTCGCCGAGGTGCTGCTGGACTTCGAGGACGAGCCGGGTGGGCACGCCGTTGACTTCGTATTCGAGTTCGAGGGCGTCGTAGATTTTCGGCATCGACGCGCCTTCGGAGAAATCGACATCGACGACGGGGCCGATGACCTGGACGATGCTGCCGGAGGAGGTTGCGGTGGTGGTTTCCATGAGAGTTATTGGATGAAGGAAGGTTAGCCGAGCGCCATTTGGGCGGTGGAAATTTCCAGCAGCTCGGTGGTGATGCTGGCCTGGCGGAGTTTGTTGTATTCGAGCGTGAGGTCTTTCACGAGCTGCTTGGCGTTATCGGTCGCGCTCTTCATCGCGACCATGCGTGCGCTGTGCTCGGAGGCGCGGGAGTCGAGCGCCATTTGAAAAATCTCGTAGTGCACGTAATGCGGCAGGATGGCGTTCAGGACGCCCTGCGGATCGGGCTCGTAGATGTAGTCGCTCGCGGCGTCGATGGGCTTGCCGGTGTCGCCTTTCGGCAGATCGAACGGGCTGATCGGAAGCACGGTATGGAGCGTGGGCGTCTGCGTGAGGGTGTTGACGAAATGGGTGTAAAGCACGCTGACCTTGTCCACTTCGCCCGAGACGAATTTATCGAGGCAGAACTTCGAGATTTGCTTCACCTCGGCGAACACCGGCGCGTCGGAGACTTTGAAATCCGCGAGCAACTTGCGCTTGGTTCGCGCGATGAATTGCACGGCTTTGCGCCCGGCGGCGACGTATTCGGTCTTCGCCGCATCGAACTGGCCCGCCTCGCGGAAAAGGTTCGTATTCAACCCGCCGCACAAGCCTTTGTCGGTGCTGATCACGAGGACGAGTTCCTTTTCCACCGGACGCTCTTGGAGCAGCGGATGGAGCGTGACGTCGGTGCGGTCGCGCAAGGAGACAAGCACGCGGTTCATCAACTCAGCGTAGGGCCGGCCGGCGAGCGCGGCCTGCTGGGCCTTGCGCATCTTCGACGCGGCGACCATCTGCATCGCCTTGGTGATCTGCGCCGTGTTCTTGATCGACTTGATCCGACGCCGAATGTCTCGGGTGTTCGCAGCCATTACGGAAGTTGAGAGTTTTTGGTTGAGGGTTGAGAGCCGCGCTTCGGCGTGCGGCGCTTGATGCGGTAGGTCGCCGGATCTTCGCGGACATGGAAACCCATCTCGCGCTCCTTGCTCGGCTTGGGTGCCTCGATCATCAGGCGGATGGTGTCGAAAAGGTTCGCCAAGGCTTCGTCGTTGCCGTCGAGGCGGCGCTCCATCTCCGCCAGCTTTTCATGGAGCCCCGCATGCGCCGCGACGATTTCGCGTAATTTCACAAACGCCCGCACGATCCGGATGCTCGCCTCCACGGCGACGTCGCTATTCAGGACGCCAGCCAGGGTGAGCGCTCCGTGCTCGGTGAAGGCGACTGGAAGGCCCCGCCGCCCTCCGTGCCGCATGGATGCTTGGGCGTCTTTTGCAACCTTCTTGTAATCAGTTGGTTGCAATCTTGAGGTCACAATTTGTGACTTCAAGATTGCAAACTCCTGAGCCGTAAGGACAAACGCGAAGTCAGATGGGAATCTTTTGAGGTTCCGGCGGTATTGCTGATTCAATTGTTTCGTCGTGACGGCGTAGATTTCAGCGAGGTCTGAGTCCAGCATGACGCGCTGGCCGCGGATCACATGGATCGCGGTCTCGAGCGCCTGGAGGTCGGATTTCTCGGGCATCGCGTAGATCACCGCCAGGTCGTTTTGAACTCATTGAGCGCCGCGCCGAGTTCGTCTTCGATCTCTTTGTCGAACGCCTTCTTCTCCGCGATCTTCGCGAGGATGCCTTCCTTCCGCGTGCTCAGGTATTCCTGCATTCCGAGCTGGAACGCCTTCAGCCGATCCACCGCCACGTCGTCGAACATCCCTTTTTGCATCGCCCAGAGTACCGCCGCCTGCTGCTCGACCGGGATCGGGTTGTATTGGATTTGTTTGAAAAGCTCGACGATGCGCTGGCCCCGCTCGAGCTGGGCTTTCGTCTTCGGATCGAGGTCGGAGCCGAACTGCGCGAACGCCGCCAGTTCGCGGAACTGCGCCAAGTCACCCTTGATGCGCCCGGCGACTTGTTTCATCGCCTTGATCTGCGCGGCGGAACCGACGCGGCTCACCGACAGACCGACCGAGATGGCCGGGCGGATGCCCTGGTAGAAAAGATCCGTCTCTAGGTAAATCTGTCCGTCGGTGATGGAGATGACGTTAGTCGGGATGTAAGCCGAGACGTCGCCGGCTTGGGTCTCGATGATCGGGAGCGCGGTGAGCGAGCCGCCGCCGGCTGCTTCAGAAAGGCGGGCGCTACGCTCGAGGAGGCGGCTGTGGAGGTAGAAGACGTCGCCCGGATACGCCTCGCGGCCGGACGGGCGCTTGAGGACGAGCGAGACCTGGCGGTAGGCGACGGCGTGTTTCGACAAATCGTCAAACACGATGAGCGCGTCCATGTTGTTATCCATGAACCACTCACCCATCGCCGCGCCGGCGAAGGGCGCGAGATACTGGCTGGTGGCGCTGTCCGAGGCGGTCGCGCAGACGAGCGTGGTGTAATCGAGCGCGCCAGTCTGCTCGAGCACGGCCACGGAGCGGGCGATGTTCGAGCGCTTCTGCCCGATGGCGACGTAGATGCAATAGAGCGGGCGGAAGCCGGGCTTGCCTTCGTTCGCCTTGTTGATGCGCGCCTGGTTGATGATCGTGTCGATGGCGATGGTGCTCTTGCCCGTCGCGCGGTCGCCGATGATCAGCTCGCGCTGGCCGCGCCCGATCGGGATCATCGCATCGACCGCCATGATGCCGGTCTGCACCGGCTGATTCACGGGGCGGCGCTTGATGATGCCCGGCGCAATTTTTTCCACCGGATAGCTCACGCTGCTCTTGATCGGTCCTTTGCCGTCAATGGGCATGCCGAGCGCGTCGGTCACGCGTCCGAGCAATTCCATGCCGACCGGGACTTGGAGCAGACGGCCTGTTGTCTTCACCTCGTCGCCCTCGGAGATGTGGCTAAAGTCGCCGAGAATGATGCAGCCGACTTCGGTTTCTTCGAGGTTCAGCGCGAGGCCATAGACGCCACCGGGGAACTCGATCATTTCGTTGAGCATCACGTCGCTCAGTCCCTCGACCTTCGCGACGCCGTCGCCGATTTCGCGGACGATGCCGGTGTTGGATTTTACGGTGCTGGTCTTGAGGCCGGCAATCTGGGTTTCGAGTTCCTGCAGGATCGTGCTCATTTTGAAAAAAGGGTGGGGCTTGCTGTTGGTTGGAAAAGTTTTGGTTCAGGCGGCGAGCTGGCTTTGCAGGCGGTCGAGGCGGTTGCGGATCGTGCCGTCCCAGACATCGCTGCCGATTTTCACGCGGATACCGCCGAGGAGCTCGGGCTCGACTTTGAACTCGGCGGAAAGATCCGCGCCGTAGCGGGCGCGGAGGTCGGCAACGGTGCTCTGCGCGGTCGCCGGATCGAGCGGCTCGGCGCTCTCAATGATTGCATGGTGTTTCTGCGCTTCGAGACGGACGAGCCGCTGGAACTCGGTCAGCACGGTGCGGTAATGCCGCGGCTTGGCCTCGGCGACGCTTTTGACCACGCCCATCACCTTCGCCGGGTCGAGGCGGCGGTCGGTGAAGCTGCCGCGATAGAGTTCGCGAGCGAGCCGGCGGGATTCCTTGCTGACTTTCATGGAAAACTAGGCCGCAACTTCGCGGGCGGATTCTTCGGTGATGCGGCGGCGGTCCTCGGTGGTAAGGATTTTGCCGGTGACTTTCGCGGTCGTGTCGATGACGAGCCGGCCGACTTCGCCGCGCAAATCTTCCATCATGCGCGCATGCTCGACCCGCGAGGCTTCCTGCGCCTTGGCGATGATTTGCTCGGCATCGGCGATGGCCTGCTGCGTGCGGCGTTCGGAGAGGACGTTGCTGCTGGCGCGGGCTTCCTCGATCATCTTCTGCGCCTCGGCGTTGGCCTTGGTCAAAATTTCCTCGTGCCGCCGCTCGGCGTCAGCGAGCTGCTGCTTGATTTTCTCGGCGTTCTCGAGCCCTTCCTGAATGCGCTTCCGGCGCTCCTCGAGGACGGTCAAAATCGGCTTGTAGGCGAATTTTTGCAGCAGGACGACGACGATGATGAAGCTGCAAAGCTGCGAGAGGAACAGCACCCAGTTGAACCCGAAGGTCTCGCCCGTGCTGCGCGCGAGTTCGAGCAGGCCGCCGTCGTCCGCCTGCGCGAGGATGTGAAGTGTGTTCATTTGTGTGAGGTAGGGAAAAAGTCAGAAGCGCGGGGCCGTCGCCGGCCCCGC
>PPFU01003844.1_pt1 | contig 45547 bp, 58 predicted proteins | sample 1535991 | NCBI WGS metagenome assembly PPFU01 (sample SAMN04901290, study PRJNA319586) | Hypolithon metagenome, whole genome shotgun sequencing project. | isolation source: Antarctic Hypolithon | place: Antarctica: Miers Valley | collected 2014
GCGCCGCCGCCCGTCGCTCCAACGCCAGCACCCCCCGCCGTACCCGCCCCGCCAGCCCAGCGGCGCGACGGCTGGACGCCCGAGCGCCAGGTCGCCTTCCTCGAGGCGCTGGCCGAGACGCATAATATCGCCGCCGCCGCCCAGAGCGTCGGCATGACCCGCCAGTCGGCCTACAAGCTGCGCGTGCGGTTGCGCGGCGAGCCGTTCGACCTCGCCTGGGACGCGGCCTTCCAGACGCGCTTCGACACGCTTGCCGAGGTGGCGATGGAGCGCGCCATCAACGGCATCGAGGTGCCGCATTTCCACAAGGGCGAGCTCGTCCACACCTCGCGCCGGTTCGACGAGCGGCTGACCGTCGCGCTCCTCGCCCAGCGCGCCGCCCCGCGCCGGACGCACAGCAGCCGCCACCATCCGGCGAGCCAATTCGGGCAGGAGGATTTCCGCAAGCTCGTCACCCGCGTCGGGCACGGCCCCGCGACCTGGTATCCCGATCACCGGCCCGATCCCGACACCGCCCGCGACTAGAAAAACGCGAAAACTGGCGTAAACCGTCGCTTTCGCCGAAAACCACCAATCAAATCAGGGCGAAAAATCGAGAAATCGAAGGCGACACGGTGTAAACTTCGTCAACTTCGCCCCCGTCCTTTCGTCCGTCTCGCAAATTCGGTCCGCGACCCCATCTAAAGGGGGAGTTTGCGCGGGCAGATCGATCCCGCGCGCCCAAACGAAAAGGATCACTGATGAAAAAGACCGTTTTTCTGCCGCTCCTCGCCACCGCCGCACTCGGCCTTGCCGCCTGCGGTGACAACGATGCGCTCGAGGCCGAGGACACCGCCATGGCCGATGCCGAAGCCAACGCCATGGCCGATCCCGCGATGGATGCCGGCACGATCGTCGAGGTCGCGCAAGGCAACCCCGACTTCTCCACCCTCGTCGCCGCGGTTCAGGCCGCGGACCTGGGCTCCACCCTCTCCGGCCCCGGCCCCTACACGGTCTTCGCGCCCACCAACTCCGCTTTCGACGCGCTGCCCGCGGGCACCGTGGAGGAGCTGACCACCACCCAGACCGAGCAGCTCGGCGAGATCCTCACCTACCACGTCGTCGAGGGCGACATTAACAGCGCCACGCTTATTGCCGCGATCGAGGCGGCGGGCGAGGGCGGCCACCCGATCCCCACGGTCAACGGAGGAGAGCTCACCGCGCGGCTGGTCGGCGGCGAGGTCCAGCTGACCGACGCGGCGGGCAACACCGCCACCGTCGTTCAGACCGACGTCGAGGCCTCGAACGGCGTCGTTCATGCGATCGACACGGTGATGATGCCCTCCTGATCGCGATTATTGTTCCAGACACAGGAAAAGGGGCCGGCCCTTAAAAAGGACCGGCCCCTTTTTTTTGTCCGTCCCCAGAGCGGGGGCGGCAAGCGGCAATCAGGCGTCGGTCTTTTCCTTGGCGTGAAGGTTGACGCTGCGCTCGGCGAGGTCCGACATGTTGGCGTCGGCATCGTAGATGTCCTCGACCATCTTATCGAGCTTGGAGACATGCTCCTTCATCCCCAGCGCCTCGGCCAGCGCCTTGGCGGTGCCGAAGCCGGCGATGCCGTAGTGGCACATGCGCTGGTACTGCGAGATGATCAGCACGTCGCGCAGGTCATCATCGGAGATGCTGGCGTCAAGCGCGTGCTTCTTGGCCTCGGTGACGAGGCCCTCCATCCCCTTGCAATGCTCCTTTTCCTTGCTGTCGAGATCGCCGAGCAGTTGCATGAGCGTCTGGGTGTGCTGCTTGATGCCGTCAGCCGATTTGCGCAGGCGATCGGCGAGCGTGTCGTCGCCGGCCTTGTCGGCCATCTTGCGGACGGTCTTCTCCATCTGGTCGTTGGCCGACCAGCTGTCGGCGAGCTCCTCGATATAGACTTCCTTGAGGCTGCTGGGTGCAGACATTATTTGTCTCCTGGAACTTGAATGGGGGGAGTGCCGGTGCGGCGCTCCCTTGCATCCATTAGATGAGCCAAAGCCCGCTCCTGTTCCCGGAAAGTTGCTCCATCAGGCCAGCCCGTCGCTGAGCTGCGTTCGGTCGCCGCAAGTCGTGAGGCTGGCCCGATCGCGTTCAGGCGAAATCGAAGCCTGCCGCCCTGGCCTCTGCGATGATCTCGGCGCCCGTCTTGCACGTGCCGTGCGGGGTCAGGTCGTACCAGCCGGGCTTCTCGTCGATGAAGATCTGCTGGTGGATGAAGAAGCTGTCGGGCAGTTCGAACAGACCGGCGAGGAAGCTGCGGTGATCGCCGGGGAGGAAGTCGAACCACAGATTGCTGCCGCAGCGCGAGCAGAACGCGCGCGCCGCCAAGTCGGACGAGCGAAAGGCGGTGACGTGCTCCTCCCCCGCCACGGTGTAGCTCTCGGCGCTCACCCCGACATACGGCCCGCCCCATTGTCGGCACATCGAGCAATGGCAGACATCGAGCAGCGGCTTGGCGGCCTCGAGCGTGATGGTGACCGCCTTGCACAGGCATCGGCCGGTGAGCGGGACGGGGTGGGGGGTCCCGTCCGCCACCTACCAGATCGCTGGCAGGTCGCCATCCGCGGTGCGCGGCTCGCTGGGCGGCGGGGGAGGGGGATCGCTCGGCGCCGGCAGCGGGTCGGGCGATGCGCGATCCGCAGGCCGCGCGGCGCCCGCGCGCACCGCGTCACGGGCCGCGCGCTCGGCTGCGCGTGCTGCCGAAGCGACCTCGCCCGCCCCGCTGGAGCCGCGCGCGCGGTCCTCGCCCGCCGCCTCGCCGCCTTCGGCCCGCCCGAAGTAATCGTCATCATCGTAGGAATAGGGACCGGCACCGTAGCCGCGGTGATCGTCGGGCCAGTATTCCTCCTCCCAATTGAGCGCCGGCCGGCCGCGCGCATCTTCCTGTCGGGGGTCGTCCGCTGCCACGTCGGGCGGCTCGAGTGCATCGCCGGGGCCGAAGGTGCTGCCTGCGGCCTCGATGGGCGCGCTGCGCGAGCCCGGCTCATCGCGCGGCGTTCCGGAATTGACCATCCGCGCGCCGTAGAGCCCCATCGCCAGGCCGGCGGGGACGATGACGAGGGTAGCGGCGAGCCAGGGTTTCATGGCCGGGAGACTAGCCGCGTTGCCAAGCCGAAGGAAGGGGCGGGGGGCTGGCCGATCCCGCGCGAAACGCTACATCTGCACCCATGCGCCTGTCGATCGTCCTTGCTGCCGCCCTCGCAGCCTCCTGTGCGCCCGGTGGCGGTCAGGGAGAGGACGGCCCGCTTCCCGGCGTCGAAGAGGCGAGCGCCTTGGCCGAGGTCGGCGAGGAGCGGCGGCTCGACGTCACCGGCACCGAGCCGTTCTGGGGTGGCTATGTCGAACGCGGCCGGCTGGTCTACAAGACGCCCGAGGACCTGAACGGCACGCCGATCGAGGTCGAGCGCTTCGTCGGCCTGGGCGGCATTGCCTTCTCGGGCACGCTTCAGGATCGCGGCCTCGACATGGCGGTGAGCGAGGCGCCGTGCAGCGACGGCATGAGCGATCGCACCTATCCCTACACGGTGACGCTGATGATCGGCGAGGAGGAGAGGCACGGCTGCGGCTGGACCGAGGCGCGGCCGTTCGTGCCCCAGGAGGCGCCTTGATCCCGGCGCGGCGGGGCCTAATGCCGCCTTGCCGCTTACCCATCCGGTCGCACATCGGACACCCGACGCTGCCACCAGGAACCTCCACCCATGCCCGCGATCCTTGGCCCCCGCACGCTCGGACTTGCCGGCCTGCTGCCCGCGCTTGCCTGTTTGGCCGCAGTCCTCGTCGGCGGCGAGGAATGGCGCTATGTCGGGCTGGCCGCGGGGTTCGGCTATGCGGCAATGATTTTCTCCTTCCTCGGCGGACTGTGGTGGGGCCTTGCCGCCGCTCCCGGTGCGGCGGGACAGACCAAACCGCGCGGCTGGATCTACGGTCTCGCCGTGCTTCCCAGCCTCATCGCCTTTGCGCTCTACCTCCCGTGGATCTTCGGCCTTCCCTGGCCCGGCCCCTCGCTCGTCGTGCTGGGGATCGCCATCGCGCTTTCCCCGCTGGTCGATCGCCGCCTTCGCGCTGACGGCCTGGCGCCCGACTGGTGGCTGCCGCTGCGCTGGTCGCTCTCGCTCGGCCTGGGCGTGGCGACGCTGGCGATGGGCCTGGCGGCGCCCGCTTAGCGCGCCGCAATTCCCTGCGCGATCAGCGCCACCCCCCAGACCATCTCCGCCAGCGCCATCGCTCCTGCGCTCGATGCGGCAAGCGGCGTCCCCGCGATCGCCGGGACGTGGACGAACACGGCACGCGTATCGGCCCCCGCCGCCTCGATCCGCCCCAGAACTTCGTGATAGAGGTGGTTGCAGACATAGGCCCCGCCATCCGCCGACACATGGCAGTCGATCCCGGCCTCCCGCACCCGCTCGGCCAGCGCGGCCAGATCGATGCGGCCCTGCTCGCGCCAGACCGGCTCCCTCACCGCGGTCGCGGGCACGAAGCCGAACGCATCCGCCCGGTCGGCAGAGCACCAGTCATGCGCCCGCTGCTCCAGCCGCAACCCGGTCGCCCGCGCGCTGTAGCCGGTCATCACCAGCGCGCGCGGAGGCTCGGCCAGCAGCTCGTCGAGCACCACCGGCACCGCCGCGTAGCCGACCTCGACCAGCCGAAAGCGCGTATTCTCCGGCAGCAGCCCCGGTGCCTCGCGCATCGCCGCGAGCAGCCGCGCCGAGGGATTGTCGGGCACGCCGGGGAAGGCGGCAAAGCCGGTGAGCGCGATCTCTCCGGCCGAAGAACCCCGCCTCAATACGAGCCCGGCAGGTCGCGATCGGCCGTGCCGCCGCGCTGCCGGCGCAGGAGTTCGATCGCATCCTCGCGGCTCTGGCGCACCCGCTCGCTCGATTGCACCCGCGCGGTGCCCGCATCGATCGGGGTGCACGAGCGCCCGGCAAGGAAGTCGAGCGCGGCGGCGATCATCGCCTCCTGCGGATCGCCCAGCGGGCGGCTGACATCGTCCTCTGCCGCGCAGGTGCGCGGGATGGTCGAGGCCAGGCCGGTATAGTAGTCGCCCTGCCGATTGGCGTTCTCCGTGCGAAAGGCGACGATGCGGAAGCGATCGTCGCAGCTCGGCCGGTCGATCGCGATCTGGCCGACGGGCTTGCCGAACGTGTCCTCGCCGATCAGCGCCAGGTTGCTCCCGAGATAGGGCTGCAACGCGTTGATGACGAGCTCGCTCGCCGAGGCGGTGCTCCCCGTGCCGATGAAGGCGATCTTGGAGGGCATGATCGATTCCGCCCGCGGATTGAAGCGATATGTCTCATTCTCGCTCGCCTTGGACGGGCGGAAACTGGTGTAGCTGAACACCTCGTTCTGCCGCCCGGCGCCAAGCAGGTCGCCGATCAGCTCCGCGATCGAGACGAGGCCGCCGCCATTGTAGCGGAAATCGATGATCAGCTCGGTCACGCCCTGTGCGCGGAAGCTGTCGAACGCGGCGATGAGGTCGTCGCGTGCCGGGTCGATGAAGGTGCGCAGATTGAGGTAGCCGACCCGCTTGCCGTTGTCGTTGATGACGATCGCGCCGTAGCGGTCGGATACCGGATCGAGCGTGTAGGCGGATTTGGTGACGCTGATCGAGCGCGTCGCACCGCCGGGATCGCGCACGGTCAGCACGCGCGTTACGCCGCTGGTGGAGGGCCCGAGCGCGGCGATCACCGCCGAGGGTCCGCCCTGCGCCATCAGCGCCGCCACCGATTGCGCGGGCTGTCCGGGCTCCTGGATCTCGAGCAGCTGGGTGCCGCGGTCGATCCCCGCGGCAAGCGCATTGCTGCCCTCGAACGCCTCGGCGACGAACACCGTGTTGGCCGCCTGGTCATAGGACAGGCGCACGCCGAGGCCTGCGTTCTCGCCCCGCTGGAGGAACTCGCGCTCCTCCGAGATCGAGGTCAGGTAGGTGAAGAAGCGATCGCGTCCCGCGGCACGTGCCGGGGCGACCAGCGCGTCCACGTAATCGTCGATGTCGGTGAAGGCGGCCTTGCTCACCGTCAGGTCGAGCAGGTCGGGGAACAGATACCACTCCTGCAGCTGCGTGCGCACGAAGTCCTGCCGCGAAGAGAGCGTGCACTGGCCCGATGGCGAGGGCGTCGGGGCAGGGGCGACGGGCGTCGGCAGGGCAACGGGCGGCGCCTCCCCGCGGCTGTTCCCGTTGCCGCCCCCTCCGCAGGCCGCGAGCATGGCCATGCAGCCGACAGCGAGGGCGGTTCTGGATGTCAGCATCGGTCAGGCGTTCTCGTGAAAGGGCTCAAGGGTTGCATCTGAGTTTCGACCAACGGGCTGAACCTGGGGTGAGCGATCTGCGTTACGCGTTGATTACCCTTACGATCCTGCGCTCGCAGCGGATCCCGCCGCTGTCGCACGGTCCATCCCCGGTCCTTGCGGGACCGGCCCTTGCAAACGCCGTTCGCATTGGCCAAGAGGCCGCGTGCCAGTGCCGCTTCAAGGGCGGCGCAACGAGGACCCGATGGCCGATACGCTTTCCCCCTGGCTGGCCGATGCGCTGACCCAAGCGCGTCCGGGCCATGCCCGCATCGCCGCCGCCCGGCTGGGCGAGGAGGGGCTTGCGGGGAAGGGCGGCTTCGCGCTCACCTCGGCCGCGTTCGGCGACGGCATGGCGCTCGACCCGAGCTTCACCGCGGACGAGGAGGACGCCGTCGCGCCCCCCGTCGAGTGGACCGCGCCGCCGGCGGGCTCGCAGGAACTGGTGCTGATCGTCGAGGATCCCGATGCCCCGGGCGAGGAGCCGTTCTGCCATTGGCTGGTGTGGGGCCTCGCGCCCCGCGAGGGCCAGATCCTCGAAGGCGAGACCCCGCCCAAGGCCGGCAAGAACGCATTCGGCGATTCCGAGTGGTTGCTACCCGAGCCGCCGGCTGGCGAGCGGCCCCACGCCTATGTTTTTCAGTTGTTCGCGCTCGATCGTCCCGTGAGCCTTGCCCCGGGCGCCTCGCGCAAGGAGCTGTTGGCGGAAATGGAGGGGCACGTGCTCGCGATCGCGCTTCTGACCGGGCTTTATGGCCGGCAAGCGGGCGCCGGGAATGACGCAGATTTCGATGCCGGCGTTTGATGCCGGCAATGGTTTTGGACTGGAAGAGGAGCTCGTGAGGTACCATGGCTGAGAAGAAGCAGAATGCGCTGAGCAGACCCGTGACGCTGTCGTCGGAACTCGAGAACGTCATCGGCAAGGGCCCGATGACCCGCGCCGAGGTGACGAGCAAGGTGTGGGAATACATCAAGAAGCACGACCTGCAGGCAGCCGATGACAAGCGGATGATCGAGGCCGATGACAAGCTTTCCGGCGTCATCGGCAAGGAGCGGATCTCGATGTTCAAGATGACCGCAGCGGTCAGCAAGCATCTGAGCTGAGGCGGCAGGCTCCTTCCCTGTTTCGGGGAGGAGCACCCAGGAGCGGCCAAAGCGGGGGGCGGGCGCAGCGGGCTGCGCCGCTCCTGAGTCAGTCGCCGGCACGCCTCGGGGCTTCATTATCGGGTGAGGAACTGGCCGGCCGCCTGCCGAACGGCCAGTCCACTACCCCGCTCGCCCAGAGTGCCAGCCAGATCAGCACCGGCTGCGCGGCCATGCGCGGCAGGTGATAGGCGAGGCCCAGCCCGCCATCGGCGCTCGCCAGGTCGATCACCAGGTGGTTGATATTGGCCGGCCAGACGCACAGCGCATAGAGCGCCAGGCCCATGCCGCCCGCTCGCCGCAGGCTGCGCGACCAGGGCTGCACTAGCGCCGCCGCGCCGGCGATCTCCGCCAGCCCGGTGAGCAGGATCACCGCGTCGGGAAAAGGCACGAAGCCGGGCATGATCCGGAGGAACGGCGCGGGCGAGGTCAGGTGGAATACGCCCGCCACCGCGTAGGCGAGCGCCACAAGCCAGCGCCAGAAGCGCCTGGCGCCGCTGTCCGTGGGGTCAGGCAAGAACTGTTCGCGTCGCGTCGCGAGGGAGGCCATGAACGAGTAGCCACGGCATCGCGCTACTCGCCATCCGTCGCCACCGCACGTCCGATCCGGTACGGCCCCTCGGCCCGCGCCCGGCGCTCGCCGCGCCAGTTCAGGCGAACCTGCCCCGCATCGGCCAGACCGCCCGCCGCCTCATGCACCGCGGGCATCGCTGCCCGCCAGTCCCCGCCGTCACCGGTCGCCAGGCGGGCCGCCTCGCTCGGGCAGATCGTCGCTCCTGGAGTTCGCCGCGCCAGCAGCGTCTCGATCGCGCGCGCCGCCGCGGGCGCGTCGTCGCTCAAGCGGTGGCGGGGGAGGCCAGCTTGACCTCGCCCTCGTCCTCTCCATCCCAGTAATGCACGCGCTTGGCGGCGACCTCGATCAGCACCAGCCCGGGGGTATCGACACCCTCCTTGAACCAGCGTTCCAGGTCCGGCACCCAGTGCTTGCGGAACGCCTCCTTGTCGCGCACCAGCCTGGCCTCTCCCTGGACGTGGATGAACATCCCCGGCCGGCCACCCGCACCGCCCGGCGAGCGATAGGTCAGCCCGACCGAGGGATCGCGCGCGATATCCTCGGTCATCCGCGTATCGTCATCGGTAAAGAACCAGCTCGTCCCCTCGTAATCGACCTCGCTGTTGTTCGACATCGGCCGTCCGCCGAGCGAGCCGTCTTGCGCACGGCTGACCAGCATGCAGAAATCGATCTTGCGCATGGCATCGGAAAGGTCGGCAAGGCTCTTGGACATGGGTTCGGCTCCTCGTTGGCAATATCGACGGGTTGGACGGCGCTTCCGCTCAGGTCTCGCTCACCTCGACATCCTTCCAGAAGGCGATCCGGTCGCGGATGTTGTGCGCTGCGGACTTGGGGTCGGGATAGTACCAGGCCGCATCCGCCAGCCGCTCGCCATCGACCTCGACATGGTAGTAATGCGCGGTCCCTTTCCACGGGCACTCACTCGTCGTGTCGCTCTTTTCGAGGCACGACATGTCGACCTCGTCGCGCGGAAAATAGTGGTTGCCCTCGACCACTACGGTGTCGCCGCTATTGGCGATGACGGTTTCATTCCAGGCCGCTTCCATTCCCATCGCACCAATCCTTGCTTTTCATCGGGTCTGGCAGATCAACCAGAAAGCTGCGAGGCGGGTTCCGCATAGCAGGCTTGCACGCCCCGCCCGATACGGCAGAGAGTGCGCGCGAAGAGACGGGAAGAGACAAGGATCGTGAAGAGAATGAAGCATTTGGCCGGTGCCGCCCTCCTGTTGCTCGCCGCGCCCGCCGCCGGGCAAGCGCCCGCCGCCGAGCCCGCGCCCGCGCCGTCCGCCGAACACCGCGCGCTTGCGGCCGAGGCGCTGCAAGCGGCGCCGGTGTGGGATGGGCATAATGATGCGCCGATCCAGCTGCGTTCCCGGGTCGGCAATGTCATCGGGGATTTCGATTTTGCCGACACCACCGATACCGCCGATGAGGAGCACGCGGCGATGCACACCGATCTGGCGCGGCTCGACCGGGGCCAGGTCGGCGCGCAGTTCTGGTCGGTCTACGTCTCGCCCGCCATGCCCGAGCCCGAGGCCATCCAGGCGACGCTCGAGCAGATCGACGTCACCAAGCGCCTCATCGCCCGCTACCCTGACGAGCTCGAGCTCGCGCTGACCGCGGACCAGGTGGAACAGGCGATGGACCGCGGCCTGATCGCTTCGCTGATCGGCATGGAGGGCGGCCATTCGATCGGCTCGAGCCTCGCGGTGCTGCGCCAGATGTACGACCTAGGCGCGCGCTACATGACGCTCACCCACTCGACCAACACCTCCTGGGCCGACAGTGCCACCGACGATCCCGAGCATGACGGCCTCACCGGGCTGGGCGAGATGGTCGTGCGCGAGATGATGCGGATCGGCATGCTGGTCGATCTTTCCCATGTCAGCGAGGCGACGATGCTCGATGCGCTCGGCCTCATCGAGCGGCAGGGCGGGGCGCCCGTCATCTTCAGCCATTCGGGCGCGCGTGCGGTCAACGGCCATTCGCGCAACGTGCCAGACAGCGTGCTCGCCCGGCTGCCGGCCAATGGCGGCATCGTGATGGTGGTCGGCCTCCCGGCTTTCCTCGACGAAGAGCTGCGCGAGCACGGTGCCGCGCGCGCTGGCGTGCTCGCCGCGCAACAGTCGCTGTGGCGGGGGCAGCCGGAACGTGTGGACTCGGCCATGGCCGAGTGGGATGCCCGGAACCCCGCACCGGTCGCGACGACCGGCGATATGGCCGATCACATCGACCATATCCGCGCCGTCGCAGGGGTTGATCATATCGGCATCGGCGGCGATTATGACGGCATGCCTAGCGGCCCCGCGGGGATGGAGGATGTCACGGGCTATCCCGCGCTGTTCGCCGAACTGGCCCGCCGCGGCTATGGGCGCGAGGACCTCGAGAAGATCGCCAGCCGCAACATGATGCGCGTCATGCGCGAGGCCGAGGCATACAAAGCATCGGTCGAGGCAATGCCTCCGCTCGAAACGCCGGTGGAATAGGCAGCGAGCCTGGCCGGGCCCGAGAGGGTCTTGCCCCGCGCCCTCTAAACGCTGCCCAACCCGAACGCGTCGCCGGGCGGGCCACCGGGCGCGGCACCCTCTGCCCCGACCCGCTCGAGCGTCGCCGCGTCGCGCCGCCCGCCGTGGAACCCCTCCAGCGCCTCGCCGAAACACGCCTCCCCCGGGCACGCCAACTCGAACAGCGTCATCGAGGAGTGGAACTTCATCGCATCGATCACCCCCAGGATATCGAGCGCGCTCTTTTTCCCGGCCCAGCCCAGCATCGCGCCGGTCGCCTCCAGCAGCCGTGGCCCCAACAGCCCGTGCGCCGCATAGGCCCGCGCTTCATCGAGCCCCGAGATCGCGAAGAGCCGCGCGTTGCGGCTGTTGCCCAGGCCCAGCACCTGCGGAAAGACGAACCACATCCAGTGCGTCACCTTGTCGCCCGCTTCGAGTTCGGCGAGCGCGCGGTGATAGACGCCGGCCTGCGCCTGAACGAAGCGGGTCAGGTTGAATGCATGCTCCATCCCTTGGCGCTCAGCCGCCCTTCAGGGGATCGTGGCCCCAGTTCATCAGCGAATGGCGCCAGTTGCTATGCTCGATATCGCCCGAAGGCTTCTGCGCGAGATGGCGATGGACGTAGCCTGTCACCTTGCGCATGTGCTCGTATTGCCCGTCGGACAGCTCGGCCTTCTTCGTGCGCTTGATCTCGACGATCCGCCTCCCCGATTTGTGCCCCGTGCTTTCGGCCCCGCCGCCCTCGGTGCCTCCCGTATCGCCGACCGATTGCGACTCCTCGGTCTCGAGCCAATCCGCGAGTTCCTCGGGAGCCATGTTGACCGCCTCGTTGAACCTGGAATAGATCTCGTCCTGTTCGTCGGCGTCCATTCTCTCTCCTTCTCGCGGCGGCGCGAATCTCGCCTTTACAAAGCGAAAGCCCCCGCCGGGCGTTCCCGAGGGGGGCTTTCCAGAACGCTCCAGGGCGAGGCTCGTAGCTAGTCTTCGTCCTCGGCGTGGTCCGGCAGGTCGCCGCGCTCGGTCGAGGCGAGCTCCTCGAGCTCCTCCTCACTCATCGAACCGTACATCTGTTTGGACGCGCCCTGCAGGTCGCCCACCTTGGTTTCGCCTCGCTTGGCCGAAAGCGCCGCCCCGGCGGCTTTCTGCTGCGCCTTGGATCGGGCCGGCATGATCAGCCCTTCTTCAGTTCCGAGCCGAGCTTCAGCACCTCGTCGCCATCATCCTGCTCGATGAGGAAGGCGGGGTTGTCCTCGCTGCCGTTCTTCTTGATCTTGCTGCCCTTGAGCGTGCGCTCGACCTCGCCCTCGAAGCGCTCCTTGATCTTGCCCTCGCCCTCGCCGCTGCCCCAGTTCCACTTGACGTTCTGGCCTTTGCCGAACTTGTTGTCATTGCTCATCGAGAACCGGCTCCTCTTCGGTTCGGTTGGGAACGAGCGCCGGATCAGAACCGGTCGTGGGCCCCTCGATATCGTCCACCTCGTCGATGAGGATGCCGTCGGTATCATTGCCCTCGCTCGCCTCAACGGCCGCGCGATCGGTGGCGCGCTGCGCGGTGGCGCGGCTCTCGCTGTCGCCTTGCATGGCGGCGCCGATGATCCAGACCGCCGACAGGAGCACGATCGCGCCCACCAGGCTGATTGCCAGGATCCAGCGCACCACGCGCGGGGTCGACCCGCCGCGCGCCTCGTCGGTTTCCTTGTGTACCTCGTCCAATCCGCCTGCCATTCTTGTCCTCGCTTTATCCCGGCGTGACCGGATGGCAGATACGGTCGGCCAATGCCATCGGTTCCGCTTCTACCGCCAGGCCCGTCCCTAGTCCCGTAGCAGGTCGTTGATCGCGGTCTTGGCTCGCGTCTGTGCGTCCACCGTCTTGACGATCACCGCGCAATAGAGCGAGGGACCGGGGGCGCCATCGGGCAGCGGCTGGCCGGGTAGCGCGCCGGGCACCACCACCGCGTAAGGCGGCACCGCGCCGCGATGCACCTCTCCCGTCGCCCGGTCGATGATCTTCGTCGAGGCGCCGAGATAGACCCCCATCGCCAGCACCGCGCCTTCGCCCACCCGCACGCCCTCGGCCACCTCCGCGCGCGCGCCGATGAAAGCGTTGTCCTCGATGATCACCGGGTCGGCCTGCAAGGGCTCGAGCACGCCGCCGATCCCCGCCCCGCCGCTGATGTGTACGTTGCGCCCGATCTGCGCACACGAGCCCACCGTCGCCCAGGTATCGACCATCGTCCCCTCGCCGACCCAGGCGCCGATGTTAACGAAGCTCGGCATCAGCACCACGCCCTTGCCGATGTGAGCGCCGCGCCGCGCAATCGCCCCCGGGACGACGCGAAACCCCGCCTCGCGAAAGCGCGCCTCTTCCCAGCCAGCGAACTTGCTCGGCACCTTGTCGAACGCGGGCGCCCCGCCCCCCGCCTGCTCGACCATCTGATTGTCGCTCAAACGAAAGGAGAGTAGCACCGCCTTTTTGAGCCATTGATTGACCTGCCAGCGCCCACCCTCCTGCGGCTCGGCGACGCGCGCCTCTCCTCGGTCCAGCAGCCCCAGCGCGGTCTCGACCGATTCGCGCACCGACTGGCTTGCCGGCGTCACCTGGTCGCGCTCGTTCCAGGCGCGTTCGATGGCGTTCTCGAGCTCGGCCGACATTTTTTGCGATCCTCTCCGCCCCGGCCTGTGCCAGGGCATGCCCGGCTAACCTGCCCGGCGCTCGCGGGCAAGACGCGCTCGGCAAGATCGGCTTGGCAGATTCCTGCCGTGTCCGTCGCGCAGTGGGGGCCCCGCAGCAAGGGCAAAGATGACCGCATGGCTGCGGCAAATCCTTACTGCGCCGTTCACCATTCCTGTTAGGAAAATATTAGTCGGTTTCGGCAACCATAGAGCCTCTTTCGAGACTCGGATGGAGCCCGTCCCGACATGCTATCGAAATCCGCCCGCGCCGCCCGCTATATGCCGTTTGCCAGCAGTTTGGCACTGGGCGTCCTCCTCGCCGGCTGCGGCGGGGGTGGGGGAGGCAAGGGCCCCACCGTCAGCACGCCGCCGCCTCCGCCGCCGCTGGCGAGCGCGCCCGCGCCAGCGCCCAGCCCCACGCCCGCGCCGCCACCGCCCGCCTCCGCCCCCGCTCCCGCGCCGAGCCCGGCTCCGGTTACCGCTGGCGGTGCCAAGCCGGTCGTACTTCCCGTTCCCGCCGGCTTCGACACCGCCGAATTCCGCCGTTCGGATGGTCCGCATCAGCACAACGCAGCGCAGGCCTGGCAGTCCGGCGTCACCGGCAAGGGCGTGACCATCGCGGTCGTCGATAGCGGCATCGACACGGCCAATCCGGAATTTGCCGGCCGTATCGCCACCGCCTCGCGCGATATGTTCGCCTCACGCGATCAGCTCTCGGGCAGTTACGACCACGGTACGCGGGTCGCCCAGGTGGCCGTGGGCGCGCGCGACAATGCCGGCATCCTCGGCATGGCGCACGGGGCGAGCGTGCTTGCCCTGCGCGCCGACCAGCCCGGCTCGTGCGATAGCCCCGCAGGCGGCTCGTCCTGCGCCTTTTACGACAGCATCATTGCCCAGGCGGTGACCTATGCGGCCGATCATGGCGCGAAGATCGTCAACCTCTCGCTTGGCGGCGGCTCGGCCTCGTCAGTTCTGGCAGACGCGGTGCGCGCCGCCAGTGCTCGCGGCACGCTCGTCGTCGTTTCGGCCGGCAACGAAGGGCTTGCCGCGCCGACCGACTTCACCAATCGCCTTGTCGCCGCGGGCGGGGGCGCGGTGCTGGTGGTCGGCTCGGTCGACGGGACCGGGCAGATCTCCGCCTTCAGCAACCGCGCCGGCAGCAATGCCACAGGCTTTATCACCGCGCGCGGTGAAGGGGTGTGCTGCACCTATCAAGACGGGGGGATCTTCACCGATGCGAATGGCTATGCCCGCGTTTTCTCGGGTACCAGCTTCGCCGCGCCGCAGGTTTCGGGCGCAGCAGCCCTGCTCGCCGAGGCCTTCCCTCACCTGACCGGCAAGCAGCTCGCCGCGATCCTTCTCGAAAGCGCCTTCGATGCAGGCGCCACCGGCCCCGATGCGATCTATGGTAGCGGCATCCTCGATCTTGCGCGCGCGTTCGAGCCGCTCGGCGCGACTTCGCTTGCGGGAGGCAGCGTCCCCATCACTTTGGGCGCGGCCACCGGCGCCGCCTCGGGTCCGATGGGCGATGCGCTGGCCCGCGCGTTTCTGCCCACGCTCGTCACCGACAAATATGCTCGCGCCTTCTCCGCCGATCTGGGGATCGGACTGACGTCTGCCCCGTTGGCGATGCCGCTCGCTGGCGCGCTCGCACCCGGCCTGCGCCAGGCAGGCGCCGCCGCGGGCCCGGCCGCGTTCGGCTTCGCGCTGATGGAGCGGCCCACGGCCTTGTCCATCGGCAGCGACAAGCCCTGGGACCCCGCTGCGACGCGCCCCGCCGACCTCGTCAGCGCGCAGGCAGCTCTGGCTATCTCTCCCGCCACGAAGCTCGCCTTCGCCTATCGCCAGGACACAGGGCATCTGGCCGACAGCCTTCGCGAGCGGGACGTGCCCCGCTTCCTCATCGCCGGCGCGCCCTCCTCCTCGCTCGCCGCATGGCAGGAGCCGGACACCGCGTTGGCCATGCGTCACACCCTGCACGGGTGGGGCATCACCCTCGCCGCGCAGCAGGGGCGCCCGCGCGCCGCGGCCTGGCGCTCCGCTCCGGCCGCCAGTCTGACCGGCGAGCATAACAAGTCTCGCGAGTTCTCCCTCGCCCTCGACCGCGCTCTTGGTCCGGTCGAGACGATCGCCAGCCTGGCCTGGATGAGCGAGGAGGGAACCCTGCTCGGGGCCCGTCTGCATGACGCCTTCGGCCTCTCGGGCGCCGAAACCGTGTTCCTGGACCTTGCCGCCGACTGGCGCTTTGCCCCCGCCTGGCGTCTCGGCGCAGCCCTGCGCCACGGCACCACTCGCGCGGAGGCGGGCGGCCTCGTCCATGGCGACACCCGCCTGTCGAGCAGCGCCTTCGCCGTCGACCTCGCGCGCCACGACCTGCTGCAACCGGGCGACCATATCGCCCTGCGCCTCTCGCAGCCGCTGCGGATCGAGAGCGGCGCGCTCGCGCTCAGCCTCCCTTCGCGCTGGGATTATGCAACCTTGTCGGCCGAGCACTCGGTCCACCGCCTGCCGCTCACCCCGGGCGGCCGCGAGCTCGCTGCCGAGCTCGCCTGGTCGGGCCGCCTGTTCGCGGGCACCGCCGCCGCCAGCCTGTTCTATCGCCATCAGCCGGGTCACCGCGCCACCCAGCCGGCCGAGGCGGGCATGGCGCTGCGCTGGTCGCTCGATTTCTAGGGGCGCCAGTTCGCGCTCATCATTCCTACCTCCACCGCACCGTTGAATGACCCGCCTGACCGGGTAGCGAAGGTCCTGCCGATGCGCCCGGAACTGCCCTCGACGGCTGAACGGGGACCGCTTGGATCATCCTCGATCGCTATTTCGTCATTACCTTCAGATCCTCGCAGTTCGGCGCTCCGAGCGTGCTCCTGTCACTGGACGCCGCTCGCGAATTGCAACCCTTCTTGAACGAGCATCTGGAGAACCCAGGGTGAGCGAGGGGCAGTCGGCGATCCACCGCGTCTTCATGCTTCTCCAAAGCGAGTATCCCGCACTTCGCACCGGCCGTTACTGGCCCGGTTTCGCCACCAGTTCCCGGGTGAACGCCACCAGTCCCGTCTGCCGTGCGCGCCGCTGCCGCTCGGCCGCCAGGATCGTGCGCACTTGTGCAAAGCAGGCGTCCACGTCGTGATTGACGACAACGTAATCGTAGCCGTCCCAATGGCTGATCTCGGCCCGCGCCCGTTCCATCCGCGCGGCGATCACGCCCGGCTCGTCGGTGCCGCGCGCGCGCAGCCGCCGCTCGAGTTCGGCGATGGAGGGGGGCAGCAAGAATACCGAGACAACGTCCGCTCCCGCCCCTTGCGACAATTGCTGCGCCCCCTGCCAGTCGACGTCGAACAGGAAATCGCGTCCCGCGGCCAGCCCCTCGCCGATCGCCGCGCGCGGCGTGCCGTAGCGATGGCCGAACACCTCCGCCCATTCGAGAAACGCGTCCCCCGTCACCAGGGCATCGAAGTCGGCCGGCGAGGCGAATTGATAGTCGCGCCCCTCGACCTCGCCCGGCCGCATGGCGCGCGTGGTCACCGAGACGCTCATGGCGAGGTTGTCTTCCGCAGCGAGCAGCCGCCGCGCGATCGTCGTCTTGCCCGCGCCCGAAGGCGAGGAGAGGATGAGCATCAGTCCGCGGCGCGGCATCGCGGACGGGGCGAGGCAAGAAGAATCGGCCATGCTTGCCCTTGCCGCACGGGGGCGGGGCGGATCAAGCAGGAGACTGTCTTGTCACTACCGGAGAAGGCGCTCGCTTCGCGGATGCCGGGTTGGAATCACGGTAAAGCACGGCTGCAAGCAGGGAGCAGGAGCATCAGAACTCTCAGGAGCCATTCGGCCAAACCCGCCTGGTCGCACCCTGTGCCGGCACAGGGCCTTCAACCCGCGGCGATAACGCCCAAGCCCTACTCGCCCCGCGCCTGCTCGAGCAGATCCTGGTCCCCTTCCGCTTCGGCCGAGCGGCGGGCGCGGCTGCGATCCATCAGGACCTTCAGCCCCATCCCGGTCGTGACGAGCGCCGCGCCGGGCAACGAACCCGTCGCGATACGCGCGACCGCGACCGAGGTCAGCGTTTGCGCGAGGGACCGGTTCTTCACGATGTTCTTCGCCGTATCCTTGCCGTAGCGCCCCTTGAGGAAGCTGCGCTGGATCGCCCGGCGCATGAGGTACGAGCCCATCCGCATCGCCACGTCGGCCATGATGAGGTTGCTGGCGGGGTCCGGCGAGGGGCCGGGGATATCGTCGGACCGGTCGACTTGCGAACCGCGCCCGCGCAAGGTTTGAAGTGCCTTCCTGCTCGTTCGTCTCACGGTTCCGGCCAACTGCGTCTCACCCCTGCTTTCGCGCAGGTCCTGCCGGCGCGAGCCTATTTCTTGCGGCCGAAATCGACCGTGACGACGTTGGAGCCGTCGTCATCGGTGCCAACGCCCGGCCTGTCGCTGCGTTCCGGCCCGGCCGTCGGCGCCGGCGCGTCGTTCTGGGCATCTTCGTGCGGCTGCGGCTCGACTTCGCTGACCGAAGCCTGGAACTGGAGTCCGAAATCCACCGCCGGGTCCACGAACGCGGTGATCGCGGAGAACGGGATCACCAGCTTGGCCGGCATCTGGTTGAACGACAGGCCGACGCTGAACCCCTCTTCGGCAACATCGAGGTCCCAGAACTTGTTCTGCAGGACGATTGTCATCTCGTCCTTGAACCGCTGACGCAGATGCTCGGGGATCGATACGCCCGGCGCATGGGTCTTGAAGGTGATGTAGAAATGATGCGCGCCCGGCAGCGTGCCGCCCGTATGCTGGATCTCGCCGAGCACGCGGCCGACCACAGCGCGCAACGCCTCCTGCACGATCTCGTCATAGGGGATCAGGCTGTCGGGCGTATCGCTCGTCATCAGGTCGCCTAGGTGATGGGGATCGCCCGCCCGGTCAAGCGGCAAAGCGGCCCGGGCGGGCGCGTGGGTGCGCTCTGCGGCGGGCGCTTGCACGGCCGTCTCGCCGTCCTATAGGACCAGCTATGCGACAAGCGCAGATCCACCGCAACACGGCCGAGACCGACATCCAGGTCCAGCTCGATCTCGACGGCACCGGCCGCGCCGAGATCGCCACCGGGATCGGCTTTCTCGACCATATGATCGAGCAGCTCGCCCGCCACTCGCTGATCGACATCACCCTGAAGGCGCGGGGCGACCTGCATATCGATGCGCATCACACCGCCGAGGACAGCGCGTTGGCGCTGGGCCAGGCGCTGCGCGAGGCGCTCGGCGACAAGGCCGGTATCGCGCGCTACGGCGAAGCCCATGCGCCGATGGACGAGACCCTCGCGCGGGTCACGCTCGACATTTCCGGCCGCCCGTTCCTGGTGTGGAAGGCCCGCTTTACGCAAGCGAAGCTGGGCGAACTCGACACCGAGCTGATCGAGCACTGGTTCCATTCGCTCGCGCAGGCCGCCGGGCTGACGCTGCATGTCCAGATCCTCTACGGCAGCAACAACCATCATATCTGCGAGGGCATTTTCAAGGCCACCGCACGGGCGCTGCGCCTGGCGGTGGCGCTCGATCCGGCGAAGGGTGGGGCGGTGCCCTCGACTAAGGGCGTACTGGGCGGCTGAGCCGCACGTCGCCCCATGACCGAGGCGATCGCCCTCATCGATTTCGGCGCCGGCAACCTGCGCTCGGTCCACAATGCGCTGGTGGCGGCGGGTGCGGGACGTGTGACGGTCACCGCCGATCCGGCGCTGATCAAGGGCGCGCGACGCATCGTCCTCCCCGGCGTCGGTTCCTTCGCCGCCTGCGCCAGAGCGCTGCGGGCGATCCCGGGCATGATCGAGGCGCTGGAGCGGCGCGTGCTGGAGGACGCAGTGCCCTTCCTCGGCATCTGCGTCGGCATGCAACTCCTCGCCGACCAAGGTGTGGAACATGGCTACACGAGTGGACTCGGCTGGATCGAGGGCGAGGTCAAGGCGATCGAGCGCACCGACCGGGAGATCAAGGTGCCGCACATGGGCTGGAACGATGTCGCCCCGACGCCGCACCATGACGGCGCGCAGCTGGTCGAGCCGGGCGAAGCGTATTTTCTCCACTCCTACCATTTCCAGCCCGCTCACGGCCGCGACATCGCTGCCTTGACCGATCATGGTGGCGGCCTCGTCGCGGCGGTCGCGCGGGACAACCTGCTGGGGGTCCAGTTCCACCCCGAAAAGAGCCAGCGCTACGGGCTCGCCCTGCTCGCCCGTTTCCTCGAGTGGCGGCCATGATCGTCTTCCCCGCGATCGATCTCGCGGGCGGCCGGGTGGTGCGGCTGGCCGAGGGCGACATGGCCCGCGCCACGATCTACGGCGAGGATCCCGCTGGCCAGGCGCGCGCCTTCGCCGAGGTTGGAGCGACGCATCTGCACGTCGTCGACCTCGACGGCTCGTTCGCCGGACACGCGCAGAACCGCACGGCAGTCGAAGCAATCCTCAGGGCGTTCCCAGGCAAGGTCCAGCTCGGCGGCGGTATTCGTGATGCGGAGGCGGTGAAGGGGTGGCTCGCGCTCGGCGTCTGGCGGGTGGTGATGGGCACCGCCGCGCTGAAGGACCCGCAATTCGTTCGCGACATGGCGCGCGGCTATCCGGCAGAGATCGTGGTGGCGGTGGATGCGCGCGGCGGCATGGTGGCTGCCGAGGGCTGGGCCGAGCAATCCGACATTCCCGTCATCGATCTCGCCCGCCGCTTCGAGGATGCCGGCGTCGCGGCCTTGCTGTTCACCGATATTGGCCGCGACGGGATGCTCACCGGCTGCAACGTCGAGGCGACGGTCGCCCTCGCCAGCGGCGTCTCTATCCCTGTGATCGCGAGCGGCGGCGTCGCCAGCATGGCCGACATCGAAGCTCTCGCTGCTCACGAGCACGAGGGCATCGAGGGCGTCATTACCGGCCGCGCGCTCTACGACGGCCGGCTCGATCTCGTCGAGGCTCTGGCGGTGACGGGGTGAGCTACGTTTACGTGCTTTCGGCGGGTTCGCTTATCGCTTTCGCGGTTACAGCTTGGCTGAGTGGTTCGGTCGAACCTGGGGTGATCGCTCTTAATGAATTCCTCGCGATTTGCGGACTTTACTCGCTAATCCTCCTGCTGTTCCGCCGCCTTAAGCTGCTTACCTGGGCGCCCAAACCATCGGTCATCAGCACCCTCGCTCTGCCAGCCGTTCTATACGTCTCCGTTAGCAATCAGGACATTTGACGATGACCGTGCGAATCCGCGTCATCCCCTGCCTCGACGTCGCCGAGGGGCGCGTGGTCAAGGGCGTCAACTTTGTGGAGCTCAGGGACGCGGGCGATCCCGTGGAGCAAGCGCGCGCCTATGACGAGGCTGGCGCGGATGAATTGTGCTTCCTCGACATCACCGCCAGCCATGAGAACCGCGCCACGCTGGTCGATATCGTCCGCCGGACCGCTGCCGAATGTTTCATGCCGCTCACCGTCGGGGGAGGGGTGCGCACCGTCGAGGACGCTCGCGCCTTGCTGCTCGCCGGGGCGGACAAGGTGGCGGTCAATTCCGCCGCCGTGGCCCGCCCCGAGCTGGTCGGCGAGATCGCCCAGCGGATGGGCAGCCAGTGCGTGGTCGCCTCGATCGACGCCCGCCTGACAGCTCCGGGTAGATGGGAAATCTTCACCCATGGCGGCCGCCGCGCCACCGGGATCGACGCGCTCGAACACGCCGTCCGCCTGGCCGACTTGGGGGCGGGGGAGTTACTCGTCACCTCGATGGACCGCGACGGGACGCAGGACGGCTACGACCTCGACCTGACGCGGACCCTTGCCGATGCGGTCGGCATCCCGGTCGTCGCCAGCGGCGGCGTCGGTACGCTCGACCACCTGGTCGATGGCGTGACGCGAGGCCACGCCAGCGCCGTTCTTGCCGCCTCGATCTTCCACTTCGGCACTCACACCATCGCCGAGGCGCACCGTGCCTTACGCGCGGCCGGCCTGCCTGCGCGAAGCTAGTCCGCCGCGTCCATCCACCACGCCACCATCGGCGAATCTTGACGCCGCCTCGCACCTCACCCAAGGCCCTGGACATGGACGTTCCCGCCGACATCGTCGCCCGCCTGGAAGCGGTGATCGCCGAGCGTCGCTCGTCCGCGCCCGACCAGAGCTATGTTGCCCGGCTCCACAAGCGGGGCGTGCCGCAGATGGCGAAGAAGCTGGGCGAGGAAGCGGTCGAGACGGCCATTGCGGCCCTCACCGGCACGCGCGCCGAGCTGATCGGCGAGGCGGCGGACCTCGCCTTCCATCTCCTCGTCCTGCTCGGTGCGAAGGACATCGCCTTTGCCGAGGTGCTGGCAGAGCTCGAGCAGCGCGAGGGGATGTCCGGTATCGCCGAGAAAGCAGCAAGGCGCGCCTGATGGCGATCGACCCCGCTGCGCCCTATGATCGCGACAACATCTTCGCCAGGATCCTGCGTCGCGAGATCCCCTGCGACAAGGTCTATGAGGACGATCACGCGCTCGCCTTCAAGGACATCGCCCCTCTGGCACCGGTCCATGTGCTGGTGATCCCCAAGGGCGACTATGTCAGTTGGGACGATTTCGCCGCCAAGGCCTCGAGCGAAGAGATCGCCGGCTATGTCCGCGCGATTGGCCAAGTGGCGCGCGAGCATGGCCTGGTCGAGCCGGGCTATCGGCTGCTCGCCAATGTCGGCGGCCATGGCGGGCAGGAGGTGCCGCATCTCCATGTCCACCTGTTCGGCGGCAAGCCGCTCGGCCGCATGATCGCCGCCTGACCGCCGCATCGCGCATGATCGACCCATGATCGACCTTGCTCCTGCCACCGGCACGATCCGGGACGGCGCGCATTTCTTCCCCTTGCGCGTCTATATCGAGGACACCGACATCACCGGCATCGTCTACCATGCCAATCACCTGAAGTTCATGGAGCGCGCCCGCTCGGACCTCCTCGCCTGCCTCGGCATCGACCAGCGCGCGGCAATGGAGGCGGGCGAGGGGGCGTATGCGCTGGCCGATCTCGCTCTCGCCTACAAGGCGCCGGCCAGGCTCGGCGATGCGCTCCTTGTCACCACCCGCGCGCTGACGCTCGGGGCAGCCAGCGTGCGCCTCGCCCAGCGCATCGAGCGTGATGGCGAGCGGATCGCCGAGGCGACCATGCGCGTCGGGTTCCTCGCTCCCGACGGACGCCCGCGCCGTCAGCCCGCCGACTGGCGCCGCCGCTTCGCTGAGATGTCCGACGCTCGGTCGGACAATGAGGACCTATGACCACCACCGATCTTCTCGCCGCCGCCGGCAGCGCCGCGCCCACCCGGCTCGATCCGCTCGAGCTGTTCCTTTCCGCGGACATCGTCGTGCAGGCGGTGATCGTCGGTCTGGTGCTGGCGAGCATCTGGGTGTGGACGATCATCATCGCCTTTTCGCTGCGTCTCGCACGCGAGAAGCGCCGCTCGGCCCGCTTCGAGCGCCTGTTCTGGGACGCCGCCGAACCCGAGGCGCTGGTGTCTTCCCGCAATCGTGCCGACAATCCCGCCGCGCGGGTAGCTGCGGCAGGGCTGGGCGAGCTTTCCCGCTCCACCCGCGACGGCGTCAAGGACCGGCTTGCCACCAGCGGCCGCGTGGCGCAGGCGATGGAGGGGCAGGTGGCGAGCGAGGCGGACGAACTGGCCGAGCGCCTCACCTTCCTCGCCACGACCGGTTCGGTGGCGCCCTTCGTCGGCCTGTTCGGCACGGTTTGGGGCATCATGAACAGCTTCTTCGCCATTGGCCAGCAGCAGAACTCGTCGATCGCGGTCGTCGCGCCGGGCATTTCCGAGGCCCTGTTTGCCACCGCCATCGGCCTGTTCGCAGCGATCCCCGCGGTCATCGCCTACAACCGTTTCGCCGGGCAGGTGGGCAGTTTCGAGGCGCATCTGCACCGCTTCGCCGACCGCGTCCACGCGCAGATCAGCCGCGAGCTGGAGGGAGCCTGAGATGGCCATGGGCGTCCTCTCCCACTCGCGCCGCGGCCGCTCGCGTCGCCGCGCGCCGATGGCCGAGATCAACGTCACCCCCTTCGTCGATGTCATGCTGGTGCTGCTCATTATCTTCATGGTCACCGCTCCGCTGCTCGCCAGCGCGGTGCCGGTGGAGCTGCCGGACAGCCGCGCCAATCCGATGGACCAGGACCCCGAGCAGGTCACGGTCTCGATCGACGAGGAAGGCTTCGTCTACATCGAAGATGCGCTGGTCGAACCGGGCTCGCTGCCGCAGGCGCTCGAGCAGCTCGGCGATACCGCGGACCGGCCGCTCGTCACCTTGAGGGCTGATCGCGCGCTCGACTATGGGCGCGTCATCGCGGTGATGGGCGAACTCAACCGCGCGGGCTATAATTCGATCTCGCTGGTCACCAACAGTTCAGCGGGCGCTCCATAGCGGCAAGCAGGATGGCAGAGCCCGCCTTCCTCTCGCGCGAAGACCGCCTCGGCCTCACGGTGGCGATTGCCGCGCACGTTGGGTTGGCGGCGTTGTTCATCGCTCAGGACGACACCGCGGTCAGCTTCGAGATGCCCGAGCGCATGGTCGTGCGCCTGGCGGACGAGGTGAGCCTCGAATCGACCGCGCCCGATCCGTCGGCCGAGCCTGCCGCGAGCTACGCGCCGACGCTGGCCGAGATTCCCTCGCCGCCCGCGCCGGTGCCCGATCCGGCGCGCGCGCCGGTCGAGCGCACGATCCCTCGCGAGATTTCCGATCCCACCCCGGTCGCCGCTCCCCGCCCGCAGCCGACTCGCGCACCGCGCGCGACCCCGGCCCCGCGTCCGACTGCGACGGCGCGTGCAAGGCCTGCCCCGGCCCGGACGGAGCCCGCGCCCGCCCCTGCTCCCGCACGCCCGCGCGAGCAAAGCGGCGGCAGCCGCATCGGTGCCGATTTCCTGGAGGGCCGCAGCGATACCGAGGGCCGGAGCGGCACCCCCGCCGCCGCCTTCGGAGCGAGCGAAGCCGCCTCGCTCAACTCGGCCATCGCGCGCGAGCTGAAACCCCACTGGCAGGCCCCCTCGGGCGTCGATGTCGAGCAGCTCGTCACCATCGTGCGCTTCCGCTTGAACCGCGACGGCTCCCTGGAAGGCTCCCCTTCCTGCACCAGCCAGACCGGCGTCACCGCCTCCAACACGCCGCAAAAGGACCTGCATTGCGAGCGCGCCATCCGCGCCGTGCGAACTGCCGCTCCGTTCAACCTGCCCGACCAATTCTACGAGCACTGGCGGCTCGTGAATTCCCGCTTCGACAGAAGGCTTTAGACGACGATGCTGCTCCGCCTTGCCGCTCTCCTCACCCTCACGCTGGCCGCCCCCGCGGCCTTTGCGCAGACCGCTCCAGCGCCGCAGAGCCCCATTGTGGAGCCACCCGCACCCGTCCCGGTTCCGCAGGAAGAACAGGGCCTGGCGGTCACCGTCACCGATACCTCCGAATGGCAGGACCTGGGCATTGCCATCCCCGCCTTCGCCACCAATCGCGACCAGTCCACGCCCGCCAATGCGAGCGGCACCGAGGCGCTCGGCACCGAGCTTGCGCGTGTCGTGTTCAACGACCTGCGCTCGAACGGCCTGTTCCGCCCCGTCGGCCCCGATGCGCTTCCCAAGCCGACCTACCAGCAGATCAGCGCGCCCGCCTACAGCACCTGGCAAGGCCGCTCGGCCGAGATGCTCGTCCAGGGCTATGTCCGCGCCAATGACGATGGCCGCCTTACCGTCGGCTGCTACCTCTACGATGTGGTGCTGCAGAACCAGCTTGCGCGCGATGGCTGGGTGGTCGCGCCCGGCGACTGGCGACGCGCCGCGCATAAATGCGCCGACCTTGTTTATTCGCGCCTCTCCGGAGAGAGCCCGTTCTTCGACAGCAAGATCGCCTATATCGCCGAGACCGGCCCCAAGGACAACCGCGTCAAACGCCTCGCGATCATGGATTCGGACGGCGCCAATCACCGCTTCATCACCAATGGTCAGTCAACCGCGCTCACCCCGCGCTATTCGCCCGATTATTCGAAGATCGCCTATCTCAGCTACACCGACGGCAACCCGCGCATCTACATTTACGAGATCGACAGCGGCCGGCAGACGCTCGTCACCGAGAGCGCCAACCCCACCTTCGCCCCGCGCTGGAGCCCCGACGGGCGCTCCATCCTCTATTCTATGGCGGTGGCAGGCAATACCGACGTCTACCGCGTCCTCGCATCGGGTGGGGGAACGCCGGTCCGCCTGACCGATTCGCCCGGAATCGATGTCGGCGGCTCCTACTCCCCCGACGGCAGCCGCATCGTCTTCGAAAGCGATCGCTCGGGCGAGCAGCAGGTCTATGTGATGAATGCCGACGGCTCGAACCAGCGGCGGATCACCTTCTTCGGCGGGCGGGCCGCGACGCCCGAATGGAGCCCGCGCGGCGACCAGATCGCCTTCACTCACATCGCCGGCAATTTCCGCATCGCGGTCATGGGCCCCGATGGCCGCAACATGCGCCGCCTGACCGATGCCTGGCATGACGAGGGCCCGACCTGGGCACCCAATGGCCGGATCGTCCAGTTCTTCCGCACCGAGCGCAATTCGGGCAACACCTCGATCTGGCAGGTCGATTTGACGGGCGGCTCCGAGCGGCGCCTCGATACGCCTGTCGGCGCCTCGGATCCGGCGTGGGGACCGGTCCTTCCTTGATTGTGCAACCAATCCTATGGTTGATCATAGAATCAGAATAAAACAGGAGGAGAGTTCGTCATGCAGCGTCTGGTCCTAAGCCTTACCCTCACCAGCGCCATTGCGCTTGGCGCCTGCAGCCGCGAGGCGCCCGAGGAGTTGCCGCCCCCGCCCCCCACCACCGCCACGCCTGCTCCCACCACCACGGCCCCGGCAACGGGCGTCGCCGCCCCGGGTACCGCGGCGCACTTCCGGCAGCAGATGGCGGGGCAGGACACGATCTACTTCGAGACCGACCAGTTCGATGTCGACAGCCAGGACCAGGCGGCGCTGCGCAGCCAGGCGCAGTACCTGTCTCAATATGCCAACGTGCGCGCCACGATCGAAGGCCATGCCGACGAGCGCGGCACCCGCGACTACAACCTCGCACTGGGCGAGCGGCGCGCCAATGCGGCGAAGAACTATCTAGTCAGCCTCGGCGTGCCCGCGGCCCAGCTGACTACGGTCAGCTATGGCGAGGAGCGCCCTGCCGCGACCGGCTCAGACGAGCAGGCCTGGCAGCAGAACCGTCGGGCGGTGACGGTGGTCGTGAACTGATCAGCCCGCTGCCGGCTCGCCGGGAGCCTCCGAAGCCGAAGCGAGCGCATCCGGTGATGCGCTCGCGTCCCTGTCGTGCCCGGGCGACAGTGTCGTGCTCAGGGCGAAGGCCGCCATCGCCAGCGTCGAGCACAGCGCGGAAATGCGCAATTGCGGGCTCATCGGTGCTTTCCCCGTTGGTTGCATGACAGACGAGGTGGGGTTGGCACCAGGCGGACGCAACGCGGCCGATCGTCCGTATCCTGGGCCCATGCAATGCCCATTTGAGGATCGGTCTCGGTCCCCTATATAGCGCTCCCGATGCCCGCCTCGCCCTTCCTTTGATGCCCTTCCAGCGCCGCTCGAACGATTGGGCCTTCCCCCGCTGGCGCGGCTATGAAGGCGCGCGCGAAGCTGCCAAGGTTCGCCTGTGCGATCGCCATGGCTGCGACGAGCCGGGCAATTGCCCCGCTCCCAAATCGCCCAACAACCCCGAACGCTGGTACTTCTGCGAGGCTCACGCCGGCGAGTACAACAAGGGCTGGGACTATTTTGCCGGGCTCGACAAGGAGCAGGCCGAAGCCCGCGCCAAGGCCGAGCGGCGCGATAACTCGGGCTATGCCGAGGCGCAGCATTATGGCTGGTCGGGCCCCGGCGACGGCACCCGCAGCGCCGACGAGATGCGCGCGCTGGAAGTTTTCGGTCTCGCGCCCGACGCCACCTTCGACGAGGTCCGCAAGGCCTGGCGCGCGAAGGCCAAGGAGGTGCACCCTGACGTCAAACCCGGCGATGCCGACGCGGCCCGCGCGTTCCAGGCCTGCCAACTCGCTTACGAGGTCCTGCGCCAGGCCGAAGAACGCCGCGAGTGGCAGGGATGATCAGGCATGGCGCGAGCAGCGATTGAGGCCGAGCAGGGGCTGCGATAACGGGTCCGAAGCCCGCCTCGAAGCCCGTCGGCGCCACCCGGTTGCCCGTCTGGCCGGCACCGAAGGCTTTCGAAATCGAGCAAACCACCATGCGGCACGATACCGTCCTCGCCATGCCGCCTCGCCCAACGCGCGGGCTGTGTGGAGCCAACGAGGGTCCAGCAGGCGGACGCTAGGGTAGCATGACCACCGCCATCCCTGCCCCCTGCGACCGCGCCATTGCCGCCAACGCCCGGCAGCGCCCCTGCCCCGACAAGCGCCTGACCCTCGTCGCCTCGATCCTCGCCTCCAGCCTCGCCTTCGTCGACGGCTCATCGGTCAATGTCGGCCTCCCTGTCATCGGCGACGACCTCGACGCCGAGGCGGCCGGCCTGCAATGGATCATCAACGCCTACCTCCTGCCCCTGAGCGCCCTGCTGTTGCTCGGCGGCGGCGCAGGCGACCGCTTCGGCCGCCGCCGCCTGTTCATCGGCGGCATCGTCCTGTTCCTTATTGCCTCGCTCGTCTGCGCGCTCGCCCCAAGCCTTCCCTGGCTCCTCGCCGGCCGCACGCTGCAGGGAGTGGGCGCCGCGATGCTGATGCCCAACAGCCTTGCGATCCTCGGCGCTGCCTTCACCGGCGGCGAACGCGGGCGGGCGATCGGCGTTTGGGCGGCGGCGGGCGCGATCGCCGGCGCGCTTGGCCCGCTGCTGGGCGGCTGGCTGATCGAGACGATCGGCTGGCGCGCGATCTTCTGGATGAATCTGCCGCTCGGCGTTGCTGCCTTATGGCTCGGGTGGCGACACGTCGCCGCAGACGAGGAGGAGAGAGCAGCGGCTCCCCTCAATTGGCCGGGCGCGGTGGCCGCCACAATTGCGCTCGGCGCGTTCACCTGGGGCCTCACCGTGCTCTCGGGTGAGGCGGACCCCGGCGTTGGCGGGACAAGCGTTGCCTGGTTCGCGATCGCGACCGGCGCTGCCGCGCTGGCGCTCTTCCTGCTCCTCGAACGCCGCCGCGGCGAGGAGGCGCTGATGCCGCTTGCCCTCTTCGGCACGGCCAGCTTCACCGGCCTCACGCTCCTCACGTTCCTGCTTTACGGTGCGCTTGGCGGGCTGTTCGTGCTCCTTCCCTTCTCGCTTATCGAGCTTGGAGGGTACTCGCCGATCGAAGCAGGCGCCGCACTGCTTCCGCTGCCCGCGACGATCGGCCTCGCTTCGCGCGCCTTCGGCGGTCTCGCCGCGCGGATTGGCCCGCGCCTGCCGCTCAGCATCGGCCCGCTGGTGGTGGCGCTTGGTTTCGTTCTTCTGGCGGTCGGGGGAGGCGAAGGTGCTTATTGGACCGCCATCCTTCCGGGCACTTTCGTCGTCGCGCTCGGCATGGCCGCCGCTGTGGCGCCGCTGACCACCGCGGTGATGAACTCGGTCGATGAGGACCACGTGGGCACCGCTAACGGCTTCAACAGCGCGGTCGCGCGCACCGGCGGGCTCGTCGCCACGGCGCTCCTCGGGACGGTGCTCGCCGCCACCGGTCCTGCCTTGGCGCAAGCCTTTTCCGCCGCGATGATGGCCTCGGCGCTCGCCGCCGCTGCGGGCGGGATCGCCGCTGCGCTGATGCTGCGTCGCCGCGAGGTCGCCGCCTCCTGACCTGCTTCGCTTGCATGCCGGACCAGCGTCAGTAGACTGAAGCAATGGCCTATCGGATAGCTGTGACCGATCCGACCGTGGAAGCCGGTCTCCGGCGCATCGCCTGCGAGCAGGTCGACAAGGCGCTGGCCTCGCTTGAGTCCACTGGTGCGAAGCGTCCCGAAGCGGTCCACGACGTGCGCAAGCGCTGCAAGAAGGTGCGCGGCCTCATCCGTCTCGTGCGGCCCTCGTTCGATCGTTACGCAGATGAGAACGCGGCCTTCCGCGAGATCGCCCAGCTGCTCGGCACGTTCCGCGATGCCAAGGTCCTCCAGGACACCTACGACGCGGTGATGGCCGATTATGCCGAGACGGTCGATCGCCGCGCCATCGCACCCGTTCGCGCCGCGCTCACTCGCCGGCGCCAGGAGGAGCTCGCCGAGGCCGATCTCGACGCCCGCTTCGCCAAGGCTCGCACGCTGCTGAACGCGGCGCGCGAGCGAGCCGCCGCCGAGTGGTCGCTGGACGAGGAGGGCTGGGATGCACTCGGCCCCGGACTGTCCAAGACGTACACCCGCGCCCGCAAGGCGATGACCAAGGCGGCCGATGGCGGGGACGGCGAGCAGCACCATGAATGGAGGAAGCGCGTAAAGTACCACTGGTACCACGCTCGCCTGCTCAAGTGCATCTGGCCCGAGCGGATGGAGCAGCGCGCGGCCCTCTCGCACGAACTCGCCAACCTGCTGGGCGATCATCACGATTGCCACGTTCTCGAACAGACCATCCTCGCCGACCCCGACGGCTTCGCCAAACCGGATGCGATCGCAACGCTCATCGCCCTGACCCGCCGCCGCCGGGCCTTGCTCGAAGAGGAAGCGCACCGCCTCGGCGCGCGCCTGTTCGTCGATGAGGCCGAGACGCTTTCGAGCCGCTGGGGTGAGTGGTGGGAGACCTGGAAGCAGGAGGGCGATGTGTCCGAGGCGGCGCTGGCGCGGTAGGTGCGGGCTGTCCTGAAGCTCGGCCCCAGGATCCGCTTCTTCAAGATTGGCTAGTGGGGGCTATGTCGGTCGTGCAACACCAGACCGTCGTGGTTCTATAGCGGTCGTTCGTTCAGCCGAGGGCGGACGCGCTTGGCTTGTTCGCGAATGGGTGGAAAGCCGTCGCAAAATTTTTGATCGCTAGCCCAACTCGTTGAAAGGGATCGTTGCCACCAGCGCAACCACCCATATAGAGAACAGCACCGTCAAGAACACCAATCCTGGCGAACGATTGCCTTTGGCTATGGACAGAAATGCCGCCGCCGATAGCCAGAAGGTCTTGTAGATCAATTGCACAAGCAGGACTGCGACGTAACTTTCCGGGGAGAAAATTCCGAGCACAGCTACTACCCCCAAACCAAGCCATAGTGCGCCCAATATGCGCAAGTAGATGTCTACCTTGACATCGTTCGCAAAGTCAACTTGGAAGCGATCCCTGGATAATAAAGGGTCGCGGCCCCGACGAGGCCTGCGCCAAGAACGGCTGCAGCATACATGGCGATTAGGCCGCTTGTTCCGAGGCCGATCATCGAGCAGCGCTCCTTCCTGCTTGTGCGATTCTATCCTGGCCAGAACCCTCATCCTCACTGCACACTTTGACCCGGCGATTCCTCTTCCCGAAGCCCCACTAGTTGGCGAGGCTTACGCCTTCCGGCGGCCGGTCATGGCTTTGACCGAGCGAAAGCCCCCGCCTCTTCTGGTCGACTAAACCGCTTCCAGCGCCTGCTCGAAATCGGCGATCAGATCATCGGGATCCTCGATCCCGACCGAGATACGCACCAGGTTGTCGGTGATGCCCAGCGCCTTCTTGCGCTCGTCGGGGACCGAGAGATGCGTCATCGCCGCGGGTGCGCTGGCCAGGGTCTCGGTGCCGCCGAGGCTCACCGCGAGCTTCGCCACCTTGAGTGCGTTCAGGAAGCGGAACGCCTCTTCCTCGCCGCCCCTGACGAACAGGGAGAAGGTGCTGCCCGGCCCCAGGCAGTGCCGGTCGTATACGTCCTTGCGCCGTCCTTCCTGGAGCAGACCGAGGAAGCCGAGCGACTCGACCTTGGGATGATCTTTCAGGAAATCGCACACGCGGCAGGCATTCTGCATCGCCCGCTCCATGCGCAACTCGACGGTTTCGAGCGAGCGCAGCAGCATCCAGGCGGTGTTCGGATCGCAGATGGTGCCGATCGTGTTCCTGAGCGCGCGGATCGGGTCCATGCAGCTCTTCGCGCCCGACAGACCGCCCGCCACCAGGTCCGAATGGCCGCCGATGTACTTGGTCAGCGAGTAGACCACTATGTCGGCGCCATGCTCGAGCGGGCGGCTGTAAAGGGGCCCCAGGAACGTGTTGTCGATCGCGATCGGCGGCTTGTTCTCCTCGCCCTCGAACAACGCGTCGCGCTGCGCCGCCACCGCTTCGACGTCGACCAGCGCATTGGTCGGATTGGCGGGGCTCTCGAGATAGATCAGCGCCAGCCGGCCGCCGCGCTCGTCGGCAAGCGCCTTGCCCCGGGCGATCGCCGCCTCGCGCTCCTCCCGGCCGCCTTCGCTGGGGAAGTCGACATAGGCGATCCCGTAACGCGACAGGATCTTGGCGATGAAGCTCTCGGTCGCGGCGTAAAGCGGGCCCGAATGGACGATTACGTCGCCTTGCTGGCAATAGGTGAGGAGCAGGGTCGCGATCGCGGACATGCCGCTCGAGAACACTAGCGCATCCTCGGCCCCGTCCCACACCGCCAAGCGGTCCTCGAGGATCTCCTGGTTGGGCCCGTTGAAGCGCGAATAGACGAGGCCCTCGACATCGCCCGCGCGCTTGCCGGTGAGGCTCTCGAAATGGCGCTTGCCCGCCTCCGCGCTCTCGAAGGCGAACGTGCTGGTGAGGAAGATCGGCGGCTTGAGCGCGCCTTCGGACAGCACCGGGTCGAAGCCCAGTCCCATCATTAAGGTGGAGGGCTTCAGCTCACGCCCGCCAATCGCCGTGACCTCGGGCTTGGGCTTGCGGCGGGGGGTGGGGCGGTCGATCGGGTCAGACATGGGGTCTCCTCTCAGGATGCGCGCCTGTCTCACACCAGCGGTGCCGGCGTCCAGACGTTAGCGGGATGGCATCGGGCGAACGAGCGATCGAGCCATGCCGCCAGGACAGGTCGACCGCTCGCGGGGTGCCTACTTGGGCGCCAGCACCATCAGCATCTGCCGCCCTTCGAGTCGCGGAAAGGCCTCGACCTTGGCGGTCTCGGCAACATCGTCCTGCACGCGCTTCAGGAGGTCCATGCCCAGGTGCTGGTGCGCCATCTCGCGGCCGCGGAAGCGCAAGGTGACCTTCACCTTATCGCCATTGTCGATGAACTTGCTCACGTTCTTCATCTTCACGTCGTAATCGTGATCATCGATGTTGGGACGCATCTTGATCTCTTTGATGTCCTGCGTCTTCTGGGTCTTGCGCGCGAGGTTAGCCTTTTTTTGCGCTTCGTAGCGATGCTTGCCGACATCTAGAAACTTGCACACCGGCGGATCGGCGTTGGGCGAGACCTCGACGAGGTTGAGCCCGGCCTCGGCGGCCTGCTCGATCGCTTCGCGGGTGTACATGACGCCGAGATTCTCGCCTTCATCGTCGATGACGCGAACCTTCTCGGATTGGATGAATTCGTCGTAGCGGGGGCCGGACTTGACCGGGGGCGCCAATACGCGCCGGGGTGGACGGGGTATGGGGTGTTCTCCTGTAAATCGCCTCGATGCGCCAACATAATGCACGCGAGGCCCGGCGGCTAGGGGGTGCGCCGCCGCCGCGTCAAGCCCTGCTGGCCTTGAGACAGAGGTGCAAGGCGAAGGGTGGGCGGCCCGGGTGATCTCCTTCGGCGCGCCCTGCTCGGGGTGGCGCATCCCCTCCTGCTCGCGCCCGGCTAGGCGGCGCGGCGCCAGAGAGGGAAGCGCACCAGCCGGCCGGCGGCGGGCAGCAATGCGTCGATTGCGGCGGCGGGCTGCATCGCGGAGAGGATCGCCGGGTCGCCCGCGTCCATTCCGCCGGTGAGCGAGCCGAAGGCGGGCAGGATCATCCGCCCCGCGCCCGCCCCGTCGGCGCTGACCACCGCACAGGGACGGCGGATGTGCCGGCGATGAATCGTCAGCCGGAGCCGCGGGTGGAAATGTCCGGACAGCTCGGGTCGCGTCTCGCTCCCCTTCGCCCGGTGGCGCAGCACTACCCCGCAGATAGCGATCTCCTCGACCAGCGTTCCGCCGGCTTCGGCCTCTGCCAGATCGGGATCGTGATTGCCGGTGATCCACACCCAATCAACCGCCCGCGTCAGCGCCGCCAGCATCCCCGCAGCATGCGGTTCCAGGCGCGCGACGCCAAGCGAATCGTGGAAATTGTCGCCCAGGCTGAACACCCGCCGCGCGCCCGTCTCGCGGATCGCCAGCGCCACCCGCTCGAGCGTCTCGCGGCTGTCATAGGGCGGCAGCAGCTGGCCGGTCGAGGCGTAGGCGCTGGCCTTCTCGAGATGCAGATCGGCCACCAGCAACGCTTGCTCGCGCGGCCAGTAGAGCGCGCGCGAGCGGATGAGGACGAACTCGTCGGCAGCGAACGAAAAGGGAACCACGGCATCGCTCTTGCCGACCACCCGGCGCTTTGGCAAGGCCGCAAGCGATGGATTGGCAACCTTGTTCAAAAGCCGCGCGCGGCTGGTTCGAAACCTTGCGCGACCGGATCTGCGCCGAGTTCGAGGCGATCGAGCGCGAGGCGGGGTCGGACGCGCCCTTCGAGCGCACCCAATGGGAGCGCGAAACGGACGACGACACCCACGGCGGCGGCGGCGTGCGCGCGGTGATGAAGGGCGCGGTGTTCGAGAAGGTGGGCGTCAACGTGTCGACCGTGCATGGCGAGTTTGCGCCCCAGTTCGCCGCCACGATCAACGGCGCGGACGAGGAGAACCGCAGCTTCACCGCCACCGGCATCAGCCTCGTTGCCCATATGGCCAACCCGCATGTCCCCGCGGTCCACATGAACATGCGGTTCCTCACCACCCGCAAGGCCTGGTTCGGCGGCGGCGCCGATCTCAACCCGCCGATCCCCTACGAGGAGGACACGGCGACCTTCCATGCCCGCCTGAGAGCCGCCTGCGCCGCGCATAACCCGACCTGGTATGATCGCTTCTCCCAATGGGCGGAGGACTATTTCTTCATCCCCCATCGCGGCGTCTCGCGCGGGGCGGGCGGAATCTTCTACGATCACCTCGAATGTGCCGACGAAGCTGAGTTCGAGCGCCATCTGGCCTTCACCCGCGAAGTCGGTGAGGCGTTCCTCGATGCCTTTCCCAAGCTGGTGAGAAAGCGGCGCGAGCAGGAATGGACTGCGGCCGACAAGCAGACGCAGCTCGAATGGCGTGGCCGCTATGCCGAGTTCAATCTGGTCTACGACCGCGGCACGCTGTTCGGCCTGAAGACCGGCGGCAATGTCGAGGCGATCCTGATGAGCCTGCCGCCTGAGGCGCGCTGGAACTGATCGGCCACGCCTAGTCCTCGTCGGCCACCTCTTCGCCAAGGCGACGCGCCATGCCAAGCAGCTTGCGCGAGCCCGGAACTGGCATGGCTCGCATGGACGCCCTTGAGATGAGCGAGGTCGAAATGGATCAAGCCATTTGGCGCCGGGTCGCGGTTCTCGAACAGGTCGCCAGGGCGAGGCTGGCGATCGGGGCGATCATCCACCCCCACCGCGTTCGACGGACGGACACCATCCCTTTCGCCTCCTAGTGGCACCGCGAAACAGCGCCCTTCCCGTCGTCGGCGGCAACTTCTGTCATCGCGACAGCCCCTTTGCTCGGTGCGCTGGACTCACGGCCCCAACCGCATATTGAGCCGCCCGGTGCGCGCCCTTCGCAATCCCGTCCGCCTGATCCCGCTGCTGTTCCTCGCGGCGATTGCGATCGGGACCGTCGTGCTTTCGCTGCCGGTCGCGACCGCCGAGGGTGCGCGCGCGCCGTTCATGACCGCGCTGTTCACCGCAACCTCGGCGGTCACCGTCACCGGCCTCATCACCGTCGATACCCCCGTCTATTGGTCGATGTTCGGCCAGAGCGTCATCCTGGTGCTGTTCCAGTTCGGCGGCTTTGGCATCATGTCGGCGGCAACCCTGCTCGGGCTGATGATCGGCCGCGGCTTTGGCCTGCGCGAACGCATGGCGACGCGCGTCGAGCGGGGCCGGCTCGATATTGACGATTCGCGCTCGGTGCTGTGGCTGGTGCTCAAGGTCACCGTAGCGGTCGAGCTCATCGTCGCCCTCATCCTCTTCGTTCGCCTGTGGACCGCTCACGATCACGGCCCCGCTCTGGCCGCATGGCATGCGCTGTTCCATGCCGTCAGCGCGTTCAACAATGCCGGTTTCTCGAGCTATTCGGACAGCGTGATGGGCTTCCAGGCCGATCCCTTCATCCTCGTTCCGATCATGCTTGCGGTCATCCTCGCCGCACTCGGTTTTCCCGTAATGCAGGACCTGCGCGCCAATGGCCTTGGCTGGCAACGCTGGACGCTGCACACCAAGATCACCGTTGCCGGCACGCTGATCCTCCTTGGTCTCGGCTTCATCGCCCACGCGGCGATGGAATGGACTAACCCCCAAACGCTCGCCCCGATGGGCACCGGCAGCAAGCTGCTCAACGCCGCGTTCCATTCGGTGATGCCGCGCACTGCGGGGTTCAATTCGCTCAACCTAGGCGAATTCCGCGAGGAGACGCTGGTGGTGAACTACATCCTGATGTTCATCGGCGGCGGCAGCGCGGGGACCGCGGGAGGCATCAAGATCACCACCTTCTTCGTGCTGATGGCGATCGTCCTGTCTGAAGTCTCCCAGCGGCGCGACGCCTCGCTGTTCGGCCGCCGTTTCGGCCATGCGATTGAGCGCCAGGCGCTGGCCATCGCCATGCTGGCGCTCGCGCTGATCCTCCTTGCCACCATGTTCATCACCTCGGTCACCCGCCTGCCGATGCACGACGTTCTGTTCGAGACGATCTCCGCCTTCGCCACGGTGGGCCTTTCCACCGGCATCACTGCGCAGCTTCCCGAAAGCGCCCTGTTCGTCATCGCGCTGCTGATGTTCATCGGCCGCGTCGGCACGATCACCTTCGCCACCGCGCTCGCGCTCGGCACCGGCGCGCCGCCATATCGCTATCCCGAGGAGAACCCCATTGTTGGCTAACCGCAGAGACCCCGTCCTCGTAATCGGGCTCGGCCGCTTCGGCGGCGCAGTCGCCGCGACACTCGAGAGGATGGGCCACGAGGTGCTCGGCGTCGATCGGGACCCGGCGATGGTCCGCCTGCATGCCAACCGGCTGACGCAGGCGCTCGAAGCCGATGCGACCGATCTGGACACCCTGCGGCGCCTCGGGGCGGGAGAGTTCCGCGCGGTGATCGTGGGCATTGGCAGCGATATCGAGGCAAGCGTGCTGAGCGTCCTTGCGCTCTCCGACCTTGGAGTGTCCAATATCTGGGCCAAGGCGATCAACGACAATCACACCCGCATCCTCGAGCGTACCGGCGCGCATCACGTGGTCCAGCCCGAGCAGAAGATGGGCGAGCGCGTGGCGCATCTAATCAACGAGCGGCTCCTCGATTTCATCGCCTTCGGCGACGAATTCGCCATCGCCCGACTGAAGGCCCCGGCACGGATCACCGGCCTGCCGCTGGTGACCAGCGAATGCCGCCGGGCCTATGACGTGACGGTGATCGGCGTGAAACGCAGCGGAGAAGATTTCATCCATGCGGTTCCCGATACGCTGATCCTGCCCGATGACGAGCTGGTGGTATCGGGCAGGATCGAGCGGATCGAGGCATTCTCCGCGCTTGATTGACGAGCAATAACAAAGGCTTAGCATAGCTTCTTCAGGCAGGTTATCGGTGTGCCGGCAGGCGCTGAACGTGTGGACTCACGACAGCGGTGCCGTCTATCCCGCTGGACCGGATCGGCCCTCTAAGGCATTGTTAACCTTCATCTGCGAAGAGACTGCCGCCTATGACGTATCTTGTTCGCCTCGCCTCCCTCGTCCTCGCCTCCCTCGCGCTTGCCGCCTGCGCCACCGCGCCGCGCGAGGGCATGGCGTCGCAGGCCGCCGCGCCGCTCCTCACCACCGCTGAGGCGCAGGACGATTACACCTTCTCCGAGGCCGAGAGCGCGCGGGTGACGCATGTCGCGCTCGACCTCGACCTTGATTTCGCCACGCAGACGGTCGGCGGCACCGCCACGCTCGACATCGCCGCGGCGCCGGGTGCCGAGGAGATCGTGCTCGACTCCGATGGCCTCAGGATCGATCGGATCACCGGTCCTGGCGGGACTGCGCTGCCCTTCGCGGTCGGCGATACCGTCGAGGGCAAGGGGGAGCCGATCACCGTGCAGATCGGTCATTTGCGGCAGATCACCATCGCCTACCGCGCCGCGCCTGAGGCTGATGCGCTGCAATGGCTGGCGCCCGAACAGACCGCTGGGGGAGAGCATCCGTATATGTTCAGCCAGGGCCAGGCGATCCTCAACCGCTCGTGGATCCCGACGCAGGATTCGCCTGGCATCCGCCAGACCTGGGAAGCGCGCATTACCGCGCCCAAGCCGCTCGATGTGGTGATGAGCGGCATCCGCCAGGGTGAGCCCGAGGACCTCGGCGACGGCCGGCGCGCCTTCACCTTCGCGATGGACAAGACGGTGCCGCCCTATCTGATCGCCATTGCCGCGGGCGATATCGATTTCCAGGCTCTAGGCCCGCGCTCGGGGGTCTGGGCCGAGCCTGCAATCCTCCCCGCCGCGGCCGCCGAACTGACCGATACCGAAGCGATGATCGATGCCGCTGAAGGGCTCTACGGCGATTACCGCTGGGGCCGCTACGACATGATCGTGCTCCCGCCCGCCTTCCCGTATGGCGGGATGGAGAACCCGGTGATGACCTTCCTCACGCCGACCTTCATCGCCGGCGACCGTTCGCTCACCGGGCTGATCGCGCACGAGTTGGCGCATTCCTGGTCGGGCAACCTTGTCACTTATGCGAGCTGGCGCGATGGGTGGCTCAACGAGGGCGTCACCTCCTATATCGAGAGCCGCATCAGCGAGGAGGTGTTCGGCCCCACCCGCGCGGCGCAGGAGCGCGCGTTGTCCTTTGACGCGGTGACAGAGGCGATCGGAGAAGCGGGCGGGAACGCGCCCGTGACCGCGCTTCGCACCCCGGCCGAACTCGATCCGCTGAACTCTAATTCCGCGATCGTCTACGACAAGGGCGCGCTGTTCCTGCATTCGGTCGAGCGGATCATCGGCCGCGAGCGGTTCGATGCCTGGCTGCGCTCGTGGTTCGACCGCCATGCTTTCGAGCCTGCCACCTCGGGCATGTTCCTCGCCGATCTGCGCGAGAATCTGGTGCGCGGCGACGCGGCGCTCGAGCGGCAGCTGATGCTCGACGAATGGGTCTACGGCACGGGCCTGCCCACCAACGCGGTCGAGCCCGATCCCTCGATCTTCGCCGCCGTCGATTCCGCCGCCCAGGCCTATCGCGACAGTCGCACGTTAGACCCCGCCGCCTGGGCCCGGTGGACGACGGCCGAGAAAATGCGCTTCCTGCAAACCCTGCCGGAAGCGCTCTCCCATGCCGAGCTCGCCCGGCTCGACGAGGCGCTGGGCCTCTCGCGCACGGGCAATAACGAGGTCCGCTTCCTGTGGCTTGAGGCGGCCCTGCGCAATCGTTACGAGCCGGCGGTGCCGCAGGCCGAGCAATTCCTGGCGAGCGTCGGGCGCAACAAGTTCGTCGCCCCCCTGTTTCGCGCCCTCACCGAGCAGGGCGAATGGGGGATGCCGATCGCCCGGCGGATCTACGCCCGGACCCGCCCGCTCTACCATTCTTTCACCCGCGACAATGTCGACGAGCTGCTGGGCGAGGGAGGCTAGCTCGCGGTGTGTAAAGGCGCTGGTGGAGCCAGGTTGAAAGCTTTCATCGGGCAAGCTCGCCCCGCCTGAGCACGAGGAACGGGCGTCAATTCCGCGTCAGTCGATGCTCCGTGGTTGCCGGCGCGGGCGCTTTCGTGTTGCAATGCCGCGCGTTTCCACCCCATCTAAGGCGATGCTGCGCCAGTACGAACTCGTCGAGCGGGTCAAGGAGTATGCGCCCGGGGCGGACGAGGCGCTGCTCAACCGCGCCTATGTCTACACCGTGCAGAAGCACGGCTCACAAAAGCGCGCCAGCGGCGACCCCTATTTCAGCCATCCGGTCGAGGTCGCCGGCCTGATGACCGACCTGAAGCTCGACCAGGAGACGATCATCACCGCGCTGCTCCACGACACGGTCGAGGACACGCTGGCGACGATCGAGGACATCCGCATCCATTTCGGCTCCGAAGTGGCGCGGCTGGTCGATGGCGTCACGAAGCTCTCCAAGATCGAGCAGATGCCCGAGAACGAGCGGGCGGCCGAGAACCTCAGGAAGTTCCTCCTCGCCATGAGCGAGGATCTGCGGGTGCTGCTGGTCAAGCTCGCCGACCGCCTGCACAACATGCGCACGCTGCGCTTCATCAAGGATCCCGCGAAGCGCCGGCGCATCGCGCGCGAGACGATGGAGATCTACGCCCCCCTCGCCGAGCGCGTCGGGATGTACGAATACATGCGCGAGATGCAGCTCCTCGCCTTTGAGCAACTGGAGCCTGAGGCGCATGCGACCATTTCGCAGCGGCTCCAGCAGATCCACACCGAGGAGGGTGCGCAGGTCGATCTGATCGCGCTCCAGATCAAGCAGGCCCTGGCCGAGGCGGGGGTGAATGTCGAGGTATGGGGCCGGGAGAAGCATCCCTATTCGATCTGGCGCAAGATGGCCGAGCGCCATGTCAGCTTCGAGCAGATCACCGACATCATGGCCTTCCGCGTCCTCACCGACGAGGTCGCGGATTGCTACCGCGCGCTCGGCGTCCTTCACCAGGCCTGGCAGTTCGTCCCGGGGCGCTTCAAGGACTACATCTCGACCCCCAAAACCAACGGCTACAAGAGCCTTCACACCACGCTGATCTACGGCAGTTCGATGCGCGTCGAGGTGCAGATCCGGACGCGCGAGATGCACCGCACCAATGGTTTCGGCCTGGCGGCGCACTGGGCGTACAAGCAGGGCGGCGAGGTCGACGGCCAGGTCAGCTGGCTGCGCGACCTGATCGAGATCGTCGATGCGAGCCACGATCCCGAGGAACTGCTCGAGCATACGAGGCTGGCGATCTACCAGGACCGGATCTTCGCCTTCACCCCCAAGGGCGCGCTGTTCCAGTTGCCCAAGGGGGCGACTGGGGTGGATTTCGCCTTCGCCGTCCACACCGATCTCGGGGCGCATACGGTGGGCGCGAAGATCAACGGGCGGCACATGCCGTTGCGGACCCGGCTCGAGAATGGCGATGTGGTCGAGATCATCAAGGGCGCGACGGCCGAGCCGCAGCTGAACTGGCTGGGCTTCGTCGTCACCGGCAAGGCGCGCGCGGCGATCCGCCGTTCTGTCCGGATGCGCGAGCGGTCCGAGGTCGCTGCGATCGGGCGCAAGCTGTTCGATGAGCTGGCCGACAGGCTGCCTTCGAAGATCGGGCGCAAGGCGATCCGGGCGGCGGTCAAGCGATTGGGGCTCGAGGATGAGGACGAGCTGATGCACGCGATCGGCTCGGCCAAGCTCACCGATGCGCAGGTGATGGAGGCGCTGGTGCCCGGCAGCACCGCCGACTTGCCCGACGAGCCGCAGCAGGGCCGCGCGATCTCGATCCGCGGGCTGACGCCGGGCGTCGGCTTTGCGCTTGCGGATTGCTGCCGCCCGGTGCCGGGTGACCGGATCGTGGGTCTCAAGCGCAAAGGCGAAGGGGTGGAAGTGCACACGATCGACTGCCTCGAGCTTGCGAGCGGGATCGATGCGGACTGGGTCGATCTGTCCTGGGGCGAGCGCTCGCAGGGCGCACCCGGCAGGTTGCAGGTCGTCCTCTATCACCGGCTCGGCACGCTGGCCGAGATGGCGACGATCGTCGCGCGGGCCCATGCCAATGTGCTGGGCATGACGCAGATCGAGCGGGATGATCCGTTCCACACATACGAGGTCGATCTCGAGGTTCAGGACCTGGCGCATCTTACCCGCATCGTCAGCGCCCTAAGAGCGAGCGACGCGGTGGCGCAGGCGGATCGGCGCTAGCTGGAAGCGGACTGGTTCTGGCGAGGACCGCGCGTTTTACCTGACCAGCTCGGCCGCTGGCCGTGGCATCATCGCGGCAATGTCCTGACGGCGCCCATGTAATCGACCTTGCCGAGCGCTACGCCGTTCGCCCGCAGGATGGCGTAGGCGGTGGTTGCGTGAAAGTAGAAATTGGGCTGGCTCATGCTGAGGAGGAAGTCTTCGCCGGTGAAGTCCATGCGGAAATCGCCGTATTGGAAGCGCATGGGCTTGCTGCCCATGGCCTCGACCTCGTCCTCGGTGAGCGTCCCGAGATAGACCATCGCCTCGTCGAGCCGCTTGCCGAGCCCGGCGATGCTTTGCGGCGGCTCGCTCATGTCGGGCAGGAAGACGCCGTTGCGGACCCCTGCGAAGGCGCCCTCGGAGTGGTGTGCCATGCTCTTCACCTGGTAGCAGAAGGGCAGCATGTCGGGGGCGAGCCGCGCCTCGATCAGCTGCTGTTCGGAGAGCGGGGCGGCACCAGCTTTCTCGAGCCACTGCCTCCCTGCGCCCAGCATCTGCAGCATCGAGGGAACGGTGGCTGCGTGTAGCGAGATCGGCATGGCTATCCTTTGATCGATAGGTCGGGATTTCTCCGGCCCCATAGCGGCTCCCTCAAGCGGCCTGCAAGACTGCAATGGACCCGAACTGTACCGGGCCAATACAGCGCCAAGAAGCCGGATGAGCACGAACTTATGCGCGGCTAGAAGGCCACGCTCTGCAATAGGGGGTTTTGGCCATGATTCGCTCTTCGGTTCTTTCACTTGCACTCGTCGCGCTGGCCATGCCCGCGCATGCCGCCGTGACGCTGACCTACAGCGACAAGGGCACCACCGGGGTCGATACCGATTTCCAGGGCGCCGGCGGCTATCTCGATACCGTCCGTGACCTGCCGGTCGTCAACGGCTCCGCTCTCCTGCCGCTCGAACGCTCGGTCGGCCAGCTGCGCCAGTCGGGCCAGCGCCGGGCCCATTACCTGCCGACCCCGGCGACCGGCATTCCGGTTGCGGATGGCGGCACGGGCGTGACCCAGGCCCTGACCAATGTTTCGCCCTATGCATCGAGCGGCACCGATTTCGGCAACGGCACGCCGATGGCCTTCTCGGTGACGCGGGTGGGAGACACCATCACCTATGATTTCGGCGGCAGCATCCTCACCTCGAACGCGCGCGATTCGCTGGGCCTTGTCAACGCCTTCCAGTTCCGCATCCGCACCGAAGGGTCCAAGCCGGACAACTCTATCACCTATTCGAACCTCGTCTACAACGACAGCGCCACCGTCGGGCAGATCCTCCCCGGGTTCACCGCCACCAATGGCGAGGTGCTGATCCAGCTGTGGGAAGGCGTCGCGCCGGGTAACTTCTCGATCGCCGGCTCGATCACCCAGAGCTGGGCCGCGGGTGACCGGCCGAACGGTTCGGCGCTGGCGACCCAGATCAAGCTGCTCGACATCGAGCCGATGGGCGCCATCCCAGAGCCTTCGACATGGGCGATGATGCTGGCGGGCTTCGGCTTTGTGGGCAGCGCTATCCGCCGTCGTCGCCGGCAGGAAAGCGGCGCCCGGCTCGCGCTCGCCTGAGCCTGTTGGGTAATTCTGAAAGGGGCCGCCACCGAAAGGTGCGCGGCCCCTTTTCTTGTGCTGACCGAGTGAAGCGAGAACTACGCCACAGTGGCGAGTCCACACGTGTAAACGCCTGATCCGCGCCGCTGCCGCTTAGCACCCACCTTACTGCGAGTGGCTCGCAATACCTTGGCGCTCTACCGGACCCTGGGTCCGCCAAACAGCATCGGCGGCGGGGGACGGCGCGCGCCGCGCGGGAGCTGTGCCTGATAGGCCCGGCCGCAATGTTCCACGCAATAGGGAAAGCTCGGATTGACCTTGGCGCCGCAGAAATGGAAGTCGGGCTCTCCCGGATGGCCCATCGGCCAGCGGCAGACGCGCTCCGACAGGTCGAGCAGGCCGGTCTTCTGGGCGATCTCCGGGCTCGGTTTTGCCGGAACAAGCCGGCGCGGCGGGGCGGGCGGGATCGGCGCCTGCTGATCGCCAGGCCCCTGCCGCAGGAAGCCGCCCGGGCCTACCGAGACGATCCGCGGCGTATCCTTCCGCGGCGCGGCGGCGGGGGCCGCGTCGGCGGGCTCCTCCTCGGGCGCAGGGGCAACGGGCGCTGGCGGGGCTTCGACGCTTTCGGCGCGAGCGGGAGCGACGGACAAATCCTGCGTTTCTGCCGCCTCTTCCGCGGGCTTCTTCTCGTTGGCCCGCACCGGCGAAGGACGCGCCTTGAGGCCGAGCCGATGCGCCTTGCCGATCACCGCATTGCGCGTGACCCCGCCCAGCTCCTCGGCGATCTTGCCGGCGGTCGCGCCCGCTTCCCACATCTTGGTCAGCGTGGTGATCCGTTCATCGGTCCAACTCATGGGCAATCAATCCTTGCATGTGTGACGGGCTACTCGACATTGCCCCCGTCACCGCTTGCCAGCGCGAGCGGCGGCCGATAGGCGGCGAGTGATGGCCGATCAAGCCCTTGATCCGCGATCCGCGGGCGACACCGGCACCCTGGCTGGAACAGCCGACCGGGGCCGGCGTGCCTTCCCACCGATGGGTGAGCCGCAATTGAGGGGGCTCAACCGCGTCGGCTTGTGGAGTCTCTATGTCAAGGAGGTGCGCCGCTTTTTCAAGGTCCAGCTGCAGACGATCTGGGCCCCGGCAATCACCACGCTGTTATTCCTGATCATCTTCACGGTCGCGCTCGGGCGGGCGAAGCGCGAAGTACTCGGCGTCGATTTCGGCACCTTCGTGGCGCCCGGCCTCATCATGATGGCGATGATGCAGAATGCCTTCGCGAATTCCAGCTTCTCGCTGCTGGTCGGCAAGATCCAGGGCACGATCATCGATTTCCTGATGCCGCCCCTCAGCGAGGCCGAGCTGATGATCGGCATCATGGCGGCCGCGATCACCCGCGCGGTGCTGGTGGGCGGAGCGGTGGCGCTGGCGATGTGGCTATGGCCCGACGTCCAGCTTTCCGCCGCGCACCCCTGGGCGATCGTCTGGTTCGGGCTGATGGGGGCGATCATGCTTGCTCTGTTCGGGCTGCTTACCAGCATGTGGGGCGAGAAGTTCGACCATAACGCCGCGATCACCAACTTCGTCGTTGCGCCGCTGTCGCTGCTTTCGGGCACCTTCTACGTCATCAGCAACCTGTCGCCGTTCTTCCAGGCGATCAGCCGGGCGAACCCGTTCTTCTACATGATCTCGGGGTTCAGGTTCGGGTTCCTCGGGCGGAGCGACATCGGCGATACCAACGAGGCGGTGCTGGGCGCCGCGGTGGCTATGGGCCTGCTCAACGCCATTCTGGGGTTGCTGACGTACAAGCTTCTGAAAAGCGGATGGAAACTGAAGAGCTGATGGTTTCTGCCGGCCTTCGCCCTGGCCGGCGGTAGAGCGGTGCCGTGCTATTGCCTAACCGAGCCGTGCCCGCGGGCAATCAGTGGGTCAGGCTACGGCGCAGGCGGTATTTACCACCGGCGAAATCCTCGAACAGTTGCGCAACGCCGGGATGGTCGACCGGGCCGCCTTCCTCGTCGGTCAAGAGGTTCTGCTGGCTGACATAGGCGACGTAGGAGCTGTCCTCGTTCTCGGCGAGGAGGTGATAGAAGGGCTGGTCCTTCGAGGGCCGCTGCTCGGCGGGAATCGACTCGTACCATTCCTCCGAATTGGCGAACACCGGATCGATATCGAAAATGACGCCGCGGAAATCGAACATCCGGTGACGCACGACCTCGCCGATCGAGAAGCGCGCCTCGGCATGGCGCGGCGTTTCGATCCGCCGGCCCGCCTGGGGAGAGAAGAATTGCGAGCGATCCATTGCGTGGCCGAATATAGAAGCGCACCCGGTATGCGGCAAGGGCGCGGCCCGGCGCTGTCCCCCGGCGACCCTGGCGCGAGCGAAGGCTTGGCAAGCCGTGCGTCATCGGCTACCGGCCCGCTCTCTGACGGCCGGCGGGCGCACCGCCTCGCAACAGTCCTCGCGGAGAGGTGCCGGAGTGGTCGAACGGGGCGGTCTCGAAAACCGTTGAGCCCTCACGGGTTCCGAGGGTTCGAATCCCTCCCTCTCCGCCATTTCACGCTGCAAGTGCGGTGATACGGAACACTTCGATGTCGATTGCTAGCCGGTTCCTGCTCGGGTCCACTATTGCGGGCGTGCTGGCGCTGGCCGCTTGCGGTACTGGGGACGAACCCTCGGCCCCGGCGGGGGCGGTGCATACCGCAGTGGAATGCCTCGATGCGGCAGGGCCCCCGGTGCAGATACCGGCGGGCGTGTTCCTGATGGGGCAAAGCGATGTTTACGCCGAGGAAGGGCCGGTCAGGCGCACACGGGTCGACGGGTTCTGGATCGACCGGCACGAGGTCACCAACCGCCAGT
>PPFU01002167.1_pt1 | contig 44727 bp, 39 predicted proteins | sample 1535991 | NCBI WGS metagenome assembly PPFU01 (sample SAMN04901290, study PRJNA319586) | Hypolithon metagenome, whole genome shotgun sequencing project. | isolation source: Antarctic Hypolithon | place: Antarctica: Miers Valley | collected 2014
TCGAGGTCGGTGTCGAGCGGGGTGGTGAGGGTGAGTTCGTTCGTGTAGGCGGAGGCTTCGCCGGGGGCGAGGGCGCGGACGCGGTAGGTGGCGGTGGAGTTGGGCGACGCGGCGCGCGGGTCGAGATAATGCGCGGTGTCGGGGGCGGTGGTGGCGATGGATTGGAAGCCGGGACCGAGGTCGCGCTCGATGGCGTAGGCGGTTTCGATGGGGGAGTTGTCGCTCCAAGCGAGCGAGGCGCGGAGTATTTTGCCGTCCCAATTCCAACTGCCCCACAGGCTCGTCGGCGGGAAGAGCAGGGTGGTCAGGCCGGTGGACTCCATGATTTTCAGGCGCAGGAAGCGACGGTCGGCTTCGCTCATCGGCAAGGTGTCGCGCAAGGTGATGCGCCAGAAGTCGCCGGCGTCTTCGGTGCTGGTGGTCGTGGCGTTTGGCGTCGTCCAAGAGAGGAGGCTCGGCGAGGCTTGAAGGTAATAGAGCAATCCGGTGGAAGTTTTGTCCTGAAAGTAAGTAAGGGTCAGGAAGCCATCGGAGGAAACGCCGACTTCCTGCTCGGCGACCTCCACGGCAATTTCGGGAGCAGTCAAGGTCTGCGCCAGCGCTGACGCTGCGAGTGCGAACGCAACAGCGACGATCACCAGAGGAGTTTGGAAGGGTAAGGGCTTCATCGGATCGTCAGTCGTGGCATGGAGTAGGTGGAACGGTTCTGCTCGTCGAATCGGAAACGATCGGAGCCTGTTGATTCGGCAAACATAGCGAGCGTGCTACACTAGGGAGAGTGGGGTGTAAACGGTTTTCGTGGACGCGATGCTTTCGCGGTGTCCACCGACGCTTACGCGGCCTTGCTTTTGCGCCTTCGATCTCTGCGCGAAAAAAGCGGCCTGACGCAGGAGGCTTTCGCCGAGATGGCGGGCATATCCTACAAGTACTATCAATCGGTGGAGACGGGTAAGCAGGAGGACTTGCGATTTTCCACGATCGTACGGCTGGCGAGTGCCTACGGCCTGGATGTCTGGGAACTGCTGCATCCCAGTGAGCCCGATCCGAAAATAGATCAACGGCAGGTGCCGAGCCGACCGCATCACCGAAAGCGGGAGCGGTCAGGTGACGACGCCTGAGCTTGATAGGCCGGATTTATCCGCGATCTCCGCTGTAAGAGCGCGCCGTTCGGCCAGCGGCGGGGGCGAAGTCAAACCCGCCTCGCCGGGTCGCCGGTGAAAAAAGTGTCGGGAGTCCGGGGTCGCATGACAGTTTCGTCATGCGTCCGCGCCGCTGTGCAGGGCTCGGTGCTGAAAAAGCTCGCGCCTCAGGCGCGCGTGGGCTCTTCCCAGGTGCCGGCTTTCGCCGCGCGGTAGATGGCTTCCATCACGGCGCTGCGCTCGGCGGCTTCCTGTGGGGTCACGAGCGGGACGCCGGACTCGCCGGAGACGGCGTCGAGGAACTGCTCGAAGGCGTGCGGCTGGGCGGGCGGGAGTTGTGTCCACGGCGTCTTGCCGTCTGCTCCTTCGAGCTTCGCGGTTTTCAGGAAAAGTTCGCCGCGGATGATCGCGGCGTGGGCCTCCGTGCCGCTGATGGTCATTGTCGCAGGGTTGTCGAGATCGACCCAGCCGGCGGCGAGCGAGCCGACTGCCCCGTTCTCGTAGTCGAGCAGAGCTTCGCCGTATTCGTCCACGCCGGGATATTTTCCGAGCGCGACTCCGAACTGGCCGGTCGCGCGCCGGACGCTGCCGCCGAGCCAGAGCATGAGATCGAGCCCATGCGTGCCGAGATCGCCGAAGCCGCCACAGCCAGCCTCGTCCGCGTCGGCCATCCAGCGGAACTCGCCATCGAAGATGCCGCGCATCGCGCCATCGTGGTAGTTCGAGGCGCGGATGCGGGTGATTTTTCCGAAAAGGCCGGCGTCGATCTGCTCCTTGAGGAACAAATGCGCGGCCTGGCTGCGCATGAAATAGCCGGTCTGGAAAAGGACGCCGGCGCGGTCGATCTCGCCGGCCATGCGCCAGGCGTCAGCGGCGGCGAAGCCGAGTGGTTTCTCGACGAAGAGATGTTTGCCCGCGCGCGCGGCGGCGGTGACGAGTTCCTCGTGCCGCCGGGTCTCGGCGCAAATAACGACGCCGCTCACTTCCGCGTCGTGCCAGATCGCGTCGAGGCTGCTGACCTTCGCCCCGAGCTTTTCCGCGGCGCGGGTCGCCCGGGCATCGTCGTGATCCCACACCCGCGTGACTGAGGCGGTCTCAGGCCGGTCGAGGATGCGCTTGATGAAATTCGGCGTGTGGATGTGGGCGGCGCCCACGAGTGCGAGGTGGGTCATGAGAGTTGGAGCGGCGCGTATTGCTGCGATGCCGTCGGCGGCGAGGAGCGCCACCCGGGGAGGGATGCTGGGGTGGACATGAAGCGCGCGGTTATGCCAGCGCCGCGCGCGATGTCAAATGGAGGGGAGAGTCGGGAGCGGGTGTGAGGCCGTGCTGCGATGAATGTGGAGGTGCATCATTTGGAAGAGCAACCCGCTTCCCCGCGAGTCGCTGCGGCAAATCATCCACTCTCCAAAACCTCGCCCCGGTGCTGTATGCTCCCCGCATGCCGGCTCCCGCTCCTCTCCGCGAACGCCTCGCCCGCCTCGGCATCGACGCCGGGGACGTGGAGGAAAAGTTCGCGCGCTCCTCCGGCCCTGGCGGCCAACATGTGAACAAAACCTCCACCGCCGTCTCGCTCCGCCACGGCCCGAGCGGGCTCTCGGTGCGCGTGGAGGATACGCGGTCGCAGGCGCGCAACCGCCAGCTCGCCTGGGAGCGGCTGCTCGATGCGGTCGAGGCGCAGCGCCGTGCCGCGCAGGCGGAGCGGAAATCGACGCGGGAAAAAAAACGGCGTCAGAATGCCAAACGCCCGCGCGGCGTGAAGGAGCGCATCCTCGAGGGCAAGCGCCGCCGTTCGCAGGTGAAAAAGATGCGCGGAGCGCCGGATGCCGGATAGCCCGGGCGGGCGAGCGCGTGCCGCCTGCTCACCGGTATTGCTTTTCCACCTCGTCGAGATAGGCGGCCACGGGACCGCGCTGGAGACCCGCCGGGCTCGTGCTGCGGGTGGTCGCGGCGCGAAGGTAGGCGTCGAAGGCGTGGCTGCGCGTGAGCATCTGCGTCGCCTCGAACCAGTTCAAATGATCCGCGATGTCGTCCATCCGCTGCGTCACCAGCTCCCGGTATTTCTGCGCGGACTCGAGCCGCTCCGCGAGGCCGCTCGTCTTGCCGCGCGCGAGCTTGGCGAGGATTTGCTCATACTCCGCGAGCACCGGGCGGTAGAGCGGATTGGCCCGCGCGGCGAGGCCGACGACGCGATCGTGAGCGGCTTGGACGACCGCGCGGCCGGCCGGCGTTTTTGCGAGAATGCGGTAGTTTTCGAGCGGGATGGGGTCGCTTTTCCCCGGCAGCTTGAAGACGAGGAGCGCGGCGAGTTCCTCCTCGGATGCCTCGATGGAGAGCCCCTGGTAGCGGTCGGTGGTGGAAAGGCGCGCCATGCTCAGCGTCCACCATTTTTCCAGCGTGTCGGTCGAGCCGCCGAGCGCCGGGTAGTGCGCCAGCAAATCGGCCACCGCGTCGCCCGTCGATTGCGGGACGGAGCGCACGTATTCGGCGAGCTGCTTTTTACCCGAGGGCTGGTCGGCGAGGAGCTGGAGCAGGCTCAGCGCATAGGCCTCGTAGAGCGCCCGCGAGGTCGAGTCGTAGCCGGTGGGATCGGCGTAGAGCACGCGGCTGATCGAGGGGAGCCGCCCGGCACCGATGAGGCTTTTGAAAATATCCGCGTCGAGCCCGCGGCGCTTGATCTCGAGCTGCCCGAGCACGCCCGCGATGAGCCACGGCGGCGGCTCGCGATACGCCTCGCCCGCCCGGATGAGCCCCTGCCCGCGGTGGATGAACTCCAGCAGCACCGCCCGCGCGATCTGCCGCTCCAGCGCCACCGCCATCGGCTCGGCATCGAGCCGCGCATCGACCTGCACCTTGAAGCCCTCCTCCAGCGCCAGCAGGCGGACTTGCGAGGGCGGCAGGCCGGGGAGCACCGCGGAGCCCGAGAGAAAATTGACGACGATGGTCGCCTGCCAGTCGTCGGGCCGCGTGCCGAGAAAGCCGTAGAGCGTCTCTTTCACCTCCTCGGCGAAACCCGCGACCGCCAGCCGCAGCTTCGTATCCTCGGCATAAATCACGAACTGCCCCGTCGCGCTCGTGCTGCGCGGGAGCGGCTTCAAATCCGTGAGCCCGTCGCCCCGCGCCAGCGCTGCGGCCAGGAGCAGCACGCAGGCCGCCGCCCTCACTGCGCGCCGGTCGGCTTTGAGATCATCACGACCTGGTTGTCGTGGAAAGCAATCGACTGGAGCTTCGCGACGCTCTCCCGGTCGGGTTTCAGCGCCGTCCAGACGGTCGTGAACATCGCATCCAGATAGCGCATGACCGCCGGGTGAATCGGCATCCGCCCGATCGCGCCGCCGTGGTTCACCGCCTCGATCGCGCCCGTGCCGACCTTCACCTCGTAGATGCTGCTCGAGTAGATCGGGTAGCCGAAAATTTTCTGCGACATGCTCATGGTGACCGCGCCCTCGCGGAAATCCGCATACGCCCGGCCGAACGTGATCGTCCCGCCGAGTGCGCCCTCGTCCGCCTTCGGCCGGATTCGGTTCCGCAGGTAGCCATTCACCTGCTCCTCGCTATAGACGAACTTCAGCGGGCGCGCGCTGTCCGCCGCCTGCTGCAGGTCACCGTCGATGGCGGGCGCATCGACCAGCTCGTCCTCCGTCCCAGCCTCCGGCGCGCCATCGGGTGCGCGGGACATCTGGATCAACGACGCAATCACCGCCGCCCAGGCGAGCGTGGCGATGAAGCTCTTGATCAGCCGCCCGATATGAATTTTCGGCGGATTCGTGAGCTTGCGGACGCGCCTCTGCGCTTTCGCCCCGGTCTCCGCGTCCTTTTTTTCCTCCACCGGGAGGAGCGAACGGTCGAGTTTCACCCCGCAGTTGTGGCAGTAAATCCGTTCCGATTCGTTCTCGTGCCCGCATTGGGCGCATTTCAGCGTCGTGGCCATTAGTCCTTTTTCGTGGGTGCCTTCTCCACCGGTTTTTTCGTCTCGGTCTTCTTCGCAGCGTCGCCAGTCTTGGAGCCGCTGTCGCCGGTCGTGGACCCTCCGTCGCCGGACTTCGCGCCGCTCTCCGCGGGCTTGTCCTTTTTCGCCGCCTCCTGGTAGCCCGCGCTCCGGTAGTCCGTGATGTAAAATCCGGAGCCCTTGAAAATGAGTCCCGCGCCACTGCCGACCTGGCGTTTCACCCGCCCCTTGCCCCACTTTTTCTGCCGGCACTGTGCCTCCGGGCAGATGGTGAGCGGCTCATCGCGCATCGACTGGACAAGGTCGAAGTCCTTTTTGCACTTCTCGCAATGATACTCGTAGGTCGGCATGTTAAAAAAACGCGAGTGCTCTCGTAGCAGAGCCCTCTGAGCGGCGCAACGGCCATTCACCTCGCGGCAGCTTTCCGCAAGGCCCATTGACGGACCGCCCGATTCATCGCATAGACGCCGCATGACTGTCGCCGGCACGCTCTTCGTCCTCCTCGAAATTCTCCGCACCCTCGCATGGCCGGGCCAGCACGAGCAGCCGGGGCAGTCCGCCTACCGGACACCCGATGAGTTCAAGGCCGCGTGGGTCGCCGACGGCGGCGCTCCCGCCGACCTGCCGAAAGTCGATTTCGACCGGGAGATGGTCCTTGCCGTCTTCTCTGGCCAGAAGAACACCGGGGGGCACGCGGTGAAAATCGAGCAGGTCATCGACAACGGATCAGCGGTCGTCGCGATCTTCCGCATGACCAGCCCGGGGCCCGACGACATGGTCACGCAGGCGCTGACCTACCCAAGCAGCGTCGTCGTTGTGCCGAAGCGGGAGAGCCCGGTGACATTCATCGCCGCCGATTCGCCCGCGGCGGCCGAGCTTCTGCTCAAAGCCCAGCCGCAGAAGTAGCGGCGCTTGCGTCGGTTGAGGATGGGTTCTCTCGGGTCACTGCACCCGTCCGCTATTTCGCGTAGGTCGGCAGGTAGCGGTAGTAAACCTCGAGCATGAGACAGCAGAGCGCGGTGCGGTAGGTGTTGCCGTCGGCGCTGTTGGAGTTCATCCCGCCATGCTCGTTGCCGCCGGTGGGCGGCCAGCCCCCGTCGCTGCTCTGCGCGCCGACGATCTGGTCCTGGTACATGGCGTTCCAGGCGGACCACCATTTTCCGCCCGCATTGAAGCAGGCCTGCGTGTTGTAGTAGTAGGCGTAGAGGTCGGCATCCTTGCCGCTGTAGGTCACCGGCGGCGCTTGAATGATGAAATCCAGCCCGTCGCGCGCGGCCTTCTGGTCGCCCTTCTTGCCCACCTGCAAAGCGAGCACGCCGACGCCGGTGAGGCTGTAGCGCGCCTCCTCCGGCTTGGTGTAGCCGAACGCGCCGTTGCTCCCCTGCATGGTCCCGACCCAGCGCGCGCCCTTGGACATCGCGGTCGAAAGTCCGGGCACGTTGAGGCCCGCGAGCTGGGTCGCCTTGAGCGCCTGCATCTGCCAGCCCGCGACGGAAAGGTCGTTGCGGTTGCCTTTGTCATACTTGTAGTTCCAGCCGCCTGCGCCGGTCTGGCCGGTGACGATGATGCGCGCGGCGCGCAAGACCACCGGCCCAATGCGCTCCTGGCGGGTGAGGCCATAGGCCTCGGCGAGGGCGTAGGTCGCGATGGCGTGCTCGTAGGCGCCGGGGTTCGCGCTCAGCTGCTTCGTCAGCCGCCCGGACCCATCGGCGCTGGTGACGAGATAGCCGATCGCTTTGTCCACTGTGACGCCGAACTCGGGCGAGCCGGGCCGCTCGCAGTGGGCGAGAAAGGCGAGCAGAGCCAGCCCGGTCATCGCCTGCGGGTGTTCCTTGCCCCAAGAGCCATCGGCGCTCTGAGTTTTCACGAGGTAGCGCAGACCGCTGATCACCGCCGCCTCGGTGGTCGGCTTGCCGCCCATCTGTGCCATGCGCTGGGCGCGCTCGGCCGGGCTGCACCGCTGCGAAAACTCGGGGATGCCGCCAAAGCCCGACCCGGAGCCCGACCCTGAGCCGAAGCCGGTGCCGATGCCCTGCCCCATGCCGGAGAGGTTCGAAAGGCTGCGCGTTTTCACCGGCGCGAGCTCCACCTTGATCTCGGGCATGGCGATCTCGGAGACGCGGGTGGACATGAGGCGCGGCTGGATCTGCGGCCGGCTGCTCTTCTCCTGCTGCTGCTTGAGGCGCATCTTGTATTGGAGCTTTTTGGGCTCGATGCGCGGGACCTGCGGGGGCGGCTTGAACGCGACCTCGTCGTCAAAGGCACGCCGGAAGACGACGAAGCTGCCGAAGATCGCGAGGCCGACGATGTGGACGGCGAGGCTCGTGAGCAGCACGCGGATGAGGATTTGCTTGCGCCGGTTCGGGAGGGGGACGTCTGCGGTGTATTCCATGGGGGGAAGGTTTGGCGATTAGCCGCCGAGGCCGAAGGAGACGAGAGTGATCTTGGCGGCGGCACACGCGTTCATCACGTCGATGACGCGCTGCTGGAGGGCGGTGTCGTCGGCCTGGATGGTGACCATGGCGGGCGCCTGGGCGAGCTCGGAGGCCTGCTTGAAGCGGATGAGGGTGTCCACCAGCTCGGGCATCCCGCGCTCGTCGGGGTCGCCGAAGACGCGCCCGTTGAGGATGACGCGCCCGTCGCCCTGCACCTCGATGATCTGCTCGTCGGGCATTTTCAGCGCCGAGCCCTGGGCGACCTGGCCGGGAAGCTGGATGCCGAGGTCGGCCTCCGCCTTCAGCAGCGTGGTCGTCATGATGAAGTAGATGAGAAGCAGGAAGACGATGTCGATCATCGGCGCCATCTGGAATTCCTCGTCCTCGGCGGACTGGCTGATGGATTTGAGCACGCTGCTTTTCATGTCATTTGTCCGACTGGAGGGCTGAGAAGATGATGTCGAGCACGCCGCCCTCGGCGCAGGCTTTCATCACTTCCCGCACTGCCTTGTGCTGGGCGCTGGCGTCGGCCCGGAGGAAGACTTTGAACTGCGCGTTCTCCTGCGAGCGCTCCCGCACGTATTCGGTGATTTCCTTGGCGGTGACCTGCTTGTTGCCGAGGAAAATCTCGCTGTCCTTGGTGACAGTGATGGCGCCACGCTCGCTCGGATCCTGGGTGATGGTCGCGCGAGTGGCGATGGGGTTGTCGATGGGGCGGTACTGCTGCTTGCTCTGCTGAGCGACGACCATGAAGAAGATGATGAGCAGGAAGACGATGTCGATCATGGGCGCCATTTGGAAGCCGAGCTCGTCGCTCGAGGGCATCTGGGCTTTCATCGGGAGGAAATAAGGAGAGGCACGGATCGACACGAACGGACACGGATGGGGCGCGCCACTCGGCGTCTCCTCCCCGTCATCCGTGGTTCATCCGTGCTCATTGGTGGCAAAAAATCAGGCGGGCGGCTGCTGGTCGGGGAGCGGCGCGGCGTAGGGCTCGGGCGCCGGCGCGGCCATCGCATGCGCGAGGTCGGCGTGCTCGCCCGCGGGCACCTCGAACTCGCCCCGGAGCGCCTTTTTCAAATGCTCGACCATCTCGCCGGCCATGCGGTTGAGCGCGGCGACGTGGGCCATGTAGCGATTTTTGAAGTAGAAATACGCGACCATGACCGGGATGCCGACGATGAGGCCGGAGGCGGTGGTGATGAGCGCCTCGGAGATGTTGTCGGCGAGGCGCTCCGGGCGGCCCATGCCGAGGGTGGCCATGTTGCTGAAGGCCTTGATCATGCCGCTGACGGTGCCGAGCAGCCCGATCATCGGCGCGATGACGGCGATGATGGAGAGGTAGTTGATCGGGAACATGTGGTTGGTGATCTCCTCGGTGGCGGCCTCCTCCATGCCCTTCTCGATCGAGTCGATGTCGGCGTGCTGGCTGGTGATGCGGTCGATGCCGGCGTGGACGATATTCGCGATGGGGCAGGGGTTGGCCTCGCAGATGCCCTTGGCGCCGGGCACGTCCCAGTGCTGGAGCGAATCACGAATCTGCGCGAAGACATCGGGCCGGCGGAACTTGGCGGGGCGCAGGTTGCGGACGTTGTAAATGACGAGGCCGATGCCGGCGATGGAGCATGCGAGCAGGGGCCACATGGTCCAGCCGCCGACGAGGAAGAGGCCCCAAAGCGTCTTGTCCGCCTGGGGCGGCGGAGCGTCGGCGGCCGCGGCGGTCTCGGGCGCCGGCGGGGCGGCATCCTGCGCGCGGGCGGCGGGGAGCGTGGAAAAGGCGAGGGCGAGGGCGAGGAGGAGGGCGTGGAGATGACGGGTTTGTTTCACTGGTCGTTGGAGGTGGGGTTGGATGAAGAATCGGGCGGGGCGCCCTTGAACTTTGATTTGGCCTGCTGGCCCCATGGGGTCGAGGGAAAAGCTTTGGCCAGGTGCTCGAAACTCTCTTGGGCGACGCGGTAGTTCTCGTCCGCCTCCGCCGGGGGGCTTGGCGGGACGGTGGCGGCGATGGCCTTCTCGTCGAGCTTTGCGAGGATGGCCGCCTCGGAGGGCGGCGGCTGGCCGGCCTGGCGCGCGGCGGCGGCGAGCTCCCGCCCGATGCGGATGCGCTCGGCGAGGAGCGCCCGCTTGATCGACTCCTCGCGCTCCGTGGCGGCTTGAGTGGCGTTCGCGAACGCCACGAGCTCGTAGCTGGAGGCGGCGAGGAACAGTCCCTCGGGGTAGATGGCCCACTCGAGGCCGCCGAAGGCGAGCAACTGGGCGATGGCGTCGAGCGCCTCGCGCGGCTTTTTCTCGGACAGCCGGACGTAGGACTCCACGAGGCGCGAGAGGCCGTCGAGCTCCGTCTCGCCGCCGGGCTGGCCGGCGTTCTCGAGCAGCTTGGCGGCGAGGCCGCTTTGTCCCTTGCGCAGGGAGAGGTAGGCCATCCAGAGCGTGCCGAGGCGGCGCACGTCCGGCACCGGCGAGGAGCGGAGCTGCTGGAAAAGGGCGAGCGCGGGATCGATCTGGCCGAGATGGCGGAGCGAGTCGGCGTAGGCCATGAAAATGGCGAGCGCGTCGCTGTTGCGCACGGACGTGTAGGGAAGGAGCGCGACGGCAGTCGGCCCGAGGCCGCGGGCGGCGGTCGCCCATTCGCCACGGCCGAAGGCTTCGAGCCCGGCGCGCGCGGCGTCGGGGAGGACCACGCGAAGCCAGAGGACCTTGTCTGGCGGAAGCATCACGCTGCCGCTCTGGAGATCCGGCGGGCGGAAGGCGAGGCTGCGCGGCGTGCCGCCGAGGAGGATGACTTCCATGCTCTTCTCCGGCTGGAGGCTGACGAAGGCGCGCAGCTCATTGGGATTGGCGGGCGCGGCATTCTGCTGCTGGTCGCGCGCGCTGGCGGGGGCGAGGAGCAGGCCGCACAGGGCGAGGAGAGGGAGGGCTCGCGCGGTCATTTGGCGGTGGCGACGATTTTCTTCCTGCGGTCGGCGGCGACCTCGTATTCCTTGGTGCTGGCGAGGGCGTCGAGCTTCATCATTTCGTCGTAGGTCGCGAGCGCCTGCGGAGTCTCGCCGAGCTTCTCGAGGCAGATGCCGCTCTGGAGATAGGCGCGCGCCGTCCAGGTCTCGAAGTGCTGGTAGAGCACATAGACGCGCTGGAAGAAGGCGAAGGCCTCGCGGTACTCCCCCATCTGCATGCGGCAAAGGCCGATCTTGTAGAGGCACTCGGGATAGAGCGGCCCGCGCCATTCTTTGACCTGCAAGACGGTGTCGTAGCGCTCTGCCGCCTCGGCGTAGCGCTCGAGCTTGCGAAGCAAATCGCCCTGCATGACCAGCGCGCGCGCGGCGCTCTCGTAGGTCGGGAAACGCCGCTTGATCTGCTCGAGATAGCCGACGGCCTTCTCGATGTCGCCGGCAGCAGCGGCCATCTCGGCGAGCTGCATGAAGGCCTCGCCGCACTCGTCGCTCTCGGGGAACTCCGCAATCACCCGCTCGAACGCCAGCTGCGCCAGTTCGGGCTCCTTTTTCCGCATCAGCTGGCCGATCCAGACGGCGGTGGCCGGGCTCGCCACCGCGATGTCGTTTTTAGTGAAGGAGAGGCCGCCCGCCGAGCTGGCTTCGACCTGCGCGAGCGCCATCTGGAGACGCATCTCGAGCGTGCGCTTGGTCAGGTCACGCGCCCGGGCGATCTCAGTCTTGAAGAAAAGCGGCGCCTCGCTGCCCTTGAGCGCCTGGTAGTCGGCGGGCAGATCCTTGAGCAGCGAATCCACGCCGGCGGCCTTCGGGTCGTTGCCAAAGCGCCGCACGGCGTCGGTGGCCATATTCACCGCCTCGGCGAGCTTGTCCTGCTGCTTGAGGGCGAGGCTGAGCCGATAGACTCCCTCGGTGTAGTTCCCCTTGTCGCCGTAGCGCTCGATGTACTCGCGAAAGTGCCGCACCGCCTCGTCCCACTCGCCGCGCGCCTCGCGGGCCTTCCCGATCTGGAAGGCCGCGTAGTTGATCTGATCCATGCTCGTCGAGAGCGTCTCGACCAGCGAATACTGCGCGATCGCTTCGTCGAGCTCCCCCAGCGAGCCGGCGATGTCGCCGAGGATCGAGTGCGCCTCGGGGCGCAGCGCGTGGGCCGGGTGCGCCGCGATGAAGCTCTTCAGCTGCTCGCGCGCCGGGGCTGGCTGGTCGGAGCCGTAGAGCGACACGCCGAATCGGAACTGCGCGTCGTCAGTGAAGGGGCCCTGCGGGAACTTGCCGACGAACTCCCGGAAGGACTCCGCGGCCTTCTCGTAGCTCGGCTCGAGGAGGTGCCCGTAGGCTCCCCAATACGAAGCCGACTCGACCATGGGCCCCTGGGCGAAATTTTTCTTGATGCCGTCGAAGATCGCGAGCGCCTCGGCGTTCTTGTCGAGGAACAGGAGCGAGTAGCCCTGGATAAAAAGGGCTTGGTCCTTGAGCGCGAAATCCGGCTTGGCCGCCAGCGCCTCCTCCATCGCCTGCACCGCCTCGGCATACTTCTGCTGGCGGGTAAGCGACCGGCCGACGGTGAGCGCTACTTGCTCGTAGAAGTCGCTCGTGGGGTAGTCGGCCATGTATTTTTTGCCGAGCTCGACCGCGCGGTCGTCGAGCGCGAGGTCGTAGGAGATGGTGCAGGCGGCGAAGAGGCTGCTCACGGCCTGCTCGGACTTCGGGAAATCGTCGTACACGCCCCGATAGGCCCAGAGCGCCTCCCATTTCAGCCCCAGCTCGAAAAAGGTGCGCGCCACGCGGAGGCGGAGCTGCTCGGAGTAGCTCTCGACCTTGTTCAGCTGCTCGAGGTCGCGCGCGATGCGGCCGAGCTGCTCGTTCACCGCGAGGATGTGCTGGTAGCCGCTGCCCGCGGCCATGAGCCGGGTGCGATTGGCGACCAGCTCGGCGTTCCAGCGCGTGAGGCCGGCGAGGATTTCCTTCTTCGACTTGGCCAGCTTGAAAAGGAGGAGCGCAGGGGCGTATTTCTGGCTGGCGAGGAGCTGGTCGCCGCCGTCGATGGCAGTGATGTTGAACTCCAGGCTGTAGAGCGCCGCCGAGTCGCGCGCGTGCAGCCTCGGCACGAGCGAATAGACCGCGTCGAGCTCGTTCAGGGCGATGTAGCATTTCAGGAGGCCGGTCAGCGCGCGGCTGCGGAAGTCGGGATCCAAGCTGCGCTCGAGGACGGCATCCAGCGGCGCCTTCGCGTCCGCGTGCTTGCCGGCCTCGATGAGGACCTCGCCGAGCTTGGTCAGGACGGAGGCGGCGATGTCGCGGGGGACTTGGTAGTTCTTTAGGAGCGCGTCGTAAGTCTCGGCGGCCTTTTCCCACTGCTCGAGCAGGCGGTACGAGTCGCCCTTGAGATGCACGACTTCCTGGATGTGCAGGCCTTTCGGGAATCTGCTGATGTACATGTCGAGAACGGCGATCCCCTCCTCATGCTGGCCAGCCATGACGAGGCAAAAGCCGTAGGCGCGGTAGAGCGCCGCGAGCCGCTGCTGGATGTCTGGGTCGGTCGAGGAGCCGAAGCGGCCCACCAGCTCGCGGAGGTAGGGAATCGCGTCCGCGTAGTGGCCACCCATGATGCGCATGTTCGCGGCGGCGTCGAGCTGCGCGGGCTCGAGCCCGGAGACTCCGGCGCCGCCCTGCGCGTTCGGCGCGGCGGGAGGCTGCTGCGCCGGCGCTTGCGCGGCGGCAGGGGTCGGCGAAAGCCACGCCTGCGCCGCGAGCGAGATCGCGAGAGCCAGCGCAGCCTGTCGAGCTCGAAGCTGGAAGGCCTGGGACATTCTGGGGGGAGAGCCGTCACCGGCGCTCGGGTAGATGATGATTAGCGAGCTATGCGTCGCCCCGCAACCTCAGATATTCGGGCCCGCCTGGGGCTCACGCCGCAGCGGGCGCGGGCCGGTCAGTCGCCCCACTGCGCCCATGAAAAACACGCCTGACGTGTTCGGGTTCCTCGGGATGACACGAAGGAGTGGCCGCGCGTATTTTGGTACGTGAGCCCTCTCGCGCTCGACGATCAAGCGCTACAGCCGCCCCGGGCGTGCCTCGGGGTATTTCAAGTCCTCCGCGAGGTAGGCGAGCACCATCACCACCGTCCAGTAGAGCGGGATCAGCAGCAGTCCGAAAAACATGAACGTCGCCGACGCGACGACGATGAGCGGGATCACCAGCACCATGGCGATGGTCCCGGGAATCATGTGTCCTTTATAAATATGACCCGCGCCCGGGATCACGCTCAGCAACACAGCGATGATGTCGCGCGGGTTGCGCTCGGCGGCGGCGGGCTCGTCAGGCCATCGCACCCAATCGCACATCGTGCATTCGTCCGCGTTTTTCAGCGGTGCACCGCAGAGCGGGCAGGTCTCGGTGGCGGGGGAAACGGTTGCGTCGGGTGTCGGCATAAATAAGCTCCTCGGCCCGCCAAACTACCGCCCATGCCCACGCAAAATCAACCCGCCGCTTCGCTCGAAAAAATAGCCGCCTGGCTCGATGGCCACCTCGCCATCGCGGAGATCAAAGACTACCCCCGCGCGATGAACGGCCTCCAGATCGCGAACTCCGGCGCGGTCACGCGCGTCGGCGCCGCCGTCGATGCCGCCGAGGCCGTGCTCGAGCAGGCCGTCGCGCGGGGCATCACGTTGCTGCTCGTGCATCACGGGTTGTTCTGGGGCGGCGTGCAGCCCGTGACCGGCGCGTGGCGGCGCAAACTCAAGCTCGCCCTCGACCACGATCTCGCGATCTACAGCGCTCATCTGCCGCTCGATGCCCATCCCGGCCTCGGCAACAACGCCCTCCTCTGCCGCGCGCTCGGCTTCAAAAAGCTCACCCCGTTTTTCCGCCACGAAGGACGCCACCTCGGCTGGCAGACCCGCACCTCGCTCGACCGCGACGCCCTCGTCGAGCGGGTGAAAAAAGCCGTCGGTGGTTCCGTTCATCTCGCCCCCGGAGGTCCGGCCCGCACCGCGCGCATCGGTGTCGTCACCGGCGGCGCGGGCGCGGAGGTCGCGCAGGCGGCCGCCGAGGGCGTCGATACCTTCATCACCGGCGAAGGCCCGCACCACAGCTACACGCTGGCCGAGGAGCTCGGCGTGAATCTCCTCTACGCCGGCCACTACGCCACCGAGACATCTGGAGTGAAAGCGCTCGCCGCCGAGACCGCGCGGCGCTTCCACCTCGAGTGGGAGTTCATCGACCATCCGACCGGCCTGTGAGCGCGCCCGCTCGGCTCCGGCGCTCCTTTTTCCAGCGCGACCCGCTCACCTGCGCGCGCGAACTCATCGGCTGCGAAGTCCGCTGGCACGAGTGCGCCGGCATCATCGCCGAGACCGAGGCGTATGCCGCCGTCGGCGACGAGGCGTGCCACACTTTCATGCGCCCCTCGACCCGGGCATTCGTCGCCGCCCACCGCGCGGGCACCGCCTACGTCTATCTGAACTACGGCATGCACTGGATGCTCAACGTCGTCATCAAATCCCCCGGCTGCGACGGCTTCGTCCTCATCCGCGCGCTCGAGCCGACGCGCGGCCTCGACGCCATGTCGCTCCGCCGCAATCCGCAATCGCCAAACCCCAATCCTCATTCGCTCTGCTCCGGCCCTGGCAAGCTCGCGCAAGCGCTCGGCGTGAATGGCACCCATCACGGCATCGACCTTTGCGCCCCCGGCCCCATCGCCTTCCGCGCGGCGCGCGAGCCGGTCGAGGTCGAGACTGATATCCGCATCGGCATCTCGCGCGCCATCGATCTCCCATGGCGTTTCCTTTTGAAAAACAGCCCGCATGTGAGCAGGCGGAAGCGGGTCTGAAAGCGCCTGGTTGAGTCGTGGATTGCAGATTGAGGATTGCGAATTGCAGATTGGCGCAGGCAGAGTCGCGGGCTCGCATATGTTCCAGATTGTTTTCAATGCCATCAGCGCCGCCGAGATGTCGCGGCTGCCGACGGAGCTGCAGCTTGATCTTTTGGCGGAATTCCAGGATGTGCCGGAGAATCTGGATGAGCTGGATCCGGAGCGGTTCGGCGTGATCGAACGGGAGGGGAGGACGCTCCGGCGTTATCGGGCGAAGGATTACCGGATTTATTTCGAGAAGTCGGCGGAGGGGATTCTCATCCACCGGGTGCTGCACAAGAATACGATTCGAGACTTTTTGTTTCGCACGAAATTGCCGATGGCGGAGGACGATCAGCTCGGGCAGACGAAGGCTTTTTGGAAACTGATCGAGGAGGCGGATGAGACGCGGAAGGGATAGCCGCACAAGAGGTGCGAGTTGCTCATGAGCGGCGGATTTTTCGAAAATGAAGAGGCGCGGCTCGAGGCGTTTCCGATCGCGAAGGAAGGGGCGTTCCTCGCGCATGCGGGGGTGACGGCGCTGCCGCAGTGTGTGGCGGATGCGGTGGTGGATTACACGCGGAGATCGTGTGCGCGCCACCAGGAGTTCGGCGAGGTCTTGCGCGATGTGCAGGAGACGCGGCGGGTTTGTGCCCGGCTTATCGGGGCGCATCCGGATGAGGTGGCGCTGCTGGGGCCGACTTCGCTTGGGCTCAGTTTGTTTGCCAATGGCATTCCGTGGCGGGAGGGAGATGAGGTGCTTTGTTATGCGGCGGATTATCCCGCGAATGTCTATCCGTGGATCGATCTGCGGCGGCGGGGGGTGACGGTGCGGTATCTGGAGCCGGAACGGGCGGGGGAGATCACGCCGGAGCTGGTCGAGCGGTCGCTGGGGCCGCGGACGCGCATGGTGGCGCTGGCGTCTTGTAATTTCCTCACGGGACACGGGATCGATGTGAATGCGATCGGGAAATTGCTGCGGGCACGGGAGGTGTTGTTTTCGCTGGATGCCATCCAGACGCTGGGGGCGATGCCGGTCTCGGTGGAGCATGTGGATTTCCTGAGCGCGGATGCGCACAAGTGGCTGCTCGGGCCGATGGCGATCGGGATCGTGTATGTCAAGAAGGAGAGGTTCGAATTGTTGCGGCCGACGCTGCTCGGGGCGTGGAATGTCAGGTCGCCAAACTATATCGCGCAGGATGAGATCGTCTTTCCCGACACGGCGATGCGGTATGAGCCGGGAGTTTTGAATGTGTCAGGAATCTATGGAATGCGCGCGGCTGTGGAAATGTTGCTGGGATTTGGCATGGACCGGGTTTCGGCGCGGATTCTGGAACTGCGGCGCTGCTTGGTTTCGCGGCTGTTGGAGCTGGGGTGCGACTTGTTAGGTCCGGTGGAGGGGGAGGCTGCGACAGGGATCGTGACGTTTTCGCACCCGCGGGTGGGAGCGCAGCAGATGTTCGATGCGCTGGAGAAGGCGGGGGTGGTGGGTTCGCTGCGGTTCGATGGCGCGGGGCGGCAGTACGTTAGGTTGAGCCCGCATTTTTATAATACGGAGGAGGAGTGTGAGCGGGCGCTGGAGGCGATTGGGCGGGTCTTGTAGCGACGAAATTCGCTCCGCAACCCCTCAAATCAAGCCCCGCCCGGCAGCGGCGCGTTCGGATCGACCTCCGCCTCGTAGTCCACCCCCGGCAGCCCGAACCCGAACAGCCGCAGAAATTCCGCGCGGTATCCCACGATGTCCGAGACATCCCCGAGCGACTCGGTCGTCACACTAGACCACACGTCGGCAACCGCCTTTTGCACATCGGGGCGCATCTCGAGATCGTCGAGTCGCACCCGGCCTTCATCGTCGAGCTGCGGGTCTGCCCCGCCAAAAAGCCGCTCCGCAAACAATCGGTAAATCTGCTCGATGCATCCCTCGTGCAGCCCGCGCTCCTTCATCACCTTATAAAGCAGCGAGATATAGAGCGGCACCACCGGGATCGCCGAACTCGCCTGCGTCACCAGCGCCTTGTTGATCGAGACGAACGCCCGCCCATCCATCTTCGCGTCGAGCCGTTTCGCCGTCGCCTCGAGATCCGCCTTCGCGCGCCCGATCGTCCCGTTCCGGTAGATCGCCCACGTCAAATCCGGCCCGATATACGAATACGCCACCGTCGTCGCCCCCGCCGCGAGCACGCCCGCCTCCGCCAGCGCGTCGATCCACATCTCCCAATCCTCCCCGCCCATCACCGCGACCGTATCCGCGATCTCCTGCTCGCTCGCCGGCTCGATGCTGATGTCCGAGACCACGCCCTTGTCCGTATCGACCGTCTTCGATGTGAAACTTTCGCCGACCGGCCTCAGCGTCGATTTGAAAACCTCGCCCGTTTTCGGATGCGTGCGCCGCGGCGACGCGAGGCTGTAAATGACGGCATCGACCTGCCCGAGATTGGCTTCGATGGCCTCGATCGCCTCCCGCTTGATCTCGTCCGAGAAAGCATCGCCATTGATGCTCCGGGCGTAGAGTCCCGCCTCGCCCGCCGCCTTTTCGAACGCCACCGAGTTGTACCAGCCAGCGCTCGCGGGCCGCGTCTCCTCCGCCGGCTTCTCAAAAAAGATGCCGAGCGTCCCCGCCCCGCCGCCGAACGCAGCCGTGATCCTCGACGCGAGCCCGTAGCCCGTGGAAGCGCCGATCACCAGCACACGCCGGGGCGCGCCGTCGATTTTCCCCTTCCCGCGGACGTAGTCGATCTGCTGCCGCACATGCGCCTCGCACCCGACCGGATGCGCCGTCACACAAATGAATCCACGAACTTTTGGCTTGATGATCATGCGGTGGAAAATGGGGAGCGCCGCGTGCATGGTCGAGCAAAACGTCACCCCGCATGAACCCTTGGACCACCGCCGAACTCCAGACGATGCACCAAATGCGCGCGCGCTTTCTGAGCGCCGACAGCGGCCTCGCCGACTATTGGAAAAGCCGCGCCGACCTCGCGCTCTACGACGAGACCTTCGCCGAGCGCATCGGATGGAAATGGGACACCGTCCTGCTTGGCCTCGTCTCTCGCGGATGGGCCCCGCGGAGCCGCCGCGTGCTCGACTGGGCCTGCGGCACCGGCGTCGCCGGCCGCCGCGTGATCGAACGCTGGCCGCAGATCGGCGAGCTCGCGCTGCACGACCGCTCCGCCAGCGCCGTCGCCTTCGCCGCCGAGCGCGCGCGGGCCGAGCGCCCCGCGCTGCGCGTGAGCAGCGGCAATGCGGTCGATGCCGGGACGCTCCTCGTCGTGAGCCACGTCATCAACGAACTCTCCCCCCGCGACCTCGCGCGCCTCGTCGCGCTCGCCCGGCAGGCGGGTGAGATTTTGTGGGTCGAATCCGGCACCCACGCGGCGAGCCGCCGCCTCATCGAGAGCGTGCGCGAGCCGCTGCGCGATACTTTCCAAGTCGTCGCCCCCTGCACGCACTGCGCCGGGTGCGGGATGCTCCAGCCGGAGAACGCGCATCACTGGTGTCACCACTTTGCCACCGTGCCTTCCGACGTTTTCCAGAGCGCGCGCTGGGCCACCTTCAGCCGTGCGCTGGGCATCGACCTGCGCGCCTTGCCCTACAGCTTCCTCGTGCTCCAGCGCCCCCGCGAGCTGCCACCGACGCCGCCTTGCTGCTCGCGCGTGATCGGCCGCCCGCGCCGCGGCAAAGGCCACGACAAAGTCCTGAGTTGCCAGGTCGAAGGACTGCGCGAGTTCGTTTTACAAAAGCGCGACGCGCCGAAACTCATGCGTGCCCTGCACAAAGGCACCGCCGCCCCGATCCACCGCTGGGAGCTGCGCGGCGACCGGATCACCGGCGATCTGCTTTGAAATTCGGATGCCTCACGCAAAGGCGCAAAGTTCGCAAAGTTCGGAAGTGATCCAGTCCCCTTCCGAAACCTTTGCGTCCCTTTGCGCCTTTGCGTGAGGCCATTCTTTCCTTTCAATCCTCCCGGCCATGCCGCTCGCCGCCCAACTCCGCAAACTCCTCGGTTCCGATGCCGTTCGAGACGACCCGGAGACGCTCGGCCTCCACGCGACCGACCGCTGGTTCGCGAGCAATCCGCCCGAGGCCGTCGTCTTTGCCACATCGGCAGAGCAGGTCGTGAAGCTCATGCGTTTCGCCTGCACACATCGCATCCCCGTCACCCCGCGCGGAGCGGGCGTGGGCTACGTCGGCGGCTGCGTCCCGTCGCGCGGCGGCATTTCGCTCTCCCTCGCGCGCATGAATCGGATCAAAGAAATCCACCCCGGCGACGCCGTCGCCGTGGTCGAGCCCGGCGTCATCACCGGCGTGCTGCAAGCCGAGGCCCGGGCGCGCGGGCTTTTCTACCCGCCCGACCCGGCGAGTCTGCGCGAGTGCAGCCTCGGCGGGAACATCGCCACGAACGCCGGCGGCCCGCGCTGCCTCAAGTACGGCGTCACCCGCAACTACGTCCTCGGCCTCGAAGTCGTGCTCGCCAGCGGCGACATCCTCCGCACCGGCAGCCGCACCCACAAAAACAAAACCGGCTTCGACCTCGTGTCGCTCTTCGTCGGGAGCGAGGGCCTGCTTGGGATCGTGACCGAGGCGACCCTGCGCCTGCTCCCGCTCCCGCCGGCGCGCGCCACGATCTCCGCGACGTTCGCGAGTTTGAAAAAAGCCTCCGCCGCCGTGCAGCGCATCTTTGCTGCCGGATTCCTCCCCTCCGCGCTCGAAGTCGCCGACGCCTTCACTTTGAAATCCGCGCGCAGTTTTCTCGGCGACGCCGTCCCCGCCGGCAACGCCCACCTCCTCATCGACCTCGACGGCCAGCCCGCCTCGGTGAAAAGCGAAGTCCGCTCCGTGCTCGGCCTCGTCCGCGAAATGGGCGCGCTGCATGCCGAGACCGCGGTGGGCGAGCCAGCGTGCGATCGGCTCTGGGCCTTGCGCCGCGGCTTCTCCGAGTCGCTGAAAGCCACCGGCCTCACCAAGCTTAACGAGGACATCGTCGTCCCCCGAAGCCGCCTCACCGACCTCTCCGCCTTCGCCGCGCGGCTGCGGAAAAAATACGGCTTTCCCGTCGCCTGCTTCGGCCACGCGGGCGATGGAAACATCCACGTCAACATCATGGCCGCCAATTACCACGACCCCGCGGTGCATGAAAAAGTCGAGAGCGCGCTGGACGAACTTTTCGTCCAAGTGCTCGCGTGGGGCGGCGTCATCACCGGCGAGCACGGCGTCGGGCTCGCGAAGCAGCGCTGGTGGGATCAAGCGACCAGCCCCGTCTCGCGCGAAGTCCACACCGCGATCAAATCCGCCCTCGACCCGCACGGGCTCTTGAATCCCGGCAAGTTCGTCGCCTCCCGCTGAGGCGTAAATCAGCTCCAGTGCGCGAGGCTGGCGGCGAGGAAGCCGCGGAAGAGCGGGTGCGGGCGGTTCGGCTTGCTCTTGAACTCGGGGTGAAACTGGCACGCCAGAAACCACGGGTGATCGCGCAGCTCGATTAGCTCGACGAGCTCGCCGTTTGGTGACGTGCCGGAGATGACGAACCCGGCTTCTTCCATTTGCACGCGATACTTGGGGTTGAACTCGTAGCGATGCCGGTGCCGCTCGACGATCGCGGTCGCGCCATAAACCCGCTCGGCCAGCGTCCCCTCGATGATGTGCGTCGGCCAGGTGCCGAGGCGCATCGACGCGCCCTTGCTCGTGACGCCGCGCTGCTCCTCGAGCAGCGAGATGACCGGATGCTCGGAGTGCGGATCGAACTCGGTGCTGTTCGCATCCTTCAACCCGCACACATTCCGCGCGAACTCGATGGTCGCAACCTGCATGCCGAGGCAAAGGCCGAGATACGGGATCTTCTCCTCGCGCGCGATCTGGGCGGCGCGGATTTTCCCCTCCACGCCGCGGTCCCCGAAGCCGCCGGGAACGACGACGCCGGCCACGTCCCGCAACTGCCCGGCGAGGTCGCCTTTTTCCAGCTCCTGCGCATCGATGAGGACGAGATCGATCCCGCAGTCGTGGCTCGCGGCGGCGTGGGTGAGCGCTTCGTAGATGCTTTTGTAGGCGTCCTGAAGGTCGATGTATTTGCCGACAACGGCGATCTTTACGCGCTTTTTCGGATTGATGACCCGCTGTACGAAACGGCTCCACTCGGTCATGTCGGCCGGTGGGAGATCGAGGCCGAGCAGGCGGCAGACAGTGTCGTCGAGCCGCTCGCGCTGGAGCATGAGAGGCATCTCGTAGATCGTGTGATCGACATCGCGCGCCTCAATCACGGCGTCGAGCGGCACGTTGCAAAACATCGAGAGCTTCTTGCGCACGTCGGCATCGAGCGGGTGTTCGCACCGGCAGATGAGGATGTGCGGCTGGATGCCGATCTCGCGCAGCTTGGCGATGCTTTGCTGGGTCGGCTTCGTCTTCAGCTCGCCGGCGGCTTTGATGAAAGGGACGAGCGTGACGTGCATGAAGACGACGTTCTGCGGGCCGACTTCGAGGGCGAATTGGCGGATGGCTTCGAGGAAAGGCAGCCCCTCGATGTCGCCGGTGGTGCCGCCGATCTCGGTGATGAGGATGTCGGCTTTCTGCTCGCGCTCGAGCCGGCCGATGTGGGCCTTGATCTCGTCGGTGACGTGCGGGATGACCTGGACGGTCTTGCCGAGGTAATCGCCGCGGCGTTCGCCGGAGATCACTCTTTCATAGACTTGGCCGCTGGTGAGGTTGTTCGCGCGGGTGAGTTCACAGCTGGTGAAGCGCTCGTAGTGGCCAAGGTCGAGGTCGGTCTCGGCGCCGTCGTTCAGCACATAGACTTCGCCGTGCTGGAACGGGTTCATGGTGCCGGGATCGACGTTGAGGTAGGGGTCGAATTTTTGCAGGACGACGCGCAGGCCGCGCTGCTCTAGGATGGTGCCGAGGGCGGCGGCGGCGAGGCCTTTGCCGAGGGAGCTAACGACGCCGCCGGTGACGAAGATGTATTTCACGGGAAGTTGATAGTTGGGAGTTGATGGTTGATAGCCGTCATTTGGTGGAAAGGAGGCGCTCGACGAGGGCAGCGTCGGCGGGGGAATCGACGCCGATGGACGGGCGCTTGGTGAGCAAAACTCGGATGCGGGTTCCGTGCTCGAGGGCGCGGAGTTGCTCGAGCTGCTCGCACTTTTCCAGCGAGGTCGGCCTCCATTTCACGAACTGGAGGAGGAAACGGCGAGTGTAGCCGTAGATGCCCTGGTGCTTGTAGAAAGTCGGTTTCGCGTTGTCGCGCGCGAAGGGGATCGCGGCACGGGAGAAGTAGAGGGCGTGCGATTCGCGGTCGAGGACCACTTTGACGGCGTTGGGGTTGTCGATCTTTTCGTCCGGCGCGAAGGGCGTGGCGGCGGTGATCATGTCGAGCGCGGGGTCGGCGATGAGCGTGCGTGCGAGGCGGTCGATGAGGGCGGGGTCGATGAGCGGCTCGTCGCCCTGGACATTGAGAATGTGGGTGGCGTGCGGGAGTCTCGCGGCGGCCTCGGCGAGGCGGTCGGTGCCGCTGCGGTGGCGTGCGGAGGTCATGGCGACCTCGGCTCCGAAGGCGGAAGCGGTCTCGGCGATGCGGGCGTCGTCGGTGGCGATGAGGACGCGGGCGAGACTTTTCGCCCGGCGGCAGCGCTCCCAGACATGCTGAATGAGGGGGCGTCCGGCGATGAGGTGGAGCGGCTTGCCGGGGAATCGGGTCGAGGCGAAGCGGGCGGGAATGATCGCGACGGCCTCAGGCATCGACCCTTCCTAAGATGAAGGCGGCGGCGCTCACAATGTCTTTCGCCCGATGATCGGGCTCGCAGTCGCGCTGCCTCGCGCCGTAGCCGGTCTCGACGAGGATCGTGCGGGTGCCCGCGCGCTGGCCGCTGACGATGTCGCTTGTCTTGTCGCCGATCATCCACGAGCGCGGGAGGTCGAGGCGGTGGGCGCGCGCGGCGTCGAGGATCATGCCGGGGGCGGGCTTGCGGCGCTCGCTCGGGGAGTCGGGATGATCGGGGCAAAAGTAGGCGGCGGTTATAAGGCCGGGGCCGAGCTGGCGGAGGAGCTCGACGTGGACGGCTTCGTATTCGGCGGGAGTCACAAGGCCGCGGGCGATGCCGCTCTGGTTGGTGACGATGATGTTCTCGAATCCGTGGTCGCGGAGTTTGCGGAGATTTTCGGCAACGCCGGGATAGATGCGCACATCGGCGGGGTCGCGGCAGTAATCGACGTCCTCCATGAGAGTCCCGTCGCGGTCGAGAAAGATGGCGGGGGCCATGACTGGCGGCGGCTAGTTGAGCAGGTGATACCAGTTGTCGCGCCGCCGCGGCTCATAGCCGGCCTCGCCGATGAGTTTCGCGATCTCGTCCGCGGCGAGGCGAAAGCTCGTGCCGGCGCTGCTGACGACGTTTTCCTCCATCATCACGCTGCCAAAATCGTTCGCGCCATACTTGAGCGCGATCTGCCCGATCTTCGGGCCTTGCGTGACCCAGGAGCTTTGCACGTTCGGGAAGTTATCCAGGAAAATGCGCGAGAGCGCCTGCATCCGGAGGTATTCCGTCGAGCCGACGGGCTGGGCTTTGAGCACCGTATTCTCCGGCTGGAAGGTCCAGCAGATGAAAGCCGTGAAGCCGCCGGTCGCATCTTGCTGATCGCGCAGCCGCTGCAGATGCTCGAGCCGGTCGTCGAGCGTCTCGACATGGCCGAACATCATCGTCGCGCTGCTGCTCAACCCGAGTTCGTGCGCGATGGCCATCACCTCCAGCCACTGGTCGCTATTGCACTTCAGTGGCGCGATGCGCTGCCGCACGCGATCCACGAGGATCTCGCCGCCGCCGCCGGGGATGGATCCCAGGCCGGCTTCCTTGAATTTCACGAGCACCTCGCGCAGCGGCATCCCGAAGACTTTCGCGAAGTGGTTGAACTCTGGCGGACTGAATCCGTGAATGTTGATGTGCGGATACTTTTCCCGAATATGCGTGAGGAGGTCGAGGTAGTGATCGATCCCGAGCTTCGGGTGATGCCCGCCCTGCATGAGGATTTGCACGCCGCCGATGGCCGTGAGTTCGTCGAGCTTTTGGTCGATCTCCTCGTGCGTGAGGACGTAGTGGTCGGCGTCCTTTTCGGTGCGGTAAAACGCGCAGAACTTGCAATAGACGTTGCAGACGTTCGTGTAGTTGATGTTCCGGTCGATGATGTAGGTGACGATTTCGTTGCCACGTCCGGCATGGGCGTCGCGCTGGCTTTGCTGGCGGCGGCGGTTGGCCAGTTCGCCGAGGTCGGCGAGTGGGGCGCGATAGAGCTCGCGGGCGTCGGCTTGGCTGATGCGCTCGCCGGCGAGGACTTTGCCGGTCACGGATTCGTCGAAAAGGGATGCCACCATGTTGGCGGCGAGTCTTCACCATCCGAGAGCGGGATTCAACCCGGAGCCTTACCGCGACGGCGGCCCTCGTTGCGCATGAGCTGCGGTGGCGGAGGGGGTGGGATTCGAACCCACGGAACCTTTCGGCTCTCCGGTTTTCAAGACCGGTGCAATAGACCGCTCTACCACCCCTCCTTCGCAGGAGCGGCCATATCTCCACTGCGCCCTCCCAAACGTCAACGAGAAGCCCAGTTTCCTTTCGTGGAAGAAACGCGTGTCGAGTCGGCGCACCAACTTGTCCCTCGTGCAGAAGCCTCAGCGGCTCTCCTCGCGCGGTTCACTTAAAAACCCGCCGCCGATTGGTTTCCTGCTGCCCGTGCCTGGCGGTCGGTGGATTAGCTATTCGGGCTCCACGGGCGGACGATGCCCAGGGAAAGTCACGCTTCGGTGGAGGCCTCGGCGATGTCGAGGTGGGGGACGATGCCGCGGATGAAATCCTTTAGCATCGCCATCGTCTCTTCGTCGTTTTTCCCGCGCGGATCGTAATCGGCGGAGACGGGGGCGCTGACGATCACGTAGGCCCAGCGGTGGTTGACATTGTGAAACACGCGATCCATGGCGGTGCGCAGGACGCGGTCGCGGTGGTAGGGGGTGGTGGTGTCTTTCCCGACGAACCAATAGAGGAAGTCGGTGTGGACGATTTTCTTCTCGCCGTTCGTCAGCTCGACCTCGCGCTTCAGGTTCAGTTTCATCACGCGCAGGATCCTGCCGGAGTCGAGCTTCACGGGGACGACCTGGCCGGAGGGGATTTCCCAGCCCTGCCCTTGCAGGCAGACTTCGGGCTGGTGGATGCTGTTTTTCTGGCCGCCCTGGAGGACAACCTGGCAGTTGATGGTATCGCCGCGGGTCGATTCATAGACCTTCCGAGCGAACTCGGTGTCGCCGGGCAGGATGGTTTTCTCTGCGAGGGAGACTTCCTGCTCGTAGCCCCAGAAATCGCCGAGTCGCAGCGGAAGCTGCATGGTCACGCCGGTCTGCGCGGCCGTGTTCGCATCGGGCCCGAGGACGCAAACGGCGACGACGATGGCGGCGAGGAGGCCGAAGAGGGCGATGCGCCACCAGGGGATGGGACGTGGCGGCGCGGGGAGGGGAGGGGGGGTGTCGCTCATGACGGGCTGGCGGCGCGATCCGGTGTCTGAAGGAAATCCATCTCGTCTGGCGTGGCTTTTTTCTTGCCCTGCAAAAGGCGGGCGAGGGCGACCATGCCCATGAGGGCAACGGCGAAAACGAGGAGGCCGGCGCAGAGGTGGTAGGTGCTCGGGTGCTCGAGCGAGCCGATGGCGAATTTCGCGCCGAAGTGCATGGTGCCGAAGACGAGCATGAGGATGCGGCAGAAATTTCCGAAGACGGCGAGGGGGACGGCGAGGAGGAAAAAGAGCCACCGCTTCCAGTTCGAGCGGAGCATGATGTAGCCGTAGATGGCGCTGATCATGGTGAGGGCGAAGAGGGAGCGGATGCCGCTGCACGGGTTCGCGATATCGACCTGGAAGCGCTCGCCGGCGGCGAGGCCGGCGGCGGGATCGGCGGCGGAGAGGATGCCGCTGCCGTTGAGGATGGTCTCGACGCCGACGAGATTAAGGAAGACGTGGGAGAGCCCGGCCATCTGAATGCGCAGGGGGAAGGCGATCATCTGCTCGAGGAAAATGAACGGCCACATGAAGCCGAGGAAGGCCCAGGGGAACATGACGGCTTTGAAAAACCGCCAGCCGAGAAACCAAATGACAAGGCTCGCGATGAGGAGCTGGGCGGAGGCGAAACCGATGTATTGGACGCCGGATTTATACCCGGCCCAAAAAAGGAAGAGCGAAAGGAGCAGCGGCAGGACGCCCCAGGTGTCACCGCGGATGGGGATGGCGGCGAGTTCGCGCCGCTTCCAGTAGATCAATCCGGCGCAGATGAGGGGGACGACCATGCCGTGTTGCCAGTCGCCGGAGTCGTTCCAGAGCGCCCAGAGCATGCCCGAGAGCGGCAGGGCGCGGCTCCCGTAGCCGAAGCTGTAGGGGACAACGCCGAACATGACGACGAGCGCGACGGCGGTGACGACGCCGGCGACGGTCCAGGTGATTTCGGGCTTCGCGGGAGAGGAAGTCATGCGAGGCGGGTCATTTTGCATGGAAACGGGGGAGGCGCAACGCCGGGGTCGGGCCGAACACTACGGGAGGCGCGCGTAGGCGATGCTCTTGCGCACGGTTTTGCCGGCGGTCTCGGCGGCGATGGTGAGCTGCGCTGTCACGGTCTGCGCGGACTTTTTCGGGGTGAGAATGATCTCGTAGGCGCGCCCTTTTTCCACCTCGCGCACCGCGGCGGCGACATGCTCGTCAGACGAGGCAACAGTCAGGCCGGTCGCGGCGAAATCCTCGGGCACCGTCACCGACAGCTTCTTCGGCTCGAGGGCTTCCTCCGCGCTCCAGTAGATGAAAAGCGGGTGCACCGCCATCGCCGGCGGGAGCTTCACGAACATCGTGAGCGTCGTCGGCTCCTCGTTGTCGCTGGTCGTGACGGCGACCATTTTTTCCTGGTCGCCGACGCGCCCGCCGATGGTGAAGACGGCCGTGACCTTGCCCAACTCGCCGGCGGCGTAGGTCTTCTTCTCGAGCTGCGCCGTGGTGCAGCCGCACGAGGTTTCGATCCCAGTGATCGTCACCGGCTTCGATCCCTTGTTCGCGAATATGAAATGCCCCACGACCTCCTCGTCGTCGTAACCGGGACGGAAACTCAGCTCGGTTTTTTCCCACACGAGCTCGGCGAAAAGCGGCGAGCCGAGAGCGAGGAGGACGATGAAGACTATGCGCCTGGAAAATGAGACGCCGTTCATTTGCCCTGGATGACCTTCAGTTTGTAGCCGTCAGGCGCGAGCAGCCGATTGATCGGCTCGATCAACCCCGCCAGCATCGAGTCCGTATCCGGCGTGTGGTGGATGCCGACCAGCGTCAGCTTGCCGTCATGCGGGATGAAAGTCGGGCTGCCCGAGTCGCCGCTCTCGCACATCGCCATGCCCGGCCCGAGCGCGCTCCCCTCGTAGGTCACATCCGCGCTCAACCCCGGAATCATGAGCCCATCGACGATCGAGTTTTTCCCGATGCGCGCCGTGTGGCCGTAGAGGAGCAGCGGTAGGCCCACATATTTCGAGATCGTCGGGCCGAGAAAAAGGAGGCCGTAGTGCGCGATTTGATCCGCCACCGGGATTGGCGCGGAGAGCCGGCCCACACCCAGATCCGAGCGCCCGCGCCCCAGCGGCACATCGTCGAGCCGCTCCACGACATAGCTTTTCAGCTCCCCCGCGCGATTTAGGAAACGCAGCGTGTCCCCCCGCTTCGGCGCCCAGTGCTGGGAGAAAAGGAAGTGCCGCGGCGTGATCATCACGAAGCTTTTCTCCGCCTCCCCCACCAGCCAACCGACGCCCGACCAGTCGTAATCCTTCCCGACAAAACGAGCGCTCGGGTTCGGCACCGGGGCGTCCGAGTAGCCCGAGGCAAAGCGGTCATTCACCTCCGGCTCATAGCCCTCCACCACCAGCGCGCGCGCCGTCAGCGGCAGAGCCAGGGCGAGGAGGAGCGGGAGCGAGCGCATGCGGGCTCAGACCTTTCCCCGGCAGCCGCCAAAATCAAGCGCCGCCCGCGCCTCCGCCACATCCCGCCCGATCTGAGCGCGCAGCTCCTCCAGCCCCGCGAACTTTTGCTCCGCGCGCAGAAATTTTCGAAACGCCACCTCGATCTCCTCCCCATACACGTCGCCCGTGAAATCCAGCAAATGCAGCTCCAGCACCCGCTCCACACTCCCCGGATGCACCGTCGGCCGCGTCCCGATATTCACGACTCCCGGCCGCGCGCGCCCCTCCAGCCGCGCCTCCACCGCATAGACGCCGTTCGGCGGGAACTGCTCGTTATGCGCACTCAAGTTCGCTGTCGGGAAGCCGATCCCGCGCCCCACCTGCTCCCCCGCGACCACCGTGCCGAGGATGGCAAACTCCCGCCCGAGCAGCCGCCCCGCGCGCGCCAGATCGCCCTGCTCCACCGCCGCGCGGATGAGCGTGCTGCTCACGATCTCCCCCTCCACCCCCACCGCCGGCACCCCGACCTCCTCGAAGCCGAGCCGCTCACCCAGCCGGTCGAGCAGCGCCAGGTTCCCCGCGCGCCCTTTCCCAAACGACCACTCGTGCCCCACGCAAATCTCGCGCAGCTCCCCGCACGCCCCATGCAGCGCCGTGATGAACTCCTCCGGCGCCATCGCCGCGAACTCCGGCGTGAAGTCGATCACCAGCAGCGCATCGATCCCGCATTCGCGCAAAAGCGCCGTCTTGTGCTGCGTCGCCGTGAGCAGCCGGGGTGCGTTCCCGGGGCGCAGCACACGCATCGGATGCGGGTGAAAAGTAACGGCGACCGCGCATCCGCCCGCCTTCTGCGCATCCGCCAGCGCCCGCCCCACGACCGCGCGATGCCCGAGATGCACACCATCGAAAACACCGATGGCCAGGAATACCGGTCCGCTGAGAGACGCGAGTTCGTCGATGGAATGGAGCAGCCGCACGAGCGCATTTGTTTCGCACCGCCCCGCCGCGAGGGCAATGCCAGAGCAGGGCTCGGCTCGGATCACAGCTCTGCTTCCGTGACCGGAATCAGCTTCATCAAGCTGCGTTGCAGACCGCCCTTCAAAGTTCGGCTCCCGTGGATCGGAATGACGAGCCGCTCTATCCGTCCAGCTTTCTTGAAGATGTGATGGCTGCCTTGCACGCGCGCGAGCGCCCATCCCTTTTTCTCAGCCAATCGCGCCATGTCTCTGCCGCTCACGGCCCTCACACTGCGACCTCGAGAAACCTCTCAGTCGTTTGCACCTCGTCCGAATCCGCAGCCAGCAACCACCCTTGGATAGCCTCGCGGAGATTCGCTTCCAATTCCGACATCGTCTCCCCCTGCGTGAAGCATCCGGGCAGAGCGGGCACTTCGGCCCAAAATCCGCCCTCTTCCGCGTCGTGAACGATGGCTCTCAGCGTCATCCTCGCATCCTAGCGGTCATCGCGCGCACGGGCAACCGCGCGGCTCCGCCGTTACCGCAGCGCCTGCGATCCCGGATGCAGTTCGAGCGTCCCAGCCTCCGAGACAAAAGTGCCGCTGATCCCCGGCGGGAGCGTGATCTCGCCGACGAGCCGATCTCCATCGCGCCGGAGATCAACCTCGATTTCGCCCCGCGGATGCGGGAGACGGCCGCGCGCCTCCCGCAGCGGGCCGAGCTGGGGCTGGATGCAGATTTTTTCAAAACCGAACGCCGCCGGGCGGATACCGAGGATCGTGGCAAACTGATGATAGAGCGGATGCGCCCCCCAAGCGTGGCAGTCCGAGCGGCTCTCATCGCGGGCGAGGCCCGGCGCGGGTGGCCGCTCGAAGGTCGTCTTGAAGCCGCTCGCCGGGAGCGCGAACCATTCCTCCAGCCGCGCGAACACCACATCGAGCCGCCCCAGCAGCGCGCACACCTCGAAGAGATAGTGCGAGAAATAGATCGTCGTCCGCGTGAGACCGGCGTCGGTGAAAAGCGCGCTCGCCATGCGTTCGCGGCGGTCGGCCGGGACATGACCGCTGAGAAGCGCGAGGCAGTTCGCATGCTCGGAAAAGTGCGCCTGCCCGAGATCGTCGGCGAAGAGCCCGCGCGGTTCATTCCAAAACGCCGTCGCCGTCGCCGCCAGCCGCGAGCCGTGCCGTCGATGGCGCGCCGCGAGTTCCGGCTCCCCCTGCCACTCCTCGAGCTGTGCCGCGAGTTCCAGAACGAGCACCAGTTGCCAGCCCAGCACCCCCGACACACCCTTCGCGCCATCCGGCGGCACGCCCCGCTCCCACTCCACCGTCCAGTCCGCGAAATTCCACCCCGCCGGCGCCCCGAGCAGGCCGCTCGCATCCACACAGCCGTGGAAATGATCGAGCACCGCGCGCACCCCCGGCATGAGACCGCGCACGAAATCCGCATCGCCCCGCCACAGCGCGAAGTCGTGCACCATCGCCACCCACCAGAGCGAGAACGGCGGGATGACCTGCCGTTCGCGCGAGGGATGGCGCGACCCCGTGAGCCCCGAGGGCCCGCGCGACGTGTCGAAGAGCGTGATCGCCTTTCGTGGCAGCCGGTCGTCGCGGGTGAGCGCGTAGGTCGCGAGCACTTGCAGCCGCGTGTCCCCCACATACATGAGCTGCTCGTAGTAGGGGCAATCCATGTACGTCTCGTGGCTGCACATTTGCAGCGTGCGCGTCGCGATACGCGCCATCGTCGCCAGCCGCGGCTCGTCCGACCCGAACGCCGACTCGACCTCCAGCGGATAGCGCGTCTCGCGCAGCGCCAGCCGCTCGATCACCAGCGGCACCTCGCCCGCGCGCGCCGTCACTTGCAGATAGCGCCCACATTTCCACCAGAGCAGCTCGTGGCTTTCGTGCTCCCCGCCTCCCGGGAGAAAGCGATCGCGCAAGCCCGCGAAAAACTTCCCCTCGATCTCGTCGCGATTTCCTTTCGTAAAAGCACCCGCCTCCTCGAAAAGCGACTCCGCCCAGCTCAAGACGATTTCTCCTCCGCTCCCGCCCGAGACCGCCAGCTCCGGGTAGGCGCAAAAGTAATCGTCGAAATCGAAGAGCGCACGCTGCGCCGTGCCCGGCGGGATCGTCAGTGGCCTGCCCTCGTGCCAGAGCCCGTTCCACTCCTCCGCCATCGCCTCATCGTGCGCCGCCATCTCCACCGCACCCTCCAGCGCGTGAGAGCAAAAGCGCACCACCCCCGGCGCACACGCCCTCTCGATCATCGGTGGCAGCATCGCCGGCCGCATGGGGCGCGCGCCGCGCAGCACTTCCGCCGGCAGCCACTCGGCGCGAGTCCAGTCGAGAGCACCGCCCGCCGTTTTCACATCCGGCCCGAGCGCGAAGTAGCCAGGCAGCTTCATCTTCGGCAACAGGCGGCACCCCGGCAGCAGCGCCGCCTCCCATGGCGCGACCCCGCTCCCCAGGAACCGGATCATTTCCTCCGACTCCGGTGCGAAGAGAAACCCCGGTCGCACACTCATCTGCGACAGCGCCGCGCGCTCCCCCCACGACCAGACCCGCGCCACCAGCGAGTGCGCCCCCTTTTCCAAAACCAGATCGTACGACTCGTAGCACCAGCCCTCGGGATCGCACCGCTCCGGCCCGCGCCCGACGCGCACATCGTCGAGGTAAAGTTCATAGCGTTCATCCGCGCTCACATGCGCCCGGACGACCGCGTCCCGCTCCAGCTCGAATTCCAGCCGATAAGCCGACACGAACGGCGGCTGCGGATCGCCCGGCAAGCAGACCCAGCGGCACGGCCAGTCGCTCCCAACCGCGCCGAGGCCATTCGCCGGGGGGGCGGCAAAAGGATCACGCTGAACGAGCACGCGCGTCATAGAGCGTGCAGCGCCCGCGAGGCCGCGCGGAGACGGCGCGTGGTGTGGAGGTGGTGATCGACGTTCATCATTCTGGGGAGCGCACGCGTCCCGCGTGCTGGTTTCCGCGTCTCGCGGAAACGAACTCTCCAACCGCGCCACTCAACCCCAGATCCGCGCCCCTGCCCAGCTCGCGCACCGACTCCTCCAAAAACCCGCGCAAAAACCAAAGCGGATGCTGTGGACTCTGTGCGACCGCGAGGTATTCCCGCAACCGCTCGACCGCCGCCGGACGCTCCCGGATCGCCGCCAGCAGATCCGGCCGCGCCTCCGGTCGCATCAAGTCCGCGAAGATATTCGCCAGCCGCGCCGCCGCATCGTCGTGCAACTCCCGATGTGCCGCATCGTCAAGCTGCGCCAGCGTGAGATCGAGCGCCTCTCCCCACTGCCGCGTCCGCCAGAGCACCGTCGCCCGGTAGTCCCGAACCGTCGCCGCATACCGCCCTCCCGGAAATTCCCGGTCGTAGGCATCGAGCGGCGCCAGCACCCGCTGCGGATCGAAGGGCTCCATCTGCGCGATGAAGGCCGCGTTGTTGTCGCCATAATCCGACGTGCTGAGGATCGATCCATCCAGTGCTGTCTCGTATCCTTGCACATGCGGCCACGACTGCCGATGGACGGAGCGCGCCAGCACCATCGCCGCCGCCTCGCGTTTCCGGCTGCGCGGATACTTTTTCAAAAACGCCCGCGCCATCCGCTCGACGGCCCGAAAGTCCCGTGAGGGATAGGTGAAATGCTCGCCATCCTTGTCCAGCGCCGGCAGCGGCTCCCGCGTCGTGTGATTTGCCACCATCGCCAGATCGAGGAAGTCCACGAAGTCCGCGATTGGCTTCATCGCCGGATCGGCCAGCGTCTTCTGAATCACCGCGCGCATCGCCTCGTCGCTGTGAGCGATCTCAGCGACAGGCGCGAACGGCGCGTCCGGCCAACTGCTCCGCGCAAGAAGATCGAGCCTCAACTCGGCGTAACGCCGACGCATCTCCGGCGTCAGGTTCGGCTCTTGAAAAAAGAGCGCCAGATCATCCAGGCAGTTCACCACCGCGGCGCCGTTTTCATTTACCGTCAAAAGGCGGGCCGCCGCCGTGAGCTGCGCCGCCCGCTTCGCCAGTTCCTCGCTTTCCACCCTCCAGGCCTCATTGCGGAGAGCGAGCGTTCCCGCCTCAATTTCTTTCCAGGTCAATGCCAGGGATCTTTCCGCACGATCCGGTTCTGGGAAGGCCGGATACGCATCGAAGAAATACCCAGCGAATTCTTTTGGAGGATTCGCGCCGAGGCGATAAATGCGCCCAGCGTCATCATCCTGCGGCACCCACGCAAAGCTCCACCAAGCTGCCTGCCGGGCCTCCCGCGAGTCCGGTGCTTCCGCCAGCAGCCGCTCGTAAATCTCCCGCGACAACTTTTCCGCATCCGTCTCCAGCGCCCGCCGGTAGGCGAACTCCGATGCGCGCGCAATCCGCGGCATCGCCTCCAGGGCCTTCAGCCGGAGCTTAGAGCCGAGCGGAGTGGCAGATGCCCCATCCGCTGCGCGCATCCACCACATCCATGCGTGACGCAGCTCATCTCGATCCTCGAGTTCCTGATCCACGTGTCCCAGTCCCATCGCCTTCCCGTTCGCCCGGCGCTGCAGCGATGCCTTCCTGAAATCGTCAAAGCAAATCAGCTCGCGTGCCGGTACCGTATCCAGCGGTGCCACCAGCACTTTGCCGCGCGCCGCCGCCCAAGCGTCTCCGATCACTGCCTGCGCGACGACAGTGGCCAGGTCTGGACGCGCTGTTTCGAGATTGCGCGCCCACTCTGCCAGCGCCCCCGCCGTTAAATTAAACTGCGCCGGCGTCATGAACTTCCTCGCGCCCTCGAAATCCTCTGCCACCAGACATCGCTGCGCCAGCACCGCGCGCATTTCGCTTTTCGCCGCCGCGTCGAGATCCGGCGATTCCAGCATCACCGCCAGCTCGACGACCGGCGCGAAATTCAGCAGCGCGTCGATGTTCTGCGCGACCTGGATATCCTCCGCCCCGCTCATCTCCCGGATCACCGCGCTGTCGTGCGCCGTCAGTTGGTCGTCGGCGGGCGGATACACCGAGTTGTTGTTGCCGTAATCATGAATTTGCTCATCCGGCAGCAGCGCCCGTAATGCGACCACCGCCTCCCCGGCGCGATGCGCATCGACGAGGGCCAGCGCCCGCCGCAGCCGAGCGCCCTTCGCCAGCGGACTCATTGGAAATTCTTTCGCCAGGCTCCCCAGCACGTCCGCCGCCTCGCCCGGCTGCCCGGCGCGCTGCAGCGCCACCCCGCGCGCGAGCAGCAGATCGTCCGTCGTCTTTTCTCCCGCCGTGAGCTGGAGCGCCGACGCCTGGTCGCCCACTGCGCTCGCTGCCTGCGCCATCAGCGCGAGGTAGCGCGGCTGCCAGGCGTCGTTTTCATAAAGCCCGCGCTGGACCGCCACCGCCGCCGCGATGCGCGGGAGCACCTCGCGCCGCCAGCGCCGCACCCGCGCCGAGTCGTCTGGTTCGCCGTTAAAACTGTCCGCTTCGGGCGAGTTGAGCACGAGATACATCAGCCCCATCGCCACGCGCGGATGCCGCGCCACCAGCGCGAACGCCTCCTCGTCCGGTGCCTCGCCTGAGACGATGGCATCGAGCGTCTTCTCGCACATGAAGGCGCACGACTTCAGCAGCTCGGGATGCCCCGGCGCCTCGGCCTGGCGCAAATAGCGCCGCAGGGCTTCCATGTGGTCCCCTGTCCGATACTCGAGCCCGCCCAGCCAGCCCTCAGTGTCCGCGACTAGCCGCCCCTTCGGGTAATCTTTCAAATACTCGTCGAACCGCGCCCGCGCGTCTGCCCGCTCCGCAGCGAGCTGCTCGGCTGTCACTTTTTCCTGCCAAGTGTGCATCAGCGTCCGCGACAGCCGGCAGCGCGCACTCATGAACAGTGCGAATTCCGCGCGCGGATGCTCCGGCCATTCCGCCACGATCCAGTCGAACCATCGCTGCGACTTTAGCCGCTCCAGACTCCAGACCAGCGCCCCGCGCAGGTAGATCCAATGAGGCCGCATCGCCTCCGACGCCGCGGCGATCCGCGCATCGACCTCCACCTCCGTGCCGGAGCCATGCGCGAGCCGCCATTCAATGTAGGCGCGCTGTTCCTCCGCCGTCGCGGAACCGGCCAGCACATCGCGCATGTCGTGGAGCAGATTGCACGTCTCTCCGCCGGAATAGTGCTCACGGGCATTCAACAGCAGCGCATCGACCGCCGGCACCAGCGCCGCACCCGGCTCGCTCTTCAGTCGCGCCGTCATCTTTCTCAACTCCGCATCGTAGTCCGCCGGCTCGCTCGCGATCGGAGGTGCGGCCTCGAGAAAAATCTCCCCCATCGACTTTGCCGGCAGCCGTTCGTTGAGCGCCGCCAGCGTCGGCGGAGCTTCCTCGAACCACGGGCCGCAACCGATCGCCAGCGGAGCGGCAGCCAGCGTGAGGAGGAGAGGAAAGGCGCGCATCGAAGTGCAATACGTTCTGGGTGGCGGATTCTTTCTCACCGCGCGCACTTTTTCCACTCTCCACCCGGCACCACCCGCCACCGCGCCGACTCCCACCGCGCGCCGGGCGCGAGCTGCATCAGGCCGCTGGTCAACGAATCTCCCGCGCGCAGATCGCTGAACCAGAACGTGAGCCGCGTCGCCAGCGGCACCGCCACCGGCGCAGGTTTCGCGTCCGGCTCCACATGCGCGCCCACCCGCCAAAACTCCCCGGCCAGCGCCTCCCGCCAAATCGCCGCCGTCGCGTCGATTTCCAGCGCATAGCCGCGATCTCCTGGCCCGTCTCCCGCGAGCCGCGGCGCGAGATCGGTGTGCGACTCGTTGCGCAGCACAAGCCGCCCGCGCTCATCCGTGCGAAGTGAAAACGACGGCTCCGACTCCGCCAGATGCGTAATCTGAGCGATCGACCAGCCGCTCCCATCCGTGCGATCCGGCAGGCGAAAGTAGATCTCCCCTTGCGCACCCGCCTTTTCCGCTGCCCCCAACGCCGCGCGAAGAGCCTTGCGATCCGGCCAGCGCACCGCGACCAGATCGCCTGCCTCGAGAGCCGTCCCACCCAAGCGCCCCGTCGTCCTCGCGCGCATGAGCGTCATCCCCAAGCGCGTCGGGATCAGCGTTTCCAGCGCGCGGTTAAAACACACGTCGTCCCAGTCCCAATTCCGCACATGCCCGCGCAGACTTCCCTGCGCATCGTAGATCGTAATCCGCGCAAAATTCGGCAGCCCCGCCCGCCACGGAACCTGGCATTTTTCCCAGCCCGCGATGTCGCGCGCCACCTGCTCCGGCTCGATCAATGGCAGTGGCGGCGCACCTTTCCCGACCGCCGCCGGATCGACCCGCAGGTCGTAAAACATCGGGCACAGCTCATCGACGGCGCTTTGCAACTCCGCGAATGCCGCATTCCGACTCCACCCCGCCAGCGCCGTCACCGAGAGCCAGGGCACCTCCCGGTGCACCTCGCTCAACACCGCCGCATATTCACTCAGGAGCCGATCCGGACAGTCGAAATCAACCTGCGCTTTCTCTACCCCGAGCCGCGTGATCTCGCGCACGAATCCGTCGCGATCAGAGAAAGGCTCCCGCACCGAGCTTTCCAGCCGCACCACCGGGATGCCCGCCCCCGCGATCGGCGCTGCCTTCCACTTCCAGCTCCCATCCCGATTTTCCAGCACACCCACATGCCAATAGATCAGCGCCCCACGCACCGCCGCAGCCTCACTCTCGCGCAAAGCCTCCCCCCGATGCCACACCCACCAAGCCGATTCCGCCCCACCCGCTGCAGCCACGAACCGCAGCACGATGGCGACGAGGAAAGCTCCTCTCACAAGCGCGACGACCACCGGCTCAAGCCGCCTGTCCACGGCTCGATCTCTGGCATTCGCTTTGCCGCACAGTCTTGCGCACCCGCCTCATCGCCTCCTCCACCGGGATGCCGGCGACTTTTTCGTCGCAGAAATCCTGCAAGCGGCGCTCGGACTCCACGACAATGGCCTCATCTACCCGCCGCTCGTGCTCTTCCTCGATTGTCAGCGTCGTCGGCATGGCCGCACCCGGTAGCACATCACCTCGGCAGCGTCCTGTGAAAACTCACCGCTCCACCGAGCGCCATGACCGATTTTCGACTGCCACCGCCCGCACCGCCTGGCCCCCATCCAGCACCGTCGAGGTTCGAGGCGCTCAGTTCCAACAAAGAATCCCATCCATGCTCCTCATCGAAAATGAGCAGTGAAAGCGTCGATTGTGGATCGTATATCATGCTTCACCGCGCGTGATACTCCTGGAGGGCCTTCACGCTGAGACCGTGCTCGCGCAGGGAGCGGATGCCCAGCAGGCTCGCTTGCGCGCCACGCAAGGTCGTGATGATCGGCACCCGCGCGGCCACGGCGGCACTGCGGATTTTGACTTCATCTTCGCGAGGGGTCTTGCCGCTCGGGGTGTTCAAGATGATTTGCAGCTCGCCGTTTTTGATCATGTCCAGCGCGTTCGGGCGGCCCTCGGTCAGCTTGAAAAGACGCTGCACAGGGGTGTCGCGCTCGGCGATGGCGGCAGCGGTGCCGCTCGTCGCGAAGATTTTGAATCCTAGCGACGCGAACTCTGCGGCCAGGTCGGCGACTCCGGGTTTGTCGCTATCCTTCACGCTGATGAAAATGCTCCCGCCCCGCGGCAGTGGTGGCTGGGCGGCCATCTGCGCCTTCGCGTAGGCCATGCCGAAGTCGGCGTCGATCCCCATGACTTCGCCGGTCGATTTCATCTCGGGACCAAGTGTTATGTCCGTGCCGGGGAACCTAATGAACGGGAAGACCGCTTCCTTCACGGAATGATGCTTCGGCACGATCTCCTCGGTGAATCCCAGCTCCTTCAACGTTTTGCCGACCATTACTTTCGCCGCCAGCTTCGCGAGCGGGACGCCGATTGCTTTGCTGACAAAGGGCACCGTCCGCGATGCGCGTGGGTTCACTTCGAGCACATAGACTTTCTCGTCCTTCACCGCGAACTGCACGTTCATCAATCCTCGCACCTCCAGCTCGCGCGCCATCGCTTTTGTCGCCTTGGAAATGTCGGCCTTTACCGCGTCGGACAACGTAAAGGCCGGGATCGCGCAAGCGCTGTCGCCGCTGTGAATCCCCGCCTGCTCGATGTGCTCCATGATCGCTCCGAGCACGCTCGTTTCCCCGTCGGAAATGCAATCGACATCCACTTCGATGGCGTCCTCTAGAAACCGATCCACCAGCACGGGCCGCTCCGGGCTCGCCTCGACCGCGGTGCGGATGTAGCGGCGCAAATCCGCCTCGTGATAGACCAACTCCATCGCCCGCCCGCCGAGCACGAACGAAGGCCGCACCAGCACGGGATAGCCGACGCGCGCCGCGATCTCGACCGCTTCGGCCTCGTTCGTGGCCGTGCCGCTCGGAGTTTGATTCAGCCCCAGCCGGTCGAGCATCGCCGAGAACTCCTTGCGATCCTCGGCGATCTCGATGCTGCGCGGGGAGGTGCCGATGATGTTCACCCCATTCGCCTCGAGTCCGGCGGCGAGGTTGAGCGGCGTCTGCCCGCCGAACTGCACGATCACGCCCCAGCACTCCTCCTGCTCGTATATGTTCAGCACGTCCTCGAGTGTGAGCGGCTCGAAATAGAGCTTGTCGCTCGTGTCGTAGTCGGTCGAGACGGTCTCGGGATTCGAGTTCACCATGATCGTCTCGAAATCGAGCTCCTTCAGCGCGAACGCCGCATGCACGCAGCAATAGTCGAACTCGATCCCCTGCCCGATTCTGTTAGGTCCGCCGCCGAGGATCATCACCTTCTTGCGGTTGCTCGGGCGCGTCTCGTTCTCGTCGCCGTAGGTGCTGTAGTAGTAGGGTGTGTAAGCCTCGAACTCCGCCGCGCACGTATCGACCAGACGGTAGGTCGGCGTCAGTCCGGCTGCTTTGCGCTGCTTGCGGATATCGCTCTCCGCGACGCCGGTGAGATGACTCAGTTGCCGGTCGGAGAACCCGAGCTTTTTCGCGCGCAGCAGCGGGATGTTCTCCGGCTCGTTTTCGTAGCGATGCTCGGCATCCACCAATTGCTGGATGTTATGCAAAAACCACGGGTCGATTTTTGTAAGGTCGTGGATTTTTTCCAACGAGAAGCCGGCATGGATCGCATGGCGGAGGTAGAAAATACGCTCCGCATTAGGAACAGTAAGCCGGCGCGTGATGAGATCGATGTCCCACGACCCATCGGCCAGCTTCGACGGCAGCGCTTTCCCGTCCGCGCCGAGGCCGAAGCGCCCGATCTCCAGTGAGCGCAGCGCCTTTTGCAGCGCCTCCTTGAAAGTCCGCCCAATCGCCATCGCCTCGCCTACGCTTTTCATCTGCGTCGTCAGCGTCGGATCGGCTCCCGGGAATTTCTCGAAGGTGAACCGAGGGACCTTCACCACGCAGTAGTCGATGGACGGCTCGAAGCTCGCCGGCGTCTCGCGGGTGATGTCGTTTTTCACCTCGTCGAGCGTGTAGCCGACCGCCAGCTTTGCCGCGATCTTGGCGATGGGGAAACCGGTAGCTTTCGAGGCGAGCGCGGAGCTGCGGCTCACGCGCGGATTCATCTCGATTACGATCATGCGCCCATTCTCCGGGTTCACGGCAAACTGAATATTCGACCCGCCCGTCTCGACGCCGATCTCACGGATGACCGCGAAACTCGCGTCGCGCATGAGCTGATACTCGCGATCCGAGAGTGTCTGCGCCGGCGCGACCGTAATGGAATCGCCGGTATGCACGCCCATCGGGTCGAGATTCTCGATGGAGCAAATGATCACGCAGTTGTCCGCATGGTCGCGCATCACCTCCATCTCGAACTCTTTCCAGCCCAGCAGTGACTCCTCGATGAGCACCTCGGTGACGGGCGACATGTCGAGCCCGCGCGCGACGATTTCCTCGAACTCCTCGCGGTTGTAAGCAATGCCGCCGCCCGACCCGCCGAGCGTATAGGCCGGGCGGATGACGAGTGGGAAACCGCCGATTTCCGCCGCGATCTTGCGCGCCTCCTCCATCTTGTGCGCGACGCCCGAGCGCGCCACATCGAGCCCGATTTTGATCATGCAGTCCTTGAAAAGCTGGCGATCCTCGCCTTTCGCGATGGCCGTGGCGTTCGCGCCGATCAGCTTCACGCCATGCTTGATGAGCGCCCCGCTCGCCACCAGATCCATCGCCGCATTCAGCGCCGTCTGCCCGCCGAGCGTCGGCAGGATCGCATCGGGCCGCTCCCGGGCGAGGATGAGTTCGATGACCTCCGGCGTGATCGGCTCGATGTAGGTTTTCGAGGCGAACTCCGGATCGGTCATGATGGTGGCCGGGTTCGAGTTTACGAGGACGACCTCATAGCCCTCCTCGGCCAGCGCCTTGCACGCTTGCACGCCCGAGTAGTCGAATTCGCACCCCTGCCCGATGACGATGGGGCCGGAGCCGATGAGGAGGATTTTCTTGATGTTGGGATTGCGCGGCATGGGTGAAAGAGTCGCCCAGTGTAGCAAAGGCGGACGCCGGGGGCAACCGCGCGGCAACGCTGGCGGAGTCGGATTTTTCTCGCCGCCATCAGGCAGCGCTGCTGAATTCCCCGCCCTCATGAGCAAACCCTTTCGAGTCGGAATCATCGGGGCGGGCGGCATCGCGGGCGGAGTGCATGTGCCGGGTTGGAAAAAACTCGCAGGCGTGGAGATCGTCGCCGTCGCGGATGTGAACGAGTCCCGCGCCAAGGCGATGGCCGAGAAGGAAGGCATCCCCCATGCCTTCGCCGACTATCACGACCTCCTCGCGCTCGAACTCGACGCCGTTGATATCTGCACCCCCAACCGCGTCCACGCCCCCGCCGTGATCGCTGCCGCCAACGCCGGCAAGCACATCCTTTGCGAGAAACCGCTCGCCACCACTACCGCCGAGGTGCGTGAGATGGGCGAGGCCGCTGACCGTGCCGGGGTGAAGTTGATGACGGCGCAGCACCATCGCTTCGGCAACTCGGCGCAGGCGATCAAGCGCTGGGCACTCGCGGGGAACGTCGGCGAGGTCTATCACGCCCGCGTCCGCGCCATGAGGCGCAATCTGCTCCCCACGTCTCCGGGTTTCATCGACATTAATCTCTCCGGCGGCGGCCCGGTCATGGACATCGGCATCCACGCGCTCGACACCTGCCTCTGGCTCATGAATTTTCCCACGCCGACAGCAGTCGTCGGCACGACGAAGGTGAATTTTGCCAAGGGCTCGGAAATCCCAGGGCTGTGGGGCGAGTGGGATCGGGATCTGTTTTCGGTCGAGGATTTCGCGGCGGCGTTCATCCAGTTTGACACGGGCGCGTCGATGGTGCTCGAGGCCGCGTGGCTCGGGCATCAGGTCGCGAATGAGGAGTTCAGTTGCGAGGTGATGGGCTCGAAAGGAAGCGCGATCTGGCCCTCGACCGAGTTCGCCACGGTGCAAAACGGGACATTCATCCAGGGGACGCTGACGAACTCGAAGAACATCAAGCAGCCGCACGCGGAGGAAATCCGCGTCTTCCACGAGGCGGTGGTGAACGACCTCCCGTCGCCCGTGCCGTGGACGGAGACGATCAAAGCCATCGCGATCCTCGAGGGCATCTACGCTTCGCAGGAGACTGGGCAGCGGATCGATCTCGCGGGAAAACTGGCGGGCGTGTGAGCTGGTGGAGTTCGGGAGGAGTGCCCGCTAAACACGCAAAACGCGAAAGTCCGGAGAGGGTACAGGTCGCTCGAAGCCGTCCTTTTTAGGAACCGGACGATTGCCATCGGCGACAACGACCGCTCGCTGTGCAGCCTTCTGGAGATGACCGTCCGTTGCGGGTGCCGTCACCAAAACCTCCACCAAGGCCTTGATTGCCGGCCATCGGGTTTTAGTAATGCCTCGAGCTTCCAAAGACCATCGAGGTCGGACACGTCTCGAAAGACCTTTTGATACTGTTGCTGGTATGCGGCGCGATACGCCGTCCACCACTCTGTGGGGCGAAGCAGGAAGCCGTGAGTGTCGGAATCGTCCGTGCAGCGGAAGAGCTTGATGTCGTAGTCGGGCTGAAGAAGCAGCCAAATGCGGAGAAGAACGCGGAAATTGTTTTGGCGTTGAAAGGGCAGCGAAACCAAGTCCTCGCGGTCGCGAAAGCGCAGGTGAATCGAAACCGTGTCATCGCCGGGAAAAGTCGTTTCGTAAGTCAAGGCGCCGTCCGGAAGAAAACGAACGGCGTCGTCAATCGCTTCGTCCTCCGTGCCACGCCAATCAATGATCATACAACGGTCGCAGTCCACAAACTCACTGATCGCGTCGATGCCGCCGGTCAGTAGAGGTTTCTCCTCTGCGGTGAACATAATGTGCGTTTGTAGAGACCGAGGACTACGCAAGCAACCCCGAGATCAGGAACTGAGGAGGGCGGTGCGGCTCGTGCTCGGCGCGTCAGATGAGAGCCGGAGACGTGTCGCCTGAGCAGTTTGATGAAGAACACGCAAAGCTGGTGAACTCTTGATTCAGTCATCCGACAGTTCTGACTCGCTAGCTTCAGGAGGTTGGCGTGCGGCAATAAGCAAACAAAGCCCGAAGCTTACTCGTGGCATAATAGACCAGAGTCGCGACGACGAGCGTGGCGAGCCCAAGGGCGAATTCACCTGAAAACCATGCGGAGACAATAGCGCCGGCCGCAAGAAGCGGATTTGGTTGCCAATTCTTTCAGCCGCTAAACGCGGCAAGCGAAAGGCAGATATTCTGGATAGCCACGACAGAGTTACCCCGCCATTGCCTGCTCGATGAGGAGGGTGGCGAGTCGCTGGGTGGCTTCATCCAGGACGCTGTTCGCTTTTTTTAAATCCTGCGCGGAGCCGGAGGCCAGCGCGCTCTCGACTCCCTCCACCGCGCGGGCGATGCGCGTTTTTTCCTCCGCATCGAGCTGGTCTCCCACCCGCTCGAGCGCGGCGCGCACGGCGGGGAGCATCTCTTCGCTCTTGAGCCGCGCCTCGGTGAGGACGCGCTCGCTCATGTCGTCAAAGGCGTGGTCGAGCGACTCGGCGATCATTTTCTCGACGGCTTCGTCGGAGACATCGACGGCGCTTTTGATCTCCACGAGGCGCTCGGTGCCGCCGGCGGTGTCGCGCGCCAGGACGTGCAGGATGCCGTCGGCGTCGATCTCGAACTGCACGCCGACGCGCGCGCGGCCTTTCGGCGCGGGCGGGAAGGCGAGTTCGAACTCGCCCAGCGGCCAGTTGTCCCGCGCCATCTCGCGCTCGCCCTGGAGCACGCGGATCAGCATGGCCGCTTGATTCGCGACTGCATTCGTGAACATCTCACCGGCCTTCAGCGGTATGGTGGAGTTGCGCGGGATGATCACGTTCATGAGCCCGCCGAAGGTTTCGATCCCGAGCGAGAGCGGCGTGACATCGAGCAGGACCATGTCGCGCACAGTGCCGGCGAGGATGCCGGCCTGGATGGTCGCGCCCAGCGCCACGGCTTCGTCGGGGTTCTGGCTGGTGTTCGGTTCTTTGTGGAAAATGTCGCGCACGAGCTGGCGCACGAGCGGCATCCGGGTGCTGCCGCCGACGAGGATGACTTCGTCCAGATCGGCGGGCGTGAGCTGCGCGTCGGTGAGCGCGCGCCGGCAGTGGGCGCGAGTTTTTTCCACGATGGGCCGCGCGAGCCGGTCGAGATCGGCGCGGCTGAGCGTGTAGGAAATTGGGCCGCCCTCCGCGAAGGGCAGGTCGATGGCCGCGGACTCTGCGGTCGAGAGTTGATGCTTCGCCGCGACCACCAGCTCACGTTTTTCCCAATCCGCCATCGGCAATCGACAATCGGCAACGAGCGCCGCGTCGATGTCGTCGCCGCCGAGCCGCGTGTCGCCCGCCGTCGCGAGCACTTGGAAGACGCCTTGATTCAGCTCGAGGATCGAGATGTCGAATGTGCCGCCACCAAGGTCATAGACGGCGATGCGCGACTTCTCGCCGAGCTTGTCGAGGCCGTAGGCGAGCGCGGCGGCGGTCGGTTCGCTCACGATTCGCTCGACGGTGAGGCCCGCGAGTTCGCCGGCGGCTTTGGTCGCGATCCGCTGCGCGTCGTTGAAATACGCGGGCACCGTGATGACCGCGCGCGTGATTTCCCGCCCCATCGCCGCCTCCGCATCGCGGCGCAGCTTTCCGAGGATGAGCGCGGAGATTTCCTCGGGCGTGCCGAACTCTCCATCCATGCGCAGGCCCATTTTGCGCTTGATCGAGGCCACGGTACGCTCCGGCGCGACCGCTCGCATGCGGCTCGCCGCGCGGCCCACGATCGGCTCGCCCTTTTCAGGAAAATGCACGACCGAAGGGGTGAGCCGGGCGCCATCGGCATCGGCGAGCAGGATGGGAAAGCCTGCCTCCATCACGCCGATGAGCGAATTGGTGGTGCCGAGATCGATGCCTGCGATGTCGCTCATGTCTTGATCGGAAAGGTTCTGGCAGGGACCGTCGATGCTCTCCGTGCCCCACAGGGCGAGGATTGGAGCGGGTGACGAGACTCGAACTCGCGACATCTTCCTTGGCAAGGAGGGTGGATTCCTCTGTATTGTC